>Ga0210407_10001687_pt1 | contig 20188 bp, 15 predicted proteins | sample IncBWC27MmetaG_FD_150860 | JGI IMG/M metagenome (GOLD analysis project Ga0210407, IMG submission 150860) | Forest soil microbial communities from Barre Woods Harvard Forest LTER site, Petersham, Massachusetts, United States - Inc-BW-C-27-M | ecosystem: Environmental > Terrestrial > Soil >... | reverse complement strand
GCCGCGGAAAAAAGGCTGGAAAATGGGCTGGGTCCCGCCAGCGGAGACGATACGATCGCGCCGGGCGTCGTTGGAATCCCCATGGCGGTAGTGCCCATTGTCGAGACTTGCGCCTGACAGCTGCTGCCGATCAGCGACAGCGCGGCCGTCACGCAGAGGAGCGTACGCATTCAGATTTCCTTCACGGAGTGCGACAAGTCATCACGAACTCGCCGGCTCGGGCTGCGGTGAGACTTTCCTGCCGTCGGTAAGATCGACCATCGGGTTGAGCACAACCCGATCGCCAGCCTTGAGGCCTTGCTGAACCTCGACTTCCTTTCCGAAATCGCGCGCGATCGAGATTCGCTGCAGGCGAACCGTCCCATTGTCGACCACGGCGACGTGCAGCCCGTTTTCATTGAACACAATGGCGTCGGCGGGCACCACGAAGGACGGCGTCTTCCGAGGAATATGCAAGTCGACGATGCAATAGATGCCCGGGCTAAGGGTGCCGTCGGGATTGGGCACGTCGATCTCGGTCAACAGCGTTCGGCTTCCCGGCTGCAACGCGCGTGCAATGCGCGTTACCGTCCCGGGAAAGCTGCGGTTGGGAATTTCCGGCACGTGCACCACTGCCTGCACGCCGGGCGCGACACCGAAAGCCTCATCCTGGGGCACGTAGAGCTGTATGCGGATGACATCGCTATGCATCATGGTGAACATCATCGTCGAGCCCGACTGGACTAGGCTGCCGTTGTCGATGTAGCGCTGCGTAACAACGCCGTCGAAGGGCGCAACGACACGCTGATAGGCCTTCTCCTGGTTCAGGATCCTGATCTGGGCCTGCTGTGCCGCGATATTTGATGTGGCGACGTCGACAGCGGAGTCCTGCGCCGCAAGCGTCAGGCGATCGTTGTCGCCCTGCTGCAATGTCAGCCATCCCTGTTTGACGAGATTGGAGTCGCGCGCATTGGTCACGCGCGCGAGTTCGTGGCTTGCTTCGGTCTGATGCAGCGTCGCCTGGTCCTGCGTGAGCGTTGCCTGTGCCTGGGCGATCTGGTGATCGAGCTCGGGAGCCGTGATTTCGGCCAGCAGGGTGCCGGCCTTCACTTGATCGCCGATGTCCACATATCGCTTTTCGATGTAACCGCTGGTGCGCGCGAAGATGTTCGCGGCTTCGAAAGCCGTCGTCGTGGCCGGAAGCGACACCGTCATCATCCTGTCGCTTGCGCGGACGGCCGCGACGCGGACATTCGGCACGAAGTTGCGACGCTGTTCCGCGGCCGCCGCCAAGTCGTGCCGACTGTCGTAGTACCGCACTGCACCCGCGCAGAGACCGCCTGGAAGCAACAGCAACGCGGAAGCGCTGATGGCGAAGCGCATGCAGCGTGAAAGCCTTCCGCTCCGGCGGAACATGGTCCCATCCGCGCGATTCACGCCATTGATGACGAGGCCCTGCTCGGGCGTTCCTTGTAAATTCGCTGGTCGTTCGTTCATGCGATTGGCCTTTCAAAAACTCCGTGCTGAGGCTTGCCGTCATTGCCCTTGCGCAGCATGGCAAATAGGTACGGCACGATCAGTAGCGTGGTCGGCGTCGCAAACAGCAAGCCACCGATCACGGCACGAGCCAGCGCCGCGTTCTGTTCCTCGCCAGGCCCGCCGATTGCCATCGGAATCATCCCGACGATCATGGCGGCTGCGGTCATCAACACGGGTCTGATCCGCGTGTGGCCCGCGCTAAGCGCGGCCTCTAATGCGGGGTGCCCAGCGAGCTGCTGCTCTCGGGCGAAGGTCACGAGCAGGATGGAATTGGCGGAGGCGACTCCCACCGCCATGATGGCACCCATCAGCGACGGCACGTTGAGCGTGGTGCCGGTCATGAAAAGCATGGTGACGATTCCGCACAGCGTTGCCGGCAGCGCCAGGATGACGACCAGCGGATCGCCGAAATTCTGGTAGTTCACGACCATAAGGAGATAGACGAATACCGCGGCGAACACCAAGCCAATGCCAAGGTTTCGGAACGAATCGTTCATGCTCTGGATCTGTCCGAGGACCTGAATGCTGTTTCCCGGCTTGAGCTGCGGCTGCAGTGCCGAAGTGACCTTGTTGATGTCGGATGCCACGCTGCCGAGATCACGTCCCTCCACGCTGGCATAGATGTCATAGACCGGCTGGATGTTGCTCTGGTTGGAATTGGTCGCGACATGATCGCGCGTGATCCTTGCGACGTTGCTGAGCATGCCCGGAACGGGCTGCCCACTGAGTGTCAGATTGCTGGAGACCGGGGTATTGCCGAGCGCGTTCAGCGAATTGACCCGATATTCGGGAGTCTGCACCGCGAGATAATAGGGGATGCCCGAGGCTGGATCCGTCCAGAAGTTCGGCGATACCTGTACGTCGGATGAGAGGCTGACGTTAAGATTGGTGGCAACCGTGCTGGCGTTGACGCCAAGTTGGGCGGCGCGGGTGCGATCGATCGCGGTGTAAAGGGCAGGCCCGTCCGTTTCCTGCTGGAGATGAGCGTCCACGATGCCCGGTATGGCCGCAATGTGCCGCTGCAGCTCCCTTGCCACTTCGAGATTGTTCTTTCCGTAACCCATGGTACGGACATCGATCTGCGCCGGCAGGCCGAAGTTCAGGATCTGGGTCACGATGTCGGCGGCCTGAAAGTAGAATGTGTCCTTCTGAAAGGCGGCTGGCAATACCTCGCGCAACTTGTGAAGATAGTCGGCCGTCGGCCGATGGCCCTTTTTCAGCGCGACCAGAATCACGCCGTCATTGATCCCGATCGTCGAGCCGTCGGCGAAGGCGAGGTTATAGGCACGAGCGGGCAGCCCGATGTTGTCCACGATCAGCTCCCGATCCCGCGCGGGAACGACTTCACGGATCTTGTCTTCGACAGCCTGAAATATCCGCTCCGTTGTCTCGATCCGGGTTCCCGCGGGCGCCCGGACATGAAGCTGGATCTGGCCCCCGTCGATCAACGGGAAAAAATCCCGGCCGACAAAAGCGGTCAGGGTGCCGCCAAGGCCCAGGATGAGGACGCCGGCGACAGGCACGATCGCACGTCGGCGCAGCAGCATCGATAGCAGCCGCCCGTGAGCCGAGCGCAATCGTTCAAATCCGCTCTCGAAAGCAAGCGAGATCCGCGTGAACAATCCGCCGGTGGAATCGCCTGGTGCATGATGCCGTTCGCCCTTGAGCAGCAAACCGATCGTGATCGGCGTCAGCGTTCGTGACAGGCCATAGGACGCAAGCATCGCGAACACGACCGCGAGCCCGAGCGGTGTAAACAGATACTTGGCCGGGCCATCAAGGAACACTACCGACGTAAAGACACAGCTGATCGCGAGCGTGGAGACCAGCGTAGGTACGGCGATCCCGGCCGCGCCGTGAAGCGTGGCCTCCGGCAGCGGGATGTGCTCCTCGCTGAGCAGGCGATGCGTGTTCTCGATGGTGACGGTCGAGTCGTCGACGAGAATGCCGACGGCGAGCGCAAGACCTCCCAGCGTCATCGTGTTCAGGGTTTCACCGAGGAAATACAACACGATCAGTGAGGACAGGATCGCCAGCGGAATCGAGATCATCACCACCAATGTCGAGCGCCACGATCCCAGGAAGATCAGGATCATTAGTGCGGTCAGGCCCGCGGCAATGGCGCCCTCGCGCAGCACGCCCTCCACAGATGAGGTCACGAAGACCGATTGGTCGAACAGTTGAGTGATCTTGAGCCCTGACGGAGCAGCCGCCTGGATAGTCGTCAACGCCCGTTTGACGCCGTTGACGACGGCCAGCGTCGATGCGTTGCCGTTCTTGATGATGCTGAGCAGGACCGAGCGGTGGCCGTCCTCCCGCACGACATTCTGCTGCACCATCGATCCGTCGCGGACCTGCGCGACATCCTTTAGGAAAATCGTCGAGCCGTTGATGAACTTGACCGGCATCATATTGAGGTCATCGATCGTCGCCGGCGTGGCGTTCGTGCGAACGGTATACTGCTTGTCGTCGATCTTTGCCGTCCCGGACGGAAGTGTCAGGTTCTGCGTATTGACCGCGTTCACGATATCGAGCGGGGTGAGGCCGCGGGAAAGCAGCTTGTCGGGATCGATGTCGACCATGATCTGGCGATATTTGCCGCCCGTGGGGGTGGGCAGCGTGACACCTGGAACGGGAGCCAGCTGCTGGCGCACGCGGTAGATGCCAAAATCATAGAGCTGTTGCTCATTGAGCTTGTCGGAGCTGAGGCTGAGTTGCAGCACGGGAACGCTGGATGCATTGAACTGCACGACGATCGGCGGCTGTATGCCCGGCGGCATCAGCGCGCGGATCGAGTTGGTAGCCGAGACGATTTGCGCAATGGCCAGGTCGAGATTGACGTCGGGCTGGAAATAGATCTTCTGGATCGACAACCCGTTCAATGTCTGCGCCTCCATATTCCTGATGCCGTTGACGTTCGCGCTGATCGAGTACTGGCTGTAGGTGGTGACCCGCTGCTCCATCTCGGGTGTGCTCAGCCCCGTGTACTGCCAGATGACGGTCACCACAGGGATCCTGATTTCCGGAAAGATGTCGGTCGGCATCGCGTAGATCGTCGTGACGCCGAGGAAAAATATCAGCGCCGCCACCACGTAGAAGGTGTGGGGGAATCTCAAAGCGAATCGAACGATACCCATGTGCATTCCTGTGACGCCGGCCAAGAACGGGGATTGGAAGCAAAGAACACCGCCGAATCCCGATCCGTCCTCTCGTGATACGACCTGCACGCTCGAACCGTGGCGAATCGTCGCTCCGACGTTCGATCGTCGCGTTGAGACGTAAGCAGCGAGGCGCCCGACCCAACTCACTTTCGATTTATGACGCGGACGGGCAGATCTGATTGCCAGCCCGGACGTCAGTCACTCGCATGCCCTTCAGCGCGGCGCCCTCTTCGCGGTGGTTTGGCGACTCGGCAGAGGCGTGGCGCTACCGGTGTTACTCGGCCGGAGTGGCCTGGAGTTGCCCGGAGATGGCCTTGTGTTTTTCTCCAAACAGCCAGGTCTGAAACTGGTCGAGGTAAATGTAGACGACGGGTGTCGTGTAAAGCGTCAGCAGTTGCGACAGCGCCAGGCCGCCGACGATGGCATAGCCGAGCGGCTGGCGGATCTCGGAGCCGACGCCGGTGCCGATCATCATGGGCACGGCACCGAGCAGCGCGGCCATCGTGGTCATCAGGATCGGCCGGAAGCGCTTGATGCAGGCCTGGTATATCGATTCCTCCGTGCTGAGGCCTTCGTTCTGCTCGGCGTGGATGGCGAAATCGACAAGCATGATGCCGTTCTTCTTGACGATGCCGATCAGCAGGATGATGCCGACGATCGCAATGACGCTGAGATCGAAATGGGCCGCCATCAGCAGAAGGAGTGCGCCGACGCCAGCCGACGGTAGCGTGGAGATGATGGTGATCGGATGGATCATACTCTCATACAGGATGCCGAGGATCAGATAGATGACGAACAGCGATGCGACGATCAGGATCGGCGTGCTCTTCAACGATGCGCCGAACGCCTGTGCATTGCCCTGGAAGCTGGTCTGCAGGGAAAGTGGCGGACGCAGCTCCTTTTCGATCGCCTGGATGCCGCTCACGGCCTGGCCGATGGCGGCGCCCGGCGCCAGGTTGAACGAAATCGTTACCGACGGGAATTGACCCTGATGATTGACCACCAGCGGGGCGACCTTGACGACTGAATCGACCAGCGTCGACAGCGGCACCTGCTGTCCGCTCGACGATTTCACGTAAATCGTGTTGAGGGCCTCGGGCGAATACTGGAACTTGGGGTTGACCTCCAGCACGACGTGATACTGCTGCAAGGTGGTGTACATGGTTGACACGATGCGCTGGCCGAAAGCGTCGTCCAGCGTGTTGTCGATGGTGTAGGGCAGGATGCCATAGCTCGAGGCGACCTCGCGTTTGATCGCGATGTCCAGGAGGGGGCCAGCGTTGAGCTGGTCGGTGGTGACGTCAGCAACGCTGGGCAGCTTCTTGATCCTGTCAAGGAACAGCGATGCCCAGTGGCTGAGCTCGCCAGCATCGGCGTCATTCATCGTGTACTGGAACTGGGTCTTGTTCAGGCGCGCGCCGATCGTGATGTCCTGGGCAGCCTGCATATAAAGCGTGATGCCCTGAATTTTTGCGAGATTGGTGCGCAGTCGAGCAATTACTTTGTCGATCTTGTCACGTTCGGTGGCCGGTTTGAGCTGGATGAAGACACGGCCGTCATTGACGGTGTAGGTGCCGCCGCCGGCGCCCACCGCCGAGCCAACCGATGCGACGGCCGGGTCGCGCATGAGGGCGTTGAGCAGCGCCTGCTGGCGCTCGGCCATGGCCTGAAAGGAGATATCCTGTGCCGCTTCCGATTGGGCAATGATCAGGCCGGTGTCCTGCTGGGGAAAGAAGCCTTTGGGGATGACAATATAAAGGTATCCCGTCACGACGACGGTGCCGATCATCACCATCAGTGTGACGAAGCGATGCCGCAAGGCAATTCTCAGGCCAACCTCGTAGGCATGGAGCAAGGCATCGAATGCGCGCTCCGACAAGCGATACAGCCGACCGTGCTCGTTGCTCTCGGGCTTGAGCAGATACGCACACATCATCGGCGTCAGCGTTCGCGATATGATGAGCGAGAGCACAAGTGCCACGCTCACTGTGATCGCAAATTCGCGGAACAGCAATCCGACATAGCCGCTCATCAGGAAGAGCGGAATGAACACGGCGATCAGCGAGAAGGTGATCGCCATAACCGTGAATCCGATCTCGCCAGACCCCTTCATGGCCGCGTCATAGGGTGACAGGCCTTCTTCGATGTGTCGCGTGATGTTTTCGATCTCGACGACGGCATCGTCGACCACGAAGCCGACCGCGATCGACAAAGCCATCAGCGAGAGATTGTCAAGGCTGTAGCCCATCTCGTAAAGGATCGCGAACGTGCCGACCAGCGAGAGCGGCACGGTCACCGCCGGGATGATGGTGGCCCACAGGCTGCGCAGGAAGATGAAGATCACCATGACAACCAGCGCAATCGTGAGCAGCAGCGTGAACTGCACATCGGCAATCGAGGCGCGGATGGTTTGCGTACGGTCGGAAATGACGTTGATCTTTATCGCGGCCGGGATCGATGCCTGGAGCACGGGCATCATGTCCTTGATCCGCTGAACCGTTTGGATGACGTTGGCGCCGGGCTGGCGCTGGACGGCCAGGATCACGGCGCGCTGATTGTTGTACCAGCCTGCAATCAGATCGTTCTCGGGCGCGCTGATGGCGCGGCCGATGTCACGGATACGGACAGGCGAGCCGTTGCGATAGGCAATAACAAGATCGGCGTACTGATCGGGATTGAAGATCTGATCGTTGGTGTTGAGCGTGTAGGTCTGCCGGGGGCTGTTGAGCGTGCCCTTTGCGAGGTCGACATTGGCCTGGCCGAGCACCGTGCGCACGTCCTCGAGATTAATGCCGCGCGCCGCCAGCGCCTGCGGATCGACCTGGACGCGGACGGATGCCTTCTGCTGGCCGCCGATGCCAACGAGACCGACGCCGGGAATCTGCGAGATCTTCTGCAGCAGAATATTTTCCGCGTACGCATCGACGGTGGTCAGCGGCAGGCTGTCCGACGTGATCCCGAGCACCAGGATCGGTGTATCGGCAGGGTTGACCTTCCGGATCGTGGGCGGATACGGCATTCCCGTCGGCAGATACGCGCTTGCGGCGTTGATGGCCGACAACGTGTCGCTGACGGCGCCATCGATCTGCCGGCTCAAATCGAACTGGAGGGTGACCTGGGTGTAGCCGAGCCCGCTCGCCGAGGTCATCTGGGTGAGGCCGGGAATTTCGCCGAATTGCAGTTCGAGCGGCGAGGCCACCGAAGACGCCATGGTCCGCGGGTCGGCGCCCGGCATCTGGGCCGTGACCGTGAGCGTCGGATAGTTGACGTTCGGCAGTGCAGCGACCGGCATCAGCGGGTAGGCGACGATACCGGCCACCAGCAGGCCCACCATCAGGAGGGCGGTGGCGATCGGCCGTCGGATAAAAGGGGCTGAGATGTTCATGGGATCGGCGCCTGCATCGCGTCCTGGGCGGCGGCTTCCTCGGCCGCCTTGCCGTGCAGGATCGTTACATGGGTTTCCGGCTGCAGTTTGTATTGTCCGTCGACGACCACCCGCTCATTGGCGGTCAGACCGGAGTCGATGAGGGCCTGGCCATCACTGACCTGGGCGACCTTGATCTGGCGGATCGAGACGGTGTCGTCCGGATTGATGACATAGGCGTAGGGTCCGTTTGGCCCCTGCTGCACGACCGCAGCAGGCACCGTCAGGCCGTTGTGTCGCGTATCGAGAAGCAGTCGCGCATTGACGAGCTCGCCCGGCCAGAGCCGATTTTGCTTGTTGGAGAAATTCGCCTTGAGCTGGATCGAGCCGGTCGTCTGCAGAATTTCATTGTTGACCAAACCGAGCTGACCTTGTCCGAGCTCGATCGTGTTGTCCTGGTTGTAGGCGATGACGGCGAGTGGCGCTTTGCGCTTCGCCTCCTGCTGCTGGATTTGCGGCAGCACCGTCTCCGGTAGCGTGAAGATCAACGAGATCGGATCGAGCTGTGTCACAACACACAGGCCGTTCGTCGTCGACGGGCTGATGATGTTCCCCGCGTCGATCTGGCGGATGCCCACCACGCCGTCAATCGGTGACGTCAGGCGCGTGAAGCTAAGCTGCACCTTTGCCGCGTCGATCAGCGCTTGATCGGCCTTGATTGCCGCCTGCAGCTCGCCGACCTGCGCCTTTTGTGTCTCGATCAGTTGCGGCGTGGCCCAACCCTTGGCGCCGAGCTGGGCGTAGCGTGCCATGTTGGCCTGCGCATTGATGAGCTGGGCCTGGTCACGTTCGAGGTTGCCCGTGTATTGATCGATCAGGGCCTGATAGGGACGCGGGTCGATCTGCGCGAGCAGGTCGCCGGCGTGCACGCGCTGGCCTTCGGTGAAGTTGATGCTGATGATCTGTCCCTGGATTTGCGCGCGCACCACGTCGGTGTTGTAGGCGATCACGGTACCCACGCCGGTCAGATAGATCGGCACGTCATGCTGGGCTACAATGCTGGCCACGACCGGCACCGGCGCAGGCGGGGCGGGCGCGGCAGCGGCCTTCTCGAAGAATTTGCCGTGCGCGGCGTAGAGGAGACCGCCCGCGATGACGGCGATCACCAGGATTACGGAAGTGAAGACTTTCTTCTTCATGGCAGTTCATGCTCCCGCGTGGAGATATCTCTGTTCAGCGAACCGGCGTGCTCGACAGGCCCGGGACAAGCGCCTGAATCGGGGAAAACGAAAAGCTTGTGGACGAGGTGATGCCCGGCGCGGCCGTCGATGTATTAACCGGAGCTGCTGTGACGACGGGCGCCATCACTGGGGCAGCCGTACTCAAGGAGCTTATTGTGGGCGATACGCCCAGCGTCGGGACGAGCGCGCCGGAGCTGACGCCAAGATTGCTGATTTCCGTTGAGCCGAGCGGGATTCCGGCGCGGGCAATGCCGCCCGGCACGGTGGGAGATGTCGGGGTCGACGAAGACGCGACACTGCTGGAGCCGGAACCACACATTCCCGACATCCCGGATGTGTCCAGAACGCCTGATGGTGTCGACATTCCCGAGCTTTGCAGCATGCCCGAACTCGCTGATAGGCCCGACGTCGCGGAGGGATCCATCGACAGAGTTGGCGAGGCCGCTGTGGTGCCGGCCGACATGACGGTTGCAGGTATGGAGCTTCCGGGTGTCATTCCGCCACCGTCAAAACTGGCAGACGAGCCAAACATGCCTGCTGAGGACGTCCCTAACGTCGCACACGGCGTGCCGCTGCCTGGTACTGCAATCGTACCAGTCGGATTGATCGGCGCCGGGCTCACTCCTGCTGACATGATTTCGGTGGCGCCGAGCGGAATTCCCGTACCACCAACCGCGGTGCCGCTGGTGACGTCGAGAGGTGAGGTGGTGCTGACCGATGGTGTCGGCATGACCACTCCTTGCGCGATAGCGATATTGCTGACGAGAAGTATTGGCAGCGCCGCGGCAATCACCGAAAGTTTCACTGACGTTCTCCTTTGAATGCATGATTGAACTGGCCGATCACCTGGATCATGGCCAGACGACATCCGGCAGGTTGACGACGATCGGGACCGGCGTGCTGCGCACGACGATCCAGCGAAACGGCTGCACCTTCGACGGATTGATCTCCATGTGAGGCAGGTAGGCAGGCACGTGAATGAAGTCGCCCGGTCCTGCCTGCGCCGCGAATTCGCCCCTGTCGCCCCAGCGAACTTCACACGTGCTGGACAGCACATAGGCAATCGTCTGCTGGTTTCCGTGGTGGTGTACTCGCGTCCGCGCACCGGGCTCGACCTCGAAGGTGCCGCCCCAGAGTGCGGAATCCACGCCAAGCTCCGGCGCGATCGCCGCGCGCCGCTCCGAGCCCGGTGTCTGCGCAGTGCCGAGGTTGAATTGATCCGGCCTCACGACGTGGATAGTGGTAGTTCCGCCCATGGCGACGACCTCATTGTCTCTGCGTTGGTGAAGCTAGGTTCGCGGCGGGGCGGGACCACTAAATTGGCGTTTAGGGACTTCACGACGCCTTGAGACCGCTCGGCGCATCACGCCGCGACGCGATCGGGGGCGCCATGAATTCCGGACCGACCGGGTCCTTTACCGTCTCGCGCAGGATGCGATCGATCTCGGCCATCGTGTCGCCGTCGATGCGCCAGCCGAGCACGTCCGCGATCGGTGACAGCTGGTTAGCGTGACGCGCGCCCCACAACGCGATATTCATCCTGTTGCGATCGAGCACCCAGCGTGCCGCCAGATGAATGACGCGCTTGCCGAAACGCTGCTTGGCGAGGCGATCGAGCCGCTCGACCGCGGTAAGATATTGCTCGAGCCTTGGCGCCTGGAACTTCGGATCGCTCTTGCGCAGATCATCGCCGGTGAACTCGCTTGCCGCCGTCATGCGCCCGGTCAACAACCCGCGGCAAAGCGAACCATAGGCAAGGACGGCGATGCCGTTCGCCTGGCAAAAGGGAAGCACGCCCTGCTCGATCGCCCGCTCGAAAAGGTTGTAGGGGGGTTGGGCCGTGTGAAGCGGCGCTACTTTCCGGAATTCGTCCATCTGCTCGGGGCTGAAATTGCTGACGCCGATCGCGCGGATCTTGCCGGCGCGATAGAGGGTGCTCATAGCTTTCGCCACCTCCTCGATCGGTGTGTTGGGATCGGGCCAGTGAACCTGATAGAGGTCGATGACGTCGGTCTGCAGGCGGCGAAGGGAATCTTCAACTTCCCGGACAATGCGTTCCTTCCGCGCGTCGCGGAACGGACGGCTGCCCTTCCAGTCAAGACCAACCTTGGTCGCAATCAGCGCGCGCTTGCGCCGGCCACCTGCGGCGAGTGCTTTGCCGACGATCTCCTCGGAGCGGCCGAAGCCATAGACCGGCGCCGTATCGATCAGATTGATGCCGCGATCCAGCGCGGCGTGAATGGTCCGGATCGCGTCAGTCTCGTCGCTGCCGCCCCACATCCAGCCGCCGATCGCCCAGGTGCCAAGTGCAACGCGTGAAACGCGAAGTGCGGTGCCGGGAATATCGACAAATTCCATATCGGTCCGGAGAGTTTGAGTTGGATTCATGTTCGGGCTCCTTGATTGCGGTGATCCCGCCCAACGTGGCGCGAAACACAATTGACGCGGGTCGACGTTCTTCCATGCACCCATCTGTGCGAGATCAGCGCGTGGCGTCGGATTGATGAGGTTAATGCTGAGGTAGGCAGAGCCGGGAGTGCGTGCCACTAAAATGAAATTTAGCGTGGCCATTGTGATCGAGAGGCGCGCGGTGCTTTCCGCATGGGGCGCGCTTGGCCCACGAACTAAAAGGATCGGCACTCTGAGTGCCGGTCCCTCAAGGCGTTGCCGAGATGCATCGGTTCAATCGTCTGTCTTTGGCCCACCATGACAACGATAGCTATCGGCTGCGAAGGCGTTGGCTTATTCTGGACCGTTGAACGAGCTCAACTCGGTGCGATCGACGGTCGCAACGCGCGACGCCGGCGAGACGTTGGAGTACGCAAGCGCCTGCCGGATGTTGCGGCAATCAGGCATGTGGATAAGAGCAGTATTCTGGTCATTTGTTCTTTTCCTTGACATTGAGGGCCGCGCTTCATGAGGAAGTGCGTGGACCAGGAGGGATACTGAAGGAGTTATCCCCCGACTCCCTCATCGCAAGCGATCTCAATGCAGATTGAGCGAGAAGTGACTAGCTACAGTATGGCGGCCAGGGAGTGTTGGGTTGCCGATAGTAGGGGTCGTAGCAATCCGTGCCATAGCCATCGTAGGGCAGATATCCGCGCAGGTATCTGTCATGGAAGTGCGTTGCGTGCTGATGGAAGCCGTGATCGGCGTTGCCAGCGAAGCCCATGTGACCCGCGCCGATGCCGCCCATATGCATACCGCCGCCGAAGCCCCCAAGATGCGCGCCACTAAATCCGCCGATATGAGCGCCGCCACCGAAACCTCCGATGTGGGCACCGCCACCACCAAAACCTCCCACGTGAGCGCCGCCGCCGAAGCCGCCGCCACCTCCGCCGCGTGCTTCCGCTGCGCCTGTCAGCAGGCTCGAGGCCACGAGGGCTGTGGCCACCATCAAAATCATTCTTTTCATGGGTACGTCCTTTCCTGAGAGAGCCGGCGCATGAGGATGCGACCGACCGTTTTTGATAGTTGAGAGATAGCAGTGATGCAGTGCGCTTCCATTAAAAACGCGTTTAGGTGTTGTGACGTCTGCTTGACCGGCGCTGACGTGGCGATCATGAAAAAAGTTGAGCCGGCAGGTTGCCGGCTCAACTTCCGGATTGGACGCGTCAACGAATTGACGAAGACGAGCCGCCGATCAGAAGCCCGCGTTGGGCTCGCACGGGGTTTCGTCGGTCCAGGGCGCGGTCGCGAAGGCGCCGACACGCGGTGCCGGAACGCAGGCGCTCCCGTCTGGAAGAGTCGACGAAACCTTCGCGCGGGCGTCATTGGCATGGAACGTCACGTGGCTGCCGCGGGCGAGGGCGGGGCTAGCGAGAGTGGCAGCAGCCAGCAAGACGGCCACAAAGGATTTCACTTTGGTCATGCACGTTCTCCTTGTGTTGAAGCCGGAATGCTTCAACCATGAGACGCGGCAGGCCGTGCCGCGTCCAAAGGGAACATCTTCTCATCTTTGTCCAATGGGGCGCGATGGGCGAAGTCTCTCCACGAAATCGAAGCTTTGCGGCGTGGCTCAGGTGCCGGCTTCTTCCTGCGCAACCAGCCCCAAGGCGGTCCAGTCTAGGCTCGCGTGACCGCGCGCGATCGCAGTAATCATGCGGTCGCGGACCAGGCTTACCGACGGCATCGGGGCGCCGGCCTGTTCGGCCTCGGCGAGTGCGAGGCGCACGTCCTTCAATGCGAGAAGCATTGACAGTCCGGGTGCATAGTCGCCCGTCACGATCCTGTTGCCGTAGATGCTGTGAACCCGGCTGCCGAACATCGTGCCTGTCATGATGTCCACGAATTGCTGTGGATCCAGTCCGCGCTTTCGAAGCACCGTCGTGACTTCCGCCAACACTTCGAGGCTGGTCGCGGTCATCATGTTGCCCAGCAGTTTGATCAGGTTGGCCTGGACGGCTTCGGCGCCGACAACGAATATCCGTCCAAAATTTTCGACGAGTGGACGGACGCGCTCGCAATGGAGCGCGGGACCGGCGACGATGACGGCGAGCTGCCGCGCCTTGGCGGCGTCGGGGTTTCCGAACACGGGGGCCGCGACGTAGCCCTGCCCGCGGCGCTGATGAGCGTCCGCGAATTCGGCCGCGGCCGCGGTGCTGATGGTGCTCATGCAGATGTGGATCGCGGCATTAGGCAGATGATCGGCCAATCCATCAATTCCGTTGTTTGTGCCGAAGAAGACGCTTCGCACCGCTTGATCGTCCGGCAACATGCTGAGAACGATGTCGCAATCGAACAGGTCCGGCAAATGGAGGGTCGGTGTGATGCCGGGCATCTGAAGTTGATTGATCTGCTCGGGCCGGCGTACGAGGGCGTGCAGGGCATATCCCGCGCGAGCCAGATTTGCTGCCATCGCAGTCCCCATCAGGCCAAGCCCCACAAAACCGAGTTTCCCGAGTGATGGCCTCGCCGCTCGATCGCCATTCACATCCACTTTTATCGTGTCGCGCGTGGCGTTGATTTCGTCCGAAGATTGATCAAGCATGACCGCCTCAGATTGCTGTTGGCTGGGAAGCTCTTTGGCAATGTAGGGTCACAGCGGGGCCAAATCGCCTAAATTTGGTTTTAGTCTGCTGAGGGAGTCACCGGCTTCGAATGACCAATCAGAATCTTAAATCCCTATTTAGTGGAAGGGGCCCCGTGCTCCTTTTATTATTCCAAACAAGCGGTCCCGCCGCGCTTTGTGAGAGAGGCGGTGGAGATGGATGGACCGTCGAGCGGACGGCGCGCCCGGCCTGCGCCTCCCGGCAGGCGGGCAGTGCCGTCCGGCTCCCTGACCCCGTGGCATGCGGCGTTGACGCTATGGTTTTGACGGCTGGCAAGCGTATGGTTGCGACGAGCGAGGGCGCGCGCGCCATGGGTGTTTGTGCGGTAATCGAGGCCCATCCGATGGCGAAGATACTTCTGATCGAGGACGACGGCGAAACCGCAGAGGAGATCACGGCCGAGCTGGGCGATCGCGGGTTTGAGGTGGAATGGTCGTCGAACGGGATCGATGGTCTCGACAAGGCGCGGTCGTTGCGGCCTGATGCCATGATCGTGGACCGCCTGCTGCCCGGAATGGACGGATTGACCGTTATCGAGGCCTTGCGCAAGGAGCAGGTGCGAACGCCTGTGCTGGTGCTGAGTGCGCTTGGCGCGGTGGACGACCGCGTCCGCGGATTGCGCATGGGCGGTGACGACTATCTCACCAAACCTTTCGCAGTCGTGGAGCTCATCGCCAGGATAGAGGCGTTGCTGCGCCGTCCGGTGGATAGCCGCGAGACGACATTGCGGGTCGGACCCATCGAGCTCGACCTGATCGAGCGCACGGCCATGCGGGGCGATCGGAAGATCGATCTGCTGCCGCGCGAATTCCGACTGCTCGAATACATGATGCGCCGAAGCGACCAACTCCTGACCCGGGCGATGCTGCTCGAGGAAGTCTGGAACTACAAGTTCGTCCCTGCAACTAATCTGGTCGATGTGCATATGGGCCGCCTGCGTCACAAGGTCGATGGACCGGGCGAGCCTCCGATGATTCACAATGTCCGCGGCGCGGGGTTTATACTTCGCTCGTTATCGTAGATCGTTTGTGACGAGCGGACTTCGTACCGGGCAAGAGAGCGGGCAACGAGATCCGGTGCTTGACGTGCAATTCATACGCTCGAACACGTTCCGCTGGGCGTCGGCGGTGGCGGCCGTGCTCGCGGTCTTCGTCATCGCCCTGTTCGGCTTCATCTACTGGAAAATCGATGACTATCTGATCGCCCGTTCGGATCGCATGGTCCTGAGCCAGGTCGATTTCATTGCCGCCTTGCCGCCCGAGCGGCGGATCGTCGCGATCGAGGATCATCTTGGGCAGGATTCCCGGAACGTTCAATTTGCCGGGCTGTTCGACCCGGCCGGAACCCGCCTTGCGGGAAATCTCGCGCGAGCGCCGGATCAGCTTCGGATCGACGCACCGGCGCAAAGCGTCCAAGCCACGCGGACCAGGGCGGATCTCGGCGATCCCCTGATCCGGGCGATCGGACGGCACCTGTCAAACGGTGATATACTGGTCATCGGACGCAATGTCGACGAGACCAGTGAAATTTCACACGTTGTCGGCGAGGCGCTGGCGCTTGGTCTGCTGCCTGCCTTCTGTCTTTGTCTGTTCGCTGGAGCATGGCTTAGCCTGCGTGCCCAGAAGCGTGTTGACGAGGTCAATCAGCACGTTCAGCGCATCATCGCAGGCAATCTGTGCGAACGTCTGCCGCATCGCAATGTCGACGAGCCGTTCTCACGGCTCGCAGGAATCGTGAACGGCATGCTCGATGAGATGGAAGCCATGATCCATGCTCTATCGGGTGTGGGCAACGATATCGCTCACGATTTGCGCACGCCGCTGACGCGGGCACGACTGGCGCTTGAGCGCGGCCGAACCAACGCCGGCACGCTGGAGCAGCTGCAGCAGGTTGCAGACAAGGCGATCGCGGGCATCGACCAGGCGCTGGCCATCATCACGGCCTTGCTGCGTCTGGCGGAGATCGAGAACAGCCGGCGCTCGGCCGCGTTCGGCAGCGTCCCACTGCACGAGATGCTGAGTGAAGTCTGCGACGTCTACGAACCGATCGCCGAGGACAAGCAGATCAAGCTCAGCGTTCAAAGTGCCGACAAGCTCGACGTTCGCGGCGATCGCGATCTCCTGTTCGAAGCCATCGCCAACCTGGTTGATAACGCCATCAAGTTCACGCCCGCAGGAGGCCATGTCGAGATTGCTCTCGCACGTGGCGAGGGGGAAACGGTAGTGCGCGTGAGCGACACGGGGCCCGGGATCGGCCAACAAGAGACTGATGCCGTGTTGCGACGCTTTTATCGCTCCGACAAGATCCGCAGCACGCCTGGAGTCGGTCTGGGCCTGAACCTCGTGTCGGCCATCGTCAAGCTTCACGACTTCCGGCTCCTGATCTATTCAGGTCCCGGCGGCAGGGTTGAGATCGTCTGCCCCGATGACCGACGGAGCTGATCAGGGCCGCGCCGACGTGATCGCCTTCAGGTCGGAGGAGGATGCGCCATCGGGCTCGCCGATCGGGACGACGCCGTGATTGAAGGCCTGATGGCACGAATTGCAGGCTTCCGTAAGATCGCCATAGGCCCTTGGCGAAGGCCGCGTCGTCCTTGGCCTGGATCGCGCTCTTGAGCGCCGCGAAGGGCTGGTCCGTGACGGACGCGATCATGTCGGGGAGGGGCACATTGTCCACGGTCGGATGTGCGCGTGCCAGCCGGCCGAAGGCTCCCTAAAGATTGCCAAGCTCGTAAGCCGCGAATTCCCAATCATGCTGATGCTGAGCCCGCCAGACCCTTTCATGCCGGGGCTGGATCGTTTCGATCATCAGGTCGCTGACGCTCGGCAGATAGCCCTCGCCAGGGGCCGGAGCGGTTTGCGATTGAGCCATGGCAAGGCCTACGGCCAGGGTAACCGCGATCGGTACTGCGAGCAGGCTCATGCCGACCCAGTGTTGCCAACGCTGTATCATCGTCCTCCCCTCCAGGCACGCGCTCAACAATGATCCATGCAGGCCGGATTTTTAACATCGTGCCTTGGATCGCCAACGAACATCTTGCGATTTGGCATCTTGACTCCGGGCAGCGACTTCGCGTCGAGGCTCGCGCCATCCGGCACCAGGCTGTTGAGGTTCAGGATGTAGGCCGACACCGCATAGACATCATCACTGCTCAGGGATCCCGGCGCGTTCTGAGGCATGGCACGACGAATGAAGTCAAAGAGCGTCGAGGCGTAGGGCCAATAACTTCCGACGGTACGCACGGGATTCGGGGTTGCAAGCGTGCCTTGGCCGCCGACCAATCTGTCGCCGACGCCGCCTTCACCTTTCTCGCCATGGCAAGCCGCGCATTGCTGCGCGAATACGTCGCGTCCGTGAGCAACACTGCCACTGCCGGGTGGAAGACCGCTGCCATCGCGTCCGATATCGATGTTCCATCCGGCGATCTCGGCAGGCGTCGCGGCGCGCCCGATACCGTACATGCCCTGTGCGGCTGCACCTGTCAGGGACAACAATGACACGGCAATGACGATGGACGAAGCCTTACGCAGCCGCATTGCTCACCTCGCCGTCGGCGGCGATACGCCAGGGCCACATCGCATTGTTATGGTAAAAATAGTTTTCGCCGCGAACAGCGAGCAGCTCGGCCAGACTCGGCTGAACGTAGCCGGTCTCGTCGGTTGCGCGGCTCTGGATGACGGCCGGTTGCCCGTCCCAGTGCCAGGGCAAACGAAAGCGCGTCAGCGCCCGCGTGAGAACAGGCTCCTGCAATTGTGCTTCCTGCCAGTTCCTGCCGCCATTGACCGAAATGTCGACCCGCCTGATCTTGCCGCGCCCGCCCCAGGCGATGCCGGTGATCTCACAAAATCCCGGTGCCGAGAGACGCTGGCCACCCGAGGGGCGTGTGATGATTGATTTCGCCTCCATGGTGAAAGTGAACTCGCGCGAGGTGCCGTCCGGCATCAGATCGGTGTATTTCGCCGTTTCGTCGCGCGAATAGGCCGGCTCCGCGGTCACGTGCAGGCGCCGCAGCCACTTGATGTTCATGTTGCCCTCGAAGCCGGGCAGGATCAGCCGCAGCGGATAGCCTTGCTGCGGCCGCAGACGCTCGCCGTTCTGGCTGTAGACGAGCATGGCATCGTCGAGGCATTTCTCGAGCGGGATGCTCCGCGTCATCGCGGCCGCATCGGCGCCTTCCGCGATGACCCATCTGGCGTTGGGCCGTAGCCCCGCCTCCTGCAGCACCAGCTTCAGGCTGACGCCGGTCCATTCCGCGCAGCTGAGAAGGCCGACGAGATCAGACACGGTCTTGCCATACGGCTTCTTGTAGCCGGGATTGGCGGAGCATTCGAGGAAGTAGATATGTGACTCCGACGGAAAGCGCTTGATGTCCTCCATCGTAAAGATCAGCGGGCGTTTCACCAGACCATGGAGCATCAGGCGATGCTGCGCCGGATCGATCGCGGGAACGCCGGCATGATGGCGCTCGTAGAACAATCCGTTCGGCGTGATGATGCCATCGAGATCCTGCAGCGGCGCGCGGCCGGAGGCAGACAAATATTGCTTCAGGTCCTTTGAGATGTTCTTCACCACGTTCTTTTCGAACGGGGAGGGCGTCCCATAGGGCTGGCTTCCCATGGGATCGCCAGGCACCTTCATCCATTCGGGCGTATTGGGCGGAAGATTGTCGGCCTCCGCAACCCGGCTGCCGCTGATGCCGCCGGCAAGCGCCGCGCCGCCGACCGCCGCACCGGCGCGCAGGAATCGGCGGCGCGATGTAGTGGCAGCACCGCTCTCTTTCTTCGCAGAATTGGGCATCGCGCAAACTCACCTTAAGCGAACCGGCGGCCCCTTCGTTCAGGCCGCCGGTTTCATGCTCATGAGGCCGGCTTTGGCGCAGACGTTGAGGCGGCCGACACCCGCCAGACCGTGTTGCCGACGTCGTCGGCGATCAGCAGCGCGCCGCTGCGATCCACTGCGAGGCCTACCGGCCGGCCATGGGTGGTGTGACCGTCGGCGTCGAGGAACCCGGTGACGACGTCCTGCGCCGTGCCCGAGGGCTTTCCGCCGCTGAATGGCACGAACACCACCTTGTAGCCGTTGAGCGGCGCACGATCCCAGCTCCCGTGCTCGCCAACGAACGCGCCGCTCCGATAGGTTTCCGGAAGACCGTTGCCGGTGGACATGGCAAGTCCGAGCGGAGCCACATGCGAGCTCAGCGCATAGTCGGGCACGATCGCCTTGGCGACGAGATCGGGCCGCTGCGGCTTGACGCGCGGATCGAGATGCCGGCCGTAGTAGCTGTATGGCCAACCATAGAAACCGCCATCCCGCACTGACGTCAGATAGTCCGGCACGAGATCGGGACCGATTTCGTCACGCTCGTTGGCGATCGCCCACAGCTTGCCGGTTTCCGGCTCAAACTGAAGTCCTGTTGGATTGCGCACGCCACTGGCGTAGATGCGATGCGCGCCCGTCTTGATGTCGACCTCCCAGATCGCGGCGCGCTCGCGTTCGGCCTCCATGCCATTTTCGGCGACGTTGCTGTTGGAGCCGACCCCGACATAGAGCCTGGAGCCGTCCGGGCTCGCCACCAGGGCTTTGGTCCAGTGGTGGTCGATCGGCCCGCCGGGAAGATCCGCCAGCTTGACGCCCGGGGCCGTGATGCTGGTTTCTCCATCCTCATAGGGATAGCGGACAATGGCGTCCGTATTGGCGACATACAGGTCATGTCCAACAAGGGCGACCCCGAACGGCGAGTTGAGGTGATCCAGGAACACGGTCCGGACGTCGGGAATGCCGTCGCCATTGGTATCGCGCAGAAGCGTGATGCGATTTTCGTCCTTGGCCTTGGCGCCGGCGAACAATTGCACC
>Ga0210407_10001686_pt1 | contig 20192 bp, 17 predicted proteins | sample IncBWC27MmetaG_FD_150860 | JGI IMG/M metagenome (GOLD analysis project Ga0210407, IMG submission 150860) | Forest soil microbial communities from Barre Woods Harvard Forest LTER site, Petersham, Massachusetts, United States - Inc-BW-C-27-M | ecosystem: Environmental > Terrestrial > Soil >... | reverse complement strand
ATCCGCGCCTATGTAGGCCAGGTTGTAGTCGACGCCGTCGCGGCGCGAGACGAAGTAGGTGCGCATGACGTCGTTCTGGCCGCTGGCCGCCAGCATGGTGGCGATGGCGCGGCTGGCGATGTTGATGGTCCGCCGCTCGGTCTGCGCATGATCGGGATCGAGCCGGGCATTGCGGATGATATAGGCGATACGCCGGCGCTCGACGCCGACCTGGCCGACCTCGATGGTCGGCGGATAGAGGAAGAGCTGGGCAATGGCGCCGCCATCGACATGCATCTCCTGGTACTTGCGGCCGTCGATCTCGACATCGAGCAGCACCGGCTCGAAGGCGCCCGGGATCGCCGACGATGCGCGCAGGATCTTGCGGAACAGGTCGAGCGCCTTGGGATGGCCGCTCGTGGCCAGGGCGCCGATATTCCAGATCACCGCTCGCTGAGCATCGAGATCGGTGGTGCCGATCAGCAGCAGGCGGCCCTTGTTGTATTCGCGGCCGATCTCATCGAACATTTTCTGGTTGGCGTACTTGGCGATCACCTCGGCGAGCGGCGTCGTGTCGGCCATGGCGTCGTTGAACAGGGCGGCCGTGAGGCTGCGCCGGCGAAAGATCCTGTCGGGAGTCAAGGTCGTGTAGACCTCGCGCAATTCGGCGTCGTGGTCGGGGCCAAGAAAGGCGAAGGGCGCGATCAGGGCGCCGGTGCTGACGCCGGTCGCGATCTTGAAGGTCGGCCGCGTCCCGGTCGTCGTCCAGCCGTTCATCAGGCCGGCGCCGAACGCGCCATTGTCGCCGCCGCCGGAGACCGCGAGATAATACGCAGGCGGCAGCCGCGCGATCGATTGGCCGGCCGCCAACAAGGCAGCCTTCTCGCGCTCGAGCGCGCGGGCGCCTTCCTCGATCATCGGGGCGGGGTCGCCATCGGCATAGAAGCGCACGTTGGCAATGCCGAGCGGTTGGGCGCGTTCGGTATCGGTGTAGGGCACCACCGGTCCGCGATCGGGAATCGAACAGCCGGCGAGTGCGATCGACAGGCCGACCAGCGCGATCAACATGTGCCGAATCAACGCCCCCTCCCCCAACGTCGCGACGTCAACCCAACCGTTCGAGCTTGGTGATCTCCTGCGGCGGCAGTTCGGCCAGATAGAGATTGCCTTGGGCATCGCCGGAAATTCCATGCGCGCCGTTGATGGCGCCGCGACAGCGGCCGACCAGCTTGCCATCCGCGCTCAAGAGGCTGATGCGCGGGATCTGGTCGGTTACGAACACCATGTCGCGGTCGTCCACCCAGATCTGCATCGGATGATAGAAGTCGCCCCATTCGGCGAGGAAAGCGCCCTCGCGGTCGAACACCTGGACGCGGTTGTTCTCGCGATCGCCGACCAGCACCTTGCCGAAGCGATCGACCCAGATGGCATGCGGCGTCGTGAAGGCGCCCGGCCCGGCGCCGGGGCCACCCCAGGTGGCGAGCAGCGTGCCGTCGGCGGCGAAGCGGTGGACGCTGGAATTGCCGTAGCCGTCGGCGACATAGATCTCGCCATCCGGCGCCTGGGCCGCGGCCGTCGGGTGGTTGAAGGGTGCGTCGAGCGAGGGCCAGTGACGCCTGCCCAGCGCCTGCACGAGATGGCCGGAGGAATCGAAGCGCAGCACCTGATGGGCGTCGCGGTCGGCGACCAAGATCGAGCCGTCGGGCGCGGCGTTTATATAGTGCGGCTCGGCCAGGGCACCCTCGCCCCATGTCCCGATCAGCTTGCCGTCGCGGCCGAACACCAGGACCGGCCGCTCGGTGCCGCGCTGGGCGACATGCACGCGGCCTTCGGCGTCGACCATCAGGTCGGACAGGAAGCCGAAACTTTCGCCCGCCGGCAGCCGCGCCCATTTGCGGTGGATGGCATAGCGCCGGTCGCCCAGGATGACGGTGTAGCGTTCGTCGGACATGTCACCTGCCAGATAGGCAGGGAGCGCGGCGGACGGCAAGATGGATTGTGCCTGCAGCCGCAAGGGAGAGCCGGAAATGACGGATGATCGCCTCGTGTTACATGGCAGCTTCACTTCCAGCTCGACCTACAAGCCGATGCTGTTCCTGGCGCTCGCCGGCCTGCCGTTCTCGTTCCGCACCGTCAACCTCAAGTACGGCGTGCAGAAGCAGCCCGAGCATCTGGCGATCAACCGCTACGGCCAGGTGCCGGTGCTGCGCCATCGCGGCCTCACCCTCGTGATGTCGAACGTCATCCTCGATTATCTGGCGCGCACGACGGGCAAGTTCGAGGCCGCCACCGAGCAGGATCGCTGGCGGGCGCGGGAATGGCTGTCGTGGGAGAACGACGCCATCACCAACGTGGCCCGGGTCCGCCACTTCCACCGCTTCCGCACCGTCGATCCCGCGGTCATGGATTTCTTCCGCCCGCCGGCGGAAGCGGCGTTGGACATGATCGACAAGAGCTTGGAAGGCCGGCAGTGGCTGGTCGGCGACAGCTGCACGATTGCCGACATCGGCTGCTGGGGTCGCATGGTGTTCATGGCCGAGGGCGGCATGTCGCTCGACGCGCGGCCCCACGCGCGGGCGTGGCGCGACCGTCTGATGGCGATGCCGGGCTTCGCGCTGCCCTACGACCTCATCCCCAAGAAGGATGCCGAGCTGCCGGCCTGAGGGACGCCGTCAGCGGAGAACTTGGGAGATCCAGTAGCCGGTCGGATTGGCCGCGCATTCATTCGGTCCGCACTGCGCGAAGCTGTTGGCGGCATTGGCGAGCGTGACGGCGATCAGCAGATAGACGGCAAAGCGCAGGATGCCGCGAAAGCGCATCGCCGTCTGGTGGTCGCTGCGGTCATGATCGGGCCGGCCGGACAACATCAGGAGCAGGGCCGTGACGGCGATCACTGCGAAGAACAGCATGAGCGACCAGGTGTCGAGATGCATGCCGAGGATCGGCGAGCCGTAGGCGGCGGCGCCCGGCGCGATGTGCTGCAATACCTGGTAGCCCGACGCGACCACGCCGAACAGCGCGCCCAGCAGGGCGAGACCATAGTGCAAGGGCTGCACGCCGAAGCGAAGGTTGAGGACGAAGCCGAAACTGCACAGCACGAAGGCCACGCGCTGCAGGGTGCAGAGCGGGCACGGCGGCTCGTTCAGGCCGAACTGCAGGCCGAAGGCCACGAGCAGGACCATCGCGATGCCGGCGGCACCGAGAGCATTACCCAAGCGAACGAACGAGCCCACCTTGCACCCTCTAGAGCGGCAGCCGGGGCATCTCGATCGCGTAGCGGTCGAACCACAGGACCGCCGCGACGAAGCTCACGCCGAACAGGCCGATCGACGTGCCACGGTAGCCCGCCGACGCGGTCATCATCGCAATAGCCATCATCAGGAAGATCAGGGCGGTCATGACGCAACCCCTCACGACGTTGTCGCTTTACCCGACGCGCAACAGTCGTAGGCGCGGATCGAGCAGATCGCGCAGACCGTCGCCCAGCATGTTAAGCCCCAACACGGCAAGTGCAATGGCGAGCCCCGGCCATATCGCGAGTTCCGGCGCCTGGAAGATGTAGGTCTGGGCGTCGCGCAACATGCGACCCCACGACGGCACGGGCGGTTGCGCCCCCAGGCCGAGGTAGGAAAGACCGGCCTCGGCCAGGATGGCGACGGCGAACTGGATCGTCGCCTGCACGATGAGAACACTGGCGATGTTCGGCAGCACGTGGCGCACGGTGATGCCGAGCGGCCCCTGCCCCATCGCCGTCGCCGCGCGCACGAAGTCGCGGCTCCACATCGCGAGCGCTGCACCACGCGTCACCCGGCCGAACACCGGGATGTTGAAGATGGCGATGGCCAGGATGGCGTTCTCGGCGCTCGCGCCGAGCACCGAGGTGATCAGGATGGCGATCAGCACCGCGGGGAAGGCAAAGATGAGATCGGACGTGCGCGACAGCGCCTCATCGACCCAGCCGCCGCGCGCCGCGGCCCAGGCGCCCAAGGCGACGCCGGCCGTCATGCCGATCACGACGGCGATCAGCCCGACCGCGATCGAGGTCTGTGCGCCCACCATGATGCGCGAAAGCACGTCACGACCGAGATGATCGGTGCCCAGCGGATAGGCGGCCGAGGACGGCATCAGCTTGGCGCGCATCTGCAGCTCGTCGACGGCATGCGGCGTCCACAAGAGCGAGACCAGCGCCGTGCCGACGAACAGCAGCAGCAGCACGGCGCCGACCTGGAAGCCGACATGGCGGGACGCGCGCGCGAGAAAACGCTTCATGTCCGCACCCGCGGCCGGGGATCGAGGAAAGCGTAGGCAAGATCGACCAGCAGGTTGACGGCGAGAACCAGGATCGTGAACAGGATGACCACGTTCTTGATCACGACCAGGTCGCGGTTGTTGATCGAGTCGTAGACCAGCTGGCCGACACCGGGCAGGCGGAACACGCTTTCGATGATCACGGCGCCGGCGACCAGGAAGCCTGCAATCAGGCCGGCCACCGTCGTCACCGGGATGAGCGCGTTGCGGAGCGCATGGCGAAACAGCACGGTGCGCTCCGGCGCGCCCTTGGCCCGGGCGGTGCGGACATAGTCTTCGCGCAAGGTATCGAGCATGGCCGAGCGGGTGACCCTGGCCAGGATCGCGATCTCGCCCAGCGACAGCGACAGGGCCGGCAGGACGAGCGCATGCGCCGACTTCAGCGGGTCCTGCCAGCCGGGAAAGCCGCCGGCCGGGAAGAGCTGCCAGGTCACCGCGAACAGCAGCACCAGCACGATGCCGAACCAGAAATTCGGCACGGAAATGCCGATCTGGGTGAAGCCCATGACGCCCCAGTCGCCCGGCCGGCCATGCTTCCAGGCGGCGAAGACACCCAACGGGATCGCCACCAGCATCGCCCAGGCGAGCGCCAGCGCGGCCAGCGGCAGAGTGACCTGCAGGCGATCGCCGATCAGCTTGGCGACCGACGTGCCATAGGCGTGGCTGCTGCCGAGATCGAAGGTCAGCAGGCCACCGATCCAGTGGAGATAGCGCACGGCCAGCGGCTGGTCGAACCCATAGGAAGCCCGCAGCGCCGCCAAGGTGTCGGGCCGCGCGTCGGTGCCCAGCATGACCAGCGCCGGATCGCCCGGCAGCACTTCGACGACGGCAAACACCACGACCGTGGCCAGCGCCAGGGTCACCAGCGCGGCGGCCAAGCGGCGGGAGAGGAATTCAAGCATCAGCCAGCCAAGGCAAGACTGTCATCCCGAGCGCAGCGAGGGACCTTTCCTGGTGCCTCAAAGGTCCCTCGCTTCGCTCGGGATGACACCGGGTCTATTTCCAGTAGACCCCTGTAAGGTCGACCTGCGGCGCCGGCGCGTTCTCCCACATGCCTATAAGGTCCTTCTTCCATACGCCGATCTTGGCGAGCTGGAAGAGGAAGCCGTTCACCGCATCGCGGGCGACGATGCGCTGCGCCTGCTTGAGAAGCTCGTCACGCTTGGCGAAGTCGGTGGCGGCCACGACCTCGCGCCACTTGGCCTTGAACTCCGGCGAATCGTAGCCCCAGTAGTAGCCGTCGCGGGCATAGCGATCGAGATCGTTGGCCTCGGTGTGGGCCACGATGGTGAGGTCGTAATTGTGCTCCTTGAACACCTCGGAGAGCCATTGCGGCCACTGCAGCTGGGTGATCGCGACCTTGATGCCGATCTTGCCCAGTTGGCTTGCGATCACCTCGCCGGCGCGCTGGGCGTAGCCGACCGGCGGCAGCTTCAGGCTGGCCTCGAAGCCGTTGGCATAGCCGGCTTCGGCCAACAGCGCCTTGGCCTTGGCGACGTCGAACGGATAGGTCTTGGTGAGGTCGATATAGGCCTTGTTGTGCGGCGGGAAGTGGCTGCCGATCGGCACGCCGAAGCCCGATTCGGCCGAGATCAGCTCGTCGCGGTTGATGGCATGGGCGATCGCCTGCCGCACTTTCAGATCGCTGAACGGTTTCTTGGCGTTGTTGGTCGCCAGGATGACCTCGCCTTCGGTGGTACCGACGACCACGGCGAAACGCGGATCCTTCTTCAGGCGCTCGACCAGCTCGGGCGCCTGGAAGCCCGGGAAGGCATCGACGTCGCCCGCCAGCAGGGCGTTCACCTGGGCCGACGGATCCTTGATGATCTTGAAGATCACGGTGTCGAGCTTGATCGACCCGGGATCGCGCCAGGTCGGCGACTTCACCAGGGTGATCGAATCGCCCTCCTTGCGCTCCTTGAACATGAACGGCCCGGTACCGATCGGGTGCTTGTCGTTGGTGGCCGCCGACTTCGGATGCATGATTCCGGCATCGCCCAGCGACAGGCTGTAGAGCAGGAAGGAGTTCGGCGACTTCAGGGTCACCTTCACCGTCGACGGATCGACCACCTCGACCTTGTCGATGTCGGTGTAGAGCGACTTGGCCGGATTGGTCGAATCGGGGGCGAACAGGCGGTCGAGCGTGAATTTCACCACCGCGGCGTCGAGCGGTTCGCCGTCATGGAACTTCACGCCCTGGCGCAGCTTGAAGACGTATTCCTTGCCGTCCTCCGAGATGTTCCAGCTCTCGGCGAGACCGGGCGCGACGGCGCCGGTGCGATCGATGCGGCCGAGACTCTCGAAGATGCTGGGCGTCGTCACCTCGCGGATGGCGGCGGCGGCGTTCTTGGTCGGATCGAGCACCGGCGGCTCGAGCGACATGCCGATCACCAGTCGATCCTTGGCCTCGGCCCACGCCTCGGCGCCGAGCGCGGACATCGTCACGAGCGCGCCGGCGGCGCCGATGAGATGGCGACGGGAAAATGAGTTCACGGAACACCTCTGCTGCAGTTGGCTAGAAGTCTATCAGCGGCCGAACACGTCCCGCCAGCCACGCGCCGCACCCAGCGTGGCGGCATGGTAGACGCCGCGCGCCACGGCGCGGGCGAGACAATCCGCAGCAAGCGTGCCGAGTTCGGCCAACGCCAGCGGATCGCCGCCGAGATCGTGCCTGCCCGTGGCGATGGCGAACACCGTGTCGCCATCCTGCGGCGTATGCACGGGACGGATGGCGCGGGCGAGCCCGTCCTGCGCCATCACCGCCAGTCGCTTGGCGGACGCCTTGTCGAGCCGGGCGTTGGTCGCGACGACGGCGATGGTGGTGTTGGCGCGCGGATCGCTGCGCGCCGCATCGGCCGGATCATGGGTGAGGTCGGCCCGCGCATGCGACACCGACAGCGCAAGGCCGTGCGCTGGCGGCGGCAGGCCGCCGAACTCGGCCTGCTGCTCCAGCGCCCACGCCCAGAATTGCGGCATGTCGCCCATGGTCGTGTAGCCACGCGCATTCACCGCCACCAGCGCGCCGACCTGCAGGCCGCCGGCCGGATCGACGGCCGAGGCGCTGCCCAGCCCGCCCTTGAGATTGCCCGCTTTGGCGCCCAGCCCGGCGCCGGCGTTGCCGAGGGCGAAGGCGGCCGCGGCCTTGCCGGCCGCGGCATAGCCGAGCTCGCGATAAGGCGGCCAGTCCCAGTCCTTGTCGCCGCCATTCAGCAGGTCGAACAGGATGGCGGTGGGCACGATCGGCACGACGGCGCCGGCGACCGGCACGCCGCGACCGCGCTCTTTCAGCCAGCGCATCACGCCATCCGCGGCCGACAGGCCGAACGCCGATCCGCCGCTGAGGCAGATCGCATCGATGCGCTCGTTGCGGGCCGCGGGATCCAGCAGATCGGTCTCGCGCGTGCCCGGCGCGCCGCCGCGGACGTCGACCGACGCCACCGACGGGCTCTCGCACAGGACGACGCTGACGCCCGAGCGCAGGCGCTGGTCCTCGACGTTGCCGACCAGGACGCCGTCGACGTCGGTGATGAGATTGCGCGGACCAGGTTTCAGCATGATTGGCGAAGCATGGTCAGTCGAGCTGCAAGGTGAGCGCCTTGAGATACGCCGTCTCCGGCAGCCCCGGATGCACCGGATGATCGAGCGCGGCGCCCGAGCTCAACAGGATGCGGCCGCCACGACTGGCGTCGCGCAGGCCGCGGCGCACCTGTTCGGCGAACAACGGCGGATCGACGAGGTGCGAACAGGAGGCCACGAACAGGAAGCCGCCTCTCTCCACCAAAGGCGCCGCCAGCCGCACCAGCTTGCGGTAGCCCTGGGCGCCGGTCTTGAGGTCCTTGCGGCTTTTCACGAAGGCCGGCGGATCGCAGATCACGACGTCGAAGCGCTGGCCGGCGAGCTTCTCCATCGCATCGAACGCCTCGCTCTTCTCGAAGGAGACGATCTTGTCGACGCCGTTCAGATCGGCCGCCGCCTTGGCTGCGTTGAGCGCGGGCTGGGAGCGGTCGACGCAGATCACCGACTTGGCGCCCTGCCGGGCGGCCAGCACGCCGAAGCCGCCGCTGTAGCTGTAGACATCGAGAACGCGCGCGTCATTCGCAAGCCCCGCCATGAAGCGGCGGTTGTCGCGCTGGTCGTAGAACCAGCCGGTCTTCTGGCCACCCGACAGGTCGGCCACGAAGCGCGCGCCGTTTTCGATCAGCTCGACGGTGCCCGAGGCGTCGCCCCTGGCGACCGTGACGTCGCGCTTCAGGCCCTCGAGCTCGCGCACCGGCGAATCGTTCTTGAGCACGATCGTCTTGGGCGAAAGCTCGGCCTCCAGAGCCTCGAGCAGCACCGGCGTCAGCTTCTCCATGCCGGCGGTATTGACCTGGACGACCAGCGCCTCGCCGAAGCGGTCGATGATGACGCCCGGCAGGCCGTCGGCCTCGGCATGGATCAGGCGATAGAAGGGAACGCCGATCAGCCGGTCGCGCAATGCCGTCGCCTGCGCCAGGCGCCGGCCGAGGAACAGCGCATCGACCGTGGCCTCGGGATTGGACGACAGCAGGCGACCCGCGATCAGGGAATGCGGATTGAAAGTGATGAGGCCCAGCGCCTCGCCGCCGGGCGCGCGCAAGGTCGCGAGCGAGCCCGGCGGCAGCGCCTTGGTCTCGGCGTCCATCAAGATCTCGTTGGAAAACGCCCACGGACTGCCGGCGCGAACGCGGCGATCCTCGCCGGCGCGCAGCAGCACCGTAGGCAGCTTCTTGTGAGCCAACCGCTTATTCTCCTTTGGCGACACCGTCGCGCCGCGGATCGGCGCCGCCTTCCCAGCCGTCGCCCGCCCGGCGCACGCCGGTCAGGCCGCCTTCATGCGAGCGGACTTGTACTTGATGTCCCAAGTCGCGCAAGGCGTCGGCTTCGTTGGCCAGGGGTGTGCCGGCTTCCAGCTCGGTCGCACCGTTCATGTTGATGATCCGCGGCAGGGCGATGGCGTCCTGCATGGACAGGTTCCAGTCGAGCAGGCCGATCACGGTTTGCAGCGTATCGCCGATGATGCGCGCACCCCCTGCCGAGCCGAGTGCCGCCACGAGCTTGTGGTCCTGGTCGAAGATCAGGGTAGGCGACATCGACGAACGCGGCCGCTTGCCGGGCTCGACCCGGTTGGCGACCAGCCTGCCGCCGATCTTGGGCAAAGCCGAGAAATCGGTCAGCTCGTTGTTCAGCAGGAAGCCGTGCAGCATGATCTGGGCGCCGAACGGCGCCTCGACGGTGGTGGTGAAGCTCACCGCGTTGCCCCAGCGATCGACGATGCTGATGTGGCTGGTGCCGCGTTCGACATAGCCCGGCGGCAGACCGGGGCCGACCAGGCCCATGCTGCTGTCGGACGAGATCAGCAGGCGACGTTCGCCGATATAGGCCGGCGAGAGCAGCCCGGCCACCGGCACCGACACGAACGCCGGATCGGCGACGTAGCGGTCGCGGTCGGCAAAGGCAAGCCGGCTCGCCTCGGCGATGAGATGCAGCGCCCGCAGGCTGTCGGGCGGATCGCGCCAGATGTCGAACGGCTCGATCAGCTGCAGCACCTGCAGGATGGCAATGCCGCCCGACGAGGGCGGCGGCGCGCCGCAGACGACCCAGACGCGATAGGGGCCGCACACCGCCTCGCGCTTGATCGGCCGGTAGCCGGCGAGATCCGAAAGCGACAGGGTACCGGGCCGCACATGATCATGCACGCGCGCCACCATCTCGACCGCGATGGCGCCCTGGTAGAAAGCCTGCACGCCTTGATCGGCGATCAGCTGCATGGTTTCGGCGAGCGCGGGATTGCTGACCCGCTCGCCGACTTTCTTGGGCGAGCTGTCGGCGTTGAAGTAGGTCGCGCGTATGTCCGGCTCGTTGCGCAACAGCGGCATGCGTTCGATCCACGCCGCGAGGCGCGGCGACACCGCAAAACCCTCGCGCGCGATGCCGATGGCCGGCTTGAACAACTCGTTCCAGGCAAGCTTGCCCTGTTCCTTGTGCGCGAGCTCCAGCATCGCCAGCGCCCCGGGCACGCCGACGGCGATGCCCGACGCCGTCGCCTCGCGGAAGCGGAGCGGGTTGCCGTTGCCATCGAGGAACATCGTGGGTGTGGCGCCGGCCGGCGCGGTTTCCCGTCCGTCATAGAACGTGATGGCGCCCGTCGCGCCGTTGTAATGCAGCATGAAGCCGCCGCCGCCCAGGCCCGACGCCTGCGGCTCGACGACGCCCAGCACCATCTGCACGGCGATCGCGGCATCCACGGCCGTGCCGCCGCGGCGCAATACATCAAGCCCCGCGTCGACCGCCAGCGGATGGGCGGCGGCCACCATGGACTGCGGCGCGGCCAGGCAGGCCGGGGCGCTGCCGGCGCCCAGCAGCAGCAGCAGCGCAACGGCCAGGAGCCGGCGCAGCCTCATGCGCGGCGGGCCACGATGAACAGGCGGCGGAAGGGAAACAGCGTGATGCCGTCGGCGCGCATCGGATAGGCCTCGGCCAGCAGCTTGGCATAGGCGTCGTAGAAGGCTTCCCCCTCGGACTTGCTCAACGCTTCAAGGTAGGGCCGCAGGCCGGTGCCGGCGGTGTATTGCGCCACCGGGTCCTTGCCGGTGAGCGTCTGCTGGTAGATCGACTCCCAGACCTCGAGATCGGAGCACAGAGGCTTCAGCACATCGTAGTAGCGCGCCGGCTCCCAGACCGAGCGGATGCCGCCCACCTTGGCGAGCTTGACGCGCCACGGGCCCGCCTGGGCGGCCTGGCGCATCAGCGCGTGCGACGGCGCCTCGTGGTTGCGCGGCATCTGGATCGCGAGCTGGCCGCCCGAGGGCAGGAGCTTGAGCAGGCCGGGGAACAGGTCGATATGGCCTTCGACCCACTGGTAGGCGGCGTTGCTGTAGAGGATCGATGGCGGCAGGCCAGGCTTGAAATGCGCGAGATCGCCCTTGGTGAAGCTGACGCGCTTGTCGACCGTCTGGGTGCGCGCCTTGGCGAGCATCTCCTCGGATGAATCGATGCCGACAACCGGAGGCTCGGGAAAGCGCTCGGCGAGAATGCGCGTGATATTGCCGGCGCCGCAGCCAAGATCGTAGATCGCATGCCCTGGTCGCGCCGCGTTGGCCGGGTCGAGTCGGCCCATGAGGTCGAGCGCCGGCCGCACGCGGGCGTCGGCGAATTTGAGATAAAGATTGGCGTCCCAGATCGGGGCTTTCAGGTCGTTCACGGTCACTTCTCCTCGAACGCGGCGTCGACGGGCACGCGGTAGGCCATGGTGATCTTGTTGCCTTTCTGCGCCGCCAGGACGACGGCCATGAATTCCTCGTGCATCTCCTCGGTCATGCCCTTCTGCCGCGCCATCGTGCCGTGCGAGGCGATGCAATATTCGCACTGATTGGCGATGCTGACCGCGAGATAAACTAATTCCTTGGTGAGCGGATCGAGCTTGCCTGGGGCGAAGGCCGCCTTCATTTCCGCGGCGAAGGCCTCCATCACCGAGGGATGGCCCGCCAGCGCTTTCCAGACGTTGTTGATGGTGGCGGGATCGATGCCGCGTGCCCGGGCGATGCCGTCGACGACCGCCTTGGCGCGCGGGCTCATGTCCTTGTATTCGGTCAGCTTGGCCATGACTCACTCCATCTCCCCGCGAAGCCTAGCGGCGTCGGCGCACCTGCCGACAGGTATCGCACCGCAGGCTTCGATTTTCGGGTTTCCGACCTTTCCGCCCTTTCCGCCCCCCGTGAGTTTTCGCCAACAGCGCAGGGGCGTCGCATCGCATGGCGGCACATACCGGGGGTTAGCGCAGTTTCCGCAACCCATTTGGGCCGATGGAAAAACTCTGGTGGCCGAAACCTTGGTCGCCGAACGGGGGCATCCACTATTGTCATCCTGAGCGAGGCGAAGAATCTCATCGCTGCTTGCCACGGGCATGAGATCCCTTCGGTTACGCTCAGGGCAGGCTTTCGCTTCGCTCAGAATGACGGACGAGAAAATGCACATGAATGCCGAATCCCCGTGTCGTGAAGGTCGGCAGACATACGCCACAACATTGCTCAGTTCTGTCAAGCGCCAAGCGTCATCGCCGGGCAGAATAATACCTGCGCACCGGCATAGAGGGCGCGACAGAGCGGGGGGAGCGTCGGCCGGACACCGCGAGTAGGGCCACGCTCGCCCCCGGTGACAGCAGAATGCTGTCAGCCCTCGCTGGCGCCCAAATCTTAGGTTCGCCGGCGCCGCGAGCCGCCTGATGCAGAAGCTCTGCGGATGGCGCTTCGTGGCGGCCGCGAAACGGCGGCATTCTCGCGTCTGCCCACCTAACCCTTAAGATATCGCCGTTTCCAAGTCCCATGAGAGCACATGGAGTCTTGGCCACAGGGTAAGCCATCGTGCGACCTTTGCCTCGTAGACCGACCGTGTGATTTGCTTCTTGTTCGGCCTCACGATCAGGTCGAGCAGATCATCCAGCCCATACGGAGCAACGAGGCGGAGCTGGGTCATGGTCCGCTGAATTCCTATCGCGGTAGCCGTGGTTGGAAATGTCGAGATGGCATCTGCGGTCGAGACGTATGGCGGGATGGTCTGCCCGAACTTCGCTTCGAACCAAAGATGGACTCGGGCCTCGTTCTTGACGTCGATCCGTAGGGGCAGCTCGGCGAAGAGATCCCGAATCCGCCTTGAATGCCGTAGCTCGGCTTCTTCGGATAGATCGTCGGCGTCGAAATAGACAATGTCGACATCCGCAATCCCATGCGCAAGCGGCAGACCGAATGCATTGTTCCAAAATGTTTGTGCAAGAGCGCCTGCAACAAGCCAGCAATCGGGCAAACTTACGGCTGACCACCTGTCGAGAATGGGCGAAAGAATAGGGCTGCGAAGAGCCACCGTGTTGATCCGGGCGATCTGGTCTGCGGTGACAGGCGCGTTCATCCAAGGCTCCCTCAATATCAGACGCAATTATTGGATAGTTCTGGGCGCTCGCCCCGTAAAGTGATCCGCAGGGCTTACTCAGCAGCCAAGATGAGGCGGCGCACGGCGCCAGCGACGCCTCCGCGCGCTACGCCAACAAGCGCGCCGAGATGTGGGCTTCATGAAGGAATGGCTGAAGGCGGGCAGCCTGACCGACGACAACAAATTTATGGCCGACCTGAAGGCGGTCGCCTATGGCCACGACGCTTCGGCGCCATCCTGCTGGAGCGCAAGGACGATATATGCCTGCCCTGAGCGTAGTCGAACGACCGGCCACGATGCGGGGGGATTTGCCGATCCCTCCGCTCACGCCGCCGGCGGCCACTTTGACATTGGCTCGCCCCTCGCCGGGCCGGCAGGACCAAACCGGCCGTCTTCATAATCTGTGAAGCCCGGCGATTGTGATAGGGCTTGCAAAGATTGCCCAACCGGACACCAATGCTTCACATCGAAATGCAGACTCGACCGGCCCATGCTGCACCACGCGGACCCGGCGATGACGAAGGGTCCGCAGATGGCTAGTTTCAGGAAATCCGTCACCGTCGTCGTGGTCGCGGCGCTGGTCGTGGCGGGGGGCGGCTATTTCTATCTCGACCAGAAATCGCGCACCGCGGCCGGCGCGGCGGCGGCTGCGAGCGGCCGGCCGGCCGTGCCGGTGATCGTGGCCCTGGCCGAAGCGCGCGACGTGCCGGTGTTCATCCGCGGCCTCGGCAACGTGCAGGCCTACAAGACGGTGGCCATCCGCTCGCGGGTCGAAGGCCAGATCGTCAAGATCTCCTTCGAGGAGGGCCAGGACGTCAAGGCAGGCGATCCGTTGTTCCAGATCGACCCCAGGCCGTTCAAGGCCATGCTCGACCAGGCCAACGCCAACCTCAAGAAGGACGAGGCCCAGCTCGAGGGCGCGCAGCTCGATCTCGAACGCTACGGCAAGCTGGTGCCGACCGGCTTCCAGTCCAAGCAGAGCTGGGACCAGCAGAAGGCCACCGTCGACGCGCTCAGGGCCTCGATCGAGGCCGACAAGGCGCAGATCGACACCGCCCAGCTCAACCTCGCCTATGCCGATATCCGCGCGCCGATCGACGGCCGCACCGGCCAACGTCTGGTCGATCTCGGCAACATGATCCAGGCCAACCAGAACACCACGCTGGTCACGATCACCCAGATCAAGCCGATCTTCGTCAACTTCACGATTCCGCAGTACGCCAACCACAATCTGCGCAAGAGCCAGGCGAAGCATCCGCTCACGGTCATCGTCTACAGCGCCGACGACACCTACAAGCTGGCCGAGGGCGAGCTCACCCTGGTCGACAATCAGATCGAAAGTCAGACCGGTACCTTGCGGCTGAAGGCCACCTTCGCCAACACCGACGAACAGCTGTGGCCGGGCGAATTCGTCAACGTGCGACTTGAGCTGGCGATGCGCAAGGACGCCGTCACCGTGCCGCAGCGCGTCGTCATGCAGGGCGCCAGCGGCACCTATGCCTATGTCGTGGGACCCGACAACACCGCCGAGCGCCGCACCATCGAGGTCGAGGCGACCCAGGACGGCTTCGCCGTGATCGGCAAGGGAATAGCGCTGGGCGAAAAGGTCGTGGTCGACGGCCAGTACCGCCTGTCCAACGGCAGCCCGGTGCGCATCGACCAGCCCGACGCCAAACCCGGGTCCGCGGCCGGCGATCCCGGGCGCAAGAGCTGACGCCATGAACGTCTCCGAGACCTACATCCGCCGACCGATCGCCACTTCCCTGATGATGCTCGGGCTCCTGGTGTTCGGGGCGGCCACCTACACCCTGTTGCCGGTTTCGGCGCTGCCCAACGTCGATTTCCCGACTATCACCGTGACGGCGACCTTACCCGGCGCCAGCCCGGAGACCATGGCGTCGTCGGTCGCCACGCCGCTCGAGCAGCAGTTCGCCGCCATCCCCGGCCTGGCGTCGATGAACTCGACCAGCGGGCTGGGCAGCACCGCGATCACTCTGCAGTTCGACCTCAACCGCAGCATCGACGGTGCCGCCACCGACGTGCAGACCGCCATCAATGCAGCCAGCGGCCTGTTGCCCAAGGACCTGCCCAACCCGCCGACCTACCGCAAGGTCAACCCTGCCGACCGGGCTGTGCTGATCTATGCCGTGTGGTCCGACGACCTGCCGATCTACAAGGTCGACGACTACGCCTTCGTGGTGCTGGCGCAGAAGCTCTCGGCGGTGAGCGGCGTGTCGCAGGTGCTGGTGGCCGGCCAGCAGGACTTCGCCGTGCGCGTGCAGACCAATCCCGTCGCCCTCGCCACCCGCGGCATCGGCATGGAGGACGTGCGCGCCGCGCTGGCCGGCGCCACCCTCAACCAGGCCAAGGGCAACCTGGAGGACGACGACCTGTCGGTGATGATCGACACCAATGATCAGCTGTTCAACGCCGAGGCCTACAAGAACATCATCATCGCCTATCGCAACGGCGCACCCGTCAAGCTCGCCGATGTCGCCCGCGTCATCGATGCCACCAAGTCGCCACGCACCGGCGCCTGGTTCAACGGCCGCCGCGCCGAGCTGTTGCTGATCTTCCGCCAGCCCGGCGCCAACACCGTGGAAATCGTCGACAAGATCAAGGCCATGATGCCGCGCCTGCTGGCCTCGATCCCGCAGAGCGTGCATGTCGACCTGATGTCGGACCGCTCCAAATCGATCCGCGATTCGGTGGCCGACGTGCAGTTCACCATGGCGCTCACCATCGGCCTGGTGATCCTGGCGATCTTCATCTTCCTGCGCCACCTGTGGGCGACCATCATCCCCTCGATCACCGTGCCGCTGTCGCTGGTCGGGACCTTCGGCATCATGTGGCTGTGCGGCTACAGCATCGACAACCTGTCGCTGATGGGTCTCACCATCGCCACCGGCTTCGTGGTCGACGATGCCATCGTGATGATCGAGAACATCGTGCGCTACATCGAGGAGGGCGAGAAGCCGCTCGACGCGGCGCTGAAAGGCGCCGGCCAGATCGGCTTCACCATCATCTCGATCACCTTCTCGCTGGTCGCCGTGTTCATTCCGCTGCTGTTCATGGGCGGCATCGTCGGCCGCCTGTTCCGCGAGTTCGCCGTGGTGGTGACCGTCGCAGTCTGCATGTCGGCCTTCGTGTCGCTCACGCTCACACCGGTGATGTGCGCCCAGTTCCTCAAGCGCCAGACCGGCCACAAGCGTGGCCGGCTCGACCAGATGTGCGAGGACGCCTTCGATGCCGTGCTGCGCGGCTACGACCGCGGCCTGAACTGGGTGTTCCGCCACCAGTTCGTGACCCTGATGTCGACCATCCTCCTGGTCTTCCTCACCGGCTACCTCTACGTCACGATTCCCAAGGGATTCTTTCCCGAGCAGGATACCGGCTTCATCTTCGGCCAGGCCGAGGCGCGCCAGGACATCTCGTTTGCCGCCATGGCCGAGATCCAGAAGCGGCTGGCCGAGATCGTCACGAAGGATCCCGCCGTCTCGGGCGTGGTGGGCTTCGTGGGCGCCACCGGCGGCAACGCGGCGGAGAATACCGCCCGCATGTTCATCCAGCTGAAACCGTTCGCCGAACGTCCGGGCGATTCCGCCCAGAAGGTGATCCAGCGACTGCGGCCCAAGGTGGCGCAGGTGCCCGGCGTGCGCTACTTCATGCAGGCCGGCCAGGACATCAATGTCGGCGGCCGGCTCAGCAAGACCGAGTTCCAGTACACCATCACCTCGACCGATGCGGACGAGCTCAACCACTGGGCGCCGATCATCGAGGAGGCGATGGCCAAGCTGCCCGAGCTGCAGGACGTGACGTCGGACCAGCAGATCGCCTCGCCGCATGTCGCCATCCAGATCGATCGCGATTCGGCCTCCAAGCTCGGCCTCTCGCTCGCCCAGATCGACCAGACGCTCTACGACGCCTTCGGCCAGCGCCAGGTCAACACCATCTACACCTCGAGCACCCAGTACAAGGTGGTGCTGGAAGTCGAGCCCAGTTTCCAAAAGGATGCGACGGCGCTATCGCGCATCTACGTCAATGCGGCGAACGGCACCCAGGTGCCGCTCAGCACCGTGGCGCGCTTCGTCACCCGCATCGCCCCGCTGACGCTCAGCCATCAGGGGCAGTTCCCGGCCGTGACGATCTCCTTCAACCTGGCGCCCGGGGTGGCGTTGGGCCAGGCGGTCGAGAAGATCCAGCAGCTGGAAGCGGACCTCAAGACACCGATCACCCTCGACGGCTCCTTCCAGGGCACGGCGCAGGTCTTCCAGTCGTCGCTGAGCTCGACGCCCCTCCTGATTGCCGCCGCCATCCTCGCCGTCTACATCGTGCTCGGCATGCTCTACGAGAGCTATGTGCACCCAATCACCATCCTGTCGGCGCTGCCCTCGGCCGGCGTCGGCGCGCTCCTGATGCTGATGCTGTTCCACTACGATCTCAGCGTCATCGCCCTGATCGGCATCATCCTGCTGATCGGCATCGTCAAGAAGAACGCCATCATGATGATCGACTTCGCGCTGGAGGCGCAGCGCGAGCAGGGCAAGAGCCCGCTCGAGGCCATCCACGAGGCCTGCCTGCTGCGCTTCCGGCCGATCATGATGACGACCTTCGCCGCGATCGGCGGCGGCCTGCCGCTCGCCATCGGCCAGGGCGCGGGCTCCGAGCTGCGCCGGCCGCTCGGCATCGCCATCGTCGGCGGCCTGCTGGTGTCGCAGTGGCTCACGCTCTACACCACGCCGGTCATCTATCTCTACTTCGATCGCCTCGGCCACTGGCTGAGCGGCCGGCGGCGGCGTCCGACCGGCGAGACCCCGGCGATCGTGCCGGCACCGACCACCGACAAGCCGGCTGATACCGGCACGCGGGCGGCCGACTGAGCGGGCCGGCCATGTCGCGCAGCCGCCACGAAGAGGAAGAGTACCTGGAACCCAACGAGGAGGAGCTCGAGGCGGCCCAACGCACCAGGAAGCTGGTCGTGCTGGGCATCATGGCCGTCCTGGTCGTCGCCGGCGTGGTGCTGGTGCAGAAGCTCAGGACGGTCTCGCAGCTGCAGGACTGCCTGATGACGCATGCCACCAACTGCAACGACCTGGTCGAGCCGCCCAAGCCCATCGGCGTCCGCTGAAGCAGCCGTTGGTTAGCGCCCGTCGCCGGCGGCAAGCCCAACCTGCCGCTGACCGGCTCGAACACGCTCAATACATATGCTGGCCGCCGTTGATCGACAGGGTCGAGCCGGTGATGAACCCGGCATCGTCGGCCACCAGGAACATCACGCCGCGGGCGATCTCGTCGGCCCTGCCGAGCCGGCCGACCGGGATCTTGGCCACGATCTTCTCCAGCACGTTGGCCGGCACCGCCGCGACCATGTCGGTCTCGGTGTAGCCCGGCGCGATGGCATTGACGGTGATGCCCTTGGAGGCGCCCTCCTGGGCCAGCGCCTTGGTGAAGCCGTGGATGCCCGACTTGGCCGCGGCATAGTTGACCTGGCCATACTGGCCGCCCTGGCCGTTGATCGAGCCGATATTGACGATGCGGCCGAAGCCGCGCGTGTTCATGCCTTCCCACACCGCCTTCGACATGTTGAAGCAGGAGCCGAGGTTGGTGTCGATCACGGCGTCCCACATGTCGCGCGTCAGCTTGCGCATGGTCGAATCCCGCGTGATGCCGGCATTGTTGACCAGCACCTCGATCGGCCCGAGATCCTTCTCGATCTGGGCAATCCCCGCCTGGCAGGCGGCGAAATCACAGGCATCGAACTTGTAGACGTTGAAGCCGGTCTCGGATTTGAACTTCTTCGCCGCTTCATCGTTGCCGGCGTAAGTGGCGGCGACCTTGTATCCCCTGTCCTTCAGCATGCGCGAGATGGCGCCGCCGATGCCGCGTGTTCCGCCCGTCACGACTGCAATTCGATCGGCCATGTTTTCCTCCCTACGTTACGCCGACACAGTTTAGCCGGTTCTGCGGGCTTTCGGGCAAGAGAGACGAATTGGCGGGCGGTGCCGGATAACGGCACGTCCGACGCCGGTCATAGAACGGCAATCATGAAACCCTTCACCGCCCTGCTCGGCGCCGCCGCCGGGACCCACGCCGCCGACCAACTGGCGCTCGCAACCCTGCCGCTGACCGCGACCCTGGTTCTGGGCGCGGGACCCGGCGTGCTCGGCCTGCTGGTCGCCGCACAAAGTGCGGCCTGGCTGCTGCTCTCCTTGCCGGCCGGCGCCTGGATCGACCGCATGCCGCGGCGCACCCTGCTGATCGTGGCGTTGGGCCTCGGCCTCGCGGCATCCGTCTTCGCCGTTGCGGCGGCCGCGGCCGGCATCGTGAGCCTGCTGGGCGTCGCGGCTTTCATCGGCGCCTCGGGCACCGTGGTGTATGTCCTCACATCGATCTCGCTGCTGCCCAGCCTGGTGCCGGCGGCCGACCTGTCGCGTTCCAATGCACGCCTCGAGCTGGCGCGCGCCATCGTGAGCCTGGCGGCGCCCTTCGTGGCGGGCCTGCTCGCCCAGCTCCTGTCGCCGACCTGGGGCTACGCCCTCGCCGCCTTCGGCGCCGCCCTGGCCTTGGCCTGCATTCTCGCTTTGCCGAAAGCCCCTGCGCCGACCGGCGATGCGCAGAGACCCTCGTTCGTCGCCTCCATCCAGGCCGGCGCCCGCTTCGTGGTGCGCCACGAGCTGCTGCGCGGCATCGGCCTCTGCGCGGTCTTCTGGAACTTCGCTTTTTTTGCCCTGCTCTCGGTTTGGGCACCGCTGGCGCTGGGCCCACTCAGCCTCGATCCGGCGCGCATGGGCCTCGCCCAGTCGGCCTACGGCGCGGGCCTGATCCTGGGCGCGCTGGTGGCGCCGGTCTCGGCGCTGCGCCTGCCGCCACTCGCCACGCTGATCTTTGGCCCCGCCGTGTCGGTGATCGCCGCCGCCCTGTTCCTCGCGGCGCCTTCGGGCAACGGCTTCGCCTATGCCGCC
>Ga0210407_10001685_pt1 | contig 20192 bp, 17 predicted proteins | sample IncBWC27MmetaG_FD_150860 | JGI IMG/M metagenome (GOLD analysis project Ga0210407, IMG submission 150860) | Forest soil microbial communities from Barre Woods Harvard Forest LTER site, Petersham, Massachusetts, United States - Inc-BW-C-27-M | ecosystem: Environmental > Terrestrial > Soil >... | reverse complement strand
GACGGGCAAGGACGGCAGTTTCGATTTGAGCAGTCTGCCGCCGGGCACCTACACAGTTGAGGCCTGGCACGAGAAGCTGGGCACATCAACGCAGACGATCACAGTGGGTGCGAACGAAACCAAGGCCGTCAATCTTGTTCTTAAGCCACGGTCTGGAACCTGACCACGGTGCTCGATTTTTGCCAGAACCAGCGCGGCGGGAAAAACATTGAGGAGAGAAACCATGAAAAGACTATCCGTATATGTATTCATCATTGTCCTCGCCGGGGCGGCAGCTGTGATTTCTGCCACCGTGGCACTTCATCGTTCTCCCGTTCTGGCCGGTAACGTCAACAAGCAGACAGACGCAGCTTTCCGGGACGGCCTGTTTCTGGCTCGGCTGGACGCCGAGCACGGCAGGAAACCGCATCTGGCGACCGGCCGCTGGAGTACCGATGCGGACCGCCGTTCGTTTGTCTCTGCCTATCTGCAGACCTACCGCGAGATGCAGGGCGCGGCTTCGGAGCAACGCGGATTTTCGCAACTACCTGCGCAGAGAGGCTATCGTGACGGCATTGCAGATGGACTTCAACAGCGCGACCGATTTGGGTCATTCCGGGTAAAGGCCACGGAGAAGTACCAAAAAGCCGATCGTGGCTACTCAGATAGCAATGGTGACTTGAATGAGTACAAACAAGCCTATCGCGAGGCGTATTGCAACGGATATCAGCAGGCGTACTACAGAGAAACGGAGAACATAGAGACCGCCAATATCACCGGAGCGAACGAGCCTGAATAACGAAAGAATGGACATGGACATATTCTTTACGTTTTGTGAAACAACCGTGATGGAATTCGGTTAACTTCGCGCCGCTGAAGCGCCTCCGGGTCGGTTTCCCGAGCACCGATGACTCATCGGTGCTTCGACCAGAACTGTCGAGACGACACGGATTCTGGGCAGGTTGCGACGTTACGGGAACTCCACCCCGCAATTGTAAATCTGCTCCCCTAAGCCGGAATTCCAAGTAGTGGAGATCATCAAAACTCAAAGTCAACCGAGAACTGCAATTGCCTCGGAATGGTCGCTTTGTTTGCCGTGGCGAAGAGTGGAATCGGGGAACTCGCCACGCCGTAGAACTGGTTGAGACCAATGACATTGGTATGGTTGAGAACGTTAAACGACTCAACGACGAAGTCGAGCTTTCCGTGCTCCCCAACCTTGAAGAATTTCAAGACACGCAAGTCAAATTGCACCTGACTGTTAGTAGCGAGGGAGTTCCGGCCAAACCCAAGGGGACGAGAAGACAACGGAAATGCGCCGCTACGGTTCGCATCGAAGCCAGCCAGAGGATTGATGGGCCTGCCGCTTCCAATTATTAGGATTGGAGCCGCTTCAATGTTGGCGAGCACCTTGGCGATTACTCCACTGGACTTCTTGCCGTCTTCCTCATCTGCGAAAGGAAGGTCAAAAGTCCCGCTGAACACAAACCGATGCCGCTGATCGTTGGAGGACAATGCGCGTTCGGCATGCAGCAAGTACGGGTTTTCTGGCTGTTCGTTGAAGTCGGAAGCGTCGTCAATCGCTTTGGAAAACGTATAGCTCCCGGAAAACGACATCTCATTCGAGAGCCTTCGATTCAGGGACAACGACAACCCGTGGTAAACCGAACTGGCGTGGTTCTCCAATTGATAAATGTTGTCGAATTGAGGTGAGAGTCGCGTGGGCGGAAATACAAGCTTCCCAATCTGTTGAGGAAAGGGATTCGGAATCCCGAGGCTGGCGGCGTTGTCCGGAGTCAGCAGGACGGGTGGCAGAAGGTTCACATTGCGAGCCCGAGAAAGCCTTACGCCGCGTGCAAACAAGAACGTTGCGCTTGCGGTCAGATTATCAGTGACTAAACGCTCTACTCCAGCACTGCCAATTTCGCTGCGCGAGGTCTGCAAGTCTGGGTCGGCGGTGAAGATCGACGGACGAATCGAGGGAATGGGGCTTCCGGCCCTTCCGCCGAGTTCCGACTGGAAGATTTGGGTTGCCGCCTGCCCATAGGCCACCTGGTCCAAGGCTTGGAGACCATTCTTCTCCAGCGCACTGTTTACCGCAGCCAAAAGGTAGCGGTCAAAGAAGACACCGAACCCGGCCCGCAGTGCCCACTCCGGTGAAGGGCTGTACGCAAGGCCAATTCTGGGAGCGAAATCGTTTGTATCGCGTCTGAATTGAGCTGGTAGATGCTCGAAGTCATAGCGGACACCCGCATCCATCGTAAAGTGCTTGGTGAGTGTCCAGTGATCTTGGAGGAAGCCCGAGTATTTGGGTGTTGCGAAATTAGTGCGGGGATTTCCGAACGCTTGCCGATATTGATCGGGCTCGCCGCTGAGAAAGGCGTTGAGCGTCGGAAAGATGTAGACTGCCCCAAAACCGTCATAAGCTGAGACGTTTTCGTGTATCCAATCCAAGTCTGCTCCAAAGCTGAATAGGTGGCGACCCTTCGCCAAAGACGCCACATCGGCTAACTCGTAGTGGTTTTCTCGCCTTTTATCATTTCCGTCGTAGGGGCGACCGAAATCAACCACACCAGCAATATTGATTTCCGGCCCGATCTGGTCGGCGGTTTTCAGCACGGCTCTGCGACTACTCACCTGGAATCGAACGCTATTGAGGGCGCTGTTGCTGAGAACCGAAGTAAGCGACCCCGTCACTCCTTGGTCTTCGACAAAACTGCTGCCCCGGTCACTCGGATCGCCGAGACCTCCTGTGTTGAATGCGTCTCCGGCCTCGCGGTTGTTGGTCAACGCATACTTCAGCAGCAGGGAGTGTTTGTTTCCGAGGTGATGATCCAACCGGCCAGAAACCTCCGTCTCTGCGCGCGCCACTCGAAATCGGCCTGGATTGATGGCGCGGGTTGTGATTCTCGGGAATGCCCCGGAGGCGAGAATGCCATTGATCGTTCCTGCCACTGAAGGCGGGATCAGGGAACTATCGTCGCCGTGTGCCCCTTCCTGCTCACCAGCAAAGTAGTAGAAAGTGCGACCACGAACAATCGGGCCGCCAGTCGACAAACCCGCTCGAAATCGGCTCAGGTCCGGAGCAGCGGTCTCATTCGTGAGAGAGTCCCTGGCATTCAAAGCACCGTTTTGGACAAACACAAAGGCGTCCCCATGAAGAGTGTTCACACCACTCTTCGTAACGACGTTTATGGGGCCGCTCGCGCCGCCGCCCGATTCCGCCGAGAGACCGTTATTGACCACCTGAAATTCCTGCACCGTCTCAGGCGACAGTTCCGTGCGGGCCGAGCCAGTGAACTCATCGTTGTTCTCGACGCCATCAATGTAGAGGCTGTTGCTGCGAGAGCGTAGACCCGCGAAGCTGAACCCGCTGTCGGCCAGGGCGTTTTTACCGCCTGTCGCTCCCTGAATATTCGACCGAGTTAGCTGGGGAGCCAAGAGCACAAAATCGAGGTAGTTGCGGCTAACCACAGGTGACTCCTCAATTCGGTCGTGGTCGATAGTCGTGGCTTCCGTAGTCTCGGTGGGGTCAATCGACGGCGGTTGCTCCGAAACAGTGATCTGTTGCTGTACCGTTGCCGGGAGAAGCCGAACTGCTAGTTGAACTACGGTTCCGACAGAGACCACAATTGCATTGTTTACGTACGGAGAAAAACCCGTCGATTCAATGCCAAGCTCGTACTGACCCACAGGAAGCTCGCCAGCACGAAAAAAGCCGTCTGCGTTCGTCACCATCGTCCGCGTCTGGTTTGTACTTTGATTGCGTAGCGTAACGCTCGCAGCGGTGACGGCACCGCCAGTCTGGTCGACGACATTCCCCTGAACTGCTCCGGCAACCCGCGAGGTCTGTGCCGCGCAAGAAAAGGCTATTGCAAGGACGGCAACGCTCACGAGTAGGAATTGCAACGATTCTCTTTTTCCCAATGACAACATGCCCGCCTCGGTCCTTTAAAATCCATCTGGCCATCCCATTGCACGACGCTTCATTTGCGGTCGAAGAGCAACGAGAGTCTTCGGAGTCTGCGGATTGTTTCTTGCGTTTGCTCTCTCCTCGGGGTGAAGGCCGCCGTCACCCCGTATGCGTGTTGTGAGCGATCAAATATAGGAAGTAGCGTGTAGCTGGACTCATCCTGATATGCCGAGGAGTGATGCCGGACTACGTAACGTGATGCGGCTGCTGTGCCGTGCTCAGACTGGTCTTCGGCGAAGACCGGAGCACACATCAAAAGAAGGGTTGCAACGACCGTAACTTTTCTCAATTACTAACTCTCATGCGCAGTTGCCATTAAGTGCAGACGTGAAACAACACCTGTGTGCCCAGCACGATTGACTCGTTATGGAGGCGTGGGGCTTGTGAAGAGCCTGAGCGTTCAGAGGTCGGTATCAGATGCGAAGAGCTACGGGAGGAGAGGCCGTGAAGTCCGGCGAGAAAAGAGGAATATGCCTTTTCGAGAATGCGGGGAACCGTAAACCTGTACGCGGTTGGGTCGCGCAACATATAGCAAGAGCGGCCAACACTTGCCTCAACAGAAAAATTGCGCCCACGAACGTCAGCACGCAAATGACCCCAAGTTCAGAATCGGAAGACGGGCTCGGAGCGTCCCAATGATCGAGAGACTCAATCGCCGGGTAGGCAAGCGCAAAGGCTACCAAGCATACGAGAACCACGATTTGGAAGGTCTTGCGCGACACAACTGATTGCGATCCTACAACGACAATCGGAAGGGTGCAACTGTCCTGGTCTGCGGTGTCCTGGTCTACGGAGGCTGCGGCTGCGGCCGGCTGCGGCCACGGACGGCGCTCTATGTTGGGATTCTGTGTTGGAAGAGTGAACGTGCAGAGGGTAATGCCTTTTCCAGCTTATCAATAGTAGACCTGTCTCAGCCGCTCACCCTCTCGTGTGGCGTTCACCGTTCTCGTTTACGCCAGCCACGTTTGCGAGAAGTCGAATTGATTGTTCACACACCTTGATTTCAAGGTCTGGATCAATGGAGAGATGTTCCGCCTGATTCGGGAAAGATTCCAAGGCGAACGTATCAAGAATGCTGATGTCTTCGCCTTGTTCCCACCTGCGATCCGCTTCTTTTCCGATGTGGCGGAGATAGTAGGCCTCAATCGGCTTCCGTTGGAGCAGGCCGTGCTTTGTTCTGACGGTCTTTACTACTCCGGAACCAAGGTGGGCAAAATGCAGGAGCGGATGCAGGCAGTCTGTTCAATTTTGAACAGTTTAGTGTGCCCCGATATTGAGAAATTGGTTCCCTGAAGGTGAACCATGCCTCTATCGGCTCTTCCGGAACTGTCAAGCGGAGTACTTCTTTGCATCGACGATAACCAGGATGTGCTGGAATGCGAAAAGGCATTCCTTGAAGACTTTGGGTATACCGTTCTGACCGCGCTCAGTGGCGGCCAAGGACTGGAGGTGGCGTCCATGTATTCGGTTGACGTCGTAATCGTCGACTATTGCATGCCCGGAATGAATGGCCATGAGGTTGCCGTCGAAATGAGGCGTCTTAACCCTAAAGCGCCGATCATCATGCTTTCCGCAGCTTTGGATGTTCCCGAGCAGGCGATGAAACTGGTAGACGCTTTCGTAGCTAAAGACCGTTTAGCCAGCCAGTTGTTGCCCGCGATTGCACAATTGCACCGACGGGGATCGACCGCTCAGCCTTCCTATTACACATGAAAGCGGAACGATTACAAAAGCGTCTTCATTCTACCCGTCCGAAAGTAATCCCTCCGTTTCGCACTCAGCTGGTCGCTCAATGCGACCGGACGATAACACCATTTCCGTCACTCGTCCATTCTGCTTGATCCTTTTTCTTCGTTGCACCACCAACGTGTTGCCTGGCCATTGTCTGGATGGTCGTCCCGCCACGGTCGCCCATTCCTCCGGATTCTTGTGGTCTGGTACGATATTGTTGTAATCCGTGAAGTCTTCGTGGCAGATGGCGCATATCCCGCCTTGCTGGACAATCTTTCGGTTCAGAAGTTTCCGCATCTCGGCCGGTGACCGCAGTTCCCGATATCCTCGCGGGTGATGCGGGTCTTCCACCCTCGGAACCCCTAGCCTTATCAACCTGGGCTTTGGAATGAACTCCCGCCCACAGCAGGACGGGATTTGTGAATCGGGCACAATTCGATATTTGTGCCTCAGTTGACGTTAACAGGCAATCTTCGCTACGACGGGGCCGGGGCGCAACTCGGTTCCGCACGAGGACGAACGCTGGCAGGGCGGACCACGTTTCTCACCGAATGGAAGGTCTGATTCCTGGATAATTCTCTCCGGACGTCAGTGGAATGTCGATGTCCCCCTAGTCGCCAGTGCCGCAGGAGCAAGTGCCTTTGCCACTTCCGGCCTGCTTAACAAAGTTACACTCGTTCACTAGGGTCGTCGCCTCCCCGTCGCTCAGCGGGACCATTTCAAACCTTGTTTCCGTGACTTGGAAGGTGCTGTCTGAGAGAGCTTGAACATTGCTCCCCCATCCAAGTATGACTCCAGTCGGAGTTAAGGAGCCGGGATCACATTGTGGATTCTGCCCGATATCGGATGGCACGACCTTGACGACTCCCGTTTGAGGTTTTGTTCCTGTCAGAGGATTTGCGGTGAGATCCAGGAGCAAGGACAGGCTTCGCAACCCGCTGTCCGTTACCACACACCCGCAGCACTCGTTCAGTGCCTGATTCTGGTCGAACACGTAAACCATCGCGCACAGGCCTCCGGGCGCGAGACCCGGATTGGTAAGCCGAACAATGCCGTCAGCTCCCGATTGTTGAGCCATGGCAAGATCAAAATAGTTCGCGGCAATGAGTGGCATTACAGAAAGATCGGCCGACCCAGTGATCCCACTGCCCTCGGCGAGGATCGTCGTCGAGCCAACCTGCTCAGCAATTGCGAGTCCGCCGCTGCTCACGCCAGCGATCGCTGGCTGCGTCGAACTCCACGCTACGATTCCGGTGAGGTCCTGTCTTGTCCCATCGCTCAGCGTTGCAATCGCTTGGAGCTGACGGCTACTCCCCAAGCCCATGGATAATGCTGCCGGGATGATGTTGAGGGCGATTACTGCAGCGGGGGTCACCGTCAAGCTCGCGGATCCGGTCACGGACCCGGCGGTCGCGCTGATCGTGGCCGTTCCAACCGCATTGGCAATAGCCGTACCTGCCGGGTTCACATTGGCGATTCCTGACCCGGATGAGCTCCATATCGCGGATTGAGTCAGACTTTTAGCTGTTCCATCGGTGAAGTTTCCGGTCGCGGTAAGCTGCTCGGATTCACCGATAGCCAAAGAAGACTGGTTCGGACTCACCGTGACACCGACCAATGCGGGTGGTCCCACCGTGATCGAGGTGCTGCCTGTTACCCCTTGATAGGCTGCGGACACTTGCGCGACGCCTTCGCCTGCGCCCGTCACGTCGCCCTGAGTGTTGATTGTGGCAATGGCTGACGGGCTCGTCTGCCACGCTACCAAATTATTGAAAGCTTGCTTGGTCCCATCATCAAAAATCCCCGTAGCGCTGAGCTGCTGATGTGTGCCTTTCGCAATCAGCGAGTTAGCGGGAGCGATTAGGATCTGTGTGAGCGTTGGATTTCCGCCCCCTCCTGGTGATTTGCTGCTTCCGCCGCAGCTCAAGAGCAATCCGGACCATACGAGCAGGCTAAGAACACGAATCGGGCGCGCGGCCGAACCAAGTCTCATGGTGACGCCTCCTGGCAACTCGGGGGGAGAGCAGGGAACGAACTAACCGGTTGGAACTATATCGACAGGATTATTCCGCGCAATTCCCAAGTGGTACTAACCCGTTGGGAGTAGCGTATCGGCGTAGATAGAACGACCAAGTCAGAAGCAGGGTTATTTCCCGACATTGTTGTCGCGCAGCTAGACGACGAATTGAAGGCCACTGATGTAGCTCGGAGATTTGCGTCCCCGGCTGGCAGTCCATCGCACCTGCAAGAGCGTGGGAATCGAAACCGGAACATCGGATACCGGGAGTTCACAGCACAGGAACATGGCCGCCTGAAGGGGACAAGAGCTAAGGATGCAAACGCCGCCATTGCTCAGATTGTGAATGCGACCGTGAAATTCCACTGGCGGAGCGCCCGTCTTCTGACCCGACAGCAAACTCCGTGCATGCACTTCAAGCGCCTGCGGGAAACGCGCATATTGGCGTCGTTCTCGATCTGAAGAATGCATTACGGTATCGCATAATGCCCGAAGCTGCTAATTCCGTAAATTCCTCAATCGAACTAATTCGCAGTTCACGTCGAATGCGCGGGACTTAATCGTTTGGCGTGGATCCGGCAATTTTCCCAGCAATGCCAGAGCGTGTTGAGACCTTCATTTTGACCATTACCAATCGAAGGAAGGCCTTCACGGTGTTAGGACTGATCTTCATGCGGGTTGCGATCTCTTTACTGGTGAGACCTTGTAAGAGAAACTCTACTGTTTCACATTCTCGCTGAGTCAGATCAAACTGTTCCGAGATTTCTTTGAGCCCAGAACTGCCTGCCGCATCCCGCTCCAGCAGCACAGCGAAAGCGGGCTGGACGGAGTAGCGTCCGTCGCAGTCGACTCGAAAACTCTTGCAGATGTAGCGGCGTTTACCCGACCTGAACTCTTTGACGAAGGTCCGTCCGTCCTGATTCCGATGGTCGACGAGAGCGGTGCGTACTCGATCCGCAATAAAGACTTTCGGTTGCTTGATCCGGTCCGCATGGCTGGGGAAGCAGAGGATTTGAAGCGCCGGTTCATTCGCTGCGATCAGATTGAATCCGGTGTCCAACAGTAAAAAGCCGTTGGCGCCAGGAGCCATTGACACAGAGCCTCCTAAATGTCTTGACACGGGTTGTTCCCGTCACGCGCCCGAACTCCAACGTGAGTTCTAAGCGCTGGGCGTAACCGGACGTGTCCCGGTCAACGTCGATCAAGTAGAGATCTCAACTTGAGTTCCGGCTTTGGGGGGAGTGGCGCGCGAAAGCCAGAGCTATGCCTTGGGGGCCCGAAATCAGACGACGCAGTATCTTGCACAATACGCGCGTTTGTCAAGAGGCATCCGGCGTCGCCCACTTGGGTCACTGCATTTGTTCTAGCACGAACGAATTACTTCTTCACTGTCTTAGACGGATTGGCTAGTCCAATCGTGGAATTGCTGACAAGGTGTTTCCGTAGTTTACTGTCCATGCTCAAGAGTTGCCGCTAGCAGCCAGATTTCGAGGGATAGGACATGCTGGGAAAAGATTACGCGCGGTGCCCGAGTGACCGACATTGCTTCTCTGCAGGCAGTGTCATTCTTGCTGCGGCCCTGCTTAGCGTCCTTCTTCTTCCCTCTCCGGGCTATCCAAGAAATCCAAAGCCGGCTGCTCGCACGTCGTCTGTTCGCAAAAAATTGCCAAAGTGTGCGCCAACCGAAGGAGCTCTCGACAAAGACATCCCCAAGGACAGCGCCGTGCCGAATGCGACTCCGGAAGCAACTGATGAATCGCGGGTCCCGGACTCCCCGGGCAGCGATTCTATGAAGCTTGAATCCACTGCGGAGGGTGACGTTCAGTCCAGCGAGCAGGAATGCGCACCAAGCCAGACCGGTGCTGTCAGCGCTCGGTGCCGAGCGACGAAGTCAAAGAACAATGCGTTGGAGTGCATACAGAATCCTGCCCTGAAGCCGGATCTGGCGCTGGAACCCGAGCCCGCAAACTAGCGGAAGGTAGAATATGTGTGGAGTTTTCAAGTTTTTTTACAAGCGTGCCGTGGTTGCGATGCTGCTCCTAATCTGTTTATGGTTGCCTGGTCAGGGACAGGACGTTGCTGGTAGCGCAGTACCGCCGCTGCCGGATACGGTTGCCACCGCCCCAGTTGGAACCGTCGTCTCCACGCAAGATTCTCCCGTGGTCACGTATAAGGATGGCCAACTCACCATTGATGCGGAGAACTCAACACTGGCCGCGGTGCTGGGGTTGGTCGCAGAGAAGACTGGGGCTGTGATCGATGTTCCGGCGGGAAGTGGCCTTGACCGCATTATTGAACACACCGGACCGGGACGAGCGGATGATGTGCTGGCGCGGCTGCTCAACGGTTCTCCCTTCGATTTCATCATCGTGGGCTCGTCGGAACGCCCGCACGATCCGGCGCAAGTCTTACTGTTCCCCCATAGAGTGGGCACACCTGCTGGGACGCACGACGCGGCGGCACTCGCTTCCGCATCCGCGGGTGGACAAGAACCAAAGTTGTATGGTGCCGGATTCCGCGTTGATTCGTCGACCGCGGACTCCGCAGAGTCGTCCGAGAGTGAGGCTGTGATTGCGAGTCAGCCGCCCCCGGCCGCCTCCGGCGATTTTATTCCTGGCGCCGTCCTCGACCAACTTCAAAAAGAGCGCCTCCGTCAGCGGCAGCAAATACAGCAACAGTTGCAGACCAACCAGCAACAGACCAACTCCAATAACTCTCAATGACGCGGAATGCGAGCGTAAGAGTTCCATGATTGAGGAAAGAAACCGGAGCGGGTGCATTCATACTAGTGCCTTTGACCTAGTTCAAATAAGCGGGCTGACTGCGTAGAGCGAATGGACGATTTGCCTGGCTAATACGTTTGGCCTAACGTCGGGACGCTAACAGTTATGACTAGTCAACGTGGGTAATTGTAAAACACTTAGCTGAGAATAAAGTGGTTCAGCGCGACCCAGCTGCTTTCCCTCCCCACAGCAAGGCGCGCCACTAAAACAGGAGGGTCTCTCAATGAAGCGTCAAAGCCTTACCATTGCCTTGATTATTCTGGGCATCTGTACGCTGGGGGTTATCAGCGCGTCGGCTCAAGATGTTTTCAAGGTGAATTACTTCGCCAACAACGGTGTCACAGGCGCTCCGGATGGAACGGTTCGAGTTACAAACCCCGGAACATCCAATGGCAACCTGTGCGCCATGGTCTATGTGTTCGACAACGACCAGCAAATGACTGAATGCTGCGGTTGCATTACGACCCCGGATGGCCTTCGCACACTGTCGGTTTCGAAGGACCTCACCAAAAATCCGCTGACGGGTTCTATCTCCAACAACGGAGATATCAAGATCGTCTCCGCAGCCGTCAACAACTCGCCGTGTGACGCAACCGCGAATGTGACTCCCACGCCAACTCTGCGTGCGTGGGCGACCCACATTCAGAACAAAGTAGGAACGGCGTATCCGATTACTGAAACCGAGTTTAGCGACGCCACGTTGAGCTCCGGAGAATTGGCCAGCCTCCAGGCTGACTGCTTCTTCGTAAACCGTCTGGGCAGCGGCAGGGGCATTTGCAGCTGCGGTACCGGCGACTAACTCGCACGTCGTGCTGAACTTCAAGTGATCCTTGGCATTCGGCACAAAATGCTGCCAGGCGACGCCGACCAGTCGCCTGGCACACTCAGTCTTGAACGCAATTCCTGGGGAGGATTTGTGAATACCATCGCACGACTTTGGATTTTCACGTTCGTCTGCCTGCCCGCCGTGGGGCAGGTAACGCCCGCAGCCAGCAACCCTTCGCCTTCTTCCGCGGTGGCCGAAGTCGACGGCCGGACACTGACCAGCATCGATCTTGAACAGAGAAAATCTGGCAGTCTTCTGCAAGCCCGCTACCAGTACTACACGAGCCAGCGCAAGGCTCTGGACCAACTGGTGGACGAGGAATTGCTTGCCCTTGCGGCGGAGCGTCAACACCTCACCGCGGAAGAGTTGCTGGAGAAGAAAGTCTACAAAGACATCAAGGATCCTACCGAAGATCAACTGCAGGTCTATTACGAAGGAATGGAAAGCAACGAGCCGTATCCGGCAGTGCGCGATCGCGTTCTGGAACATATCCGGGAATTACGGCGCGACAAGGCACGCGCGGCATATATCAAAGAGTTGCGTTCACAAGCGAGGTTGCGAATTTTGCTCTCTCCTCCCGTTGCCGGCCTCAATCTAGAGAATGCGTTCGTGAAAGGCTCGAAAGATGCTTCCGTGCAGCTCGTTGAATTTGCCGACTACGAGTGCCCGTATTGCCAGCAGGTCAATCCTCTGATCCAGAAACTACAGCAAGAGTACGGCGACAAATTGTCGTTCGCCTACAAAGATTTTCCTCTTCCCATGCATCATCGCTCTCAAAAGGCGGCCGAAGCCTCCCGCTGCGCCGGGGAGCAAGGCAAGTACTGGGAGTATCACGACGTCCTCTATTACAGCCGCATGCTCGACGTCAACGATTTGAAGAAGCACGCCCAAGTCCTGAAACTTGACGAAGGCCGCTTTGCCAAGTGCCTCGACGAAGGAAAGGAAGCAGAAGCGGTGAAAAAGGACCTCGAGGAAGGCAAAAAGATGGGTCTTCCCGGGACGCCCAGCTTCTTTGTGAATGGCCATTATTTTCACGGATCGGTGGACTACAGCACACTGAAAGAGATGGTCGACCAACAGTTGCCAGCGCGGCCTTCTCCGCAGGCGGTAGCGCAAGCCGCGTCTGCGAAGTGAACCTGCGCGCCACGGAGCGCAGCGCTCGATAGCTGCGCACGGAAGTGAGGCGGTTATGCTTAGGGAAACGCCAGCACGGTGCGATCGCAGCAGATGTGGTTTGGGAAGATGGTCTGTTCTCCGTTTCCTCGCTGACACGCGAGGCGGCGCGCGCATCGCGGTCGCAGTCGGCCTGCTGGCCTGTTTTGGATTGGACGGACTCTGGGCGTCAACGCATGCCGTTCGACACCGGTTCGCCGTTCATCCAAATGGAGCAACCGTCGCAGCCAAGCAAACTCAGCGCTTCAGAGTTACTGACGCTCAAGGAAGACCCGTTGCCGTGCATTGGAACATCTCGGGACTCGGCTGTTCCGGCTTAGCCTGTGGGACTATTGACGCCCAGGGAGTCTACCGGACGCCGTCTTCACTTCCGCAGCCGCCCGTTGTTGCGCTGGAAGGTGTTCTCGTATCGGACCCCCGTCACTCTGTATTGACGCAGGTCCGGCTTGAGCAGGCCGTCTCCGTTACTGTGAGTCCGGCTTCTGTCCAAGTCACCACCGGGGCCGCACAACAGTTTACGGCCACTGTGGTTGGGAGCGGTAATCAAGTCGTTATTTGGTCGCTCTCGGGATCGGGCTGTGTAGGGATCAGTTGTGGCAGCATTAGCGGTTCCGGTCTTTATAAAGCACCTGCGAAGCCCCCGAATCCGCCAACCGTGACCGTAAAAGCAACGTCCCTCGCCGATCCATCGACTTTCGGAACCGCGATTGCCACTGTGGTGTCGCCGCCCCCCATCACGGTGACGATATCACCGAAGAGCGCAACGGTTTCGCCCGGAGGCCAGCAACAATTTGCTGCCACCGTCACCGGTAGCAGTGACAAAAGCGTGACCTGGAATGTGACTGGTACCGGTTGCATAGCCTACTACTGCGGGACGATTACGTCCCTTGGCTTATACACCGCGCCGTCCACGGTTCCAAACCCTCCGGTCGTAACCGTGACTGCCTATTCCCATGCCGATCCATCCAAATCTGCTTCCGCTACGGTCAGCCTGTCGGTGCCAATTGTCGTTACGGTATCGCCAGGCAGTGTTCAGCTTGTCGCCGGGCAACAACAGCAATTCAGCGCCACCGTCACCGGCACGGGTAATACCACGGTGACCTGGTCAGTTGGGGGCGCGGGATGTTCTGGCGCCGCTTGCGGAACCATTACGGCCAATGGGCTCTACACCGCGCCCGCGACTGTTCCCGCGCCTCCAACCGTCAGCGTCACCGCCGCTGCAGCGGCCGACCCTTCCAAGACCGGGAGCTCCACCGTGACCCTCATTCCATCGGTGTCGGTCAGCGTAACCCCGGCGTCGATCCACGTTGCCCCTGGCGCCCAGCAGCAGTTTTCGGCGACCGTCGTGGGAACCGGGAATCAGGTGGTCACATGGGGTTTGTCCGGACCGGGCTGTACCGGTCTGACTTGCGGCCAGATCAATGGGAGCGGACGGTATACGGCTCCCAACAGCATCCCCAATCCGAATGTCGTCACTGTCACGGCTGTTTCTGTTGCCTATCCAGCGGCATCGGGTACAGCTACGGTCTATGTGGGCGCAGGCTCACCGGTAGTCGTCACTGTCTCGCCGTCCGCGGCCACTGTTATAGTCAGTCAGACCCAGCAGTTCAGCGCTCAGGTCACCGGGACCAACAACACGGCGGTTACGTGGAGTGTGAGCGGAATCGGATGCGCGGGCACGTCCTGCGGAACAGTATCGCAGAACGGACTGTACACTGCGCCGTCGACGCAGCCCACGCCCTCCAGCGTAACGGTGACCGCTACCTCCCAAGCCGATCCCACGCGCTCCGGTTCCGCCACCGTTACCATTGCCCTCAATATTGTTGTTTCCGTTTCGCCAACCGCAGTACAACTTACAACCGGACAGCAAGCGCAATTCACGGCTACGGTCACCGGCAGCAAAAATACAAATGTGAACTGGAGCATAAGTGGAGCCGGTTGCTCGGGCAATGCTTGCGGCACGATCAATGCGTCAGGCTTGTACACCGCTCCCGGCCAGGTTCCCAATCCGCCGAACATTACGGTTAAAGCCACTGCTCAAGCGGATCCGAGCAAGTATGCTACGGCAACCGTCACCGTAAACGCACCTGTCACCGTGACAGTCACACCTCAAACAGCCCAGGTCGTCGTCAATGCGCAGCAGCAATTCATGGCTACTGTAACGGGAACCAGTAATAAGTCCGTGAACTGGAGTCTTTCCGGCCCAGCATGCCCGACTTCCTGCGGAACTATCGATGCTTCGGGCCTGTACACTGCCCCGGCTGCGGTCCCCGGTTCCGCCGTCAAGGTCACCGCAACCTCAGAGGCCAACAGCAACAGTTCCGGATCAGCCGCTGTCCAAGTGATCTCTAGCAATAACAGCAGATTTAAGGGGCAGTACGCCTTTCTGTTCCGCGGCACGGACACGCACGGACTCTATGAGGCGGCCGGTTCCTTTAGCGCCGACGGTCAAGGCAACATTACCGCAGGCCTGGAAGATATTAACCGCGTGTCCGGCCCGCTCTCGACCGTTGCCTTTTCCGGCACGTATTCGGTGAAGGGCGACAATCGGGGCACGCTGGTGATCACCAGTTCTCAGGGCACGTACTCCTACGGCTTCGCATTGAATTCAAACGGCAAGGTCGCACGGATGATCGAAATCGACAACACCGGCATTCGCGGTGCGGGAGTGATTAAGCAGCAAGATCCGAGTGCTTTTTCGAACGCTGCGCTCACGGGTGGTTACTCGCTGAATCTTACCGGGAACGATTTCGCAGGGGGCCGCATCGGGATTCTGGCTTCTATTTTCCCGAGCGGCAATGGAGTCATCGCGGGGAGTTCGCTGGACGTGAACGACGCGGGCAGTCTGCTGCCTACTTTCGTTAATTTCCAGGGAGCCTACAACGTCACATCCAACGGACGCGGGACTCTAAGCGTGAACGTCCTTAACTTTGGGAACGGCAAATTCAACTTCGCGATCTACGTCGTTTCGGCGAGCGAGTTCTTCCTGGTTTCGGCCGACGTCCTGAACAGCGGAAATCCTCTGTTCAGCGGCTCCGCGCTGCAGCAGTCGGGTGCGCCCTACAGCAACGGCTCCTTTAACGGGCATTCCGTTTTTCAGCAGACCGGAGTGAACGGCGGCGCCCCAGATGTCTCCGTGGGCTTGTTGACTTACGACGGACACGGAACCGTCACGGTCCAGGTCGACGAAAACGCGGGTGGCACAGTACAGATCGGAACCACTCTTACTGGGGCCTACTCCGTCTCTTTGAATGGCCGCACAATTCTCAATCTGGTGAATCCGCAAACCCACCAGGCGAGCACTGCGACCATGTATGCCATCTCTCCGAATACAGCGTTCATCATGGACAGTTCGACGTCTGTACGTTCTGGATACCTCGAATCCCAGGTTGTGGGGCCACCCTATGGTGACGCGGACCTTGTGGGGAACTACACGTTTGCGTCGTCGCCTCCGGCGGGGGCGAATTTTCTCCTCACGTCGGGAGTCGCCAATTTCGATGGCAACGGGAACGTGCAGGGCAACGAGGATGAGGATTTCGTTTCCGGTCCGGACTTGAATCAGTTGATGAATGGAACGTACGCGGTATCGCCGGTTTCAAAGAACGGTCGAGGCGTGATTCTGCTCACGTTACCGCAAACGGAGACGATCGCGATCTGGCTGGCGACCTATACCCGCGTCTACGGGATTCCGGTGGATGCCAGCGATGTGGATCCAACGGTGATGATTTTCGAGCAGTAATTCATGCGAGCGATACCGTTCCGGTCTACCGGAACGCACATCGTCAGGGGGAGGGTCTATGAAAAGAAGAAGAGCGTCATTAATCGGGTGCGTCTTAGTCCTACTGGCCTCGGCGGGTGCCCAGGAAGATATAGGTACTTGGATGAACAAGGCAAAAGCCGGTGACCCGGCGGCCCAGGTCAAGGTGGGCCAGATGTACATTTTCGGCCAGGTCGTGGGCCGGGATTCGTCCGAAGCCGCAAAATGGTTCCGGAAGGCGGCGGATCAGAACTATGCCGACGCGCAATACCGTCTGGGTGTGCTTTATGAAGTCGGCCGTGGAGTGCCTTTGGATCCAACAACGGCCGTTCGTTTGTACAAGCTTGCCGCTCGCCAGGGCCACGTTGATGCCCAATATGATCTGGGCGTAGTTTATGAACAAGGCCGAGGCGTCGCGAAGGACGAGATCACAGCTGGCAAGTGGTATCTACAAGCGGCGCAGCACGGTAAGAAAGAAGCCGAATATAAAATGGCCGAACTGTACGAACAGGGTCGAGGAGTCCCGCAGAATTATGCGGAAGCCTTTAAGTGGTATGCCGCGGCGGCAGCGCATGACGACTCCGAAGCTAAATTCAAGTTGGGACACTTGTATGAACTAGGCCTCGGAGTGCCACAAAGCAACGCCCAAGCGATCCAGTGGTACCGCCAAGCGGTCGAGCAAGGGAATGCCGAAGCTAAGCTCGCACTTCGTGCGCTCGAAAAATGATTTGAGATCCGATTCCGCCCTCCCCGGGTTTCAATCACGCACGAGGACACCGCGACTCGAGAGGCTCCAAGTGCCGGAGACAGACGAGCGATGGCAACCGCTGCGAGCCGAGGTTGAATCTTATCGAGGTATCTGTCTTCCATTGGGCAAGCTATCCCTATTTATGCCGAAGGTCTTCAAGTCCAACAACACATCCATCATAGTCATATACTTTTCCTCCGACAGTGATTGTCAGCCCTGTGAACTGGGTACTCTCCATTTGCAAAGTTATCAGATAAATACCAATGCAGAGCACCAAGCGACACAGAATATCAACCCCATCAATACCCACAGGGAATGCTCAAGGCGGGCTTCGTAGCTGCCATATCACAGGCCCGTTGCGAAGCCGGCAGGATGCTTCCTCCGAACGAACTATACGGATTTTCGCCATCCCTTTGGTAACAAGATAGTTTTCTATGTGTTCAATAACATAGCAGCGATCATGTCATCGGTCGGACTATGTGAACTCGCCCTTGCGCGCCTGCTCCCCGTTCCCATGAACACTTCCTGATGGCGTTGTGGCGATTGACATAGTGCGGGTGCTTCCAAGCAGGCTGAACACACTGGCGTGTCAGGCTGCGCAGACCCTGATCTCGCCAGCATCCCAAGTCAGCCGTTCGCAAAATCGCAAAATCGGCGTTCACCTGAAGCGGATTATCTGGGGATTGCCGCGATCCGCCCAGAATCCGAACCCAGCCACTCCAGGTGGTGAGCGCTATCGCCTGATAGCGTCAGTTGAGGTTGACATACAATCGGCGTGCAAAGAAATTCGTCAACGAGAATGAGGGGGAGCATGCCCGAGACTGGTTTTCGGTTTTACGGAGATCTGGGCGAGCCTGTTGCCAGCGTTGACGTGGCAGACTTGAAATCGGTGTGGGACATGTACCTAGACATCACGTCGCAGCACCCCGGAGGAGGGGTCGGCGTCGATAGCAGCTTGATAGAGCGGGTGTGCAGCCCCAGAGCCGACATTCGCGCCGTTGTCTACCGTTGCCAGATGCTGTCGCTTTTGGAGATGTTGCCCGGAGACCTGCTGACTACTTGGAAACAAAGTGGGCAGTTGCAGGAGGCCGTATTGAGGGTCGCTGCGAGAATACCGATGAATTGGATGGGAGAGGGTTTGTCGCACAGCTTACCGTTTGACGTGGATGCCTTTTTTGAAGAAGTGCGGAAGGAGTCTCCGTAGCTCCCAGCGAATCCCCGTGGCCCGCCAACTGTCGTAATATCCCCGATTACACTAATGACCGGGTTCTTGGTGGAAATCTGTAGGGATTCGGCGTAAAGTTCGGCGTACGATGAGTGAACGAAAGCAACGCGAGCAGTGGTTGCAGGACATTCAAGACCGGCAAAGGAACATCGTCTTTCCACAAACGCTGGCGAACGAGACTAGGCTCTGGCGGAACCTTGGAACGAGAAAGCCTACCGCATTGACTTGGGCTGGCCTCGCGGTTCTTGGACTCTTCGTTTTAGGGTTCGCGGGTTATTTTCTAGTCATCTTGATTCAGGCAGGTGCCTTATTGGCAGGTGCGTTGGTTATGCTACTGATTTTCGGCCCAATCTTTGGGCTCATCGCCTGGGCCACGCGGCGCAGTCTGCGGAATCTCGAAAACTCGCGTCATAAATCGAGGGCGGGAAAACTCTAAGCAGTAGCTGTCGAAATATCCCGATAACGCTCACCGTGGTCAAAACGGGCAATCGCCCGGTGGCGTCAACTAAAGGTGTCGGTCCGGAGTAAAATCTGGGCGTGCAGTGGCTTATCTCCATCGTCGCTGGAATCGCGGTTGGCGTTGCTTGGCTGGCAATTTGGGCTCTGTCGCTACGTTCGTTCGGTATTGCAGTTTTTAGCCGACGGGCCGAGGACCGCATCCGCAGGCGGGAACGCATAAAGCAGATGGGCAAGTTATGGTACATCCTAATCTTCGGAGTGGCTGGCTCTGGACTTGCGGTCGGATTGGCAATTGCTGCTGCCGACTTCCTAGGGCACATCTCTCACGGCTGGGTCTCCGAGATCGGGAAACTCGTGTTTCTGTCTGTGATCGTTGGCTGGTTACAGGGTGCTAGGACTTGGAGCGAAGCCTTTCGCGATCCGGTTCCGTTCCCGCCCAATTACCCACAACCGAAATGAAAGCTCATTAGTGTTGTTAAATCTTCGTACCGTACCGACAAGTGCCCCGGCGCGGACCATTGGCGGCACGACGCCGAACACGCGGTAGCGTCCGCCGCGCCAGCGGCTTCGTACAAACCCGATTTCGCTCATTGGCCGGACCGTGACCGCAAGCAAATAGTCGAACGGACGACAAGACCCACCACAATCCATTCCAGAGCACTTGTAAGAACCAGCCAGATATTGAAAGCCAGAACGATCCCGGCAGACGGGGCGATGCCCCTGTACTGCACCCACCTTGCCGCAAAGACTCCCGGATAATTGCTCACCCTCGCTAGGGGCAAAGATTTGCTGTAGAGCACGAACACCATCCACAAAGCACCTGCCGACCCTAGAATGAGTGCCCATTTCTTCATGCGGTGCTCCCATGGGATTAGACACCAGACAGTTGGGTGCGCCGGAACTTCTTAGGGTCTGTTGGTGTCAACTCAAGAGGGAGAAGACCAGTTGCGTCGGAGATTTCTTTACGGGTGCGTGGCGGCTGTGTTGTCGATAAACATATTTGTTTTCCTCGCAAACCGCCGACACACCCCAAAAGGCTACATGGTGAGTGTCGCTCCAGACACCTGTCTCTGTGCTACCCACGACTATAGGATCATTCACGTGCACCTATCCAAAGATGGCGGCATGACGATCAACACAGAGGCGGTGCAGGCTAATGAGTTGCGCACCTTGCTTTCCAAAATCTACGCAGTCCGAGCGGAGCGCGTCATCTACTTGTCCTCTGATTTGGATGTTCCTTTCCAGCGGCTCGCTGAGGTCATTGACCTCTTGCAGAACCTGCAATATTCCACTTCCGTGCTCGAACCTCCGGCTCTGAAGGACGTTAGGGCGATGCGAGTAGAAGTCAGACTCATCACAACTGGCTCCGTCCATATACGCTGTCCTACCGGGTGCGTCAACTGGGTCAGGCAACCGGAAGCGCTGTTGCTGCACTCGGAGATATGCACCTTACGTTTCTGACCCGCGCTGATGGTTGTTGTAACAGTTCGCCGTGAAAGGCGCTGGACTCCAGCGGGTGCA
>Ga0210407_10001684_pt1 | contig 20197 bp, 18 predicted proteins | sample IncBWC27MmetaG_FD_150860 | JGI IMG/M metagenome (GOLD analysis project Ga0210407, IMG submission 150860) | Forest soil microbial communities from Barre Woods Harvard Forest LTER site, Petersham, Massachusetts, United States - Inc-BW-C-27-M | ecosystem: Environmental > Terrestrial > Soil >... | reverse complement strand
CATTGCGACCCCGCCGCAATGATCGGGCCTCGATCCACGGTTCCCATCAGGGCCCGCGGCCATGTCGTGCCGCAGCAACAGGCCGCACACATGACCGCAACTGGCCGCCCTTGCACATGCGTGAAAAGCGAAGCAATCTCGGCGTTCGCACCATTAGGATTGGCGTTCCGGCTGCTGCTCCACCAACGGCGCCAGCAGCAGCGCGATCAGCGCGGTAACAAGAAATCCCCACATCGCCCCCGCGACGTTGAGGAGGCTGGGGACAATGTCAGTCATGAACCGGACGTCCAGCAGCAGGACCAGCGTCACCGTGACCGCGCCGGGCACGCAGGCAAACGCGATACGCGGGCTGCCGTGCGCGACCCAGCCTGCGGCAAAATAGCAGCCCGCCGCGATCACCGAAAAAACGCCGAGATCGTCCATCAGAGGCGCGCCGGCCGCGATCACCAGCAATGCGATTGCAGCGCAGCCTGCGGCACAAAGCTGGCGCAGCGGCATCCTCCGCCAGACCGCCCGCAGATCCGGGTCGGCGGTGAGCAGGACGGCGATGACCCCGGTGCGGATCTCTGGCAGATTGATCGTGTTGTAGAACAGCATCTGCAGGCCGATCGCGCTCAGCGCAAGCATCGCGAAGCCAACCAATTCTGCTCTTCCAGGCGGCGCGGGCGCCTCCGTGGGGGCCGGCGGCGGTGCGAACCAACCTTGGGCCGCCGCGACCACCCACGCCGTACCGGCGAGGGCGAGCGCATTGAACAGCGCAGCGTCAATTGCTCCCTGCGGGTCGGGCAGGTAGGCGGGCTCGGCAAAGGACAGGACCAGCGCGGCCAGGATGAAGGCCGCTCGCGCAGCAGTGACGCGAGAAAGCACCAAAAGCACCGTCAGTGCCGCACATTGCATTGGCAGGTAGAGCCAGGGCTGATCGTAGGTGGTGACCGCCAGCAGGATCGCGAAACCGGCGCCGAGAAGCGCCGCGCCAGTCACCTCGGCGGCCTGGTGAAACGGGCGGTGTGCAGGCGGCACGGTCAGCAGCAGGATGCCGGCGAAAACCAGAACCGGGTACGGAATGCGGAAGGTGACTGTCGCGAGCACTCCGATCAGCGCCAGACCGGTGAACCCCAGAGCGGCGATCCAGCGCTGCGGCGAGGGTGCCAGCTCGAGACGAATGAAACGGAGCGCCGGATCCTCCGGCGGGATGGCGGCCCCGGTCCGCGGCACGGTACTCATTGCACGGCAGCGACCGGCATGCCCGGGACGTTCAACGGTTTCCCGTCGGGCGGGAAGCCGGTGATCGTGGCGACTGCCGTCAACCCCATCCGAAACGGGGCCTCGGACGGGGGAGCGTCGAGGATGATCCGGACCGGAAGGCGTTGGGCGAGCCTCGCCCAGTTCAAGGTCGGGTCAATTTTGGGTAGGAGCCCCGTTGCCTGCCCGCCGGGTGACAGAACGCTCCAGGCGATCCCTTGCACGACGCCGTGAAAGGTGCGGCCGGGATAGCCGACCAGGTTCACCCGGGCCTCCATGCCCGGCTCGATCGCCGGCAGTAGGGTCTCGCGGAAGTTCCCCAGCACGTACCACATGCGCCGGTCGACCAGTGCGAAGACGCGCTCGCCGACATGCGCATAATCGCCGACCGAGATATTAAGATTGGTCACCAGCCCCTTGAAGGGAGCGCGGACATAGCAGTACTCGACATTCAACTCGGCCAGCCGGACGCGCGCCTTGGCCGTGTCCAATCGGCCGTTAACGTCTCCCTGCTGCGCCAGCAGCTTCTGTTGCTGCGCCAGCTGCGACTGCGCGTGCTGAACCCCGGCTTCGAGCGACCTGGCCTTGGTGACGGCCTCTTGATATTGGTCGGCACTGATAAAGCGGCCGCCGAGGAGTGGTTCCAGCCGGCCGGCATGGGTGCGAGCATAAGACGTGTCCGCCTGCAGCCGGGTTACTTCCGCGCGCCCCGCTGCGATCGCCTGCTCGATGCCGCCGACCTCCGCCTGAGCGACGATGAGCTCGCCTTGCGCGCGCTGCAGCTCAGCCTCGTATGGTCGCGGGTCGATCACAAACAGCAGGTCGTTCTCCTCGACTGGCTGATTGTCGACGACATTGAGCTGCACCAACGGTCCCTGCACGTGCGGCGCGATCCCGATCACGTTTGCGCTGACATAGGCATCGTCGGTGCGAGGGTTTCCGGTGCTCGTCCGCGCGGCCATCACCGCCGCTGCAATGCCGGTGACGATGATCGCCAGCCCGATAAGCCGCCCGAGAATACGCAGGGGCAAAGGCGCTCGGCCGCCCATATTCAGGCGCGGTAGAGCAGGAGCCAGAGCCCGCAGGCATAGGCGACGACCAGCATCGGGTATACCAGCAGGAGCGGACCCAGATACGGCTCCAGGCGACACCACGCGAGGACGATACGGGAGACGAGTGCGATAAGGATTCCGCTGATCAGACACGGCACCCAGGCCGGCCAATAAGCACCCCATAGGTTGATTATCGGGGCGCAGCACAAGCTGGTATCGGTCACGTCCTACCCCTTCCGTCGGCGGTAGTATACGAGAAGGGGCGCGGCAGCTGAAGTTCTAGCGCGGGACCGAATTCCATGGCCGCAGGCCAAACAGCAGCGGTGGACCCAAGACCCTCAACGTATGCGCCGCACTGGGTGCAATGGATTCTGTGGCTGCGCTCAGGGACCGAAGCAGGCTCCCGATTCCAATTGCTTGCTGAGCGCGGCAAGTCCTGCCCTGGCGACCTGTTCGTCGTCCTCGGGTGTGGCAAAGCTCGCGCCGATGCCGCCGATCACCTCGCCGTCGACCACGATCGGAAGCCCGCCTAGGGCAAGCGTGCGGCACCGGACCCTGGATTCCCGCCCTCGCGGGAATGACGAATAGGCGATTTACCGCTCCGCCACCCGCGCGGCCGCCGCACCGGCGCCGTATAGCTGTCCGACAAGGTGCATCTCATCGGTGCTCAGTTGCACGGCGATGGTGCGCATTTGCTCGTTGATGTCGTTCCGGCGAAACCCAGGGCGAACGCGGCAAGCTGGCGCTCGATATAGTCCGGCAGCTGCGTCTTCAGCTGCGGCGCGCCGAGCTTTTGGGCGCCCGGACCGTGACACGCGGCGCAAGGCGGGATGCCGCGTGCCGGATCGCCGGCAAAGGCCAGGCGAATGGCAGGATCGCTTTCTCGCAGCGTATGGCCGGCTTGGAAGCGCTCTCCCGCGACCGGCGGCAGGCCGTTGCGGCGGCTCGCGTAATAAGCCGCTACATCGGCGGAATCCTGCGGCGAGAGCGCTAGCGCGATCGCGTTCATGGCGCCCCATGACCGCTTTCCGGAGCGGAAATCGTCGAGCTGCTTGTAGATGACAGTCGCATCCATTCCAGCCAGGGTCGGGTAGAGGCCGGTCTGGCTTACCCCTTGCTCGCCGTGGCAGGCGGTGCAATTGAGCGCGACAAACGCCCCGTGCTCGGCGTTGCCGCCGGCCACCTGGGCGAGCGTGGCACTGGTCCAGGCGATGCGCGAGGGCGTGCGCAGCGGCGGCTGAGGCTCGCCTGCCGCCCCGATGTCGGCGGTGATGCCGAGCGCCCGGCAAATCGCGGTCCATGTCCCGAGCGTCGGCCCATTCTGCTGCTCGCGGCCCAGCACGATAAAGCCCAGGATCACGGCAATCGCGAGCAGCCTGCCGGTCGACCACCAGCCGATCCGCGGCCATGGATTGTCGAGCGTGAACGGGCCCCGATCACGAGCCATTACCGCACTCCGGTCGGGACGGATTCGTGGCTCGTCACCTCGACGGCGGGAACACTATGGCTCTTGAGAAAGGAGAACTGCCCGATCGGGTAGCCATAGGTCACAACCATCATCACCAGCAGGATCGCGTTCCAGAGAGCGAAGCCGTTGAGCGACGCCGGCACCTGCTGCGGCGGGTTCACGGCAAGCGCATACCGTAGTGGTTGCGCCAACACTCGCTCGCCGAGATGCGAACGCACGAGAATGATGATCAGCAGGGTTGCGGCGACGAGCAGGACGAGGCCGCCGATCACGGAGATGATGACTAGAGGTGCGGTACGGGCGACGAGCGGAATATTGTAGTCGAAGATCGCGATGCGTCGCGGCTGTCCCATCAGCCCGGCGATGTGCCACGGTATCGTCGTGATCAGCATCCCCCAGAACCATAGCCAGAGCTGCCAGCAAGCCAGACGCTTGGAGCGCAGCGGCTTGCCGGTGATGCGCGGCCACATCTCATAGGCGATCGCAAAGTAGATGATCACCGTCGTGCCACCGAAGATCAGGTGGAAATGCGCGGTAACCCACGACGTGTTGTGGATCATCGAGTTCATCGCATAGCTCATGTTGATGAGCCCGCCAAACCCGCCCAATCCGAGCATCACCAACGACAATCCGGTCGCCAGCACCATCGGCTCGTGCCACGGCAGTGCTCCGATCCACCCCAGAAGCCCGCTTCCGCCGTGATGACGACCGGCAATCTCCAACGTGGCGGAGATCGAAAAAACCGTGAGAAGCGTCGGCAACGCGACCAGGAATGTCAGAAACGATTGCAGGAACTTAAAACCCCAGCCGTGCTCGGGGTCCGCCAACAGGTGGTGCATGCCGACCGGCAGCGAGAACACCAGGAACATGATGAAGGTGAGCCGCCCCATCGTGTCGCTGTAAAGCCGCCCGCCCGCCGCCTCCGCCAGCAGCGTGTAAAACCCGATATAGGCCGGCATCAGCCAGAAATAGACAATCGCATGCAGGGTTATCGAGAACAGCGTGCGGCCCAGAGCGGCGTCGATCAAATCGCTCCAACCGAAGGCGCGCGGCAGCAATATTCCCGCGAGCTCGATCAGGACGCCGGACGCCGCCCACGCCCACAGCAGGGCGGTCGCCGTAATTGCGAACATCGCGAGCGGCACCGGGCGGCCGGGATTGTCTCGCTTCCAGCCGGTCATGTTGACGACCATCAGCACGACCCAGATCATCGAGCCGCCGATCAGCAGGAACGCCCCGAGATAGTACCAGGGGCTCGCCAGGAGGGGCGGGTAGAAGGTGTAGAGGACCGACGCCTTGCCGGCGAGCACCGTCGCGACCGCCATCACCGTGCCGATCAGGCAAATGACGGAGCCGATCCATGCCGCCGCAACACCGCGAACGGGACGGCCGAGGCTCGTCGCCGCTATCGCATAGCCGAAGCCCATCGCGAAAAAGGTGGTGACCACATACGCCATTGCGGTGCCGTGCAGAGTGACCGAGGCGTAATACGCATCCGGGTCGTCGAGCGGCGCCGGCAGCGGGCTGCGCATCAGCATCTGCCAGGCGCCCAGCAAGACTGCCGGCAGGAATGTGGCGAAGGCCACCCAATAGTGCCACAGCGCCAGATTTCTACTGTTTTGCACAGCGCGTCCTTTCCAGCGGCCCCTGGCCCGTGAACTGGTCCTTCGGCACGACGCTCACCCGCGTCCACATGGCGTGATGACCGAGGCCGCAAAACTCGTGACACGGCATCTCGTACTCGCCCGGCTGGGCGAAGCTCGTGCGCACCTCGGCAACGAAGCCGGGCACCACCATCGTGTTGACATTGGTGTCGGGGAGCAGGAAGCCGTGCACGACATCGGCGCTGGTCAGGCGGAACTTGACCGGCGTATCCGCCGGCACGCGAACGCAATGCGGCACGAAATCATATTGCTCGCCAATGAGCCGCACCGTGGCCGAGCCGTCGGGCTCGATCGCGGTGCCGAGATTGCTTTCGACGAACTCGCCGCCGAGATGCAAGGTCAGCGGCTCGACGACCTCGACATTGCTGGAGGAGTGCAGCGCGCCGGCGACGCTGGTGACGACGATGACCGCCATCATGACGGCGAGCATCGCCGCCATGATCATCACCCAGCGATTCTCGGTGCGGGTGACGACCTCTTCCGGAACGATGCCGTCCGGGAGCGGTCGCTGCAGCGGATCTGACGGTGGCTCAGCCAACGGGCCCTCGCGGCAGAAAGAGCAGGAAATAGAACGCCATCCAGCCGATGAAGAGCAGCGCCACGGCGATCGCGGCGACGACGAGCGCGCCGACGGGTCCGTTCCTCAGCGCCTCGGCCGCAGCGTCCGGCCCGATCGGCGCGGCGACATCCTCTGGGCGGCGGTCGGCGGCAGAGTGAGGTGGCTCTATGGTCTGCATCGGCCTTAGTCGAGAATCGCTCAGCCTACCCGCCAGGAACCTATCAAACTGCGAGCCTTTGCCCCTCTCCGCCCGCTTGCGGGGGGAGAGGGAGGGGCCCGTCGCGGAAGCGACGGGAGGGTGAGGTGGGCGGCGCCACTGCTCGGTACGAGGGTCTCCCCCACCTCACCCCGACCCTCTCCGCCCCCGAGGGCGGAGAGGGAGATGTTTCGGTCAGATGCATGGCTCGGATATCTGTGCATCGCCTTAGTCGTTCCTGTGCGACTGCGCCGTCTCGAGGGTTGCCTTTACCTGCTGGTAGTAGGCCGCGACTGCCGCGATTTCTTGGTCGTCGAGCTTCTTGGCCATGACCCCCATCTGGTCGAGGCTGTTTTTTCGGTAGCCCTGCTGCCACATCTGCAAGGTGAAGGCGATGTAGTGGGCGTATTGTCCCGCCAAGTACGGGATCGCCGGCGGCTCGCCCGCGCCCTCAGGCCCATGGCAATTGTCGCAATTCTGAATCCGCCGCTCGGCGCTGCCGATCTTGGCAAGCTCCTCGCCCCGTTTGACGAGAGCGGGATCGGGCGCTTTCAGCGGAAGAAAAGGCGCGTTGATGCTGGCGTAATACGCGCTGACGTCTGCTATGTCATGGGGCGAGAGCGCCTTGGCGATTGGCGTCATCGGTGCGCTGGTCCGCTCTCCCGCGGCGAACTCCTGCAGCTGGTCGGCAAGATAATAAGCCGATTGACCGGCAAGACGCGGAAACGCTCCGCTGGCATCGGAGACGCCATTGAAGGCGTGACACTGGGCGCAGGGCGGCGCACCGGCCGGCGTCCCTTGTGCTGCGATCACAGCGCCGTGCTTGGCGTCCGGTTCGCGGCCTGTGCTCTGAGCCTGTACGAGTGTGACGGCGCCGAGAAGAGAGAATACCGCGACCGCGCTTGCCAGAAGGCGGGTTGCGCTGCGCTCCACCCGCCCTACGGGTCGCGTGTAGGGCGGGTGAAACCCGCCGCGCCGGCCAAGGCGGCGGAAGCTCATGCGTGCACCAGGGGGCCGGGCGATTTCAGATACTTGTTCTTGATCGTATCCAGCGCCCAGAGCGTCAGCGCCCCGATCGTGATCGAATAGTTGTAGGTGATGTTTTGCGGAAATGCCGAGCCGCCAAGGCTGAAGACGTTCGGGACATCCCAACACTGAAGATACCGGTTGACGGCGCTGGTTTTGGGATCGCCGCCCATGATGGCACCACCGGCATTGTGCGTACTTTGATAAAAAGCGACGCTGTATGGGCGTTTGGTGCCGCCGCGGATAATAGTCTGGCCTCCCATCGCCCGGCCGATCTCGACCACCTTGTCGGCGATGTGCTGCGACATGCGGATGTCGTTCTCCGGGAAATCGAAGGTCATGCGCAGCAGTGGCTGTCCCCAGGCGTCCTTATAGGTCGGATCGAGGTCGAGATAGTTGAGCCGGCTCGACATCGAGGTGCCGTGCTGCTGAATCAGGATCGTGTGGTTGTAATGCCGCGCGACCGCCCGCTTCCATTCGAGACCCCAGCGCGGCGTGCCGGGCGGCACCGGGTGAAACTCGATCGGGCGGCCACCGGTCATGATCGAGCCGACATACTGTCCGCCGATAAAGGGGGGGTTCATATTCGAATGATCGAAATTGTCGCCGCTGAAATCGTCGATCATCGTTCCGGGGGCACCCGAGGACATGAACGGATTGATGTTGATGCTCTCGTCCATGAAGACGGTCGGGCCGCCGGTTGTCTGATAGCTGTAGTTGCGCCCGACCACCCCCTCGCCGGTCCGGGGATCATAGGGCTTGCCGATGCCCGAGAGCAGCAGGGTACGGACGTTGTTCAAGGGGAAGGCCGTGATGAATACGATTTCGGCCGGCTGCTGGAATTCGCGGCCCGCGCCGTCGACATAGGTGACGCCCGTCGCTTTCTTGCCGGTGCTGTCGAGATTGATCCGCAATACCTCGCAGCTCGTCCGCAGTTCGTAATTCGGGTTATTCAGCAAGAGCGGCAGGATGATTGTTTGCGGGCTGGCCTTGGCGTAGTGCTCGCAAGCGTAGCGCTCGCAAAACCCGCAAAAGACGCATTGCTCCAGCTTCAGGCCGAGCGGATTGGTGTAAGGGCGGCTGAGGTTTGCGGAGGGTTGCGGATAGGGGTGGTAGCCGAGGCTTGTCGCGCCTTTGCGAAAGATCGCGCCGAAATAGGGTTCTTTCAGCGGCGGGTTGGGGTATTCGCGCGATCGCGGCGCCTCGAACGGATTGCCGCCGGGCTCAATCTGTCCCTTGATGTTGCCGGCCTTGCCGCTGACGCCGCAGAGATATTCGAAGCGGTCGTAATAAGGCTCCAGCTCGTCATAGGTGACGCCCCAATCCTGGATCGTCAGCTCCGGTCCGCAGGCGTCGAGAAATTTCTGGCCGTAGCGTTGGATAGTACGGCTGCGCAGGACAAAGTCCGCCACTTGGGCGCGGAAGCTTTGACCGTTCCAATGCACAAACGAGCCGCCGAGGCCCTGGCCCGGCAGAAAGCTCTCCCAGCGGCGGATCGGCAGCGCGGTCTGGTCCGAGTTGTTGCGAAACGACACCGCGACTTTCGCGTTGTCCTGCATGAACGCCTTGCGGATGGAGTAGCGCAGTTCGTCGTGGATCGTCGGCGACTGGAAGTCCGGCACGGTCTCGCGCGCCGCGCCGCGCTCGAACCCCACGACCTTGAGACCCGACTGCACCATTTCGTAGGCAGCGAGAGAGCCGGTCAGGCCGACGCCGATCGTAACGGCGTCAACCGGCTGCAGGCGTGTTGCCACGGCTCCACTCCCTTACCTGTTGTTCGGTGGCGAATAGGCCGGGATGCCCGGGTTTCCATGGACATGCCCGTGCGCGTCCTCCGCGAGGCTCATCGGCGCGCGGTCGAGCTTGATCCCGTGCTTGTCGATCAGGTCGTAATACGAGGCGTAGGCGCCGGGAAACCCGATCATGCGCCAGCTCACCATGCCGCAATTGCCGCCGTAGACCGGGTCGCTGAAAAAGCCCTCGAGCGTGCTCTCCAGGAGGTGAGCGAAAAACACGTCGGAGGGGACGCCGCCGAGATCGTGGCCGCCCGCTTCGAGTTTCTTCAGATAGCCGTCCTGGTCGGCGGGGCTCATCTTCGCGAATGGGGTGCGCGCCAACTCCTTGTTGATCGCTGCGAGCCCGGTTCGAAACAGCTCCGCCGGCGTAAAGGGGAGCTGGTAGCCTTGGCTGGGTGCCCCGGGCTGCCAGGGGCCGCTGCGGTAGAGCCGCTCACCGGCCCCCCAAGCACCCGCCAGTTGCTTGTCGATGTAATTGGGCGCGCAGGCTTCGAGCGCGCCGGGCCATTCCGCATCGGCGGGAATGAGCCGCGCGACGGCCGCTTCGATAAAGGCGGCCTCCTCGGAGCTGAAGAAGACATAGGTGGTCGGCGGCAGCGGGGCAGCGCAGAAGGATGACGTGGCAGCCGGTGTCGTAGCGGCCCGCCCCTTCGCGTTTGCGGTCTCGACCGCCGCGCCGGCCGGCAGCATCGCCGCACCGATCGCGCCGGTTGCCTTGATCAATGCCCTGCGCGACACCTCAGTCATGACCCGATGCTTTCTCATATCGATGAATGTAGCGGGTGATGCAGGCGCCATGTGAGCCTCCCTGGCGCCGTTTCGGAACACGGCTTTTGTCGTATTCCCAATCCTTGGGAAAAGTTAACGACGCGCCCCTCTCCCGCGCAAGTAAATGGGCGGTAAATCTCGGTAAATATTTGGAGGCGACGCACTCGCTCGGATGCGCCTGTCGGTCGCAGCCGATGTCGCGTATGCGAGACTAACCAAGCGCGCGATTCGGCTTGTTGGGTCTTCCGATTTTTCAGCGTCGTGCCGTTAGCCGGGACGCGGCTGCCGAAGATGAAGGGAAAGTGCGAGACTGGGCGTTCGCAGCTCACAACACCGTTAATAGATCGGCGACGAGGGGGTGGCGGACGATGTCGCCCTCGCCGAGCCGGATCACCGCGACCTGCGCGATCGCGTCGAGCCGGCGGGCGATCTGCGCGAGCCCGGAAAGGCCTTCGAGAAGGTCGCTCTGGTCGGGGTCCCCGGTCACGACCATCGTCGAGTGCCAGCCCAACCGCGTCAGCATCATCTTGATCTGCCCGTAGGTGCAGTTCTGCGCCTCGTCGATGACGATGAAGGCGTTGTTCAAGGTGCGGCCACGCATATAGGCGATCGGCGCAATTTCGATCGCCCCCTCGGTCATCAGCTGCTTGACCCGCCGGCCCCCGAGCCGTTCGTTCAGCGCATCGCTGAGCGGGCGCAGATATGGGGCGAGCTTCTCGCCGATGTCGCCGGGCAGATAGCCCAGTCTTTCGCCGGCTTCCACTGCCGGGCGCGTCAGAACGATGCGGCCGACCTCCCCGGCCTCCAGCGCCGTCACCGCGGCGCTGACCGCGAGATAGGTCTTGCCGGTTCCCGCCGGACCCAGCGCGATCGTCAGGTGGTAACGCTCGATCGCCCACACCAGCCGTCGCTGTCCGTCGCTTTGCGGTCGGACTTTGCGCAGATAGCCCTGCTCACGATCCGCGTCTGGGCCGGCGAGCGGAGACCACCTCTCATCCGTTCGGGGATGGCCGGTCTCGGCCAAGCGAAGCGCCAAGCCGCCGTGCGGCGAGCGTTTACCCATCAGCGTTCCCCGTGCAGTCGTTGGGATGACTACTAATCGGGTTTCGTGACGCTTTCGCTACAGCATATCGAACTTGTACGCCGCTCAGCGATGCCCCTGACGGGTTCCGGGCCGGCCCCTTGGTGTGTCCCGGAATGCACAGAATAAGCGATCAAGTCGATTCCTTCTAAACTCATTGGCAATTTGCGGCGAGCCGAGTTATAGTTAACGATGCTCGATCATGTGCATAGGCCGGAAGGAGAGACGATGAGGAATGAACGACAGGGGTGGTCCGATAGACTGACGCTCTTTGCGCTCGCCGTATCTGCATGTCTGGGGGCCTCGGCAGCGCAAGCAGATCCGATTGCCTTCACGTTCACCGGAGGATCAACCCACGGTTTCTTTGGTGCTTCCTTCACCGCCGGTTACACGTTTACGGTCGACTCTCCGATTCTTATCACCGCACTCGGCGTGTGGGATACCTCGCCCGGGACACCGCTCGGCAGACCCCACCCTGTCGGGGTGTGGAATGCGGGCGGAACGCTGCTGGCTTCGAATACCGTGTTGACGAATAGCCCGCTCACGAACGATTTCCGCTTCGAAGCACTCGGCACACCGCTGTCTGTCGCCCCGGGCCAGACCTACACGATCGGTGCTTTCTATCCCAATACCGGCGCTGATGCAGCCACCGATCAGCCCCTCCGATCGAACGCCACGGGCTTCGCCCAAGCGCCGGGGGTCGCGTTCGGGCAAGAAGAGTTCGTGTTCAATAATGCAGGGCTGTCGCAGCCGACCTTTAACGCTGTCCTCGGCTTTGCAGACTTTGGTCCAAACTTCGAGTTCGCCGCGATTCCAGAACCGCCAATGCTCCTGCCGTTCGGCGCGGCTGGGTTGATCGTGCTCAGCATTTTGCGTGGGCGGAGGCGTCTTACCCGGGATTGCGCCGATCCGGCGGGCGGTGTAAGTCGAGCCGCCGGACCTGGCGCGATCGTCACGTGCGCGTCTGGGCCGGCGAGCGGAGACCCTCCTCTTGTTCGGGTGATGAAACCGACGACGCGGGTCGCAGGCGATAGGACACCGCGCCGTAAGTGGCGACACAATAGGGAACCGCGAAAGTCAGGACGATCTTCGTAAGACCGAGATGCGCCCCGCTCTGCAACGCGTCGCCCTGGTTGATCAGATTGAGGATCGTCCCGACGATCAGGGCCACCGCGAACGATCGCCGCGGAACGCCCTCGGACACGCAGTAAGCGCACATCTTGCGCCATTGCGACATGCGTTTACCCTCGGCCGCGCCGTCGGCACATCCGAGCGGCTGTGAAAGTATGGACGATCGGCTGGATCAACGTCGTTCGTTCTTGTGCCTCATCCCGAGGGTGTGTGAAACAATTCCAAATGGCCGTCATTCCGGGGCGCGGGCGCAGCCCAAGAGCCCGGAAGCCACGCACACGGCCCGATGAATACTGTGGATGGCGGGTGTTCATAGGTTCCGGGCCTGACCCTCTGGGCCATCCCGGAATGACCTCCTGATGGGTGAGCGGGGACGTGCGGTACGCACCCCGGATCAATTCAGCCGAACATACTCGTAGTCGAAAGGCGCGTTGTTGATGCCAATCTCGGGCGGGGCAATCCAGCCGGCCACCTTGCCAGGCTCGATGACGCGCTGCATTAAGCCGCTGACAAATGCGCGATCCTCGGCCGAGGGCAGCCAATCGGCCTGGTGTAGGCGCCACGCCTCGTCAGTAATCGGACGTCCCTTAGGATCGGTGTGCACGCCGGCCCAGACGCCGAGCGAGCGGTGGAAGCGGAGGCTCGGCAGGTTGAAGCGGAAATCGTTTCCAGCCTCACCGATGAGCCGGTTCCAGCGCCCCAGGCCGGTGCCGCAGTCCCGGATGTAGGCGGCGCGCGTGACTTCGTTGATAGCACTGCGCATCGGGACGTCTTCAGCCGTCACCCCGCCTAGCCCATCCGGCAGCTCGACCCGCAGGCTCTGCTCAGTCGCCAAATGATCTGTGAACCGCGCTTCGTCGGGACGGCCTTTGAGGCTGCTGGCAAAGTAGCTCGCGGCGTTCGACGAGATCTCGGCACCGAAGAGATCGAGCGAGGAGCTGAACCAGAAATTGATGTAGCGCTGCAGGGTCGGCAGATCGATCGCGCCGGCGTTGCGCACCGCGGCGGGATCGTCGCTGCCGAGCGCCCTCGTGACCTCGAGCGTGCGCTTGACGATACGGGTAATTCCGCTCGCGCCGACGAACATGTGGAAGGCTTCCTCGGCCAGCATGAAGCGGCAGGTCCGCGACAGCGGATCGAACGCGCTCTCCGCTAGGCTCTTGAGCTGAAACCTGCCGTCGCGGTCGGTGAAATAGGTGAACATAAAGAAGCTCAGCCAATCGGCGATCGGCTCGTTGAAGGTGCCGAGGATGCGCGGCTTGTCGAGATCACCGGAGTGGCGGGCCAAAAGCTCGTCGGCCTCCTCGCGGCCGTCGCGGCCGAAATAGCCGTGCAGCAGATAAGCCATCGCCCACAGATGGCGGCCTTCCTCGACATTGACCTGGAAGAGGTTGCGCAGATCGTAAAGCGAGGGGCAGGTATGGCCGAGCATGCGCTGCTGCTCGACCGAGGCCGGCTCGGTGTCGCCCTGGGTCACGATCAGCCGGCGCAGAGCCGAGCGGTGCTCGCCCGGCACCTGCTGCCACACCGGCTCGCCGAACGCGTCGCCAAAACCGATCCGGCGATCTGGCACGGCATCGGCGAGAAAGATGCCCCACCGGTATTCCGGCATCCTGACCATGCCGTAGCTGGCCCAGCCTTGCGCATCGACTGCGGTGGCGGTGCGCAGATAGACATCGGCGTCGGCGAACCCCAGCGGCCCCATTTCCTTCCACCAGTCGAGAAACTGCGGCTGCCAGTGCTCGAGCGCACGCTGCAACGCGCGCTTCTCGCCGAGGTTGACGTTGTTCGGGATGTGGTCCCGATTGTCGATCGCCATCCTAAGTCTCCCGTCATTGTATGCGTTATATGCGTTCTCGGTCGAAACGGGCCCTGGCGCCGCTCCCGTAGCGCTTGAGCGCGCCATTCTCGCCGACCGCATTAGGCCGCGAAAAGATCCAGTTCTGCCAGGCCGAAAGCCGCCCGAAGATCTTGGTCGCGGCGGTTTCGCCGCCGGCGAAGCGCAAATTCGCCTCCATGCCGCTGAGCGCGTCGGGCGATAGGCTCACGCGCTCCTCGATCGCGAGGCGAATTTCGTCCTCCCAGTCGAGCTCGTCCGGGGCAAACGTCACCAACCCTAGATCGAGCGCGGCCGCCGCATCAAGCGGAGCGCCGGCATGCATTTTGAGCGCTGCCGCCGATGCCTCGTCATTGAAGCGGGTCGCCAGCCGGGTGCGGTCGTTAACGATCTCGAGATGGCCAAAGTTGAGCGCCGACAACGCAATGCGCGGGCCTTCGGCGGCCATGTAGCTGCGGTCGGCGGCGAGCGCTAGCTCGAACAGGGACCCGGCAAAGCACGATCCCGCATCGATCACGGCAAAGAGGCTGCGTGAGGAAACGTCGAACCGCTGCAAGGTGCGGCGCAAGAGGCCAAGCGTCTCGCGCACGAACCAGTGGTCGTGATGGGCGAGCATCGTCGCGTCGCAAGCCAGCACTGCGTCGAGCTCCCCCGAGGTCTTGAGCAGCCAAGTCCCGATCTGATGATGGTTGGCGCGCAGCATCAACAGTGCGTCGTCCAGTTCTCGTGCCATCGCCAGCGGCCACCATCGCGCACCGGCCGCGATGATATCGGCGAGCGCGCCGGGCGCCGCTCCGCCGCGCGGTCCGGTGACGGTCAGGGTTGCGGTTCCGTCTTCGGGTGCCAGCTCGACCTCGACCCAGCGGTAACGATAGCCATGATCGCGAATGTTGCGCTCGAGCGGCCCGAGCGCGATGCCCTCGGCATCGGCCGGGCGGTCGCTCCCCGCCGCCAGCGCGCGGGCGCGCTCTGCAACGAGCTCGTGGAACCGAGCCGGCGGTGCTACCCGATCCACCAGCCTCCAGGTTTTTGCGCGATCCGCCCGCACCCCTTCGGCGGTGGTGCAGAAGACGTCGGCGAGATCGCGCCGGACCCGGCGCTTGTCGACCAGCCGGGTCAGGCCGCCGGTGCCCGGGAGAACGCCGAGCAGCGCCACCTCGGGCAGGCTCACCGTGCTCGAACGGTCGTCCACCATGATGATCTCGTCGCAGGCGAGCGCCAGTTCGTAGCCGCCGCCGGCGCAGGCGCCGTTGACGGCGGCGATGAATTTGAGCCCCGAATTGGCACTCGCATCCTCGATCGCGTTGCGCGTCTCGTTGGTGAATTTGCAGAAATTGACCTTTTCGGCGTGGCTCGCCTGGCCGAGCATGTAAATGTTGGCTCCCGCGCAAAAGACCCGTTCCTTGCCGCTGGTCAGCACGACCGCGCGCACCTCGGGATGCTCGAAGCGGATGCGGTCGAGCGCGTCGTGCAGCTCGATATCGACGCCCAGGTCATAGGAATTGAGCTTCAACCGGTAGCCCGGAGAAAGCCCGCCCTCTTCCGCGACATCGAGGGTCAGCGTCGCGATCGGCCCCTCGCAGGCGAGGCGCCAATGACGGTATCGGGAGGGATCGGTGTCGAAGGTGATCATCTGAATTTAGCGTGGATTGTAGCAAATATACGAAGTCATTCACACACGCTATGTCCGGCAGCGGCGCAAAGCCGCGCTTATTCTGCAGGTTGATGCCCCTGCGCCTGTAGCAGGTCTGGATGCTCTTTGCTCCAGAAATTGACGAGATCTTGACGAAGGTCTGGTACTGGGGACTCGGAAGGCAAGCAGCCGTTCGGTCGAGCCGAACGTCTCGCTGTCAAAAAACTCACCCCCCTTCGAAGACCATCATCTTCTGAGATTCCGTCCTGATCGGCAATCGAACCAGGCCGAGCCTGCCATAGGAGATTGCATTGCACATCGCAGCGGCCACCAAACAGCGTCTTCTTGCAGTCCTGACCCTCATGACATTTGCTGGGCCTACTGCGAGCGCCGCTGATACGCCGGCTTATATGCAGGCTATCGCTGGGCCTGTCGCTTCTAGCCCGGCAGAGACGGCCACGACGAACGTCCTCGCATTAAACACCGCCATGTTCGGGCTCTACGACGCTGCAGGCCGCGTCTTCCAGAGGAACATCCTGGCCCAGCACCCCGTCATCCTCGGCCTATTTTCCGGAGCGGGCGGCCGGTTCATCCTTTATCGGCCAGGCATGGCACCGCTCGAAGCGCCCGCGGTACCAATCGTCTATCAGCTGATGAAATCGGTCGGACACAGTGTCATGGCGCTAAGCGAAGTCGTCACGCCATACTTGGACAATCCGGCCAACCAGTCCTGGCGTGGGCCGCTTTTGGCCTATCGCAGCCAGATGCAGACAGCGCTCGACACGCTGGACGCCACCGACATGCAGGCGGATTGGCGGGCCACCAGCCGCACATTGCTGCAGAACAACATTGCGTTCATGGACGCGTGCGCCGAGAGCGGCGCGATTACGCCCGCGGACTTGCAAGGCTTCGCCCGCAAGCAGGCGCCATTGCTGAAAGCGAACATCACTTGGGCGGCCGAGACCCAGGTCAACCATTGGATGGGCGTGATCGCCGGGTGGAAGAAGCTGGTCGGCGCCGATTGGGACAAAACATACGCAGCCAGCAACACGATCTATGTCGCCCGCCAGAACAATGTGCTGTTCAGCGTATTGGCGCAGTTCTTTGGTCCCGATGCGATCAACAGCAGGCTGATGCTGATCGAGACGATTTCCTTCACGACCACCCCGGAAGACATGCTGGAGGCGCTGACCCGGGTCATTGCCGACCGCTCAGTGGGTGCCATGTTTTTCGGCAGCTACTACCTGATGGACTATGAGTTGATGGGCGGGGATGGGCGCAAGGCAATCATTGCGCAGAGTGCGAAATACGGGATGAAGCCGTTCCTGCCGCCCGCGGTCGCCTTCGGCTCGCATCAGTGGCCGACCCTGATCACCCCTGGTACTGGCCCCGCCTCGCTCGACGACCTGCCCTAACCCGCCGGAGCGCGCGAGATGAATCTCAATACCGTCACCGCGCTGCGCCAGCCTACATCGGCGGCCGAGATTGCGCAGTGGCGCAGCGGCGTTGCCTGGCTCGCCGGCGGCACGTGGCTCTACTCCGAGCCGCAACCCGGGATCGATACGCTGATCGATCTCGACCACCTCGACTGGCCCGCGCTGGAGGCCTCGCTCGCCGGGCTCGAGATCGGCGCGACCTGTCGTATTGCCGAGCTCTACCGCTTCGAGGCGCCCGGAGAATGGATCGCCGCTCCGCTGATCCGGGCGTGCTGCAACGCGCTCCTCGCTTCGTTCAAGATCTGGAACGCGGCGACTGTCGGCGGCAATATCTGCATGTCGCTGCCGGCCGGGGCGATGATCTCGCTGGTCGTCGCTCTCGAAGGACGCTGCACCCTTTGGCCGCGTGACGGAGCGCCGCGCGAGGTGCCGGCGGTCGATTTCGTCACCGGCAACCACAGCAACGTCCTTCGGGCTGGCGAATTGCTGCGCAAAATTCACTTGCCGGCTTCGGCACTCCTGAAGCGGGCCGCATTCCGCCAGACTTCGCTCACCAAGCTCGGCCGCTCCGCCGCGTTGTTGCTCGGCACCAGCGATCCGGCGCGGCACGACCTGCTGCTCACGATCACGGCCGCAACCCCACGCCCGGTACAGCTTCGCTTCAACGAAATCCCATCCGGCGAAGCGCTGCGGCAGGCGATCGAGGCTCGGATTCCGGCGGACGGCTATTTCGCTGACGTGCACGGCAGCGCCGCCTACAAGCGCCACCTGACATACCACTTCGCGGAACAGATCCGCGCCGAGCTGGCGCAGCAAGGGGCGGCGGCATGAACGACATCCCGCGCTGGAGCGACCGGGTCGCCGAAACGCTTGCTTTCAGCGTTAATCACCGCCCGTTCGAAGCACAGCCAGAACCGGGCCAGTGCCTGCGCACCTTCCTGCGGGAGCACGGCTGCTTCGGTGTAAAAAAGGGCTGCGATGCCGGCGATTGCGGCGCTTGCACCGTCTGGCTCGACGGGACGCCGGTGCATTCCTGCCTGATGCCCGCTTTCCGCGCCGCCGGGCACGAAGTGACGACCATCGAAGGCTTGGCGGAGAACGGCGAGCTGCATCCGATGCAGCGGGCCTTCCTGGACGCGCCGGCATTCCAATGTGGCTTCTGTACGGCCGGCATGATCATGACTGCCGCCTCCCTGAATGCTGATCCGCACGCCGATCTGCCGCACGCGCTCAAGGGTAATCTTTGCCGCTGTACCGGATACCGCGCCATCGCCGATGCGCTTTCCGGCGTGCGCTCAGCCGAGGAGGACCTGCCCGGCCAGGCCTGCGGGGCGAGCCTGCGCAACCCCTTCGCCGAAGCGATCGTCACCGGGCGAGCCCATTACACGATGGACGTCGCGATGGATGGGCTCCTACACCTCAAGGTGCTGCGATCGCCGCATGCGCATGCGCGAATTCTCCGCATCGGGCGTGAGCGGGCGGCGTCGGTGCTGGGCGTCGTCGCCGTCTTCACATGGGAGGACGTGCCGCGCCGCCTCTACAGCAGCGCCACCCACGAGGACCACCTCGTCGATCCCGACGACACCTATGTGCTCGACAACGTGGTCCGCTTCGTCGGCCAGCGCGTCGCCGCGGTTGTCGCGGAAAGCGAGGCCGCAGCGGAAGCCGGCTGCCGGCTGCTCGATGTGCAGTACGAAATCCTGCCTGCGGTGTTCGACCCGGAGGCGGCGATGCGCCCGGAGGCGCCGCTGCTGCACGAGAAGGGGATTACCGCCTACGGCAATGTCTATGCCGATATCCACGGCGAGGTCGGCACCACTGCGGAAGGCTTCGCCGTCGCCGATGTCGCGCATGAGGGCGTCTATTCCACCTCACGCGTGCAGCACGTGCATCTCGAAACGCACGGCTCGATCGCCTGGACTGCGCCCGACGGGCGCGTCCATGTTCGCACCAGTTCGCAGGCGCCGTTCATTGCCCAGCAGAAGCTCTGCCACATCTTCGGTCTGCGCCCGCGGGACGTGCACGTGTTCACTGAGCGGGTGGGCGGCGGGTTCGGCGGCAAGCAAGAGATGCTGACCGAGGATCTCTGTGTGCTCGCCACGCTGAAGACCGGGCGGCCAGTGCAATGGGAATTCACCCGCGAGGAGCAGTTCGTCGGCGCCACCACCCGCCACCAGATGACAGCCAAGGTACGGCTCGGCGCACGCTCCGACGGCACGCTCACCGCAATCGAGGTCAGGGTTGTCTCCAACACCGGCGGCTATGGCGGCCATGGCGGCGAGACGCTGGCAGCTGCACTCGCCGGCCCGCTCGCGGCCTATCGCTGCCCGAACAAGAAGGCCGACGGCTACGCCGTCTACACCAACATGCTGCCGGGCGGCGGCTTTCGTGGCTACGGTTCCTCGCAGACCGCCTTCGCCGTCGAATGCGCAATCGACGATCTGGCAAAAAAGCTCGAGGTCGATCCATTCGAGATCCGCCGCCGCAACATGATCCGCCCCGATGACTGGATCGGATCGATCTGGGGCGACCCCTCAGATGTCGATTTCGGCAGCTACGGGCTCGACCAGTGCATGGACCTCGTCGAGCGCGCGCTCAAGAGCGGGCGCGGAATGCCCAAGCCGGAAGGCGAGGAATGGACGGAAGGAACGGGTTCTGCGCTCGCCATGCTGGAATGCGGGCCCCCGACCGAGCACCGTTCCGGCGCCGAGATGCGGCTCTTGGCTGATGGACGCTATCATCTGGCGGTCGGATCAACGGAAATGGGTAACGGCTCAGTCACCTCGCATCGGCAGATCGCCGCTGAGGTATTGCAGACGCGGGCCGGGCGGATCGAGATCGTCAACGCCGACACGGACCTCACACCCTATGACACCGGTACTTTCGCGAGCACCGGCACCGTCGTCGCGGGCCAGGCGGTGGCGCTGACGGCGGCGGCGTTGCGCGACAACATCCTGGAGTATGCCAGCCGCCACGGGGGCGCATCACTAGCAGAATGCCGTCTCGCGGACGACGAAGTGATCTGCGGCGCGCGGCACATCCCGCTCTCCGAGCTCTATGCGGCCGGCACCCGCGAACGGCACCGCTTCGAGGCGCGGCGCAAATCCTACCTTTCCCCGCGCACGGTTGCGTTCAACGTGCACGGGGTTCGCGTCGCCGTGAACCGTGTCACCGCCGAGATCCGCATCCTGCAGAGCGTGCACGCCGCGGATATCGGGCGGCTGATCAACCCGGCGCAGTGCCGCGGCCAGATCGACGGCGCGATAGCGATGGGCCTCGGCTGGGCATTGACCGAGAACATGGTGCAT
>Ga0210407_10001679_pt1 | contig 20216 bp, 19 predicted proteins | sample IncBWC27MmetaG_FD_150860 | JGI IMG/M metagenome (GOLD analysis project Ga0210407, IMG submission 150860) | Forest soil microbial communities from Barre Woods Harvard Forest LTER site, Petersham, Massachusetts, United States - Inc-BW-C-27-M | ecosystem: Environmental > Terrestrial > Soil >... | reverse complement strand
TCCGAAATTCAGCCATTTCTCAATTACCTGCGGATCGAAAAAGGCGTCTCCGATAACACGTTATACGCCTACCGGCGCGACATCTTGAAGTTCGCGTCGTTTGCTACGAAGCGCGGGCTTTCGACAGCGAACGTGACGCGCGGAGACATCGTCGATTTCTTGGCATCGCTGTATCGTCAGGAACTCGACAGCCGTTCGGTGGCGCGATACCTGGTAACGATCCGGCATTTTTTCCGTTTTTCGCTTGCGGAGGGGTTTGTTACGGAAGACCCGGCGGCGACGATCGAGTCGCCGAAGTTCCGGAGCAGCCTGCCGGATTTTCTGAGTGTGGCGGAAGTCGATCGACTCCTCGCCCTACCTGACGTGGCAACCGTCACGGGGTTACGCGATAAAGCGATGATCGAGGTGATGTATTCCACCGGGTTGCGTGTTTCCGAACTTTGCGGGTTACGCATTGCGGACCTGCAGATGGAAGTGGGCTGCCTGCGCTGCATCGGCAAGGGAAATAAGGAGCGACTGGTCCCCGTCGGGCGGAAAGCCCTGAGCACCGTACAAGAGTATATGAAAAAGGCCCGGCAGGACCTGCTGGGCAGCCGCATATCGCCGTATCTTTTTTTGAATCGCGCGGGAAAGAAAATGGACCGCATCGCGTTTTGGAAAACCCTTGGCCAGTACGGCCGCAAGGCCGGACTGCGCAAAGGGTTGAAACCACACATGCTACGCCATAGTTTTGCGACGCATCTTCTCGACCGGGGCGCCGACCTTCGATCGGTGCAGTTGATGCTGGGCCATTCAGACATCTCGACAACGCAGATTTATACGCACGTGGTGGAAGAACGGCTGAAGCAGGTTTACAAGGCGCACCACCCGCGCGCCTGAAGGATTGCGCGGCAACTTCTAGGAGGCACGACACCGCATGCCCGATTATATGTATTTGCTGGAAAGTCGGCTCTCTCCCGAGCAGCGCGCGGTGCTAGAACGCGTGCAGGAGCTGTCGCGTTCGCAAGATGTGAACGTTTATCTCACCGGGGGAGCGGTGCGCGACTTGATTTCCGGGCAGCCGATCCGCGATCTCGATTTCACGATTGAAGGAAACCCGGTTCGGATGGTGCGCGAACTGGAAAAGGGTGGCGCGCGAGTGGTGTGGGAGAGTGAAAAAACGCGTCATCACGAGATGATTTTTGCGGGAGATGTCGACGGCTCGATTTCCGGGGCGCGCGAAGATGTATACGAACGTCCGGGCGCGAAGGTGGAGTATCGTTTTTCTAGCATTATGGAAGATTTGCGTCGGCGCGATTTTTCGATCAACGCGATCGCCATTTCGCTGAACACGCAATCGCGCGGCCTACTACTGGATCCCACGAACGGGCTCGCCGATCTGGAGAAACAAGAGGTTCGCGCGCTTTCAATTCATGCGTTTACGAACCAACCGATTCGGCTAATGCGAATTCTTCGATACACAGCGCGCATGGGCTTCAAGATGGAACAGCGAACGCAGGAATGGTTCGAACTTGCGATGGAGCGCGGACTGAATGAGAACCTCGATGGCGGGGAAGTGGGCCACGAAGTGCGGGCGCTCTCGCGCGAAGACAATCCGGCGGCGTCACTGAAGCAGTGGGAAACGCGCGGGTTGCTCGCGGCAGTGCATCCGCAGTTGCAGAAGCGCAAACCGGATTACGACAGCCTGAACAAACTGGCGCGCGTGCGCGGAAACCTGTTTGCGGTGGGACTGCGTCCGCGGCTGCAGGTGGCTGTGACGTACTACTCGCTAGGCCGCCTGAAATCGCGCGAAGCTGCCGCGGCCATGCGTCACATGGAGTTTCGAGCAAACGAAGTGGACGCGGTGGCAGACCTTGTGCCGGAAGCGGAGAAGGTTGTGAAGGTGCTGAAAGGCCGCAAGATGAATGCGCCACGCGACGCTTATTTTTATGTGGCTACCTTGCCGGCCGAAATGATGGCTTTTATCGAGGTGGAACTGCCAAATCCGCGGGCGATGCAAAAACTTCGGAACTACATCCAGAAATGGCGGCCGCTGCGCCAGGCGCTCCCTCTGAATGAACTGGATGCTTTGGGAATTGCGCGCGGGCCGAAATTCGACAAGATCGTCGAACAGCTCTTCGAAATGCAACTTCGCGGAAAAGGCCGCGACCCGGAGCAAAGGGTGTTGATTCTTCGCAAGCTTGCTGGAATCAAAGAAGAGCCGAAGAAGAAGCCGGAGAAGGAAAAGAAGAGAGGCAAGGACACGAAGGAAGCCGCTTCGGGAGCCAAGCTGGCGGAAAAGGGCAAGGCGGCTGCTTCAGCTTCACGCCCGTCGGCGGCCGCTGGGGCGTCGGTAACTGGCAAAGCGGCAATTCCGGCGTCTGGCAAAGCGCCTAGCGGCGCATCGGCCTCGATCCGAGCGAAAGCTCAGGAAAAGCACGACAAGTCCGTAGTTGCTTCGAAAAAGGGGTCGCTGGCAGCTCACAGGGCGAGGACCGGTCCATCCAAGCCACGTAGCGCAAAGAAAAAATTCCATCGCTAGGGTCGCCCAGGCCGTTCGAATGATTCAGGCGCGTGTTGAAGGTCGTGCAGCGCGCTCTTAGATCTGATTTTGTTCCCCGGCCTTCATTGCCGTTCCGCATTTGTTCACGATGGATTAGAATACGAGCTTCATGGACCCATCGAACTTCGTCCACCTTCATTTGCACACGGATTACTCCCTCTTGGACGGCGCCTGCGAAATTGGTGAATTGAGCGCCGAAGCGGCGCGTCGGGGCATGCCTGCCGTGGCCGTCACGGACCACGGGAATCTATTTGCAGCAGCGAATTTCTACCACACGGCGGCGACGCACGGCGTCAAGCCCATCATCGGCTGCGAAATGTATGTGGCGCCGGACAATCACAAAAATCGAGGCAACGAGGCGGAACGCTCGAACCATTTGGTGCTGCTGTGCGAAAACGAAGAGGGCTACCGGAATCTAATTCAGCTTGTTTCGACTGGCTTTCTCGATGGTTTCTACTACAAGCCTCGCGTGGATCATGAACTTCTCGCCAAGCACAGCAAGGGGCTGATTGCGCTCTCCGCATGCCTGCGCGGGGAAGTGGCGGACGCGCTGCTGGCGGACAAGTACGATCAAGCGCGGGCGAATGCTTATCGGCTGAGGGACATTTTCGGAAAGGGGAATTTTTTTCTCGAAGTGCAGGATCAGGGGCTTGAGATTGAAACTGGCGTGAATCGCGGACTCGTCCAACTTTCTCGCGAAACAGGTATTCCGCTGGTAGCGACGAACGATTGCCACTACCTCACGCGCGCCGATGCGCACGCGCAGGAAGTGTTGCTGTGCATTCAAACCGGGAAGACGATGAGCGATACGTCTCGGATGAAATTTCAAACCGATCAGTTTTATTTCAAGACCGCCGAGGAAATGGCGCGGGTGTTCAGAGAACTTCCGGACGCGCTCTCGCGCACGGTGGCGATCGCGGAGCGCTGCAATGTGAAGATTCAGCGCGTGACGAATCCGTTTCCCGAATTCAAAGTTCCCGAGGGCCACACTGCCGACAGCTATTTCGAGAAGGTTGCGCGAGAGGGTTTTGCAGTTCGCGCGCAACAACTCGAACGTCTTGCGAAGGAGAATCGCCTCCGTCACAAGTTGCCGGAATACGAGCAGAGGCTCGCCGCCGAAATCGCGATGATTCAGAAGATGCGGTTTGCCGGGTATTTTCTGATCGTTTGGGATTTCATTCATTACGCGCGCGCGCAGGGAGTGCCGGTGGGACCGGGGCGCGGATCTGCTGCCGGCAGCCTGGTCAGTTACGCGCTTCGCATCACGGATATCGATCCTCTACAGTACGATTTGCTTTTCGAGCGTTTCTTGAATCCCGAACGCATTTCGATGCCTGACATTGACATCGATTTCTGCATGAGACGGCGCGGCGAAGTGATTGACTACGTTCGCCGAACCTACGGCGACAAGAGCGTGGCCCAGATCATTACTTTTGGCACCATGGCTGCGAAAGCTGTGCTGAAGGATGCCGGACGCGCGCTCGACATGCCGTACGGCGAAGTGGACAAGATTGCGAAGATGGTTCCACTTACGCTGAACATCGAATTGGAGGACGCGCTGAAACAATCCCCTCAACTTGAAGCGTTGCGCAAATCCGACGAGCGCGTGAAGGAACTGGTTGCCGTGGCGCTGCGGCTTGAGGGTCTGGCGCGGCACGCGTCCACACATGCGGCCGGCGTGGTAATTTCCCCGCGCCCGCTTACCGAGATCGTTCCGCTTTACAAGTCGAACAAGGACGAAATCACGACGCAGTACGACATGAATGCGCTCGAACGCATCGGCCTGCTGAAGATGGACTTCCTGGGGCTGACAACGCTCACCGTCCTGGACGATACGGTGAGGTTGATTCAGCAGAATCGCGGCGTGGCCGTCGATCTCGCGACGTTAACGCTCGAAGACGCTCCGAGCTACACGCTCTTCGCGCGCGGAGATACGACTGGGATTTTTCAATTTGAATCGCACGGCATGCGCGACATCCTGCGCCGCTACCAGCCGACGCGTCTCGAAGATTTGACGGCGCTTAATGCGCTCTACCGGCCCGGACCGATTCAAGGCGGCATGATCGACGATTTCATCGCGCGCAAACTCGGCAAGAAGAAAGTTACTTACGATCTGCCGGAGCTCGAGGAGATTCTGTCGGAGACATTGGGTGTGATCGTGTATCAGGAACAAGTGATGCAAATCGCCAACCGCCTCGCCGGATTCTCGCTGGGCGACGCTGATCTCTTGCGTCGGGCGATGGGGAAAAAGAAGCCGGAGGAAATGGCCGCACAACGGGACAAATTCCTAGCGGGCTGCCTTGCGGGGAAGGTTCCTCAGAAAAAGGCCGAGAAAATATTCGATCTGATGGCGGAATTTGCGGGCTATGGTTTTAATAAGTCGCATTCCTGCGCGTACGCCCTTCTCGCTTACCAAACAGCTTATTTGAAGACACATTACCCCGTGGAGTTCATGGCGGCCATGCTGGGGTCGGAAACGGGGAATACGGAAAAGGTGGTGAAGTACATTAACGAGGCACGCGGGATGGGAATCACTGTGCTGCCGCCGGACGTGAACTCGAGCGATGTAGACTTCACGCCCATCGGGGATCAGATTCGATTCGGTCTGCGCGCGATCAAGAACGTCGGAGAAAACACGGTGAAGGGCATCCTCGAGGCGCGAGTGATTCTTGGCCGATTCACGACTATTTTCGAGTTGTGCGAATCGATCGATATTCGCGTGCTCAATAAGCGTGTGCTGGAAAGCTTGGTCCGATCCGGGGCAATGGATGGGCTCGGCGCCCACCGCGCGCAAATGATTGCCTCGATTGACCGTGCCATCGAGCGTTCGCAGAAATTGCAGCGGGCGCGCGAAAGCGGTCAGCACGGGCTATTCGGCGGCGCGCAAGCGGCTGCCACTCCGTTGCCGCCTGAGGTTCTGCCTGACATCGAAGAATGGCCAGAACACGAGTTGCTCGCAGCCGAATACTCCACCTTGGGTTTCTACATCTCGGGACACCCGCTCGACAAATTTGCGGGCCGGCTCAAAGAGCTCAGTGCAATCGACCTAGCCTCTGTTGAAGGGCGTCGCAACGGGGAGGACATCGTCGTCGCCGGAATTATCGTTCAGGCAAGACCGATGCGTTCGCGGCGGGGCGCGCGCTGGTCAATTCTGATGTTGCAGGACCGCACTGGAGTGATTGAAGCGCTCGTGTTCCCCGAGGCGTTCCAAAAGCTCGAACCGATTCTAAAAGCTGCGACTCCGTTATTGGTGAAAGGCCGCGTTGCGATTGAAGACGTGGGAACCCGGCTGATCGTTTCCGACGCGAAGGTGTTGGACCAAATCTCGGAGCGTCCGCCGAGTCTTCTCCGCGTGCGGGTCGATTTGAAGGCGCTGGATACGGGTGCGCTCGATAGGTTGCAAGAATTATTTTCGAGCCGGCCCGGGCGCTGCCGCGTGTCGTTCGAGTTAGTGAATCAGGATGGAACCGAAGCTACGCTCGAAGCCGGCAGCGTCGTTCGCGCCGACTCTGAACTTCTTGCACGACTGCGCGAAATCTGCGGCAACGATTCCGTCGCGGTGGTGCAGTGACGAAGCGCGAACGATTGCGTGAGAGGATTCGCCGCAGCCGGGCGCTAGCCGCCGAACGCAAGGAAAACAAGCGGAAAGCGCGCGAGGGGACGATCACAAGAAGTTCGAGTTTGAAGGAGTTAGATGTCCTGCGTCCATCTGATACACTCAGCGAAGCGAACCCGTACATGACCAGCGACGCCCGAAATCTTGAAAAGCAACGCCAGCTCGCGATCGACTCGCTCGAGCGGGACGTCGAAGAGCTAAGCCGTCTTTCGACGCCATCCGATGAGAACGCTGCCGAACTCGAGCGAATACGAGACGAAGTAGGCGAACTCAAGCGCGAGTTCTACACACATCTTGGCCCGTGGCAGCGCTTGTTGATTGCGCGGCATCCTCAACGGCCTTACACGGATGATTTCATCCGTCTGCTGTTTGAGAATTTCAGTGAAATTCATGGCGATCGGGGTTTTGGCGACGATGCGGCGCTGATCACGGGAATGGCGTGGTTTCACGGCAAACCGGTCATGATTGTAGGAAGCCAGAAAGGACGCGACACGAAGCAGCGTTTGGTGCGAAATTTCGGACAGGCAAAGCCGGAAGGGTATCGCAAGTCGCTCCGCGCCATGGAGCTTGCGGCGAAATTCCGTCGGCCGATCTTCGTTTTTGTGGATACGCCGGGAGCGTACCCGGGCGTGGGCGCTGAAGAGCGCGGTCAGGCGGAAGCAATTGCTTTCAACCTTCGAGAAATGTCGCGGCTGGCTGTACCGATAATCGTAACCATCACGGGCGAAGGGGGCTCGGGCGGCGCGTTGGCGGTTGCGGTCGGCGATCGGGTTTTCATGCTCGAGAACTCTGTTTATTCCGTGATCTCGCCCGAGGGCTGCGCCTCGATTATGTGGCGCGATTCAAGCAAAGCTGAAACTGCCGCCGAAGCCTTGAAGATCACCGCCAAGGATTTGCTGGCGATGAAATTAATCGACGAAATCGTTCCGGAGCCGGAAGGAGGCGCGCACTTTGACCATGACGCGAGCGCGCGGCTGCTCGAGCCCTACCTTGAACGATCGCTGCGTGAGCTTATGCCGCTCGCGCCCGAGCGGCTCGTGGAGCAGCGTTATCAAAAGTTCCGTCATATGGGACAGTTCTTCGGTTAGTCTTTTCAGTGGAATCCGCTTCCTCGGTTTCGAGTTTACGGGTTTCACTGATTGACCCTGTACACAAACCTTGTAAAACTCGAACGAGGCGGTGAAGCGTGCACATGCAGACTGCAGGCGCTGGTCCCGGAAACCTCCGAACGCTGGGCGTTCTGTGGCTGGTATTCGGCGTAATACGGGCCCTCGGCGCGGTGTGGATGGTGCTTTATAGTGGCACGCTGACAGTTATGTGGGGAGCACTGTTGAACCGCGTGCCTGACCCGTTGTCGTGGATGGCAATGTTTCATTTGTTTCTGACGGCGGCGATAGTGTTCTACGCAATTCTCGCAATCGTATCCTTTCTGGCTGGTTTCTCTCTTCTGACCCGCCCAACGTCGGCGAAAACTATAGGGTTGCTTGCGGCGTTTCTGGCACTCGTAAGCGGTCCGCTTGGTGTTGCCCTTGGTGTTGCAACTGTTGTTCTGTTGCTTCCGCGGGATAGCGCTCGCGCCTAGGCTGCGGCCGGAGCATGAGGGTATCAGAGTCTTCGCTATCTCTGCGCCATTGGAGCATTGAGCAACTTCCTTTTTGTTGACATTGCCCGAGACGTTCCACTGCTTTAGCTTCATTCTCAGGGGCATCACTCTCCATGTCGGAAGGCGGAACGTCAATTATGTCGGAAGTTTTTCGGCCGTACGAAAAGCTGGTCGAGATTACGATTATGGGAAAGACGTTCCTCGTCCCGGAGAAGAACTCTCTGCTCCGTGCGTTTCAGTTCATTAGTCCCGAGACGATTCCCTACGGACGATTCTGCTGGAACCAGGATTGTCAGTATTGCCGCGTCAATTGCCAGCTTTCGGACGAAGATTCGGCACGGCCGATTCTGAGCTGCAAGTTCATCGTGTCTGAAGGAATGAATATTTCCGACCTCGCACCTGAACTCATCGGATGTTTGCGCACGAAGCTCGGACAGAGCGGCATTAGTGTGCCAAGCTCAGCCCAAGCCTCGACAGCTAGTTCCGCATCGAGTTCTGCGCCACTTCTATCGCAAAATTCAATCGACGACCCAAACGCTCCATAACACGTCAGACGAATTGCCCCACGCGCGGCCGACTTTGCTCCGTCCGATTTTGCCATGATGGATTGGTTTGCTTGCTCTGCGTGCATCTCCGTGCCATTCTTTCGCACAGCGCGGAGGATTGTTCATGCCCGTTTGCGATGGCTGCGGCTCGGCCGTTGACGAAGCACACATTCGACGGCGGATTGAGCGGCTCGAGCTTGCCACCCGATTCCGGCCCATCCACATCCAGTTCCTGCTCTTGGACACAGCTCCTCCGGTTCGCGTCGAAGACTACTTCTATCGCGTTACTTCCGATAGCTCGAAGCGTTCGCTGGCGTCACGCATGTTCTTCGACGAGCTTGCGAAGTGTGCGGGGCATCCGGCGGGCGGCGGCGAATTGAACGAGGAAATTGTGCTTGCAGAATTTCAACGCAGGGGCTTTTTTCTCGCCTACGGTGTTGAGTGCCCGCTCGAAGAAGTCAGCGACGCGGAGTTGGCACTCAACCGCCTCGGGCCGACGGTGGTCCGGCGCATCCAGTCGTCGTACAAGCCAAAATTTGTCGCGCCTCTCGGGCAGCCGATGGCCGAGCTTATCCCTCTGCTCGAGCTTTCGGGTTTGAGCGATCGCTTGATTCTGAGCAGCGGCGGCCCGTTTGTGGACCCGTTTCTGGGCGACCCACAAAATCAAGCAGAGTTTGGTACCGCCCTCGGGGATCGCTTGACCAAGGCTTTGTCACACATTCCGTGAGCAGTTAGCGCATTGCCTCAAAGGCATCACGATGCAGGTTTGGGAGTAATGAACGTACCTGTACGCCTTTGTTTCTCCCCTGATTTACCTTCGAAAATATTTAGTTTGGGCATATACTCGCCGTTGAAGTGCACGTAGCCGATAGAGGTCTTGCTTTCGAGAGGAACGAACAAGATGAAGAAAGGGCAAAAGGGTTTCTCGCTCATCGAATTGCTAATCGTCGTGGCGATTATTCTGATTATCGCTGCCATCGCGATTCCCAACCTGCTTCGCTCGCGCATGACGGCGTACGAGGCGTCCGCTGTTGGCTCGCTGACAGCCATCAACGGTTCCGCGGTAATGTACAACGCTATCTACGGCAATGGATTTCCCCCAACGCTGGCCGCTCTGGGTACTCCAATAGGGGGTGCCAATGCCGCAGCCACTTGCAACGCGGCGCTCTTGATTACCGAGGATTTGACGACCGGCACGAAGAGCGGCTATATCTTCGTGTACACCATGAGCAATCCCAACCCGACGGCTCCTGCCGGATGTTCGACGCCCGGCGGCAACAGCTACACGGTCACCGCGACGCCGCAGCAAGTGGGAACCACGGGGCAGCGAATGTTTTACTCGGACCAGACCGGGACCATTCGTTTCGATCCAACTGGCGCCGGCGCAAGCGCGACAAGCACCCCGTTGAAGTAGGGCGTCTGCGCAATACAAACCGGAACGCGAGCCGTCCCTCTCGCAATCTCGGCCAATTTCCGCATGCCGCCCGGGTTTCCAACTTTCGCGACTTCACACCCGTACCTATACTTCGAACTGTTCAATTGTCCTACCAGTCTGTGCGCAATACGCTTTCGGTGGTTCACAATCGTTGTGCTAGAATTCCGTGGTGTTTGAAGGCGCCAACGCCGCTAACGGAGTGCCCGTATGAAAGCGCGGTCTAAATTTTTGGTGGGTTCGGGGATAATCGTCGTCACGCTGGTCTCGCTAGCTTATGTGGGCTTCACTCAAAGTAAGACCTACTACCACACGATTTCCGAGCTCGGGACGCTGCAGAACTCGGCGCTGCACCAGCGAATGCGCGTTTCCGGGAATGTGCGCAACGGCTCCATTCAACATGTTTCCAATCGTGTGAACTTCGTCCTCACCGAGCAGGGCAAGGACTTGAGTGTCAGTTACATCGGCAGCGATCCGCTACCCGACACGTTTAAGGACGGCGCGCAGGCGCTGGTGGAGGGCCGGATCACGCCTGATGGGAATTTCGTGGCCGAGCAAGTGCAGGCCAAATGCGCATCGAAGTACGAAGCTGCTCCCAGTGCTGCGCCTGGCGGCGTTCAGCCGGCAAGCGCGGCGGACGCAAGCAAGAGTTGAGCTGGCGGTACAGCTAACAGAGGGAACACGTTGGATATATTTGGATCGTTTGCCCTGATCCTTGCACTTCTGGCTGCCGTGTATGCGTTTGGCGCCGGGATCGCAGGAATTGTCACACGGCGTCCGCTTGTATCGAGAAGCGCGCGAAATTCCGGACTGGCCGTTTTTGCGCTGGTCACGATGGCCGTCGCCTCCCTCGAATATTTCTTCTTTACCGACAATTTTTCGATGGCTTACGTGGCCGCGCACAGCAACCGCGCGCTGCCCGGCTTCTATAAATTCGCCGCTCTCTGGGCCGGGCAAGAAGGGTCGCTCCTGTGGTGGAGTTGGCTGCTTTCGGTTTACGTTTTCTTCGCGCTATTCCTCAACCGCAATAAGCATCCCGAGCTGATGCCTTACGCGGGAGTGGTGATGGCCGGCGTTCAGATTTTCTTTCTGACGCTGAATAATTTTGCAGCAAACCCCTTTAACGTGATGGCCGGCGCGGACGCCACCGGCGCGATGCACATGGCCACCTTGTCGGATGGGCACGGACTGAATCCGTTGCTGCAATATCCCGAGATGGTGATTCATCCTCCCATGCTGTATTTGGGCTATACGGGGTTCACGATTCCGTTTGCCTTCGCGCTGGGAGCTCTGCTCGGCCGGTATCCGGGCGAAAAATGGATCCATATAACGCGCCGATGGACGATGGTTGCGTGGTGCTTCCAGGGGATCGGTGTTCTTTTGGGTGCGCACTGGGCGTACGCCGTTCTCGGCTGGGGCGGATATTGGGCCTGGGATCCGGTCGAAAACGCGGCACTGCTGCCGTGGATTACCGGCACCGCGTTCCTGCATTCGGTGATGATGCAGGAAAAACGCGGCATGATGAAAGTGTGGAACGTGTGGCTCGTATTCGTCACGTTCATGCTGTGCATTCTGGGGACGCTGCTGACGCGCTCCGGTATTGTGAGTTCGGTTCACGCGTTCGCGCAGTCTTCAATTGGAAACTGGTTCGTCGGCTTCCTTGCGATTACCATCATCGTTTGCGGCGCTGCTTACTGGAAAAATCGCGACTACCTGCGCAGCGATAACCAGCTTGACTCCCTCGTCTCGCGCGAATCCAGCTTTCTATTTAACAATCTTGTGCTCTTAGCCGCCTGCTTTGCAGTGCTCTGGGGAACGCTCTTTCCGGTGCTCTCGGAGTGGGTTTCAGGAAGCAAAATCAGCGTGGGCCCTCCGTTCTTCAACAAAGTAAATGTTCCGATCTCGCTGTTTCTGTTGTTCCTTACGGGAGTGGGCCCGCTACTTGCGTGGCGCCGGACTTCTTTTGACGCGCTGAAGCGCAACTTCACCTGGCCTCTAACCGGCGGCATCGCTGTGGGAATCGCGGCGTTCATTTTCGGTTTCCGCTCCGTGTATTCGCTGATGTGTTTGATTCTGGCTGTTTTCGTGACGCTCACGATCGCGTCGGAATTCTATCGCGGCGCGCGCGTAATCGCGGCTCGCGACAACGTCAATTTGCTCAGCGCGGTTGGCGAACTAACGATGCGAAATACGCGCCGCTATGGCGGCTACATCGTTCACCTTGCCATGGTGCTGATTTTCGTCGGCATCGCCGGTTCCGCGTTCGATCGGGACGTGCAACAGGAGATGAGCGTCGGCGACACGCTCAAAATTGGCGAGTATTCGATTCAGTGCCAGAATTTCGACATGGTCGCGAATAACAACTATCGGTCGGAGCGCGCAACGCTTGAAGTTTTCAAGAACGGCCGCTCGGAAATGATGCTGTTCCCGGAACGCCGCTTTTTCATGGCGAGCGAAGTCACGGAGACGATCGTCGCCGATCAAAGTACACCGCTGCGCGATCTTTATTTGGTGTACGCTGGCCGGAGTCCTGAAACCAACCGGCCCGTGATTCACGCGTACCTCAAGCCACTAGTAAAGTGGATATGGTTCGGAGGCATTGTACTCGTACTCGGCACGGGGCTGTCGATGCTTCCGAATCGAAGAACCGCTTTGGTGCTGCGTCCTGTCTCCGAGCCGTCGTGGGGCGACAGCGTTTCGCCAGAAGGATCGCCCGCCAGAGCTACAATACCGCGCAGCGGAGACGACTGAGCCTGCGCGAGAATTCAGTGCATTGAAATGCTCTCTCTACTATCCAAATTTCGGGGAATTATCCTAATCGCGGCGCTAATAAGTATCGCGCCGGCAGCGAATTCGCAGGAAACCGCGCGCGCCAAATCGCTCTCCGGAAAGCTGATGTGCGTCTGCGGATGCAATCAGATTCTTGGCGCGTGCAATCACGTTGGCTGCTCGTATTCGCATGGCATGCTAAAGGAAGTGGACGACCGCGTTGCCCGCAACGAGTCGGACGACCTGACTCTTCAAGGATTCGTCCAGGAATACGGCCCCACGGTTCTCGCCGAACCTCCGGCAACAGGATTTAATCGTGCGGCGTGGATCATGCCCATCGTTTTTCCGTTGGTCTCGCTTTATCTGTTGTGGGAAGTAGTCCGCCGGTGGCGCCAAAGGTCTTCGGTTGCCACCGCATCCGGGCCGAGGGTTTCTCCAGAAATGCTTGCGCGCGCACAACGTGAGTCGGGTAGGGAATCCGATGAGTAGCATGGACGTTACCGTCGCCCTCGCGTGCGCGCTGCTCGCCGCGTCGGTACTTCTTTTTGTCTTCGGTGTTCGCAGCGACGCCTCGGATTCCGCGCCGCATCGCACGAAGCTTGATCAGTTGATGGAACGCCGCGATGCGATCTACGAGAATCTGCGTGACCTGCGCTTCGAATTTCGCGCCGGTAAATTCTCTGAGAAGGATTACGAAGAAATCAAGCAGTCCCTAGAAGTGGAAGCTGCCCGAGTCCTTGCGGAGATGGACCGTCACACCGGCAGCGTTCCCACTCCCGCCACCCGCCAGGCCGCCCTAGAGAGGCATCGTTCATGAGGTTTTCTCGTTGGGTAACTTCCGCCACACGATCTCGCTTCGTTTGCCGAGGGGCAAAGGTTTGTATTCTTGCGATGATCTCTTGCATCATCGGCGTATCGGTGGCAGGTGCCGGCACTGTCACTGGCACGGTGCACAACGGCACAACGGACAAGCCTGCTGCGAACGTCGACGTGATTCTCATTCAGCTTCAGGGCGGCATGAAGCCGGTAGCAAACATGAAGACGGATGCCCAGGGCCGTTTCAAATTTGACAATCCAGGACTGGGCACAGGCCCTATGTTGATTCGTGCCGCTTACCGCGGCGTAAATTACCACGAGCCTGCAACACCCGGGAAAACTACCGTCAACATCGACGTTTTCGAACCCACCGACAAGCCGGGATCGTTCACCGTTCCGGCGCACGCTATCATTTTGCAGCCCAACGGCCAGGAATTGCTGGTCGGTGAGGAATACAACATTGAGAACAAGACGAAACCGCCCATGGCGTACTATCGCGCTGACGGTTCGTTCCTTTTCTCGCTGCCTGACGGTGCACAGCTCAGCGAAGTCTCCGCGGCGGGGTCGTCCGGCATGCCGGTGGTGCAGGCCACGATCGACAAGGGCAAAAATCAGGAAGCGATCGCGTTCGCATTTCGCCCCGGCGATAGCGGTGTGCGGATTTCGTACAAACTGCCGTATCCCGGCAATGAAACGAAGCTCCATTTCGTTTCGATCTATCCTGCGGAGAAGCTGGCAGTCTTTGCCCCTCCGTCCGTGAAGATTTCTGGCGACGGCTTTTCGCCGGCCGGGCAAAACCAGGGCTTCAACGTTTACCTGCGCGAGTCGGTGGCTGCGAACACGCCGCTCAGCGTTTCGGTATCGGGCACGGCGCCGATGCCTGCGACTCAGGGCAATGGGGCTGTGGGCGGACCTCCGGGATCTGACCAATCGCAGAACCCTTCTGTGAATTCGCGGCTCGAACAATCCGGCGCAGAATCTCTCACTGCCACCGCTACCACGATGCCCGCGCGGCTCGACAGTTTGAAATGGATTTTGGTCGGCGGGTTCGCTGTATTGTTCGCGCTCGGGTTTGTGTTTCTGTGGCGACGGCCGCAGGTGGTTACCGCACGTGGTGACGTTGGAGGCGCCGTGCTTGCGGCTCCTTCGCCGCGTAGTTCTCGCGTATCTGCACAGGCTCTGGCCTCTACACCTGCTTCCATGGCGGAGGTGGACCGCGAAGTTCGCGGCAGCCTCGATGAGTTGAAGGACAATCTTTTTCGCCTCGAATTGCGGCGCCAGGCCGGGACCATTACGGAAGCAGACTACACGCACGAGCGCGCGCGCGTGGAAAAGGTTCTTCGCGATTTGGTTCGAGGCTGAGCGAATCAACTTGCCAGCGTCCTCCGCTACGTCAAATCTGTCCATTCGATTTGATCGCGTGGAAAAGCGCTTTGGCTCGCTCGTCGCCCTCCGTGGAATTTCCCTGGCAATTTATGCCGGCGAATTTGTCGCGCTGCTGGGGCCGAACGGAGCAGGGAAGACCACTCTGCTGCGAATCGCTGCGCACCTCATGAATCCCACATCAGGCAAATTGCAGTTCTCCGAGAATTCGGATGATGGAATTGCCGTGAAGCGGATGATCGGGATGGTAGGCCACTCCACGCTGCTGTATGAGGAGTTAACCGCAGCGGAAAACCTTACGCTGTTCGCGCAACTCTATGGCCTCGACGGCGTCGCTGTGCGCGTGGAGGGTGCTCTTGAAACTTGCGGCCTTGCTTCGCGCGCTGGAAGCCTGGTTCGCACGTTTTCTCGCGGCATGCGCCAGCGGCTCGCAATAGCGCGCGCTCTCCTCCACGGCCCGCGGCTGCTGTTGCTGGACGAGCCGGCTGCCGGTTTAGACCGTCAAGGCCTCGCTTGGTTCGGCGACACCCTCGCACGCCTCCGAGCGGGGGGCTGTACGGTGCTGATGTCCACGCACGCGCGCAACGAATCGCTCGACCTTGCCACCCGTGCCGTATCGCTCCTTGCTGGGCGACTCGACCACGACAGTGGTTCCGGCGGAGATCCGCGTCCGCTTCTCGCAGCATTGCGCGCGGAGGCCTGATGAACACTGCGCGCGCAGCCGCCATTTTACTTACGAAGGAACTTCGTCTCGAATTTCGCACGCGCGAGCTTCTGAGCGCCACGGTGATTTTCGCGTTGGTGGTAGTGGTTTTGTTCAGCTTTGCCTTCGACCCGACCAACGCCGAATCGCGGCGCTACGGTCCCGGACTCCTGTGGATCGCGTTTCTTTTTGCCGGTTCCTTGATGCTGAATCCTTCGTTCGCACGGGAGCAAGCGAACGATACGCTCGACGCGTTGCGCATGGCCCCGGTATCGAGCTTCGCGATTCTATCCGGTAAAATGCTGGCGAACTTTATTTTCATGTCGCTGGCGGAGGTGGTGCTGGTTCCGGTGTTCGCGGTTCTGTACAATGTTTCGCTTGCGGGCGTGGCGTGGCGCCTCATACTGGTGCTCGTGCTTGGTACCAGCGGCCTGGTGATTACGGGCACGGTGTTTTCAGCGATTTCGGCTCACGCGCGCATGCGCGAGCTGCTGTTGCCGTTGCTATTGCTCCCGATTCTTGCCCCGCTGCTGATCGCGGCAGTCGAGGCGACAGCGTCGCTCTTAACGCAGGATCCCGCGCTCGACCGCACGTGGGTCGCATTCCTCGCGGGTTTTGATATTGTGTTCCTGACGGCATCCTGGCTCCTGTGCGACTACCTGGTGGAGGAATAACGCGTTGCGTTCAATGACCGGCCGTATCGCTGGGACCGTGATAGTGGCAGCGCTGATTTTTTACGCCGGATACGCCGCGCTTTTCATCGCCCCCGACGAAAAAACGATGCACGAAATCCAGCGGATCTTTTATTTTCATCTGCCGAGTTGGATGACCTGCTTCACCGCCTTCTCCATCGCCTTCATCGCCAACGTGGCGTATATCACCACGCGCCAGCCCAAATGGGACTGGCTCGGCGTGGCCGGCGCGGAAGTGGGTGTGGCCTGTTGCACAATTGGACTGATTACCGGTCCACTCTGGGCGCGGCCAGTCTGGGGCATCTGGTGGACGTGGGACGCGCGGCTCACCACCACATTTATTTTGTGGCTGCTTTACGTCGCCTATCTCCTGCTGCGCGGCCTCCTGGAAGAGCCGGAGCGCAAAGCGACCCTTTCTGCCATCTTCGGCATTTTCGCATTTCTCGATGTGCCGCTCGTTTACATGTCGAATCGCCTCTGGCGGACGCAGCACCCGCAGCCCGTAATTTTCGGTGGCGAAAACTCGGGACTAGCTCCCACGATGAAGTTGGTCTTACTGTTATGCGTAATCGCGGGATTCGGCGTGATGATTCTGGTTTTAATCGACCGCTATCGTCTCGAACAACTGCGCTTCGAATTCGAAGAGCTGCGGCACGAAGTAGAGTCTCGAAGTTCGGATGCACAATTCATGCGTGAAAAAGGTCGGTCATGAAAAATTTCGAATTCCTTTTCGCCGCCTGGATGATGGTCTGGGCCGTGTTTTTTGTCTACGAAGTCTCGGTTGCGCGCCGCGTAAACCGCTTGCATGAGGAGCTCAACCGTCTCAAGCAGCAATTGGGCGAGAGCTAGGCAGCAGGCCGCCGCGCTTCGCGGCCGCGAGAGCCCTGCTTTTGAATTGTCGGTTCGTTCTCAACAGGCTAGACTTTGCCGAGGTGGTGGGTCATGCAGGAATCGCGAAGGATCGCAGTGGTTCTCTTTCAGCTTGGCGGCCCTGAAAACCAAGCCGCTGTCGAACCCTTTCTCTACAATTTGTTTTGCGATCCCGACATCATTAATTTCCCCGGAGCGTTTCTAGCTCGCAAGCCGCTGGCGAAGCTGATTTCCACGCGGCGCTCGAAAGTGGTGGCGCGGCACTACGCTGAAATCGGCGGGGGCTCTCCGATTCGTCGCCTCACCGAAGCGCAAGGCAGAGCGCTCGAACTGGCATTGCGTCCCCACGTTTCGGTACGCGCAGTCGTCGCGATGCGCTACTGGCATCCCGACACAAACGAAGCCATCGCCGCGCTCGAAAGCACGCCGTACGACGAGCTGGTCCTCCTTCCGCTCTATCCGCATTATTCTTTTGCCACCACCGGCAGCAGCCTCAAGGAGTGGAACCGTCAGTTCAAGCCCAACGTACCCGTTCATATGATCGACCACTTCTACGATCACCCGGACTACATAGCAGCCATCGTCGACCGCATTAACAGCGTGCTCGTCGGAGTGCCGCGGCCGCACGAAATCCATCTCGTTTTCAGCGCGCACGGCCTCCCGATGTCCATCGTCGAAAAGGGCGATCCGTATCCCAAACAGATCGACGAAACCGTCAAGATGGTTCTCGACCTAGGCGCGTGGCCGAATCCCCACGTGCTCTGCTACCAAAGCCGCGTGGGCCCCCAGAAGTGGCTCCAGCCTTCGCTTCCCGATATGCTGACGGGCATGGCCGGCAGTGGCATCAAACGCGTCCTGCTGATCCCAATCTCTTTCCTCACCGAGCACATCGAGACGCTGCACGAAATCAACATCGAAGCGCGCGAGCAAGCCGAATCGCTAGGCATTCGCGATTTTCACATGATGCCCGCGCTGAACGACTCACCTCTACTGATCCGCGCCCTAGCCGACCTCGTACTGCGCTCGGTAGGCGTACGCGCGGGCGTCGCGTCTTTCGCGTAACGGTTCTTTTGTCACAAAGCCGCGCCACGTGCAGGCGCACGCGTACACGCGGCTTGCCGTACTCACCAACAGCCACTTCCTTCTTGACACCGCGTTTCCCACGTCATATAAAACTCTGTTTGTTGTTCAGAATTTATAGATTCTATATTTCAGGAGTGGATCGCAGCACTTAAACCGGCCTATGCCAGAAACCTCCGCAGGGAAGGTTGCAGAATTGTCCGGTGAGCCGGACGCAAAAGTGGTCGAAAAGGAAGTCAATCTCACCCGCCGCCGCATCGTTTGGGCGTGTATCTGGGGCTATCTCGGCGTCAATTTTCTGATGTTTCTGCGGTTTTTCTTCCCGCGCGTCCTTTACGAACCAAATACCGTATTTAATATCGGCTTTCCGTCCGATTTCGCTCTCGGCATCGACCAGCGCTTCCTGATGACCAATCGCGTCTGGGTAGTCCGCGAACCGGACCGCGTCTTCGTTATCTTCGCCCGCTGCACTCACCTGGGCTGCACGCCGGAGTGGAAGACAGCGGAAAACAAGTTCAAATGCCCGTGCCACGGCAGCGGCTACGACGGCGAAGGCGTGAATTTCGAAGGCCCCGCGCCGCGCCCCATGGATCGCGCGTTCATTCAGCTCGATCCCACCGGGAAGATCGTCGTCGATACCAGCCGGCTCTACGTAAACGATCCGCGCGCCGGCACGAATCATTTCAATGATCCAGGAGCATTCTTAAACGTTTAGCCGCTAGGCAAGTGGTTGGCCTTGGGAGCTGCATGAATGCCTGAAGAGAACGGCAGCAATAATAAGACCGGCGTTCTGGAGAAAGCGAAGGAATCCGCTGCCGCGCTTCGCAAGACGCTCGAAGAAAAGTCCAAGCAGCAGATGGTGGAGCTGAAGGAGCCGGAGAAAACTCAGCTCTATCGTTCCATCTTCCGCGTCAAGCACGACGAGGAGCCGCGCAACCGCGCTCTCAGCGTTCTCTCAAACGTTTTCTTCCACCTCCACCCGGCGAAAGTAAATCGCGACGCCACAAAGTACAACTTCACATGGGGCATGGGCGGCATCACGTTTTATCTGTTTATCGTGCTGACGTTCACCGGCGTCCTGCTGATGTTTTATTACCATCCTACAAAGGTCCAGGCGTTCCGGGACATTCTGTACCTCGAAAACGACGTTCCCTTCGGCAAGCTTCTGCGCAACATGCACCGCTGGGCCGCGCACCTGATGATCATTGCCGTCTGGCTGCATATGTTTCGCGTGTTCATGACCGGTTCCTACAAGCGGCCGCGCGAGTTCAACTGGTGCGTCGGCGTGCTGCTGATGGTGCTCACGCTTTTGCTTTCCTTTACCGGTTATTTGCTCCCGGACGACCAGCTCGGTTTCTGGGCCGTCACCGTAGGCACGAACATGGCGCGCGCTACGCCGTTGTTAGGTAACGAAGGCCCGGGCGGTCCCCAATTGGGCATGACGCCTTATAACGACGTCCGATTTGCGCTTTTAGGCGGTTCAATTGTCGACGCGAACGCGCTCCTGCGCGCTTACATCTGGCATTGCATCGCGATTCCGTTGATCGTCGCGATATTCATGGGCGTGCATTTCTGGCGCGTCCGAAAAGATGGAGGCATCTCCGGCCCTGCGCCGGTGATGCTTGAATCGGAGATTAAGGAAGAGAGAAGTCCGCGTCCCGTCGTCTTAAAACCGAGCGGGATGGGCTAGTTTCAGCTGAGCTGGTGTAGCGTTGCGCAGTCGGGGCTTTCGCCCCTGAGGGAATTGTTCAATGGGCGGTGATTGGCATCAGATTTGGGAAGTGGCGTCGGCGCCGGACAATGTGCCCATCGTCGCGATGCTATTTCTCGTTCCATTCTATTTGTGGTACGCCCTCCGGCAAGCTATCGCCAACGATCGCCTCATCGCAGTCCTCGAAGGCGATGCCACCCTCGCAAAAACGAAATATCGCAAGACTCAGGAGTGGGATCCCAAGTGGGAGCGCGAAGTTCACACTTGGCCGTATTTAATGCGCATGGAATTCCTTGTGGCGATTATAGTCACTATCCTGCTGATGGTTTGGTCGCTCACGCTGAACGCGCCGCTCGAAGAGCCGTCGAATCCGAACGTCACAATGAATCCGGCGAAAGCGCCATGGTACTTCCTCGGATTGCAGGAAATGCTCGTTTACTTCGATCCCTGGATC
>Ga0210407_10001678_pt1 | contig 20245 bp, 19 predicted proteins | sample IncBWC27MmetaG_FD_150860 | JGI IMG/M metagenome (GOLD analysis project Ga0210407, IMG submission 150860) | Forest soil microbial communities from Barre Woods Harvard Forest LTER site, Petersham, Massachusetts, United States - Inc-BW-C-27-M | ecosystem: Environmental > Terrestrial > Soil >... | reverse complement strand
GCGGAGTAGAACTGCCGACGCGCAGTAATTCTCCGGTCTCGAGCACCCGGAGCAATTTCGATTGAAACTCTGGCGCGGTCTCGCCGATCTCATCCAGAAATAGCGTCCCGCCCGAGGCACGCTCAAAACACCCGGCATGCTCCGCAATCGCTCCCGTGAAGCTTCCGCGCTCGTGGCCAAAGAGTTCGCTCTCGAGCATGCCGTCAGCGAGCGCTTTGCAGTTCACGGCGATAAACGGACCGTTTGAGCGATGGCTCCAGCGATGCAACAGCCGCGCGATCAATTCCTTGCCGGTCCCCGTCTCGCCCTCCACCAGCACCGTTGCCCGAGTCGGGGCCACGCGATGCACGAAGAACACCATGATCGAGCTCTGCGGACTTTCCGCCACCAGCCCGACGTCGGCGCGCGCATGATCGACAAATCGCTTTACAACCAGGCTATCGCGTTGGAGCTGATCGGCTTCGCGCTGATGGTCGGCCATTTCGGCCAATCGGGCGACGATCCGCGCGAGCTCGCCTTCTTCGAACGCGGCCGCCATGTACATGATTTGTGGGTCGCCGGATGCGCCATGCTGGTTCGTGGGATCAGCCCCGACCAGAAGCACTCCGAGGTTGGGGTATCGGAGGCGCAAAGAAACAGCGAAATCAAATCCGTCGAGCTGCGCGGAACTCACAGTGCACACCACGACCGACGCGTTAAGTTCGCCGACTGCACTCTCAGCGTCGGATCGCGAGGATCGAATTTCACAATCGTAACCCCGGAGCCTCAAAATCCGCGCCGCGCGAATGCCTACCGATCCTGCATCATCGAGGATCACGATTTGCGCGCGTGCGTCGTCGGGGGTTCTCCGAACCGGTGCGGAACGCTTGACCCCCGGTCTGCCCAGCCCCGTAATTGCTGCGGTTGCCATGTTCCAATGCATATTACAATTAGACGTATTGTGCAACCGCACAGTAGGATGCTCTAATTTGTGCTAAACAGAGGCGTAACGGCCGCCGATTCCACGCCTTTTGCACACAACCGCAAAGATACGCGCGATCTTCGTCAAACACCGCTCGCAAAGGTTACTGGCTGATAACCATTTGCGAAGTGCTGCTCAGATTCACCTGCGGAAGCTGAACGAACGGGACCAGAAATTGGAAGGTGTATTGGACCTGCACCGCGACGCGGCTGTTCTGTTTGTTGTCCGGCGACCAGGTTGTCGCCACCGTTACCTGATTGCGATCGATCCCGCTGGCCTCCGACCTGACGAAGTTGCGTACGTCGTCCGCGGATGCCGGCGTTGGGCTTGCGGCGCCGTGTACGGCGGCGAAACGAGTGCCGTCCCGTGCCCCGTAGCAGACAAAGCTGTAAGCCGAGATCGCCATCGCGAAGTTGGCTATTCCCAGCGTCACGAGCAGCAGCACCGGTATTGCTATCGCGAAGTCGACAAATGTTTGCCCTCTATTTATGCGAGCCGGAGTGCACCCCTTGCGCGCTTTTCGGAATGCGATGTTCATTTTCACTGCTCACGCATCACGGATTTACCGTTCATCGACACGGATGCTGGTATGCCCGGATAATTGAGCAACGTATCGAATGTTGCCGAAGTATCGACTTCAACGTAGACGCGCATGTCCGCGCATGGCTTTGAACTGCAGGCCTGGGTCGTCCCGTCCGGGCATTTGCAGTATTCCGAAGCGGTCGCGGTGAGGCCGCTTATACCGGAGCCGTCGTTTTGCGCCGCCTGTATCATTCCCGCAGTGTCCGCGCCGCTCGCCGGGCTCTGAATTCCGTATTGCGTGCCGGCGCGGGCGGCATTGTTCAGCTCGATCGCGGTGTAGAAGACCCGGCCAAAATCCGCGACCCCGACCAGCAGCAGCAGTAAAACCGGGGCCAGCATCGCGAACTCGGCAACGCTCTGACCGCGTGACGCGCAGCTCAGTTTTCGATCTCTCCATCCTGTCAGACGCTTTTTCATAATCACTCTCCTAACGCCACAGCTTTGAGCGGCGAGCCGCCGGCCAGAGACGAATAGTCATTGTTCACAACGCCCGCGGCGACCAGATTGATCTTTATCTGGTCGGCGACCAGGGCGGTGTATTTCGCGAGGGTCGCGTTAATTGTGTAGTTGAGAATCGTAGTTGGGAAATAAAATGTGCCTTCGTATCGCGCCAATGCCGCACCGACGATGTTGTTCGGATTCGCCGTTGCGGTAGCCGCCGAGATGCTGCGATCCTGAAAGAAGAGAATCCCTTCCATCGCTCCTGACGTGGGTGCGGTCAGCGAGTGAAGATCGGCGGCGAGAATGTTTACTCCCTTGTACGGGTAAGTCGCATCGCCGGTGATATAAAACGTCACCCCGGTGCCCGTGATCAGCGAAGCCCCAAGGACGTTGAGTCCTCCGCCCCGTATGACATAAGTCCCAGGATTCAAGTGCAGGATGGCCGCGCCGGTCAGCGTGATCCCGCCGCAATAAACCCCTGGATTCATCGTCGCGATGCTAATCAACCCCAGGCTGTAATTGACGTGATCGCAACCGCCGAACGTCGGCGCCTGCAATCGGGCAAGCGGATCGCCCACCGGCGCGATGCCGGTGGTCGGGCGCGGCGAGACAAACGGCAGCAGATCGAAGTCGTAGCCGCCGACAATCCCGATCGAACTCGCGTGCCACAGCGCGACCCCAAATATGCCGAATGCGTGACCGCTGTTGGAATCATCGACGATACCGCAGGTGCTGAGCAGCGCGGCGCCGAACAGCGACAGCGAATTGTCGGCGCTGGGATTGAGCGCCATGATGCAGTACGGCGCGCTGCCCAGGTGCGCAACCGCACGGGTCGAGACCGTGACCGTCGAGATCCCGAGCACGTTGAGGAAGTAAGTGGGCTTCTGCTGCGAAACGATTACTTCGACCGCGTTGCTGTCACCGGAATAGCTGCCGCTGGCCGGCGGATTGTTTACCGTGATGCTTACGTTTTGCGCGCCGTTGGTGAATCCATTTGTCTCGGCCTCGTTTCGCGCCGCCAGCCCGATCGTGCCGCTATTTCCCGACAATATCTCTTGATCGCCCGCAATTGCGGCGCTGTCGGCGGCGGCCTGCATTCTTCGCCGATCGTTCTGAAATACACCCTCATCGACTGCCAGGCCCGCCAAACCGCACAACACCACAATCATCAAGACGACCACGACTAAGACTTGGCCCGACTCGTTTCTGCGTACTCTCATCTACGTTATTCCCCGCTGAGTTCCCTGTCGTCGTCTCGAAAACAAAAGATCTCGAGCAGGATTCCTGACGACGCCCAGCGCTGCTGGCATAACGGAGCATACGATGTGCCAACGTCAGTTTCTCTACGCAATGGCGTATTTTCCTACGCCTAGGTTTCCTCGTATGATCGAAACGCGACACGACTGATGCCCAAATGCATCACTCCGCGCGAAGCCAGATCGGTCGCTCTGCGTCGCAATAAACGGCGGAGGTGGCCGGCGCATGATCGCCGAGTCAGTCGCCGCACTCCTTCCTAGTAGCGTCTCCCGGACGGGGGATTTTGCATAACTAGGATTATTCGCAGCTTCCACTGTTGTCATTCTGAGCGCAGCGAAGAATCCCGAATCTTTCTCGGAGCAGGACAGTTCGTCGTCAATCAAGGCATGCGGAGCCGAGCTGCTCCGAATCCAATATGGCGATTATGCAAAGCTCTCTGACAGGGAGAGGCCGCGGAGATCATCTTCAAGACGCGGGTGCGGGTGGATTCCAAATTCCGCGCACCACAACCTCACGGCCATGTCTCGTTGGTTACATTAGTAACCTTAAATTTGCCTTAGACCCCCGCGTCGATATTACTAGTCATGCTATAATGACATTAGTAGTGGATATGAAACTGACTAAAGCAGTGTATATCCAGACCGAAAATCCACAGGAGAAAGTATACTAATGAATCCAGTAAAACGATTTGCGATCACCGCAGTCGGTATTGCGGCTTTGGCCTGCGTTGCCGGATGCAGCAGCAAGACCAAGGAAGTCGATACCACCACCTATGTGCCCGCGGCCCCGGTCATCGTGCAGGCTCCGCCAGCGCAAGCAGCACCTCCTCCTCCGACTACTACCAGCACCACGACTAGCGACCGCACCAGCAACTCCACCGACTCGAGTAACGCAGGCACCGTGGACAGCTCGAGTTCCCATCACAGCGAATCCACCACCGTTACTCCCAGCAACTGAGCGCAGGCGTTTCGGGAGAATTCTCCAATGCGAAACATCCCCAAAATAACCGTGGCGACCTTTGCCATCGCCTCATTGATTGGCGCCGGATTGCTCACCGCCGAAACCCGCGCCGAACAGGGCGCCCAGACCTCCACGAACTCCGTGTCGCGCGAGACTGACCGCGTAAGCGTCGTCGGCGAGCATCACTACAACTCCTCGGCTGAACGCGCGCACGATGCGATGCTGATCAGCGAGGTCAAGAGCGCGCTTTCTCACGACGGTGTCGCCAACGACTATCCCGTTGCCGTCGATTGCGATCACGGCAAGGTCTTGTTGAGCGGTGTAGTTAACTCGGCCGCGGACGCAAAGCACGCCGGCGATATTGCCGCCGCAGCAGAAGGCGTCACCGGGGTGAAAAATCAGCTGACGTGGCGATAGCCGGCCGTCCGCAGAGGGTTAACTTACGATGCTATTGATTCTCATCATCTTGCTGATTCTCTTCGGCGGTGGCGGTGGCTACAGAACCTATCATCATGGAGCCAGGGATCGCGGCGGCTTGCTGATGCTGGTGCTGATGGTCGTGTTGATAGTCTGGTTAATCGACGGCGGCCTCCACGTGTAACAGGGTCTCTCAGATGACTTTGCGGAACGCGAGCGCAGGTGCGATTCGCACCGCGCCCATCACCGGCACGACCGCGCTCACGATACTCACCATAGTCGCAACCGCGACCGCGGCTATCGCAGTCTCAGGCCACACAGCCACATAGCCCATCATCCCGGTGACGGCGCCTAGTGAGACCCCTCTTCCGAACATCCACAGCGCCAGTGCGGCCCCGAGTGACGCGCCCACCAGACCAATCAGAGCCGCTTCGCTTAGCAGCAGTATCGCGACGTGCGCCCGCTTGAATCCGAGTGCGCGCATCACGGCGACTTCGCCGGTGCGGTCGCGGACCATCATTGCCATCGAGTTCCCGGCGATCAGCAGAACGGTCAGCAGGATAACGACGCAGAGGCCGTAGATGATTGGTTTGACATCGCCGATGCCGCTGACGACGCCGGCCACCGAATCGGATTCCGTCACAGTTTCGGTTTCGGCTTCCGAGTTGTGGAAGTTCTCGTCGATCGCGCTTGCCACCAGACCCATATTTTCCGCCCGATCGACCCGTACCACCAGAAACGAAGCTCGGTTCTGGATATCGGCGCCGAACAGATTTTTTATCGCGTCGTCAAGCAGCCTCCGGTTGAAATAGAAAACCCGCGCCAGATACTCGGTCGGCAACTCAACGATCGGAATGACGGTCAGGGTCAGCTTCGGATTTTCCGGGTCGCGCAGCGTCACCGGCTGAAGGAGCTTCCAGCCCTGCTCCTTCATCAGCACGCTGCCGACGATCGCGTAGCGTCGATCGGAACGGAATTCCTTCGCCATGGCCGGCGGAACCTGATAATCGCTGCCGCCGCTCACGCTGGCAATATCGGAAGTCACTCCATACATGACGATCTCGTTGCGCGGGTCTCGATAGATGCCGGTCCACAGGATTTCCGATGCGCATCCCATCACGTGGGGTAGTTGTTTGATAGGACCGCAGTAATGCGCCGGAAGTGCCTGGTTGTTTCGTTCCGTCACGATCAGCCGAAGGCCTTTTGAGGCGCCCTCGGCTATCCGATCCATCGAAACCGGCACCGCAATGAGTACGGTATAGATGAACACTGCGACCGCGAAACTGAGCGCGGTGAAAATAGCACGCCGGCGCTGGCGGCGCAGGTTGCGCACCGCGATAATGAACAGCTTGCCGAACATCACGCGTCCCGAATCGACTCGATTACTCCTATCCGCGCCGCCCGCCACGCGGGCAGCATCCCGCCCGCTACGCCAATCGTCGCCGCCGCAATCAGGCCTGCCAAAATCGCGCTCGGCGTCGACCGATATGAGAAAAAGATCGTTCCCACCGTCATCAGGCGGCTGTCGAGCCCGGTCATCCACGCAACCAGCATCGCCAGGATCACCCCGACGATTCCGGCCGCGAGACCTAAAATCGCGCTCTCAACGACGAAGCTGACCATGATATTGGCGCGCGAAAAGCCGAGCACGCGCATCACTCCAATCTCGCGCTGACGCCGCGCCACCGCCGTGTACATCGTATTCATGCCGCCAAAGATCGCCGCAATCGCCAGTACCAGCGCAACGATCAGCCCGAGCGATTGCAGTTGCTTCGCAATTTCGGTTTGCGACGCGTAGTAAGCGGGTTCAGAGATTGCGTCGAGCTTCAGGCGTCCGTCAGTCTGCAGCGCCTTCAGGAAGGCAGCCTCCGCGCCCGGCTTGAGGACTACATGCAGCGCGCTTTCGCCGTTCCAATGCCGATCGACCCGCAAATCATCGTTGTCAGTCAGGATTTCGGATTCGCGCGCGCTGCCGTTGTCAGAAAAAATTCCGACGATCTTCCAATTGTGGCGGTCGTAGTGGAACGAGGTGCCCAGCGCAAGGTACGGATATCGCGCCGCCAGTTTCTGCCCAACAACCCATTCTTCGCTGCCGCGCACCGGCCATCTGCCGCTCACGATCCGCATCCCGCGATGCACCTCATATGCGAGCGGGGTCACGCCACGGAGCAGCGCAAATTGCTTGACCCGATTGTCGCGGCTGACGTTCACGCCGACAATTACCTCCGGCGAGATGAGCGCCTTCCCATCGAGAGTCTGCGCGATTTCCGGGAGTACGCTCACCGCGTCGGATTGCTCACGGGCGATCCCGCTGGAGTTTTCCGACAGCGCTCCCCGCTCAACAACGATCCAGTTGTGATTGTTTCCAGCCCTGAGCAGCGTGTTCTTGAGTCCGCCGACGAAGCCGAACAGGATCACGAAGATCATCGCGACCATGGCGACTCCAAGCGTCGTCATCGCGGAGGTCGCGCGCCGCTCGAGCAGGCTGCGCACGTTGTACCGGAGCGGAATCATCCCCCCTCCAACAGCGCCGCACGATAGCACAAAAACACGCGCGCCGTCCGGGATGCCGGACGGCGCGCGTGTTGAAGAAGAGAACGGCGAATCTGGAAACGGTAGGCCTAGATTAGTCGATCTGAGTCCGCGTTAATAGCGGGAATCTGCCCCAATTTCGTCGTCTTCGCTGCGCGTCGGACCCACGCCGATTGCGCGGAAAAACAACTTCGCGGCGAAGAGTTTGTCGGCCACGCGTCCCTGAGATTTCAGGAAACCGCCATGCCGCTTGCAATGTGGGCATGCGATTGGACCGCTGAGAAGTCCCGCGTTTTCCGGCGTTATTTTAAGGTCAAATTTGAACCCGCAACCTGGATTCTGGCATATCGTCCGATACACCACGCCCTGGCTGCCGGTTGCTCGCTTCGATTCCTGTTTTCTGGCTGCTGACTGCATATTGCCCTCCTCCCCTTTTGAGAGGTCGCCCATCGGCCACTGTAGCCGATGCTAGAACCTTAGACGTAAACACTAGGTGAAAGTTTCAAGCAAGCCCCATGCCTCCGCCGACTGACGGCCGCCGGGCGTATTATCGAGTGAAATCAAGCCAAATCGGCGATAAAATATTTTGCCGTTAATTACGTGACTTCCAAGGGTGCGCGGAAATTCCTGCCTTTTCGCTAAAGTCTTCCTTATTCACGATTCACACCGCCCCCGCAAAGATACCTCTCGGTAAAGCCTTCCGATGACGTCGCGCTCAACCTATACTTGGGCCGCTGATCTTTCGAGACGCATAATGAATCTTTTAGGCCGCATGACCAGAAAACTGGGAATTTTGTTCCGATGAGAACGCTCGCGCTGGTGATGGCGGGAGGGCAGGGGACGCGGCTCCATCCGCTGACCCGCGATCGCGCCAAACCAGCGGTCCCGTTCGGCGGCAAATACCGAATCATCGACTTCGTTCTTTCCAATCTCGTCAATTCAGGTATCTATGCGATCTACGTGCTCGTCCAATGGCGCTCGCAGTCGCTCATTGAACATCTCAAGGATGGATGGCAGTTCGGCGGGATGCTCCCCGATCATTTCGTTATCCCGGTCCCGGCGCAGATGCGGATGGGAGAGACGTGGTACCAGGGCACCGCCGATGCGATCTTCCAGAATCTCAATCTCATCGACGACACCAAGCCCGATCTCGTCGCCGTGTTCGGCGCCGACCATATCTACCGGATGGACATCCAGCAGATGATCGAGTTCCACATGGATCGAAAAGCGGCGGTGACCGTCGCTACCCTGCCGGTGCCGGTCGAAGAGGCGAACCAGTTCGGAATCGTCGAGGTCGACTCAGGGCTGCGCGTCGCCGGCTTCGAGGAGAAGCCCGACAAGGCGACTGAGATGCCGGGAGCGCCTGGGCGCTCGCTCGCGTCGATGGGCAATTACCTGTTCAACCCCGAAGTGCTCCGTGAGGCGCTGATCGAAGATTCGGTCAAGGAAAACAGCCATCATGATTTCGGCCGCGATCTGATTCCCGCGTTGATCGACCGCGTGCCAGTTTACGCCTACAACTTCATGACCAACCGGATTCGCGGCGACTCGGAGGTCAACTTGAGCTACTGGCGCGACGTCGGGACGCTCGATGCTTACTACGAAGCCAACATGGACCTTCGCGACGCACGCCCGCATCTCAACATGTACAATCCATATTGGCCGCTGCGCACCGCTTATTATGATCAGCCTCCCGCAAAATTCGTCCACGATGAAAACGGGCGGCGCGGGATGGCGCTTCACTCGGTGGTCTCCGAGGGATGCATCGTGTCGGGCGGCGCAATTCGCAACTCCGTGCTCGGACGCTCGGTGTTCGTGCATTCGTACAGCCTGGTCGAGGATTCAGTTGTCGGGGACTACGCGGAGATCGGACGGCACGCGAAAATTCGCCGCGCGATTATCGACAAGAATGTGTACGTTCCGGAGGGCGAAGAGATTGGCTACGACCTCGAGCGCGATCGCCAGCGCTTCTTCGTCACCGACTCCGGCCTGGTAGTGATCCCCAAAGGCCCCAAGCGCGAACGCTCGGTCTTGTAGCGGGCTATTGAAAAATTCGAGTCAATCCTATTGCCTCTCCCTGACAGGGAGAGGCCGACGCGAAGCGGCGGGTGAGGGTCCGAACTAAAAATTCCCCTGCGACGAAGCCCTTAGAAATCGATGTCATCCGCACAGTCACAGCCAAGCCCCGAAATCGATCGCGCCGAATCGCCCGCTCAGGTTCGTAACATTTTGAACCGCACCCTCGTGGCACCCATCGGCTCCCAGAGTGGGCCTGCGAAGCCATCGGATTTTCCGCGCACGCGTGGAGTGCAAAGCGCGCAGCTCGAGCTCGGCCTCAAGGATCGCGTCATCTTTTGGATACTCGTCGCCGTAATTCACGCGCTGAGCATCCTGCCCGACTTCATTCTCTATCCGATCGGGGTCGCCGGCGGCTTGCTCGTCCATCGTCTCGACCGCCGCCACACGCGAATCGGGATGCGCAATCTGGAGATCGCGTTTCCCGAGCGCAGCGACGCCGAGCGCCGGCAAATCCTGCGCGCGTCGTACAAAAATCTCGGCCGCACCGGCGCCGAGTACATCCGCCTCGGCGGATTTTTCTATCGACGCCTCGCCCGTCGCGTCACCTACAACCGCCTCGACATCTGGAACGAGATGCAAAAGAGACATCCCGGCAAGGGCATCCTGGTCCTGACCGCGCACTACGGAAATTTCGAGTTGTTGCCCGCGGGACATGCGATGCATGGGTTCCAGCTGAGTTTGGTCCATCACACGCAGCGCTTCCTCGCCGGCGACGCCCTGATGACCTTCATCCGCGAGCGCGCCGGCGTGCAGATCATCCGCAAGCACAAGGCTGCGCGCGAGATGCTGCGGACCCTGATGCGCGGCGAGATTATCGGCATCCCTTTCGATCAGAATGCCAAGCGCTCGGAAGCAATCTGGGTCCCGTTCTTCGGCCAACTCGCCGCGACTCCCAGCGGCTTCGATCGCCTCGCGATGATCGCGGGCGCTCCGGTCGTGCCGGTCTTCATCGTCCGACAACCAGACGGCCGCAGCCACATAATCGAGATCTACGACGAAGTCGAACAGCAACGCACCGGCGACAAAAACGCCGACGCACTGGTAAATACCGCCCGCTACCAGAAGGCAATCGAAGAAATGGTCCGCGCTCACCCCGAACAATGGCTGTGGACCCACCGCCGCTACCGCACCCGCCCAATCAGCGGCTCCCCATCTCTGTACGATTGAGCTGACCCGCGCGGAATGAAATTCCGCCGGCAGTTGCCATCTTGGCGACCGGGGCGACGGAGAAGGCTGCAAGTCGTTGTGCGCCAGTGGTTTCCGTACGGAGGCGGGAATCTGCGGGTTTCGCCAGAACTGGCCATCGGAGATAGTTTTCAGGCTGGGGCCGCATCGGGGAACGCCGGGTGGGCGATGATGTTGGTTTCCGCACAGGGTCAGCTTACACTACTACAGTAGTAAAGTACAGAGCGGGGGTGACGAATCGTCGGGGGGTATTGGGCGTATTGAGACCATGCGAGATTGTTTCAACCGCAATATCTGGATCGCATTCCTGATTGTCGCGGCGACGGCGCATCCCTGCAGAGCGCAGACCGGGGCGTGTTCGAGACCGGCAGTGGAACGTGCGGCCGGCGAGGTTGCGGACTCGCGCAAGACACTATTGGGGGTACCTGTAAGCAAGGACGCGAGCGAAAACGAGCAGGTATCGCCCGTCGCCGCCAGGGCGATCAGTCAGATGAAGGACCGCTTGAACGACCTGGTGGTCGCCTATATGTCCTGCCTGTCTGTCCAGAACCGGGCTGACCCTGAACGCATACAGCGTGACCTTTCGAGCTTAACTCACGCGTATGGGAAACCAGCGTCAACAGAAAACTTGTTCGAAGTACGCGCGACCCCAGACGCGAGACGATTGATTAGCATGACAGCCAAGTTCGAAATCCCGGATGTGGATGACACTGTCCTCTGGATCTTTTCGCCGAGTAAAGAGGCTTGGCGAGAAGTGTTGCGATGGCAGAGTAAACCCTACAAAGCGATAGACGGCGCATTCTGGGAGTTCCAGTACCGGATATCGCCTCCAGATCGGGCGGGAAACTGGTTCGTCGCAACCTCTTATGTCAATGGATGGGGAGCCTCGGTTTGGTCGTACATCAATTATGGCATTCTTCGCGTCGGTAGCGTTCCGTCCAAACCAAAGGTGCTACTGGCAAGGTCGGACTTCATGACTTGGGGCTTCGAAAATTATGGACATCTCACAGCGAATCGAGACGACTCAGAACTGCGTTTCGATGGTGCGAGCATCGCCCCTGACGTCCTCGTTCGGACTTATATTAGACACTATGCCATCGAGGGCGACTCGGTGGCCCGCATCGCGCCGGTTGCGGTCTCGGCCCGGGACTTCGTAGACGAATGGATGATCTCAAAATGGGCGGATGCGCAAGCGTGGTCAGCGGCAGCGAATTTACAGGCTCTGCAACTGAAGCATGAGGTGCTTTCGAAGCTGTATAACGATCCGAAGTCCGGATTCCTCGCGTACGACATCATACTGCGTTGCACGGACGCGGCCGGCGTCTTTCAGGTCTCGGTCTTTCCCTACCAAGGTGCGGATTTCTATTTTCGAGTGGGGACGCAGCCGTCGTTAACGATGATGAGCGTGAAAGATACGCCGGATTCTGATTGCAAAGGAAGAAACCTGCTTGAGGATATGGCTACGAAGAAATCTTCAGAGGCATGGTCGGATACTACGACCGCTTCGCACGCCGGCAAATTGGATTCGGAGGCGGGTCGGCTCCGCGTGCCTTGATTGGGGTGGAACTGTCGTGCGCCGAGAAAGATCCGGGATTCTTCGCTGCGCTCAGAATGACAACAGGGACGCTGCGACTCAGGTTTTTCGGCGGCGGAGCAAGGCTTTGCCGAGGGTTGTTGTGATTCGCCAGCGGATGGTTGGGTGTCCTGTCAGGGGGCGGATCAGAATGAGAATTATTATCGCGATCGCCCACGCGGAGGCGCCGGCGATTAGGGGGATTGGGCCGGCGCCTGCTATCCACCAGGGCAATGCGCCTCGCGCGAGCACGAGCTTTGGCCAGAGCTTGGCGCCGAGGACGAAGCCGGCGTGGAGGCCCATCGAGAAGTAGACGCTCTTGGTGACGAGGAACGCTTTGCCGAGGACGAGTCCGAGGAGGAACAGGCCGATTAGAGTTGGGATTGCGGTTGCGGGATGACTTATCTGGTCGAGGCTGTGCGCGAGGTTCATGATTCCGGCGGCGGGCTCGTAGCCGGTGATATAGAAGTGCGCGGGCGAGCGGACCAGGTGGGCGACGGAATAGATTGCGGCGCTCGCGAGCAGGGCGCCGCGGTCTCCGAAGTCGTCGCGCATCCCGCCGAGGAGGAAGGCGCGGAAGAATCCTTCCTCGATGATGGCGATTGCGATCGCCGACAGGATGTATCCCGGAATCCGCGATTCGACCGCGCTGAAATTAGAGATTCCGCTGCCGCTGACTTGCAGAGCTAACGCGAAGAGGATCGCGAGCGCGCAAAACGCGACGATGAGACCGCGAATCGCGCGGGACGCGCTCTCGCGCACGGGATGCGCGAAGCCGGCGCGGAGCAACTCGACGAATTTCAACTGGCGCGCTGCTAATAGCATCGCGAGGAGCAGGGTCGCCATCACGGTGCGGTCGAAGATTCGCGGGAACGGATAGCGCCATCCAGCGGAGGCGACCGCGACCGCGGCGATTGGCGCGACGATCACTGCGGCGATCAATCCGGCTCCCAGAGCCAGCGCGAACTTCGCCGTGAACGACATCGATCGTGGATGGAGGCTCAGCTTCAGCGCGGGCGCTCCGGATCGAACTGCGGCTCGAGGGTTATCTCGACCGGGCACGCGCCGAGCGGCGACTCGACGATTTGCATCACGGCGCGGGCGACGTCGGCGGGCGAGAGCATCGCGGCGCGATCGAGGCGCTTGTTGTTCGGAATCAGGGCGGTGTCGACGAGGCCGGGGGTGACGAGCGCGAGCTTGACCCCGTGCTGACGGAGTTCTGCGAACGATGCGTGCGTGAACGCGACCAGTCCGGCTTTGGTAGCCGCGTAGATCGCCTCGCCGGCAGGCATCTTTCGCGCGGCTGCCGACGCGATATTCACGATCACGCCGCTGCCTTGCGCAGTCATCCGAATCGCCGCCATCCGGGTCAGTGCGATTGGCGCGCGCAGGTTCAACGCAAGCATCCGATCCTGATCCTCGGCGCGAGTCTTTGTGAGCATCGTTCGCGGCGGGGCCCATCCCGCGTTGTTCACCAGCACGTCGATACGTCCGTAATGTTCGAGCGCCGTGTCGAGCAGTGACTCGGGTGCGTCGGTATCGGCGAGATCGATCAGAACGATCAGCGCGCGCTCCGGGGGCAGGCCGCTGAGCGCGCGGGTCTCCTCGAGCTGCTCGCGGCTGCGCGCCGCGATGCAAATCGAGAAGCCCGCCTGCGCGAGCGCGATTGCGATCGCGCGTCCGATCCCGCGGCCGGCGCCGGTGACGATCGCGACGCGATTGGCACTTCCTTTGCCGGGCGGCACAGCAGTCTGGCTCACTTCGAATTTGCCCCGGCTTGCACTGTCGTAAAGGCTCGCACAGACTGTCGATAATATCCGGAGCGGCCCCGACAGGGCCACCGACTCGGGACGCGCCTGTCGGTCGAGGAGCAATCCGCACCGATTCTATCTAGTGCCATGAAGAGCTTCACTGTTGGCGGTCTGTACTTTCTGGTCCAATACTCAGACCCACGGCTGCTAATCCCGGCGCCAATGCCGATGATTTTTATCGGCAAAAATATTGAGGGTAGAGACAAACCGAATTCCTGGTATTTCCAAGACACCGATTCGTACTGCCAGATGGGCCCCTACCCGAATGTTCGACGAAACAATAGAAAGAAGGACAACGGAGCACTCTACGCTGTAAATGATAAACAGCTTCACCAAGTGGTTGATTGTCGAGGTTTGGCCGAGATCCTACTGGAGTGCGGGGCTCGCAGGGCCAAGGCGGGCGAGCCGAATTGAAGCAGGGCGTATCGCGAGGGACGCTTGGTTCAAGTTAGGACAGTACCGACGCGCGAGGGGGGGAGATGAATAGCCAGGTTTTCCGCGAATACGATATCCGCGGCATCGTCGAGAATGATTTCGACGATGCGTTTGTGGTCGATCTTGGACGTGGGTATGCGACGCTGTTGCATCGCGCGGGGAAGAAGACGATCACGCTTGGGCGGGATTGCCGGCTTTCCTCGGATCGTTTGCATGATCGTTTGATCGAAGGGTTGCTACCTGCCGGGATCGACGTGGTTGATGTCGGCGTTGTGCCGACGCCGCTGCTCTACTTCTCGGTGCTCAGTTGGAAGATGGACGGCGGGGCAATGATTACCGGCAGCCATAATGCTGCCGAGTACAACGGCTTCAAGCTCGGGGTCGGGCCGACGACGATCTACGGGGCCGAGATTCAGCAGCTGCGCGAAATTATCGAAAGGCGCGATTTTGCGACCAGCGGCGTGAAGGGGAATCTCACCGAGCGCGCCGTGATTCCCGACTACAACGATTTCATCCTCTCGCAGTTCAAGTTGAAGCAGGGGCTCAAGGTGGTCGTCGATGGCGGCAACGGATGCGGCGGCGTGGTCGCGGCGCCCCTGATGAAGCGGCTCGGACTCGACACGATCGAACTCTACACCGAAATGGACGGCCGCTTCCCGAACCATCATCCGGACCCCACGGTCGAAGAAAACATGCGCGATCTGATCGCTGCGGTGAAGAAAAATCGCGCGGACATCGGTATCGCATACGATGGCGACGCGGATCGCGTCGGCGCGATTGACGAGAACGGCAGGATCGTGTGGGGCGACGAGCTGATGGTCGCGTTCTCGCGCGCAATTCTGAAAGAGCGGCCCGGCGCGACGATTATCGGGGACGTCAAATGCTCCAAGCGGATGTACGACGATATCGCGAGCCACGGCGGCCGGCCGATCATGTGGAAGACGGGGCATTCGCTGATCAAAAGCAAACTGAAAGAGGAGCACGCGGCGCTGGCGGGCGAGATGAGCGGACACATGTTCTTCGCCGATCGCTACTTCGGTTTTGACGACGCGATCTACGCGTCGTTTCGGCTGCTCGAGATCCTGAGCCGCGAGGGACGCGGGCTCGCATCGATACTTGACGATCTGCCGAAGAGCCACTTCACGCCCGAGATTCGTCTCGACTGTCCCGACGATCGCAAATTCGAAGTGGTGCGCCGCGCGGCGGAATTTTTCCGCAAGCACTACGAGACAATCGATATAGACGGGGTGCGGGTGAACTTCGCGGACGGATGGGGCCTGGTGCGCGCATCGAACACGCAGCCCGCGCTGGTCACGCGTTTTGAAGCGAACAGCGAGACGCGACTCGCGGAGATTCGCGCGCTGTTCGAAAACAAACTGCGCGAGCTGGGCGCTATCTGAGCCGCGCAGGATCCAAGTCGAAGATGGCTCGAACTTCCGCGCGGACGCGCGCCTCGATTCTGATTATCGCGGGCGGCCGTGGCACCCGCTTCTGGCCCGCCAGCCGCGAGGCGCGTCCCAAGCCGCTCTTTTCGATCGATGGCAAAACCAGCCTGCTCGCGGATACGGTCGCGCGTCACGTTCCGTTAGTCGGGCGCGAGCGAATTTTCGTTCTCGCCGCCGCGGCGCATCAGGGGCCGTTTCGGCGCGCGCTCCGCGGTCTGATTCCGGCGGGCAATTTGATCATCGAGCCGGACGCGCGCGGAACCGCGGTGGCAATCGCTTACGGCGCCGCGGTTATCAAGCGACGGCTCGGAGATGGTGTAATCGCCGCGGTCGCCGCCGACCATTACATTCAGACCGCGGCGCGATATCGCCGGACGATCGCCGACGCGATTCATCTCGCGGCGACGACCGATTCAATCGTCGCGATCGGGATTCCGCCGACGCGGCCGGAAACCGGTTATGGCTATCAGAAGATCGGTCGAGAGGTCGGTGCCGGATTCGAGATCGAGCGCTTCGTCGAGAAGCCGCCGCTGGCGCTCGCGCGCAAAATGGTGCAGTCGGGGAACTATTTGTGGAATGCCTCGATGTTCGTGGTATCGACGCGGACGCTGGCGCGCGAGTTCGCCGAGCATTGTCCGCAACTTGGGACGGTCGCTGAAAAGCTCGCGGCAACTCCGCGCACGAAACTCGCGCGCGCCTACCGGCGCCTGAAGTTCGATTCGTTCGATCGCGTGATCATGGAGAAGAGTGCGCATGTGCTCGGTGTGCGCGCGCGTTTTTCATGGCACGACGTGGGCAGTTGGGACGGCCTGTTGAAGGCGGTTGCCGACGCGGGCGGCAACGTGATGCGCGGGAACGTGCTCGCGCTCGACTCCGGCGGCATGCTCGCACATTCGGACTCGCGCCTGATGGTGCTGCTGGGGGTGCGCGATCTTATCGTGGTGGATACTGGCGATGCGATCCTGGTGGCACATCGTGAGATGTCGCAGCACGTCGGCCGCGTCACCAAGGAACTCGAGCGGCGCGGGCTGAATCGCTATCTGTAAAACTTTAAACTGGTTGAGTTCAATCACGGGCAGGGACGCCGTGACACGGAATCTTAGTCACGCCTGCGCGGCTGGCGGCAGGGGGTGACCCCTGCACCCGGTGTCAATCGCAAAATCCCGAGGACGGTATTTTGCTCTCGGTCTTTCAGTTCGCCGCTAGTCGAGCGCCATCGCGTCGCACTTCATTGCGAGCTTGCGCAGTTCGCTTTCATGGCCGTCGTCTTCGTTTGCGAGTTCGCGGAGTTGGATCGAAAGCGCCTCGTTGATCGGTTCCCACTTGACCGACGCGAGCCGCAAGTCGGCGGCGAGCGATGCCAGCAGTAATAGGTCGCCACTAAGGCGCGCCCAATTGTTCGAGCCGTCGTGCAGCGGCAACTCGGGCAGCTTCGCCCAGACGTTGTGGTCGGAGAGGATCGCGTTCAGCGCCTTGACGTGGCGAGCTTCCTTCTCCGCGAGCGCGACGACTCCCGCTTTGATGTTTTGAGCAGGTAGGATTTCGGCGTGCCGGCGCATCCGCTCGACGAGGCCCTGGTTTTTTCCCGCGAGCACCGCGAGTTCCTCGAGCAAGCCGGCCTCACTCGAGGGCGACGAACGCATCCTCTGAAAGAATCCCATACTGGTAGCCATACTCCCCGCCAACCGCACAGTTATTGGCATCGCGAGCACTGCTGTCAAGCCGCGCGGCCCGCTCCGGCATTGTCCTAATTTGAAATCCACAGATCTTTGAACATGGCGTAGGCCAAGGATGCGCCGAATAGTCCCACCATCGCGCGATAGACCGGTTCAGCCTCGAATGCGGAATCCGTCCAGAAGAATCGGTTGAATCTCTGCATTGCGGCGCCAATCGGTTTGTTGAAGGCGACCAGTGCGATACCTACGCTATGAGTCCGAGGTCGAGCAAAGTCTTCATTTTTTTACGCTGGCACGACTGCACTCGCCATCAACTTTTCAATCAGGACACCACCGACGCTCAGGAATTGAACAGCGCGCGGACCAGTGAGGACTCGCGCTTGAAAAATCCCTGGGTGTGATACGAATCCTCGAGGTGCAGGATTACGTAATCAAAGTAATGTCCAATTTCATGCATCAGCGTGCGCACAAACGTTTTTGGCTTAACGACTTCGTGCCGCTGCGCCGTGCGCATCCAGAGCACGATCGACGGCGGCGTTCGGCGGCGCGGATCATATGGATAGAACAGCCCGTGCAATTCTCCGCGAGTGTTGCGCGGACGGACGCCGCGAACCTCGACGCTGACCGGCGCGGTGCCGAGCCCGCGGCATATCTCGGCAGTAAGCGCGCGAGCGCATGTGGCAGTCGCCGCGATGTTGTCGGCTTCCAGAGCCCGCATGAGCGCGGCCATCGCATTGCGCGCGATGATGCTGGGTACGAGTTCGAAGCGCTCGACCTGGTCGCTCTGAAGATAAGTCCGCTGCGCGCGCGACGAGAGCCGGTAGAAAAACGCCGGCAATCGCGTCTCGGAATTTGTGCGAAGTGTCAGGCCGCTCGCCACCGCACCTCCATCGGCCCGGATACTCACTTCCGGCGCCTCATCCACTTTCATATGATCCACGCATCAGGCAGGAGGGGCAACAAGTATGCAACTGACTACCGTCGAAATCGTGAAACCCGCCGATGCCAACGTGATCGTCGGCCAGGCGCATTTTATCAAGACGGTCGAGGACGTTTACGAAGCGATCGTGCAGGCGGTTCCCGGAATCAAGTTCGGGCTCGCGTTCTGCGAGGCGTCGGGGCCGTGCCTGATTCGACATTCCGGCACCGATGCTCAGCTTGAGAAGATGTCTGTCGATGCTGCATCGGCGATCGGCGCAGGCCACGTGTTCGTGGTGATTCTTGGCAACGCATTTCCGATCAACGTGCTCAACCAGATCAAATCGGTGACCGAGGTGTGCAACGTGTTCTGCGCGACCGCAAACAAGCTGCGGGTTATCGTCGCGGAAGACGGCGGTGCGCGCGGCGCGCTCGGCGTGATCGACGGCGATTCACCCAAAGGCGTCGAGGATGCCGACGACCAGGCCGAGCGGCGCGCGATGATTCGCAAGTTCGGCTACAAGCAATGAGCGGCGGCGATGATATTATTAAGATGTGCGCGCGAGTGAGTTGAGGCGGTAAAAATCATGGGCGGTGGAAAGCGCGGGCCGGCGACTCCGGCGAAGAAAGCGCCGCGTGAGTGGCGAATCCGCGGATGGCGGGTGCGAAATCTCGCCGCGGGCACGGCATTGTTCATCTTCTTCGCGGTCGGATTCTACATCGCGCAACTCTACAGCGAGATCTCCACGATGATCGAGATGCGTGTCGCCGCGCTGACCTCGGCGATTTATTCCGCGCCGCATCCGATTCGCGCCGGCGACGACGCCGAACGCAGCGGCCTGCTCGATCGCCTCGCGCAGCTTGGCTATTCGCAAGTGCCCGCCGCCAACACTCCCGGAGAATATACGAAGGCGCCGCGCGCGATCGCGATTTACCTGCGCCCGTTCCGCGTCGGAGCGAAGAGCTACCCGGCCGAAATGGTCCGCGTGATCCTGGACGGCGAGCGTATCAGCGGAGTCGCGGATTCATTCGGGGTGAGGAAGTCGGAGGCGATGCTCGAGCCCGAAGTTATCGGACGGCTGCTGGCCGGCGCGCCGGCGGAACGGGTCGAGGTGCAACTGCCGCAGCTCAAGCCGTACCTGGTAAAGGGATTGCTCGCCAATGAAGATCGCTTTTTCTATTACCATCCGGGGATAGATCCGATTCGTATCGTCGAGGCGGCGACCGCCGACTTTCGTTCGCATCGATTAGCGCAAGGCGCGAGCACGCTCACCCAGCAACTGGCGCGGACTTTCATGGAGCGGCGCGAGCGCACGCTCAGCCGCAAGTTCCGCGAGCTGGCAGTAGCCGCGGTGCTCGAAATTCGGCTGCGCAAAGATGAAATCCTCGAGCGCTATATCAACGACGTTCCGATGGGCGAGTACGGCGGCTCGCCGATTGACGGGATGCCGCAGGCGGCGCGCTATCTGTTCAACAAGGACCTCACCGAGGTGACGCCTGCCGAGGCCGCGACGCTGATCGGGATGGTGCAGGCGCCGACGCTCTACGATCCGCGGCGCCATCCCGATAACTGCCGCAAACGTCGCGACGTCGTGCTCGGCGTGATGAAGCGCGCGGGAGTCATCGACGATGCGACTTACACGGCGGCAATCGCGACGCCGATTCAGATCACCAAGCCGCCCGGGCTTCGCCGCGCGCCATACTTTGCCGATTACGTGATCGCCTTCGTGAACAAGATCCCCGGCTTCGACGGCCATCTCGAGGGACTCAAGGTTTACACGACGCTCGATACCGAGCTGCAGAGCTCGGCGGTCGATGCGGTCACCGAAAATATCGCGCAGCTCGAAAAGAATCATCGCCGTCTGCGGCGCGTGAAGAATGAGGAGAAGCTGCAAACCTCGATGGTCGCGCTGGATGCGGACAGCGGTGCGATTCTCGCGATGGTTGGCGGCCGCGACTACTCCCAGAGCCAG
>Ga0210407_10001676_pt1 | contig 20258 bp, 19 predicted proteins | sample IncBWC27MmetaG_FD_150860 | JGI IMG/M metagenome (GOLD analysis project Ga0210407, IMG submission 150860) | Forest soil microbial communities from Barre Woods Harvard Forest LTER site, Petersham, Massachusetts, United States - Inc-BW-C-27-M | ecosystem: Environmental > Terrestrial > Soil >... | reverse complement strand
TGTGACCATCGATTCGTCAACGGCGCTGGCCCCTTCGAGGACTGCGCCGTCAACTGGAACGCTCTCTCCTGGCCGCACACGCAGGCGGTCGCCTTGCTTGACGAGGTCGAGCGCGACATCTTTTTCTCCGCCGTCAGGAGCGAGCAAGTGCGCTTGTTTCGGCGACAAATTTAACAAAGACCGAATCGCGCTGCTGGTTTGCTGGCGCGCGCGCAGCTCGAGTACCTGGCCGAGCAGCACCAAGGTGATGATGACGGCGGCGGCTTCAAAGTAGGTTGCTACGGCGCCATGCATGTCACGAAACGAGCTGGGGAAAATTTGCGGAAAGAGCGTCGCCGCCACGCTCTCAAGATAGGCGGCGCCGGTACCCAAGCCGATCAGAGTGAACATGTTGAGACGGCGATGGATAAGCGACGCCCAGAATCGCTGGAAAAATGGCCAGCCGCCCCACAGGACTACCGGCGTCGCGAGAACGAATTCTAGCCAATTGCGCGCAACCGGCGAGAGCGGGAGCTTGAGCGCATCGCCAAACATGGCGATCAGCAGGACTGCCAGAGAGGGCGCGGCGCTCACTCGGAATCGGCGCTGCATGGAATCGTATTCGGGATCGGCTTCAGCTTCGGCAAGCGCGTCCAGGGGTTCGAGAGCCATGCCGCAAATCGAGCAGCTTCCCGGTCCGATCTGAACGATTTCCGGATGCATCGGGCAGGTGTAACGAAGCCTCTTTTCGGGCCTCGCCGCTTGTGATTCGACGGGGGAGTGACGCATGGCGTCGTGTTCGGCAGGCAGCGGACTGTGTTGCTTACCTTCCGTGCCGGGAACGGCCAGATATTTCTCCGGTTCACGGGAAAAGCGCCCAGCACAGCCCTGGGAGCAAAAATAGTAGTTTTTTCCCGCGTGCTCCACCTTGCCTGCCGCTTTTTCCGGAACGACCACCATCCCGCAGACAGGATCCTTGTGCTTGATCGACCCCTGCGAAATCGGGAGTGACGTTCCAGCTGCATCCTTCGAACCCATTGGGTGATCTCCTCTTTCCAGGCCGGGCTATCGCAGATGGGCGTAGATCAATTCGAGCAGTTCGTTGTACATAGCTTCGGTCTCTTCTTTTTTTCCGCTCTCGAGAGCCTTGGCCGCGCAATGATGAAGATGATTCTTCATCAAGTTGCGAGCCACGCCGCGCAGCGCTTCCTGCACGGAAGCAACCTGCGTGATAATGTCTGCGCAATAGCGGTCTTCCTCCACCATTTTTTGCAAGCCACGAATCTGCCCCTCGATGCGGCGCAAGCGCTTGTGGTTCGCGTCTTTTAGCTCCGGGTCCACGCCGGCGGCTTTGCGTCCACCAGGCGCCGACGCGCAAGCGCAGTTTGCCAAAGAACGCGGGCCGTTTCTCTTATGGCCGCTGTGGATGTGCTTCCCGGCGTCGACCACGGTGATACCCTCCACCCCTATTTATACCCCCCCGCCCTATGTGAAGTCAAGAGCCCGTGGTTCCCATGGGCGCCTCACTTGCGGCCGGCTGCTATAATGCCGACATGACACTGGTCGAAATTACCTACGAACTCGAATCCCCGCTTACGCCGGATCAACTGCGGCGTCTCGGCGAGTTTTCAAACACCTACGGCCTACGACGCTTTCATTTCGATCCGAGCAAGACTCGCTTGTCGTTTGAGTACGACGCTTCCCGACTGCAAGACACACAGATTGCGCATGTGCTCGGGATGGCGACCATCGCTGTGGCGCGAAGAGTCAACTAGGCGAATGGCTCAGGTGAGGATTGGGCTTGGGGATGGCGCCCCGGCGGTGGCACAAGCCTTCCTTCAGTCAGAAAGGCCGGATAGGTCTGTCCTGCCTCGAACTAAGTCGGGAAAAAACTGAGGCCCCCGCTTGGGATCGGGGGCCTCGGAGAGTGCGTTTCGATGTCAGTGCTGTTTTCACACCGACTCGTGGGGTCGTCCATCCTAGCTTCCCTCTCAGAGGCAGGTGGGAACGAATTGTGAAAAGTGGCGAGCGAGCCCCTTCCCCCTCGCTCGCCTCTCTCCCTCAACTCATCATGTGAAACGCACTCATGGGCCTTCCTAATGCACGGGTAGCGCCAATGTCCACCGTGAGCTGGATTCCTAGCAAGTCTTTCATTAGCAAATACTTGCCTGAATTGGAGGATTACCCACACCGCCCCAAATCCGGCCTTCTAGTTCAGTTTGGAACTCTTCAAAAACTGATTCGGGAAGCGTGATCGCTCTCGCTCTGTGCTCACCTCGCCCACCGAGTTATAGGACCTAGGTAACAGAATCTCCAGACTCCTCGCGCTATCGGTTTTCTTGGGCCTTGCCCGCAGACTTGGCCTATGCCCATCTTCCCCGGAAACCAGCCTCTTCTGCGTACTCTTGGCCTTGGAGGCGTGGCTTTGTTGGCTTGTTTTCTTGCCGGATCACTGATTCTCTCGGCGGACACACCGACGCAGTTGCGCACCGCCACTGTCGGTACTTGCTATTGCCACTGCGCAGAATCGCGCGCCCACGGCGGCTGCGTGAAGATGTGTGAAATGCCGAAGTATGCCGCCCGACGATGGGCGAGAACCTGCGCCAAACCGCGGCTCAAATTGCCCGTGAAGAACCGCGATGTCGGCCCGCGCTTCGCTCATCCAGGCCGCGATGAGAGAGCACAACTTCCAACGCCAGCGACTGCCAGCTAAGCGGAGGCTTGCGTGTGGACCGCTGGCGCGGAAGACCTCTCGGCGGTTTCCGAGGGCTGACCTAGGAGTCTTGCTAGCATCTCCGGAATCTCAAAGATGGCGCGATTGTCGAGGGCCGCGACATTTCTCCGAAATTCCGCCAGCCTTGCCGGTTCCAGCATTTGGCGCACTCCCTCAACGACCTCGCGAAAGCTCTTCAGGACAATGCCGACTCGCTTTTCACTGACCCACGCCGCGTTGTAGCGTTCCTGCGGGAGGGTCCAGGCGTTCGATTCAATCAGCACCGGCAGTTTGCGAACCATGGCTTCCGCGATACTGCCGGGGCCTGGCTTGCCAATCAAGAAATCCGCAGCCCGCATGAGCTTGTGTATTTCCTTCGTGAAACCAACAATATGCACGGGCATTTTCCATTTTTGAGCCCGTAACTTTGCCGCCAGCTCTTCGTTGCGGCCGCATATCAGCATCAGCTGCACAGGAAGACCTGCCGCATTTAACCGTTCGGTTAGATCGTACATCACCTTGGAGCCATGTCCGCCGAAGAGGACAATCGCAGTCGCCAGATCGTTTCGCAGGCCCATCTCCTGGCGAAGGGCAACCGCATCGACCGTGTCTTGCACATAGAAGTCGGGACGAAGAATCATTCCAGACGCCTGAAAAATATGGGCTTCGTCGTGGCCAAAGGCACGCGCCTGCTCGGCGGCGCGCTCGGTGCCAGCAATTATGTATTGCTCCTTAAGCGGTTCAATCCAGAACCGCGGCGGGTAATCGGCCAGGTCCGTAATGAGGGTCACGAACGGCCGGCCTGGATAGACGGCATTCCAGCTTTCACAAATCTCGCGATTGAAGTGCGGAATGACCGAGACCAGAAGGTCGGCGGGGTGTTCGCGCCAGTATTGTTCGAGAAGGCGCACCAGGGGGCCGTGGAAGAGCTGAATGGTAAGCTGCAGAACCCGCAGGATATACTTGCTTCCGAGCGTCCATCCGTTCTGCAACATCAGGTTGTATTGCTGCTGGATGCGGATCCCGGTCAGCTTGCGAAGCACGTCCAGACGGTCTGTCAAATCCTGGAATTGCACGAGCTCCATCTGCCAAGGACGGCCTTGCTGGGCCGCGATGGTCTCGAGCGCTATGGCGGCATTGCGGTGTCCGCCCCCACCGTCATGGAAGATAACGTGAATTTTTTTCATGGTGGACATTCTGCCATACGCTCTATGTTCGCCGCGAAGAGCAACCAGCATGCCATGTGGATAACTAAGGAAGTCCAATGTGCTCAAGGAGTTCCATGGACACATTCATCTACAATTAGCGACCTCTTCATGGCCTGTTCATATCGTGGGTTGACAATGGTTCATGCGCTGCGACCTCCACGTTCACTCGATCGCCTCTGGCATGTGCAACACCCCCATCCTAAGCCGGATTTGCCGCGAGTCGTACAACCAACCCGCAGAAGTCTACACCCGGTTGAAGCAGCGTGGGATGTCCATCGTTACGCTAACCGACCACGACTCCATCGACGCCGGGGAAGCTCTGGGGAAACATCCCGATTTCTTCCTGAGCGAGGAAGCTACCGTCGGGCTGCCAAGTGGAACCGAGATGCACCTGGGCGTTTATGGAATCACCGAGCGCGACCATATTGAAATCCAGCGCCGGCGTAAGGACTTCATTTCGCTGATGATGTACCTGACGGAGAAAAGACTGTTTTTCAGCGTGAATCATGTTTTCTCTAGTTTGACGGGACGGCGGTTCGAGGAAGACTTCTGCTGGTTTGCCTCCTACGTGCCGGCGTTTGAATCGCGGAACGGCCAGATGTGGCGGAGAGCCAATGAGAGCGCTGCGCGGCTGGCGTCGCGGCTGGGAAAGATTGCGATTGGAGGAAGCGATTCCCACACGATCGCGGGAGTTGGGCGCACATATTCGGAAGTTCCTGGTGCGCGCACGGTTGATGAGTTCTTCGCCGGACTGCGGGCGGGCCAGGGGCAAGTTCATGGCGCGCATGGTAGTTACGCCAAGTTGACTGCGGACGTCTTGCGCATCGTATGGTCGCTTTGGATGGAAAAGCGGTGGACTCTGGCACTAATGCCGCTTTCTCCGCTGGTTCCCGCGTTTACGGCGAGCCACTGGGTTAACGAGATTCGCTTTTGCCAGAAGTGGTCGACTGCGCTAGAGCGTGGCGAGAAGCGCCAACGGATGTTTTGGGATATGGATTCTAGCTTCGAGGCGAATTGGGGCTAGATGGGCTAAATACTATGGCTGTGGCGCGCACTGTCTGGGGATACATCGAACGGCGGGATCATCGCCTGATGCGGCGAATGAACCGCTGGCGAGCTCCACGGTGGGTGCGTCTGTGGATGATCCTGGCCACCAGGATGGGCGATGGCTGGCTTTGGTACGGACTAGGGGTCATGCTGGCGATCGATGGAGGCCCTCAGAGGTTTTCGGCGATTGGGGCGGCTGGGTTCGCCGCCCTGTTCGGGATAGTCGTGTTTAAGGCGTTGAAACGACTCAGCCACCGGCCGCGGCCTTGCCAGTTCGAGCCGCATTGCTGGTCGAAGGTTCTTCCTCCGGACCGCTTTTCGTTTCCGTCCGGCCACACCATGACGGCGTTCTCCATCGCGCTGGTAGTGAGTTACTTCTATCCGTCGCTGGAGGGGCCGCTGTTTTTCTTGGCTATTAGCATCGCCGTTTCCCGTATTGTTTTGGGGATGCATTTCCTGAGCGACGTGCTGGCAGGCATGATTCTGGGCGTGGCGCTGGGGTGCGCATCGATTACGACGTTTGCGTCGCTTGGATGGATTTAGGTTTCGGCAGCCTGACCGGAACTGGCAAAACAACTTGTACATTTTCAAAGGTCTTATAGGGGCTTGGGATGGGCCGCGAGCGCCTCGCGGAACGCCGCCAGGTTTCTCTTGTCCACGGTAGCTGTGCCGGTGTCGATCCATGCCGGCAACGGAGCTGCGGGCGCGGTGCGCCAGTCTTTAAACTCGTGAACCGCGTTGTGGTGGAGATCGTCGACGAACTTCAGCCCGTAATAGGCCATGATGTAAGGCTTCTGCACGATAGTCGCGTTAATCCAGCCCTTTTCGATGGCATCGAGGGTTTCAGGATCTTTGTCGAAGGAGACGATGGCAATCTTGCCCGTTAGGTCCAAGCGGTGCAGGGCTTCGGCGACTCCCGAACCTCCGGAGGCTTCGAGACAGATAACGCCGTCAACCTTTTCTTTCTTTGCCAGAAGAGCCGAGACGGCGTCGTTGGCGTTGCGGGGATCTCCTTTGTCGTCAATGGTCTGACCAATTTTTATGCCGGGATATTTCCGCAGAGCGTCGGTGGCGCCGCGGACGCGGTCGTCCAGGTTGAGCTGTCCGGGTACGGTCACGATGATGACCTGTCCCTGGCCCTTGAGAATATCCGCCATACGCTTTCCGCTTTCCTGCCCGGCGCGGAAGTTGTCGGTGCCAACGAAAAGAACGCGGTGGGAATCGGGTGCGTCGGCGTCGATGCAGACGACGGGGATGCCTTGGAGCGCCGCGGCGTCAATAGCAGGCTTGAGGAGCTCCTGGCTCGTGACGGAGACGAGAATGCCGGCGGGATGCAGGGCTGCTGCCTTTTGGAAAGCGTCCAGCTCTTCTTTTGGTGAGAAGGTGGCCGGGCCATCCATTTCCGCTTTGACGCCCATTCCCGTTGCAGCGTCGCGCAAGCCTGCCTCGGCTTCTTGCCAGTAGGGCAAGTTAATATTCGCGGAGATCAAATAGTACTGCTCTTCTTTTTGGTGGTACGGCTCCTGGCAGGCCGCCAGCGCCGCACCGAGAAGGACAGCGGAAAACGCTAGGCTTCTGGAATGGAGTTTCATAGGAGGTCTCCTTTCAACGCAGTAGCGGCTCGGGATCGACGAAGACAAGAAACCAAAGACCCGAACTTTCTGGCGCAAGAGAGTACCACAAGAGTCGCCCGCCAGAACTCTTGTCCGACGAAGAGCTGGAAGAGCGGGACCACCAGATAAGCGCTATGTTTTCGTGGCGTTCGCCGACGGGTATCCCTTTGGTAGCTCGCGGCGAAATGCGCCCTGTGCGGCATTGGCGTTCTGTAGTCTTCTGATAAAGACTCCGCCTCTAGGGTTCTTGGCGGCAATTTTTGCGAAAACGGGAGAGGCGATTTTGGAACCGGGCTCCGAGGCTCTGAAGGCGAATCGTGTGGTCTCGGCGGAGAGCGCGAGGGCCAATGATGTGGTTTTCCTTTTGCAGGTTTCACGCCCGGGGCTTTGGAGCACGACGGCACTGTTTTATTTGATGCCGCTTGGCCGGGCGGATTTTTTGCATTCGCCGACACTCTGGCTGGGGCTTTCCTACGTTTTGTTTCCGCTCGGATTCCTTTTGTATGGCGTGAACGACATTGTGGATGCGGAGGCGGACCGTTGGAATCCGCGCAAGGGAACGTTTCTGTTTGGCTCACTGGGTCGAGCGGAACAGCTCGCCGGTTTGCGATGGACGATCGCCGCAGTGCAGATTCCGTTTCTGATCATTTTCTTCGACCTTGCTGGTGCGCGCATCTTGGTCTGGTTCACAGTGCTATTGATTGCGGTTGGGCTTTACAATGCGCCGCGTTTTGGTTGGAAGAGTCATCCTCCCCTCGACGTGCTGATTCAGGCGAGCTATTTGCTGGTTTTCGTGCTGAGCAGCTGGCTGAATCAAGTTCATCAACTCCCGTGGCAGACTTTTCTGTTTGGCGCAATGTTCGCGATGCATTCTCATATTTTCGGAGAAGTCATGGATATTGAGCCGGACCGGCGGAGCGGGCGACGCACGACGGCGACGTCGATGGGCGCGGTGCCTTCCAAATTGCTGATCGCAGCGATTTTGTGCCTCGAGACCGCGCTGGTCTACTTTTCTTTCAGAGATTTGGTCATCACGGGATTTCTAGGGTTTGGAGCGGCATGGTTTCTGTCGGACGCCTTGCTGATTTGGAAAAATCGCCCGTACCGCCCGTCCGAAATGCGTCTTTTCATGTTGGGTTGGAACGCAGCCGCCTTCCTAGGAATGTTCTGGAACTGGTCAACCGGCAGCTTGCTGCATACCAGGCACGTTGCCGGATTGTGAGAATGGTCTAATGATTGGACCTGCGTTTTCGCTCGATTTTTTTCGCTCCAGCGTTCACTTTCTGCCGAGCGAAATCATCCAACCTAGAGACGCAATTGGCCTTTGGGTGGTCATTCAATGGATCTCAGCATGGATTTCAGAAGGCTGAAAAAGATATGCCGTGATGTGCGACAGGCAGTCTTCCTCAGGTGGCGCGCCGTAACGATTCCCGCCTTCGTTGTGTTGTGCTTGGCGCTGCTTGTACCGGCTCGCGCGCAGGAAACAACGGACATTCCGCCGCCGGGAAGTGACAAGGATGCCGCAGGCCAAGCTCCGGAACATGCCTCCGCCCCTCTCCCGGCCATTTCAACAACCACCGTAGCAGCGCCGCGCGAGACCACCTGGCCGAGGCTTCCGGGAAATTTTCTCCAGGACCAGAAGGATATGTGGCTGTTCCCAGTGAAGTTGGCAAAAGGCCATCATTGGCTGCCTACGGCTTTGGTCGTAGGAGGTACGGCCGCGTTGATTGCGACCGATCCCCAGACCATGCCTCATTTCCGGCGCACCACCGCGTTTGACGGATTCAATCGCGTCTTTACGAGCACGGTCAGCGGGGGCATTATTGCTGCGGTTCCGGCCACGTTTTATGCCGCCGGCTTGATTCGCAAAAACTCCTACGATCAAGGTACGGCATTGTTGGCCGGTGAGGCGGTCGTGGACGCCACGGTGCTGATGGTCGTAGTCAAATCCATTACGCAGCGACTGCGGCCCACGGATGTCGCGCCACGCGGAAACTATTCAGACACCTTTTTCCAAGGCCTCAAATCCCCGCTCGGCAAGGGCACCAGCTTTCCGTCAGGGCACGCGCTGATGAGTTTTTCCGTGGCCACGGTGTTTGCGCGGCGTTACCGCCAGCATCGATGGGTTCCCTACGTCGCATACGGTCTAGCAGGCGTGCTTAGTTTTTCCCGCGTCACGACTGGCGCGCACTTTCCTTCTGACGTATTTATCGGCGCGGCCTTGGGGTATGCCATCGCACGCTACGATGTAGTCCGCCAGTGAATCCTTTTCTTTCCGCGCCGGTTTCCTCTGCTAAGCTACCGCTCGATGCCGACGCGGTACGTTCTTGAAATCAGCGTGGAAAGCGTTGAAGCAGCCCTGGCGGCTGAGCGCGGCGGGGCGCAGCGCATCGAGTTTTGCAGCAATGCCAGGGAAGGCGGGACGACCCCCAGTGACGAGTTGTTGAGCGCCGTGCGCGCGCGCGTGACTCTGCCTATTCTTTCGATGGTTCGGCCGCGGGGCGGGAATTTTTTTTATACCGACGCCGAGTTCGTGGGCATGCAACGCGAGATCGCGGCGGCCAAAAAATTCCGGATGGATGGAATCGTCTTGGGTTTGCTCGGCGCCAATGGCCACATCGACGTTCGACGCAGCGCGCAACTCGTCGAACTGGCGCGGCCGCTCCCGGTCACCTACCATCGTGCGTTCGATGAATGTGGTGATTTGCGAGAGTCACTGGAAGACGTGATCAAAACAGGAGCCGCGAGGCTGCTCACCTCCGGGGGCAAGCGGACGGCATCCGAAGCGCTTCCGTTGCTTCGTGATTTGGTCCGCATCGCGGGCCATCGGTTGATCGTGATGCCGGGCAGCGGGTTGCACGCGGGAAATATTCTAGAGGCAGTGCAAGAAACCGGGGCGCGCGAATTTCACGCAGGGTTGAGTTCCGTGGTGCCGGATCCCCTAAACAATCTCGGGGCATTTGAACGAGAAGTAAGAAAACTTGCAGCTGCTTTAACTCCCCATGATTGAACGCGCATAGAAATTCACCTGTCGAACATGCGCCGCCCTCCGGGGTGGTGGGGACTCCCGAAAGCGGCGGACTTGGTTGGTCAAAGAGAGAGCACAGCAGGGCTGTGTCCTCTTTCGTCAACGGCCGGTCAGGCTTTTTGGGCTTGGCGGCGCAGGAATGTCGGGACGTCGAGGTCGTCCGCGGGGACTTCGTGGGTTGCTTCGCGGATATTTTGTTGGACTTGGTGCACTACGTTGGGCAGCGTTTGTTGCTGGGGAAGCGGCTCTTGGATTTCGCGGCCGGCTTTCCATGTCTTGGGCAGGAACGACGGCTTTTGCGGGACGTTCTTCTTGTTGGCTTCCTTGAAGCCTGCGGCGATTACCGTGATCTTCACGGCGTCCTTCATCGAGTCGTCCATGACGGCGCCGAAGATGATGTTGGCATTTTCATGCGCGGCTTTTTGGATGACCGAGGATGCTTCGTGGACTTCGTGCAGAGTCAGGCTGGAACTGCCTGAAATGTTGATCAGGATGCCCTGCGCTCCTTGAATGGAATTGTCTTCGAGGAGCGGGCTGGAGATGGCGCGATTGGCGGCGTCAATGGCGCGATTCGTTCCCGTGGCGATGGCCGTGCCCATCACTGCGTAGCCTTGTCCATGCATGATGGCTCTCACGTCGGCGAAGTCGCGGTTGATGATGCCCGGCACGGTGATGATGTCGGAGATGCCTTGTACGGCTTGGCGCAGGATGTCGTCGGCGATGCGGAAGGCGTCGAAGAAACTGGTTCCGCGTTCGACGGTATCCATTAAGCGCTCATTCGGAATCACGATGACCGTGTCCACGCAACCGATCAGCTCCTGCAACGCTTGTTCCGCCTGGAGCATGCGGCGCTTGCCTTCGAATGCGAACGGTTTGGTTACGACCGCGACGCTCAACGCGCCGAGTTCGCTGGCTAGCGAAGCGACTACCGGGGCGGCGCCGCTGCCGGTGCCTCCGCCGAGGCCGGATGTGATGAAAATCATGTCCGAGCCTTCGAGGGCTTCGATGATTTTGTCGGTGTCTTCTAGGGCGGCTTTGCGGCCGACTTCCGGATTGGCGCCGGCGCCCAGTCCTTTGGTGAGTTTCGCGCCCAGCTGCAGCTTGACCGGAGCTTGCGAGAGCTTGAGTGCCTGCAGGTCCGTGTTGGCGGTGATGAACTCCACGCCCTCAACTTTGGCGCGGATCATGCGGTTGATCGCGTTGCATCCGCCGCCGCCTACGCCGATGACTTTAATCTTTGCGGGCTGCAGCTCTTCGCTGAAGCTCATGCGAATTCCTGCGTCTTTTGTCGTCATACGTCCCTCAGCCTTCTCCAGGTTCGCGGTGCTGCGCTCGGGCAGGTTCACGAGGCACCGGCGAACATGGACTTCAATTTGGAAACCAGATTCCCGGCGCGTTGCGGTGCGTAGCGCCGCGTCTTCCCGCCGTACATCACCAGACCAACGACCGTTGCATATTCCGGCTGCGCTACCTGTTCCGGCAGATCAGCCAAACCTTTAGGCTCCGCGATACGTACGGGCAGATGGAAAGACTGTTCGGCCAGATCGATCAAGCCGTTCAGTCTTGCGCCGCCTCCCGCGAGGACAAATCCTGCGGGGATTTGTCCGTCGAGGCCGGCGCGCTGCAGATCGTCGCGAATCAGCGCGAGCAACTCCGTGGCGCGCGGCTCAATGATGTCCGTGAGCATACCGGCGAAGATCGTGCGCGGAGGGCGATCGCCTACGCTGGCAATTTCAATCGAGGTGTCTTCGTGGAGCAGCGAAGATGCGGCGCAGCCGTGCCGGCGCTTGATTTTTTCGGCTTCGGGGATGGGCGTGCGCAGGCCAACGGCGAGGTCATTGGTGAAGTGGTCGCCACCGACGGGGACCGCGCCGGTGTGGCGCACAACGCCGCCGCCGTAGACGATCAGCTCGCTTGTGCCGCCGCCGATATCGAGCAGGCAGCAGCCTAGATCGCGCTCATCTTGCGTCAGACAAGCTTCCGCAGAAGCCAGCGGCTCGAGCACCGTGTCGTTGACCAGAATTCCGGCGCGATTCGCTGCGGTCACCAGGTTTTGCGTGGCGGCAATCGACGAGGTTAGCAGATGGACGTTGGCCTCCAGGCGCTGGCCGACCATGCCAATGGCATCGCGAATTCCGTCTTGCGCATCCACCATGAATTCATGCGGCAGGACGTGCAGCACTTCGCGGTCTTCGGGAAGCGCGATGTTGCGGGCGGCATCGACAGCGCGTCGCACGTCGTCGCGCTCGATGTCGCGCGCGCGACTGCCTAGCGTGACGCCGCCGCGGCTATTTACACCACGCACGTGGCCGCCGGCTACACCAATCACGGCCGCTTCGACGGGGACGTTGGCCACGCCTTCGGCTTCTTCTACGGCTCGCCGAATCGAGCTTACCGTGGAATCGAGATTGACGATGAGGCCTTTGCGCAAACCTTTCGATTCCGCCGCGCCGAGGGCGAGAAATCTAACCAGTTCGCCATCCACTTCGGCGATCAACGCGCACGTTTTCGTGCTGCCGACATCCAGCCCTATGATGTAGCGATCTTTCTTTGACAAGCCGCCGCCCCCCGCCCTACATTCTTAATTTTTCAACTTCGCCGAAGTCGCGCCGCTTTCTGCGGTCACAACCACTTGCCGCGAATACTGCAAATCGATGGACTGCACGCGCCCGGCATTGGCCTGCCACTGCGCGAAATTCTCGACCAGCATCCTGTACTTGCCGGTGAAATCGCTGTTGCCAAAATGAATGGTGACGGCTTGCGAATCGGTTGCGGATGCCAAGCCGGTCATGACCACGCGCAAATCTTTCGCGTTCCCTAGATCGATTTCGCTGACGCGGTCGGACGAGCCGCCGCGCACCAGGTCCGCGGCCCTTAAAAATTCCTGATAGGTCTCTATGCGCTTCTCGCGCTCTTCGCGCGGCATGCTGTCGGGAAGGCCGGCCACGATGGGGAAGTGCAAATCCTCGCCTTCGGGACGGTTCAAGATCACGCCATGGGCGTCGATCAAGGCAAGCTCGTTACCGTTGCGCAGGAACGCAATCGGAGTGCGTTCCGTTAGTTCCACGCGGATACGGTTCGGCAAGATGCGTTGGACACTGGCGGACTCGACCCAGGGCAGTTGCTCGAGCTGACTGCGGCGCGCCTCGAGCGGAATACGGAGTACGCTGCGGTTGCGGTCATGCGCAAACGGTTGAAGCACCGATTCACGGCTGACGATGTGATTTCCCAGCACGTCGATCTGGTCGGCCTTCAGCAGCAGAACCTGTGGCGAATAGAGCAAAAAGCGCCCCGCCACAACCGAGACGGTCACGCTCGCCGCTCCGGCAATGGTCCACATCAGGACGCGCCGATAGAACGGCCAGCTTCGACCGCCAAATTTCTTGCGGCGGATTTCTAAGGGCTTTTGCCGGCGCAAATAGCGCGGCTCTTCGTCCGCGAGCAGTTCCGGCCGGTACGGCTCGGCGGCCGCCGCGGCGTTGCCCCGTTCGATGGCTTTTAGGCGTCCCAAACGACCACCTCGTGATCGAGAATTACTCCAAACGATTTTTGCACGCGTTCGCGTACATCGGCGATGAGGGTGAGCATGTCTTTCGCAGACGCTTGGCCTGCGTTCACAAAAAAATTGGCGTGGCGGTCGCTGACGCGGGCGTCGCCCACATGCAGTCCTTTGAGCCCCAGCTCATCAATCATGCGTCCGGCGGAAGCGCCGGGAGGGTTTTTGAAAATGCAACCGGCGCTTTTCTGCCCGAGCGGCTGGCTGGCGCGCCGTTTTTCGTTGCAGATACGAATCCCTTTTAGAATTTCACGATACGGTTTGGAGGGTAATTCCAGCTTCACTGCGAGCATCATATCATCGGGCGCAAAAGATGTGTGGCGGTATTCGAAAGAAATTTTATCGCCCTCGAGCGTTTCCAGCTTGCGCCGGGCGGCGCGGTAGAGCTTCACTTGGCGGACGTAGCTGCCGATTTGCATGCCGTAAGCGCCGGCGTTCATGCGCAGCGCGCCGCCGACCGTTCCGGGCACTCCGATGAGGCCTTCCATGCCCCCCAGGTCGTTTTTCGCGCAGAAGGTCACCGTGCGGCCGAGGTCGGCTGCGGCATCGACTTGGGCAAAACGGCCTTCCAGTACGATATCCGGATCCGGAGAGACCAGCTGGAGTACCAACCACGGCAGTTCGCCGTCGCCAACCAGCAAGTTCGAGCCGCCTCCTAGAAACCTGTACGGGACGGCTTCGGCGTCGAGAAAGTTTAAAAGCTCCGGAATCGCGTCGTGCTTCGTGATGCGGAGCAAATCCGTTGTGCCGCCGATGCCTAAGGATGTAAGGTCTCGCAAAGACGTGCCCGGCTTCAGCTCCACACCCAGTTCCGGCAGAGCGCGGACGATTTTGGGGTCCTTAACGCGCATGGTGTGTGGGATGCTCCGTTCCGAGCAGGACCATCAATTCATTGCTGGCGCGGCTGACGTTACCGGCGCCAATGGTAAGGATCGCGTCGCCTGGCCGCGCTTCGCGCAGCAGGAACTCGATGCCCGCCTGCATCGAGCGGAAGTAGTGAACATTTTTGTGTCCGACTTCTCGAATGGCGTTGGCGAGTGCCTCGCTGGTGATGCCGGGGATGGGGGCTTCGCTCGCGGCGTAGATGTCTAGGAGAACCAGCACGTCAGCCTGATTAAAAGACCGGCAGAATTCGTCCCAGAGGTGCTGGGTACGTGAAAATCGGTGTGGCTGGAAGAGCACCAGCAGGCGGTTGAACCTGCAGCCGCGGGCGGCTTCGAGCGTTGCGCGAATTTCTGCGGGGTGGTGGCCGTAGTCGTCGATGACGGTGATGCCGTTCACCATGCCCTTCCTATCAAAGCGGCGGCCGACGCCTGCAAATTTGGCTAGGCCTTCCCGGATCAAGTCGGCGGGAACATTCAGATAGAGCGCGACGGCTGCTGCCGCGGCCGCGTTTCTGACGTTGTGCATTCCTGGCGGATGCGAGAGGCGGAACAGGCCAAGGTCTTCGCCTTTGAACGTCAGGCGAAACTCGCTATCAAAGCCTTGCAGTTTTACATCGCTGATGACCAGGTCTGCTTGGCTCGAAGTGCCATAGGTGATGATGGGGCGTTTCACGTCCGGCAGAATGGCTTGCACGTTGGGTTCGTCGAGGCACAGAATCGCGGCGCCGTAGAACGGGACGCGGTTCACGAACTGCACGAACGCATTCTGGATGTCCGCGAGTGAGCTGTATTGGTCCAGGTGCTCTCGATCGATGGTGGTGACCACCGCCACCACGGGCGCGAGCATCAGGAAGCTGCGATCGCTTTCGTCCGCTTCCACCACGAAATACTCGCCTTTGCCGAGCCGCGCGGTGGTGCCCGCCTGATTTACCCGGCCACCCACCACAAAGGTCGGATCGAGGTGCGCGGCGGCCAGGACCGAAGCCACCATCGAAGTCGTGGTTGTCTTGCCATGCGCTCCGGCTACGGCGATGCCATACTTCAGCCGCATGAGCTCCGCAAGCATCTCCGCGCGCGGAATTACGGGGATTTTTCTCTTGTGCGCTTCGACGACCTCGGCATTGTCTTGCTTGATCGCCGAAGAGGTCACCACCACGTGCGCGCCCTCGACGTTGATGGTTTTGTGGCCTTCGTGAATCGTCGCGCCGAGATTCTGAAGGCGCTCGGTGATGTTTGAGGGTTTGGTGTCCGAGCCCGAAACGGAATAGCCCAGCGTCAGCAGGACTTCGGCGATGCCGCTCATTCCGATGCCGCCGATACCCACAAGGTGAATGCGCTGAAAATTGCGAAATGAGACCATCATGGAAGTGCCCTCGGACCGGTTCCCTGCACGTGCGCGGCCTCTTCTATTAAGTTGACGATATCTCGAGTAGCGTTGGGCCGGGCGAGCGATCGCGCTGCGCTCGCCTGCTTTTCCATCTGCTCTGGCTGGCCGATGAGGGAGAAGATTTCGTTCGTCAAGCGTTCCGCAGTGAGTTCGTTCTCGATGATTAGCCGCCCTGCGCCGGCGCCGGTCATCTCCTGTGCGTTGCGCAATTGGTGGCTATCCGTCGCGGCTCCGAAGGGAATGAAGATGGCCGCGCGCCCCGCGGCTGCGATTTCCGCTGCGGTGATGGCTCCGGCCCGGCAAACGATCACATCGGCCCAGGCAAAGCGCTCCGCCATGTTCCTGAGGAAGGGCACCACCTCGGCGTTGATCTCGCGCCGCGCGTAGGCCGTGCGCACCGCATTATAATCGCGTTCGCCGGTTTGATGCACGATGGTCAAGTCATTTTTTCGCGTCGCAAGCTGGTCCATGGCATCCACAAATGTGCGGTTAATGGGAAGCGCGCCTTGGCTTCCGCCGGTTACGAGCAAGCGAAAAGGCTTTTCGAATCTTCGAGGAACGATCGAGAAAAACTCCGGGCGCACCGGGCAACCCGTTACGACGGCCTTTTTTGCCCAGGTCCGTGCAGAAATTTCATAGCCGGTGGCGATTCGTTTCGAAATTCTCGCGTGCAGCCTATTCGTCAACCCCGGCTCCGCATTTGGCTCGAAAATCACGTTGGATATGCCGCCGAACCAAGTCGCCAGCATCATCGGCCCGGCAGCGTAGCCGCCCACGCCAACCGCTGCGACCGGCTTGTGCTTTCGCAACACGCGGCGCGCGTCCAGCATCGCAGGCCCAAGCATGACGAGATTTCTCGCCAAGGTCGCGCCGCCCTTTCCCTTCAAGCCGGCCACGCGCAAGGTCTCCAGCGGCAGTCCTGCCTGGGGCACTAGCTTCATTTCGATCCCCCGTTCCGTTCCCACCAGCACCACTTCTCTCTCCTTGCCGCGCGCGAGCCACTCTTCGGCGATGGCCAAAGCGGGGAAAACATGGCCGCCTGTGCCGCCCCCTGCAATCAGCAGCTTCATGGCTCGGGCCGGGATCCCGGGGCACAGCAGGCCGCGCCCCTACAAAGCCAAATGGAGCGGCGCGTCATGTTTCCGTGGCCTGCTGGCTGATGTTCAGCAGCACTCCCGTCGCCAGCAGCATCACCAGCAGGCTCGACCCGCCGTAGCTGACGAACGGCAGCGGAATGCCCTTGGTCGGCAGCATGCCCAGCACGACGGCAAAATTGATTAGCGCCTGGCTCAGCACCAGCGCTGTTATTCCCACCGCCAGCAGCCGGCCGAATTTGTCGGGAGCGGCCAACGCCGCTCGCAGCCCGCGCCAGCCATAAGCGAGGAACAAGGCCATGACCAACACTGCGCCGATGTATCCCAGCTCTTCGCAAATCACGGCGTAGATAAAATCGGTGTGCGCCTCTGGCAAATAAAACAGTTTCTGCTTGCTCTCCATCAAGCCCACGCCCGTGAATCCGCCCGAACCGACGGCAATGAGGGATTGCATCAGCTGAAATCCCGCGCCTTGCGGATCAGAATCGGGATGAAGGAAGGAACTCATCCGCGCGTTGCGGTAGGAAACGCGCGCGATCAGCAAATAAAGGACCGGCAACGACGTTAGGAATCCCGCAGCGATCCATTTCCAGGACATCCCGGCGGCAAACAGAATGGTGGTGGCCACCAAGACAATATCCACGCCGGTGCCGAGATCGGGTTGCGCCAAAATCAAGCACACAAAAATGAGCACGGGGCCAGCGGCGGGGAGGATGGTCTGGCGCAAATCCTCTTTCGAGAACGCCAGGGGCGCTTTATTGCGCCGCTTCTGATCGAGGAACCACGCGAGATAGAGAATCACCGCCAGCTTGGCTAATTCGGATGGCTGAATTCCAACGGGGCCATAGCGAATCCATCGATGCGTTTCGTGCGACTTGTCGGCAAAAAAAGTCCCGACCAGCAGAAGCAAGACCAGGCACATGCTGGTGTAGACCACCGCAGGCTCGCGCAAGCGCCGGTAATCCATGCGCATCAGAGCGAACATACCCAAAAGCCCGAGCAAGAGCCACGCCGATTGCCGCACCAGGAAATAATACGGGTGATCGTATTTTTCTTCCGCGGTCACGGCGGAGGCGCTGAAGATCATCACCGCACCCAACAGGCACAGCACCACGGTCACACCAAATAGCCAGCGGTCCATTTCAAGACGTCTTGGCACTTTCGCTCACCCTTTTCCGGAACTCGCCCCGGCCGATTGCTTTTCGAGCCGTCCCACCAAATCCTTGAACACACGTCCGCGGTGCTCATAATTATGAAATTGATCGAAGCTGGCGCAGGCCGGTGCGAGCAGCACTACGTCGCCGCGTCGCGCGGCATGCGAGGCGGTTTCCACGGCGCGCTCCAGCGTTTCAGCGCGCTCTAGCGCCACGCTTCCTGAAATCTGTTTTTCGATTTTTTCCGCTGCCGCGCCGATCAACAGCGCGAGAATCGCTTTTTCCCGCAGCGCCTTTTGCAGTACGGTGTAGTCGCTTCCCTTGTCTTTTCCGCCGAGAATAATCAGGATGCGCCCGGGAAAGGCATCGAGGGCCTTGCGGGTGGCATCCACATTGGTGGCCTTCGAATCGTTGTAGTAGCGCACGCCTCCGATTTCGGCCACGAATTCCAGGCGGTGCTCGACGCCTGCGAACGATCTAACGCCTTTGGCAATCGCCCGAGCGGGTGCACCGGCGAGGCGTGCCGCGGCGGCCGCGGCCAGCACATTCTCGACATTGTGCGCACCGGCGAGGGGAATGTCCTCGAGTCTGAGAAGAGTTTCTTCCGCACCGTCTTGCCGGAAAACGATTTCCTCTCCGCGAACATACGCGCCCTGGGCGACCCGTTGTTTCCTACTAAACCAGTACAAGCGCGGAAGCGACGGCGCGTACACCGTGGTTGCGGCGTCATCCGCGTTTAAAACCGCGGCATCCTCAGCAGTCTGATTCTCGAACAGCCGGGCCTTCGCGGCGCCATAGGCTTCCATGGTGTGATGGCGGTCGAGATGGTCGGGCGTCAAATTCAGGAACACGCCTATATTTGGACGAAAGGTGTCGATGAGCTCGAGCTGAAAGCTGCTGAGCTCGGCCACTGTCGAGGTGTCGTGCTTCATCTCGTCCACGCATCCGATGAGCGGCGTTCCAATGTTTCCTGCAAGAATCGTCTTCATCCCAGCGGTCTTCAAAATATGTTCAGCGAGCGAAGTCGTGGTCGTTTTGCCATTCGAACCGGTGATCCCGATCAATCGGCCTTTTACAAACCGGTAGGCCAACTCGATTTCGCTCCAAATGGTGATGCCCTTGACGCGGGCCGCCTGCAAATGCGCTTGGTCGGCTGCCACGCCCGGGCTCGGAACAATCAAGTCTTGGTCGAGAAATGTCTTCTCCCGATGACCGCCGAGCTCCAGGGTTACGCCCGCTTCCGTTAGTTTCAAGAAGGTGTCGCCGATCTCGGTTTCCCCGCGGGAATCCGTAGCGGTCACGCGTGCCCCGCGCGAGGCGCAAAAAATCGAGGTAGCTACGCCGGTCCGCGCCAGCCCAACGACCAGCACGCGCTTGCCTCGCAAATCCATTCCGCCTGGCATTGTTCTCGTCCGAGCCCCTCCTTCGTCGAAGGCGCGCTACCGCAACTTCAATGTCGTCAGTGCAAAAAGCGCGAACACCAGCGCGGCAATCCAAAACCGGACAATGACCTTCGACTCGCTCCAGCCCAGCAATTCAAAATGATGATGGATAGGCGCCATGCGGAATATCCGCTTGCCCCGCAGCTGGAAGGACCCGACCTGCAAGATCACCGAGAGAGCTTCGATGACGAAGATGCCACCAACGAAGAACAAGAGGATTTCTTGCTTGATGATGACCGCCACGGTCCCGAGCGTTCCCCCCAGTGAGAGCGAGCCGACATCCCCCATGAAGATTTCTGCGGGATGCGCGTTGTACCAAAGGAAGCCGAGCGACGCGCCCACCAGCGCTCCGCAGAACACCGTCAGTTCTCCAACCCGCGGGATATATTGGATCTCCAGATAGGCAGCCCAACGCGAGTTGCTGCTGACATACGTCAGCACCGTGAGCGCGCCAGCGGCGATGACCGTGCAGCCGATGGCCAAGCCGTCGAGACCGTCCGTCAGATTGACGGCATTCGAAGAACCGACGATCACCACACAGACAAAAAACAGGAAAGGCAGAAACGCCAAGGGCCACAGATGCGCCGAATTCATCAAGGAATGGATGACCAGGTCGGGGTGCAGGCGCTTGAGAAACGGAATCATCAACTGCGTCGAATAGGCATAATGCGTAACCAGAACGAGCAGCGAGATGCCCACGGCCAGGCTGACGAACACCTGAAAATAGATTTTCTTTTTCGCGGTGAGCCCAAGATTCCTTTGCTTCGAAACTTTCGCATAGTCGTCAATGAAGCCGATGATTGCAAAACCGATGAGCGCAAAAAGGGAAAGCAGAATAAAAGGATTGGTCAGATCGGCCCAGAGCAGCGTGGGGACGGCGGTTGACAAAACGATCAGCACGCCGCCCATGGTCGGGGTGCCCGCCTTTTTCTGATGCTCCTGCGGGCCTTCCTCGCGGATGTACTGCCCAATCTGCAGTTCGCGCAAGCGCCGGATGAGCCACGGACCAAACACCAGTCCGAGGAACATGGCCGTCAAGCTCGCGTAGACGGTTCGAACCGTGATGTATCGAAAAACGTTTAACGGGCTGAAGTAGCGCTGCAAGACGTGGTAGAGCAGGTAGTAGAGCATTTAGTGCCGTACCTCCTGCCGT
>Ga0210407_10001675_pt1 | contig 20258 bp, 17 predicted proteins | sample IncBWC27MmetaG_FD_150860 | JGI IMG/M metagenome (GOLD analysis project Ga0210407, IMG submission 150860) | Forest soil microbial communities from Barre Woods Harvard Forest LTER site, Petersham, Massachusetts, United States - Inc-BW-C-27-M | ecosystem: Environmental > Terrestrial > Soil >... | reverse complement strand
CCGGCCTCGTCAATTTTGTCCGCAATATCGGCAGCAGCGTCGGCACTTCGGTGGTGACCACAATCATTGCTCGCCGCTCGCAATTCCATCAGGAATCCTTGGGAGCCAATATTGGGGTTGGAAGTCAAAGCTATCAAGCCGCAGTCAACGCAATGGCGGCGCGTCTACATGCCTCCGGCCTGAGTCAATTTGAAGCGCAGCGGCAGGCGGCGGCGCGTGTTTACGCCGGCCTTCAGAGTCAAGCCGCCACGCTTTCGTACATCGATATGTACTGGCTGCTGATGCTGGCCGCGATCGTTATGTTCGGCCTCTCCTTCGCGCTGAAAAGGAACAACCCGAAAACCGGGGAACACGTTGTCGCGCACTAGCAATCGGCGCTTGCGTTTGTGTCTTTTTTCTAACCCCATTGCAGACTGGGAACGCTGCGGCCTTATGCCTCGCATCCCTTGCTAGACTCTTTTTAGGACACGCGTCCCCGCGCATGAGCCCCCATCAGAGCGATCGTCACCATTTCGAGCGGCAGATTGTTTTCGCGCGGCCTATTATCATCTTGCTTTCGCTGCTGACGCTGCTCGAAGAACCGCTCTCCCGCGATTCTCACCGTTCCATTTCGTTTCTGGTTGCCTACATGTTGATTTCCCTGGGCGTCATCCAGCTGGAGCGATTGCTGCGCAACCGCGCATGGCACCTGCCGCTGGCGGTGGATGTCCTCGCGCTCGCCGTCTTCATGTATCTCAGTCCTTCGGCGATTCCCGTCTGGTTTCCGTACATGTTCATTTGTTACGTGGCGGGGATTCGCTGGGGCATCGACGCGGCTCTTCCCCTCGCTGGCGTGCTCTCACTGCTTGTTGTGTTGCTCACCGCGGGCAAAGCCGAAATTCATTGGATGAAAGTGGTTTCCTGGCTGGGACTGACCACCGGAACTTTTGCCGGTGGATTCGGCCTGGCTTTCCTGGGAGATCGCAGCCGCGATTTCGCCAAGCAGAACGAGTTTTACTCCCGCATCACCGCGACGATGCAGGTGGACCAGGGCCTTGCCGAGTCACTGCGCCTCTTGCTGGATGAACTCGCTACCGCGTTTGAGTCCGAAGAAGCACTATTGCTCTACCGCGACACCGACCTCGAACGCATATTCCTCTGGCGCCTAAAAGCCGGCGAAAGCGAGCGCCTGGTCCCCGAGAGCATGCCACTGGCGCGCACGGACGGCTTCCTGCTCGACGATATGGACGCCACTGTCTGCTGGAACAGCCTCGTTGGAGCGGGCTCCGGTTTCGGCTGGGATCGCCGGGATGGCCGTCCGTTGAAGAATCTCCTGCGCCTCCCCGGGCCCACCCAGCAGGAGTTGAAAGTACGCTCGCTCATGAGCGTGGCCTTTGATCAGGGGGGCCAGCCCTCCGGCCGCCTCTTCCTTCTGAACGGCAAAAAAAGCGGCAAACCGTTTGAGAAATCGGATTTGGCATGGTTCGAACGGATCGCATCGCACATGAGTTCCTCACTGGAGAACATCTTTCTTTTGAGGCACTTACGGGCGCGCGCCATCGAAGCCGAGCGCAGCCGCATCTCCCGGGACCTGCACGATGGGATTCTGCAGACTCTTCTGAGCATTGAAATCCAGCTGGATGTTTTACGCCGCCGCGTGGCCACCGCACCGGAACAGGCGGCCGCCAGCCTCGCAAATCTGCAGCAGACCGTAAAAAATGAAGGCGCGGAGCTGCGCCAGATCGTCACCGATTTGCGCCCACTGCGCGTTCAGAGCGCGGATATGGTCGATCTGATGCGCGGTTTTGCCGAGCGCTATAGAAACGAGTCCGCGATTGCGCTGGACCTGTTGATTGATTCGGCACAACTTCGCGCTCCGGATCGCGTCTGCCGGGAGCTATTCCAGATTTACCGTGAAGCACTCAACAATATAAAAAAGCATGCGAAGGCTTCCCATGTCGTGGTAAAACTGTCGCAGGATGACAGCCGCATCATTTTAGTGGTGGATGACAATGGCGAAGGATTCAGTTTCGCCGGCCGGTTTACAGGTGACGAATTAGACCGGTTGCGTTTGGGCCCAATTTCTATTAAGGAACGTGCGCGAACCGTGGGGGGCGTGTTGACCGTTGAGTCGAACCCTGGCCATGGAGCAAGACTAACAATCGAAGTCCCGCTCGGTTGACATGGCCAAAACTAAACAACAGATTCGAGTCCTCCTCGCGGATGACCACGCGATATTTCGCGATGGCCTTCGCAAGCTTCTAGATTCCGACGAAGACATCACCATCGTGGGAGAAGCCCAGAACGGCGCGGAGTGCATCAAGCTCCTGGCCAAACTGAAGCCCGATATTCTTCTGCTGGATCTGCGCATGCCGGATAAAGACGGCCTGGCAGTTCTGGAAGAGGTTAATTTCGATACGCTGCCGACTCGCGTGGTGGTGCTGACGGCGGCGGAAGACGACCGCGACGTCGTCCGTGCCATGCGCTTGGGAGCGCGCGGCGTCGTCTTGAAGCAGTCCGCCACCGATCTGCTGGTAAAAAGCATTCACCGCGTGCACGCGGGAGAAATCTGGCTGGATAACCGGATGACCGCCGAGGTGATGAAAGCGTTCTCCAAATCATCCGAATCCGGTCCGCGGCGCGAGAAGCCGTTGCTCAGCGACCGCGAAAAAGAGATCGTTCAACTGGTGGCTCAGGGCTTCCGCAACAAGGAAATCGGGGAAAAACTGTTCATCAGCGAACAGACCGTCAAGAACCATCTCCACAATATTTTCGATAAATTGGGTGTTTCGGACCGCCTCGAACTGGCGCTTTACGCCATTCACCATCGCTTGATCGACCACTCGTAACCGATCGCTTGACCACCATAAGCGTTCGGCCACTTTGCGGCGTTATTCGATCAAGCCCAGCTTCCGGGCATGGTCGCCGCAAAGGAAGAGATTCAGGTAAGGGTTATGATGTGCATTCCATTCGGTCCAGCGATGTTCCCAATCGGAGCGCCGAAAGTCGCAAGCATATTCGTCGAGTAGCTTCACTGGCCGGGAGCTAGTAGCTCGCGACTGCGCGTAAAAAATAAACTCTGCCTTGCAAACTGGAATCCCTGAAGTGATTTCTTCGGAGACTTTTTCACCTTGTTGCATGGTCCCGGCCCTTCGACAAGCACACGGAATGAATTTCCATTCTGGGTAAGTCTGCACCCAGCAAGCGTGGTCCACTCCCAAAAAAGTACCTATCGCTTCGAATGGCAACCACCCGGATTTCTTGCCCGCGAGGATTTGGCTACCCCCGGGGGCGGCAAACCCTCATTCCTGGCCGTGTCGAATTGCGAGTGAGCAATCGGTGGAGACCGCGGGTAAGGCAAAGCACGGTATCCGCGATGGCCCTGTGACGCCACAATCGTCAAAACAGCCTACTAAATGAGTGCTATGGCTGCTCGCTTGCCCGTAGGTCATCTCCATTTCGCTTTCTTCCGGAGTTCGGTCATCGCAGCGCGAGCACCACCGGAAACCAAATTCCTTGTTGGGGGCATGCGGCAGGCAAGAAGCGGGATCAGGTGCAGAGCATCTTCTGGTTACGGTAGTACGGGAACGCAGCCTCATCTTGGTTGGAATTGCAACCAGCCTGCTCTTTTTGCACAGCTTTCCAGACTTTGCACTTACCCTTCCTTCGTCGCGCAAACCGGGGATTTGCGTGCCGCTCTCATCCCAAACCCTAATCTAAGTGTGGAGGCTTCTATGCGTGGGGCAAGAATGATCGTTGGGTTGTGTATCGTGATTCTGCTTGTATTTACTGCTGTTTTTTCGACTGGACTTCAGACTCGTTCGGCAGGTTCTGGATCGTTTACGGTCTCGGCGGGAAGCGGAAAGATTCTAACATTTGACGGCGGAGACCCTGTGCCTCGGCCGAATCCGGCGCCGTCCCCCACTAGGTCTTAGGGCGGCTTAGGTTTCGCTCCCGGAGATTCAGGGAGAGCGTACTACGCTCCCCCTCTTCTCGTGCTAGCATGCTCCTCCAAAGGACGATTCAGGGTCGCCCTTGGAGGAGCATGATTAGCCAGTCCATCTGGTGGGCTACGCTGGCGCTCGAAGTCCTTCTGCTGGCGCGCGCAGTCCAGGGAAAATGGGTTGCCCGCTACCCCGTTTTCTTTGGATATATTTTCTACGTCCTCACACAATCTCTACTTCGTCATTTTGTTTACGCGTTGAATCATAAACTGTACTCTCATGTCTATTGGATTACTGAGTTTCTGGCCGTTCTCGTTGGGTCCGCAGTTGTGTTTGAAATTTATAGCGTAGGGTTGGCCGCCTTTCCCGGAACCGCGCGGATGGCTCGCAATCTGCTCGCTCTTGTTTTCGTTCTGGCATGCACGAAAGCGATCGTCGACGCTTGGAACGATCCGCAGTGGTGGCCGACGGCCACAGCCATGGATATCGAACGCTACCTTCGTATTTTTCAGGTCGTCTCCATCGGAGCGCTCGTGGCCTTGTTTCTCGTTTATTCCGTACCCTTTGGCAGAAACCTCAAAGGCATTTTGGCGGGTTACAGTCTCTTTGTTTCTCTTGCTGTCGTTTGGCTAACGATTGGCCCAAATGCCGGAACCACGCTTCGTGACATTTGGTTCAATATTCAGCCGGCTTCATACTTCTGCGCTCTTTGCGTCTGGACGGTGAGCCTATGGTCTTATCAGCCGCAACCGGCGCTTCCGGCCGTTGTAAAGCTTGAAGACGATTATCAGAAAATCGCAGCAGCAACACGCCGCCGGCTTCGGGAGGCGCGCGGATACCTGGGAAAGGCGACACCATTATGATCGACATTGCAGGCTCGATGGCCATCGGCACTTCGGTTGTTCTTCTGTCCTACCTCGCGTGGAGAAGCGCCGCCGTCATCACGCGTGAGTTTTCGCTGCGGTCCGGGCCGTTGTCTCCCGGAAGCGAATTCGAATCGGAAGCTTGTCCTCCCGAAGTGGTCTCCAGAATTTTCTCGGGCCAGGATTGGGAGTTCGTGGCCGCCACACATGCGGACCCGCTCAAGAAATTCTTCCGCTGGGAACGCAAGTCCGTCGCTTTGCTGTGGGTTCGGGAAACCTCGGCGGGAATAAAGGGAATCATCCGCGAGCATTCCGCGTTGGCCCGGGGGAGCGAAAATCTTGAATTCACTACGGAGCTAAAGATATTTTTTCAATACGCACAGCTTCGGATGATTTGCGCGCTTCTCTTCGCCCTGATTGCTCTGGGCGGTCCGCACTGGGTGCGTGGTTTGGCGCTGCACGCAAACGGCCTGTTTGCCCGGTTCGGTCAGGCGCAGGAAGCGCTTAGAGCGGCCACCGAGGAGCACAGTCTACGCAGCGCCGGTTCCATTTAGACGGGGTGTCTCCTGCAAGCACGTTGTGATTTTTGAGACGCGCGCGGACGGGGCAAGCCCCGCCACTACGATGGGCGGGGAATGGCGGAATTTTGAGTTTGGGTTGGAGTGATTTTCCGAGTTTGAAGAGCAAGGAAATTCTGAGTTTGGGGAGCGGAGAACTTTTGAATTTTATTTCCGGGCAAAAGCATAAGATGGTTATAGAGGATCAAGACGGGCTTACCTCTCGCCAATGAGCGCCAACGTTAAACTCGTTCTGGTACAAGAAGCGTACGACGACATACTTCACCGCACGCTCTCGAAGCTGTCCTGCGAGCTGGCCCGCCTGATCTATCTCGCTTCCACGCGCGACTACAACACGGGAACTTACCAGCACGACGGGCTATCGGCGCGCTTCCGCCCCGATGTCGCGCGCAAAGCGCTGGAAATTGCGCACCGCCAGGTGTTCTATCAAGTTTCCGCTTTTTCTTTGGAGGAACTGGTTAAGGAAATCGAAGTGTACTTCCACTCTTCACGCGAGGAACCCTGGACGGTCCTTCGTACCTGGGAGAAACTGGAGCCTTTCCGCATCGCCGTTCCCGTCGACGTCAATCCGGTCGTGGCGCGACTCTTTCTTTCCAATATCAGACTCGCTTTGGCAATCTACCGCTTCCATCAGCCGAAGGATCCTTCGGATCCGTCAGCCGCATTGCCACCCCTGTAACCTGTCCGACGATCTCCGCCTCGGTGCCGTGGCTGAGCCTTCTCACGCTGCATGGCGATAGCGGATGAGGCAGCAGGAGCAAATAACCTTCCTGCAGGTCGCACCAGGAGCAAGCGTAGCCGTCGCGGAGCTCAATGAAATAGATGGGGCGGTCAAATTCGGTGCGCCACCGCAGCGGCTGGACCTTGCGCACGCGCGGATCGATCTGGACGAACGATCCCGGGCGCAACAGGGGATAGAGAGTGAAATCCTCAAGCCCGATGTAGCCGTAGTGGCTGTGCCGAATGTCCAGATGCTGGATGAGCGCGATGGGCACTTCGCCCCATACCTCGACCATTCTCGAAATCAAATTCGTATTGTCCAGATCGAACGAGCGGTCGAATCGCACCGGGAACGACATGGTGCGTTCCGCGTCGTAAACCTCCAACGAGGTCCGGTGGGTGTTCGGCAATGGCGCGACGAGTTGATGCTGGCCAAGTCGTTGCAGGTCAACACCGTAGAGCAGCAGCAGATCCGTGAATTTGATGCGGTAGATGGCGCTCAGACTGTAAAGCTTAAAGATGCTGGGAACAGAATCGGAGTTCTCCACCTGAGTTAGCCAGGCATTCGATATCTGGTATTCCGAACTGTTCTCGGTTTCCGCAATCTTCTGGCTGAACTCCGCCACGTCGCGCGTGGTTATCCCCAGTCGCGAGCGGAGGTCTTTTAGTTGCTCGTTGGGTGCGAGAGTATTCACTGCGGCTATCTTAACTCAAGAAAGGGAAAATGGTGAATTCGTTGATGGCGCAGGGGCACTTCGAAACGGCCCGGTTCTAGATGTGAGACTACGCGGCGCCTTGGAGACTGTTCACGCAAGCAGCAAAGGATTCTCCGATTTCGATTCCCATAACATAATTACCGCTGGGAAGGGCAATGCAGTACACGACGCGCCCGTTCGCGGAGAATCTCGGGGGCAACGATACCAGCACGGCTTCGTTCACCTGCCAGCGCCGTTTTGTGATAATTCGCGCGCCCCGATCGCTCACATTTTCCGTGACGGTCCAATCGAGTTCTCCCGGTTGATCCAGGCTCGTGAGCCACAAGGGTACGGCCAGGATGGCACGCTTCTGCTGCCTACCACGAGTGCCATCTGCCACTCGCAAGTCACTGTGACCGGATTCCCGGCGAGGCGTCCGAAGCATATCCGCGCTCATCCTGCGGTCTTCCGCAATCCACTCCTCACAGCAGGTGTCCCTCTTTGCCACATGGCCTCCAAAATCGTTCATCTCTTCCATTGTCCACCCTTGGTGCTACCCCAACCTTGGAGCGTCACGCTCAAGCTGCAAGAACATTCTCGAATTGGGAACTTTGTACGCGAACGGCCGAAATACATCAATGCACACGAGGTGAATTGTTTCTCTTCCGAGGTGAGCAGGTAAATACATGAAAATAGGTAGGATAGACGAAATGCTTTGCCTGGCCGAAAGCCTTTGTACCTTGATTCCCTGATGCTAGACTTCTACCAAGGATGTGTTCGCCTTGGATTCCGATTCTATTCATCCAGCCGAGTATCGTTTTGAGGCCTTCTGCCTGAATCTAAGGACGGCCGAGCTGACCAAGCTTGGCATGCGGATTCGGCTACAAGGGCAACCTCTGCAAATCCTGATTATGCTATTGGAGCAGTCCGGGCAGGTCGTTACTCGCGACTGCATGAAGGAACGCCTTTGGCCCGCCGACACCTTTGTTGATTTCGAACACAGCTTGAATACGGCCATCAAGAAATTGCGGCAGACCTTGGGGGATTCCGCCACCGAACCGCGATATATCGAGACTCTTCCACGCATCGGCTATCGGTTCCTACCCAGGGTCGAGGGAGTCCCGGAGCCAACAGCTGCGCGTTCTGCCATCCTGAACTCGCAGGCCTCCGCGTTGGAGACTCCGTCTCAGCCGGTTAGAAATGCCGTGGCCGGTGATCGTTTTCGCATCGCGCGGTTCCTGCGTTACGCGCTTCTGCCCTTGCTTCTCGCCGGTGCTGCTTTGGTATTGAATTTCGGGAACATCCGCGGGCACCTGCGGGCCCTGCTTCGCGCGCCGGTAAGATCTTCGGACGCCGTCATAGCTTCGGCCAAACCGCGCAACTCCGTCGCTATCCTGGGATTCAAGAATCTCTCCGGGCGCCCCGAGGAAGAGTGGCTTTCCACGGCTTTTTCTGAAATGCTGGCGACCGAACTTGGAGCCGGCGGAAAACTCCGGGTGATCCCCGGCGAAAATATCGCGCGGATGAAAAGTGAGCTTGCGCTCCCGGAGGCGGCCAGCTACACGCGCGAGTCTTTGCAACGCATCCGTGGAAACTTGGGAACGGATATGGTGGTGCTCGGGTCATACACCGCGCTGGGCGAAAAATCCGGCGGGCAGATTCGCCTGGACCTTCGCCTGCAGGACGCGGCGACAGGCGAAACCTCAGCAGTACTTTCCACCACCGGCACGGAAGCGAGACTCTTCGAGCTGGTCTCGCAAGCCGGCGAACAACTGCGAGAAAAAGCCGGTATCGGCACGATTCCCCTAGCGGATTCGGCCATGCTGCAGGCGGCGCTCCCCGATTCTCCGCAGGGCGCGCAACTCTACGCGCAGGGATTGGAGCGCTTGCGGGCGTACGATTCGCTGTCCGCGCGGCCGCTGCTCGAACGCGCTATCCAAGCAAATCCAAAGTTCGCGCTCGCCCACTCCGCGCTTTCCATCGTCTGGACCAACCTGGGTTATCAGCTCAAGGCGCGCGAAGAAGCCAAGCGGGCGTTCGATCTTTCGTCCTCGCTTTCCCGAGAGCAGCAACTCTTCATGGAGGGCCGCTATCGTACGGCGACGAACGACTGGAAGAAGGCCATCGACGTTTACCAAACTCTTTTTGCGATGTATCCCGACAACCTCGAATACGGCTTGCAGCTGACCAACGCGCAAGTCTTCAGTAGAAAAGCAAAAGAGGCGCTCACAACTCTCGAAAGCTTTCGCAAACTGCCACTTTCTCCCGCTTATGTGCCACGCGTCGATCTCGCACTGGCATTTGCGAAAGAAGCCGTCAGCGACCTGAATGGCGCCATCGAGTCGGCGCGCAGCGCGGAGGCCGAAAGCCGCGCCATCGGCGCCAAAGAGCTGGAAGCCCGCGCGTGGCACGTGGAGGCCAGCGCGCTGATGCATTCCGGGCAGCCGGAAAAATCGCTAGCGGCGTTTGAACAGGCCGGACAGCTCTTTCAGTCATCAGGCAATAAAGGAAGCGTCGCGCGTGTGCTCTGCGATCAGGCGCTTCTGAAGCAGGATCGCGGGGATATCCAGGGTGCCAGAACCATGTTCGAAGATTCGCTGGCGGTTTTCCGCAGCATCGGCGACCAGAGCAGCGCGGCTGCCGCCATGGCCGACGTGGCCAGCGTCTTGAAGAGCGAAGGCGATCTGGCCGCGGCGAAGAAAATGTTTCTGGAATCTCTCGCGGTCAGCCGGGAAATTGGGAGCCGCCAGTCCACGACGCGGTTCGAATTGGCGTCCGTCTTATTTGACGAAGGGAATCTCGCGCAAGCGCAGACGGAATTTTCCGATTTGCTGGCAGCCTCGCTGTCCGCGGGTGAAAAATTCGGGACTGCGCTTTCGCAGGCCGAACTGGCCAGCGTTTTGAACGCGCGAGGCCGTCTCGGCGAGGCGAGAAAGTTGTATGAAGATTCGCTGGCCACCACGCGGGGCATGGGCGACGAGGAAGACACGGCCATTACGCTCAGCAGTTTTGCGATTCTGCAGATGGAACTGGACGATCTTCCCGCCGCGCATCGCAGCGCGCAGGAAGCCGCGGACACGGCCCAAAAACTCAACGAAAAGGCGGATCTCGCGGAGGCACGCGCCGTTCTCGCCAGCGTGCTTCTTGAAGAAGGGGACGCGCCGCAATCCGAATTGGCGGCCCGGCAGTCCTCGGAAGCGTTCGCCGCCGAAAAAGCTTCCTTGAAGCAAGCAGATTCCGATTCCATGCTCGCCCTTGCACTGCTGGCCCAGAATAAAATCGACGAAGCGCAAAGAGTGAGCGCGCGGGCAAGCGCCGTGGCCTCAAGAAGCCAGTTTCTCAGGAACCGTCTTTCGATTGGCATTCGCGTCGCGCGCGTGCAGGCGGGCGCGGGCCACTCGCAAGAAGCGTTGCAAAAGCTCAGCGGGGTATTGGCGGAAGCCAAGAGCTCCGGCCAGGTGCCTCAGGAATTGGAGGCGCAACTCGCCATGAGCGAAATTGAACTAAAGACTGGAAAATCCTCGAAAACGCGCGCGCAGTTGGCCGCTCTCAAGCGCGAGGCAACTTCTAGAGGATTCCTGCTCGTTGCGCGCAAGTCCGACGAAGCCGCCGCGAAAAGGAATTAGCGGCTCGCCAAAGACTGCTCGAAGTGATTTTTCCTAGCTCTCGCGGCAGCCGGACGAGACGGTGTGCGCCAACCGGCTCAAGCGCTTGCAGAAGCAGAGGTGGGAATGTCAGTGTCCGTCAATGCGGATGCAGCAGTAACTTTGTAGCGAACGATGAGCAACGTCAAATCGTCGGCCTGGTGCGCGCCGCGCGTGAAATTATCAACCGCATCCAAGACGCACTTCTGTATTTCATCCAGCGGGCATTCCGTCAGCCCCGTAAGCACATCCTTCAATCGCGGCACTCCAAACAATTGCTCGTCGGGGTCCATCGCTTCGGTTACGCCATCGCTGAAGAGGACCAGCGTATCGCCCGGTTCCAGCTTTAGGCACACCGCAGTATATTCGGCCTCCGGAACAAGCCCCACGGGATACGATCCCTCCGTGAACGCTTCTTCCGCATTTCCGCGCCGGATCAGAAATGGCGACGGATGCCCGGCGTTGATAAATTCCAGGTGACCGTCCTCATCAAGAATTCCAAAGAACATCGTCGCGTAGCGTCCCACCTCGGAGTGGCTGCAGAGGAAGCGATTGACGTGATTGATCACGCGTGCGGGATCCGTGCCCAGGGTCATTCCGGAAAGCGCGCCCTTCAACATGGTCGTCACCAGCGCCGCTCCCAGCCCTTTCCCGGAAACGTCGGCAATCAGAAACGCCGTCCGATTGTCACCCAAGGGAAACACGTCGAAGTAATCGCCGCCCACCGACAAGCACGGCAGGTTAAAACCGTTCACAGCGAGATGCGGAAATTCGCGGAAGTCGCGCGGCAACAGGGCTTGCTGAATGTCGCGTGCGATGTTGATTTCCTGCTCCAGGCGCTGGCGTTCGCGCTCGCGCTCCACCAGCCGCGCATTGTCCAGAATGCTCGCCGCGTCGGCGGCCAGCGCGTCCAGAATTTGCCGGTCCAGCTTCGAAAAAGCCGCGGGGCGCCGCGAATCCATATATAAAACGCCGAGAAAATCTCCGCGCTTGATGTTCATCATCGATTCCTGCGTGTTGGCGCGGGACATCGCGTACAGCGGAATCACCACCACGGCGCGCAATCTCTGCGCCACAATGCTCTGGGCCGCCTGCAAATCCATCTCCGCCTGGGCCAAATCTTCCGTAATCACCGGGGATTGCTGCTTCAGCGCGAGTTGTATCGCCGTCTGACTCGGCGTCAAACTTTCCGGCGGAAGCCGCAGCCCGCCGTTCCGCCGCGCCAGATGGACGCTCAATTTTCCCGCCGCGTCGGCCTCCAGCAGCAATCCGCGGTCCGCATCCGTCACGGCCACGGCGTGGTCCAGCATCGTGCCCAGTACGGACTCCAGCGGCAGCTGCGAATGCAGCAGCGTTGTCGCTTCCAGCAGCATGTTCAGTTTTCGCAAGCCTCCGCTGGATGGCTCCGAGCTGGTGATGTGCTCGATGCGCGTCAATAAGTGCGGAAGCGATTCATCTCCGCCGCTCGTGGAATTTCGAAAAATGATTTCGTAGGAATCGTCCAGACCGAAGGTGAGGATATCGCCGTCTTGCAATTCGCGGCTTTCCACTTTATCGCCGTTCACGAACAATCCGCGCCGTTGCCCCCGGTCTTCCAGGTAAAAGCGATTCGCTTCGGTCACAATTGCGGCGCAAGTCCGCGAAATGCGGCGATCGGAGAGTTGCAGGTGGTTTCCGGTTTCCGCGCCGCGCCCGATCATAAACGGCGTCTGAGTCACGCGCGCATACCGGCGCGAGCCGTCAGGCGAGATCACTTCCAGAACCGCTTCACCCGCTGCAGGAACGAGGTCGTTCATGGGATTGTCTAAGGGCCAAGATTGTAACACGCAAGCGCGTAAACGAAAGACGCGCGCGGCAGGGAATCACTTGCTTCAAACAACATAACTACACAGGACTGCGCGGCGAGACGCAGGCAAAAGAAAATTTGTATAAGCTTGATAGTTTCAGCCGCGCTACTTGCCGCCGGTGTGGTTCTCCCCCGATTCGGCGCGGGCCTCAAATTCATGCAGCACTTTCCCCGGGTCGTTGACCAGCCCTTCGCGGGTGCTTTGCGCATGCTCGTCCACCGCGCTGACCGCGGCCACCAGGCACGAATACAGAAAGGCCTTAATCCCTTTACGAAACTGGTCCGCCGACTGCTCCGCCGTCCGCGCCACGTCGCCTACCAAGGCCCGGCGGCGCTCCTCGCACGCTGCGCGATTCTCCGCATCCAGCGAAGCCAGCGAGGACATAATTTTTTGCGTCGCCTCGGAAAGCGCCAAATCCATATTCAATTCCAGTTGGCGGCGAAATTCATCCAAGGCGCTGGTCGCCGCCGTCAGCAGAAGCGCCCGTGTCTCCGCGGCACGTGCTTCCAGTTGCGCACCAACCTCCCGCGTTACCATCTGCTTGTTTTCCAACATGCGCATGATCTGCCGGTCGCAAACCCGGGCCGCTGCCGCTTCAAAATCATCGTTCACGCGGTTCAAAGTGTCATTCAGCCCCGCGCGAATCTGCGGCTCGATTTCGCTCGAAATTTTTTCGGCAAATTTTTTCGTTTCGTTCAACTCGTTGCGCATCTCGGAAGCCAGGTTCGCGAAACGCTCGGCCATCTCCGCGGCGCGGCTCCGGTAGATCTCTTGCCCCGCTTCCAGCCGGCCAAGGATCTCTTCCTGCGACGATTTTACGAGGGTTTCGACGCGCCCCGCCGAAAACGCTTCAGCGTGCCGCTCGCGCGTCCTGCTGGCCTCTTCAATCTTCTCCAGCGCGCGCGCGACGGCCTCGTCCAGTTTCGTGGTGATCTCGGTCTGCACCGCCGTTCGCACGGCCTTGTCCACCGCTTGCTGAATTCTTCCTTGCAGCGCCAGAATCAGCTGATCCGGCGTAATCACCACGCGATCGCGTTTCGCCGGGGCGCTTTCCTTCATGGACTCCGGCTTCGACGGCGCCGCCGACGGAGCCGGTGCCGGAAATTCCGCAACGTGAGACGTTCTCGGCTGCAATCCAATTTGCCCAAGCGCGGGCGGCAGGTTCACCGGCGGGGCGGCGAACTCTTTCGCCAGCGCTGCGGCGCTGGCAAGCTGCGTTGCCGAAGCAATGGTTCGCCGCAATCGCAACCAGTCTTCCGGCGGCGCGGGAATGCCCCATATATTCGCGGGAATTTGAAGCTCCACCCCGACCTGATTCAGTTCCCGCGTGCTTTGCGGGGGATGCAGCGAACGCACCTGGGCCCGCATCGCCGGCATCTTCGTCTGCCCGTCGGCTTCCAACACTTGCAGGTCGATCCACGTTCCGACCGGATAATCGTGCCTCGAAGAGTACCTGCACCCATGCAGATTCACGCTCACCGAGCACGTTCTCTCTTGAACCAATTGACCGAATTTCGTCTTCCCCGCAATCGCAATGGGAATGGAACGATCCAGACGCGTGCTGCGGCGGGCATCTTCGCCAGAGATAAGTCTAACGTTATCAGCGGGACTTGCTGCGCTCAATGCGATTCTCCAGGCTCTTCTCTCCTAGAGCGTACCATCGCCACAAACCCTCGCAACAGAAAAATTCCGCGCGGGCCTTGCATTGGGAAACCTGCGAACAGTGGCGCCTTCGCTCCCGTGCTCCCCACCCACACGAGCTCCCTCAGGTTTCGTTCTCACCCTTGCTACAGCAACTACCTGATGGTTCGCCCCGGCCCCAACAGCTACCATCTATTCTAGAAACTGTGCTTTGTGCACATACCTCGCACTCCGGACAGGGGCCTGTTCTCTCACCGAACACAGGCGCCTGTCCTCCTTCCTCCCTGGAATCTTGCAATTCAAAAGAAGGGATGTTGTTATCGCCGGCGGCGAACGGAGTTCCTACATCAGATTGCTTGTCCCCCTACCATCTTCGCCGGATAGTTGGCGCCGCCAAGCTTGCGCATACTTGCAGCATCAGGAAAGTTTGAGGTGGCCAGGTCTTATGCGGCAAGCCCTCAGACCAAAAGGAGATAAAAATGGATTTGCTCTGGACCATCGCTGTAATTCTGGTGATTTTGTGGCTTCTCGGTCTGGTTACTTCGTTCACTTTGGGCGGCTTCGTCCATATTCTGCTCGTGCTGGCGATTATCGTCGTGCTCATCCGTGTCATCCAGGGTCGTAGGCCTGTTTAGCTATGTTTAGGTTTCGTGCAACCATGCGGGAGACGTTTGTGCTATGGTGTCGCCATCAGACGTGACGTCTCCCTTTTTCACGGCTTTTGTTTCAAAACACAAGGAGCACTACTTTGACTACCGCTGAAACCAACGAACCCACCAAAGACGAGGCCCTTCTCACCAGCGTGGCGGAATCCATCGGCACGACGTTGGGCTCCCTGGCAGCCAGGGCCAACGCGGTGCAAAAAGCCCTGACTAAGCCCAAATCGAAGAAGCCCGCTCCCAAGAAGAAGGCAGCTCCCAAGAAGAAGGCCGCCGCAAAGACGAAAAAGAAGACTTCCAAGCCTGCAAAAAAAGCCAAATCGAAGAAAAAAAAGAAGTAAGCGCGAACCGCGACCCCTTATCCCCTACGTTCTCGCAAGGGATGCCGCCAATTCCGGCTGCCGCCCGGAATCCCGCAGGAGTGTCCCCAGCGCGTCTCATCGCGGCGAGATCTAGACCTTATCCACCCGTGTGGAAGGTTCGCCCGGAGCAAGTAAAAATGCCACTCGGTGCCCTCTGAAACGCAATTAAGTCTATTTAATTCAGTAGCATAGATAACTGCCCCAGTGGTCCGCCGGTTGCTTCCTCATTTTCCATGAACTATGCCGCTAAATCGTCATGTAAGTCTTTTCTGTTCAATATGATACAGCCACAATGGCCATTTTTCGTGCAGGCTTCGCAGGTGCGCAACACCGGTACTAGTTCTGGGTTCATATTTATAGTGGGTGACTTCCGCTACCCCTGGCTTCGAACATGAAACGTGCGAAACAACTTGGCTTCCTCCTCGCGCTCGTTTGGTTTACCCCGAGAGCCCAAGCCGACGTTACCGTCTTGCTCGAGGAGCCCTACAGCTACGACGGCGCATTTGCCGGGACCGGCCACACCGCCATCTACTTTTCCCGTGTTTGCGCCGACTCTCCCACCGTCCTGCGCAGCTGCGAACCGGGCGAAACCGGGGTCGTGATCAGCCGCTACCATGGCGTCGGGGGCTACGATTGGGTCGCCATCCCTCTGTTCCCTTATCTATATGCCGTGGAGCGCCCCGAGGACATTCCGCTCATCGCCAATGCCAAGCTCGAAGCCGCCCTACGGGATCGCTACCGTCGCGAGCACCTGGAGACAATCGCCCCCGACGATCCTTCCGGCGAAACCCCCGGCGGAAACTGGTATGAATTGGTCGGCTCCGCCTACGACCGCACGTTGTATGGATTCAGGGTTGAAACGAGCGCCAAACAAGACGCCGAGTTCATCGCCGCCTACAACGCCGCTCCGAATCGCATGTCTTATATGGTAGTCACCCACAATTGCGCCGACTTTGTGCGCGAGGTGGTCAACTTCTACTATCCCAAAGCCATCGGCCGCAGTTTCCTTGCCGACCTGGAAGTATCCACGCCAAAACACGTCGCGAAATCTTTTGTCAAATACACCAGGAAGCACCGGGAGCTGCAATCTAGCTCGTTCATCATTCCCCAGGTACCCGGGACAATAAAACGCAGCACTCCCGTGCACGGAATCGTGGATTCTGTATTCAAAGCAAAGAAGTATGAGTTGCCGCTTCTCGCCCTCAATCCCGTTGTCGGGGGATTGGTGGCCGTCGATTATCTCGTCAGCGCACGCTTCGACCCCGCCAAGAGCTCGGATATCCTAGATCCGGGCAAGGGAACGCTCGAGCCGCCACTCACCGCGGACGAACGCCGCTCCTATGAAAAAGGTTTGCAGGAATTGCTGCAGGCCGAGCCGGAGCTTCCTTCCTTGCCGGACAGCCCTGCTTGGAAGCAGTTCCAGGCCAAAGCCGAAGTACGCACCGATGGCGCGGGGCGTCCCATTCTCCAAGCCGAATTCGGTGGAAACCTTTATGAGGTAGGAATTTCACGCGCCAATATTCTGACCGCTTCCATCCCAGCCGAGTTGACACGCCAGCTTCTCGTCGCGCGCCTCCGCGACGAGCTCAAGAAAAATTCCGCCCGCAAAGTCTCCGACGCCAACATTCGCGAAGATTGGAACCTCCTCCAATTCATCATCTCCGCTCAGCGCTCCTCCACAGCCACACGCACCGTGGTCTTAACCTCGTCGGCACGCAACGGCACCAACTAACTTCGCTTGATCCCGAGAATCCCTTGCAGCACTGCAGCGTGCCCCGCCCGCTTCCACAACGTCGAGGTTTGGCACGTACGCCCCGCGTCACTAGTTTTGACAAAGCCTAAACCACTTTTGTCCACTGGCCACCGCACAGAGTTTACTTTCCCCAATCTGTGATAGCTTCTTGCCTTGGAAAAACCACCGGACCCGGGCCAACGACCGAATGGCACTTGAAGGGAAGAGGACCGATGAATCGCACGAGATGGCACCGCATTGGGCCAAAGGCATGTTTATTGGTGATCGCCTCATTGACGGCGAGCCGCCTCTCCGCCGCGGACAAACACCCCTTTGGACTTGACGATTACTCCGCGCTTCGCACCGCGCAGGCTCTCGCAGTCTCTCCGGATGGAAAAACCATCTTGTACGGAGTCTCCTACTTCGGTTCGAAAGGCGCTCAGAAGCACGAGTGGTTTCTCATGGCCGCGTCCGGCGAAACTCCCAGGAAACTCGAGTTGCCTGAACATTTCGAGCCATCAGGTTTCACCAAAGACGGTTCCGCCCTGTACGGTTCCTTCGAAGTGGAGAAGTTGGCGCAACTCGCTGTCGTTCCTCTCGCCCAGGGTAAGCCCACGCAAATTATCTCGGTCACCAACGGAATTCGAAACGCCCTGATCTCACCGGACGGGTTGCATTTCGCGCTGCTCTCCGATCCCCGCATAAAAGATCCGCTCGCCGAGGTGCATACCGTCGTTGAGAACGATCAAAACAGTCTTTATATCGTCGGAGTAAACGGAGCCGAAGGCGGGTGGTGGTGCCCGTCGTTGAAGTATATCGCCGAGATTTCCTGGTCACCGGACAGTTCGCAGATCGCCGTGGTTTCCCAAACGCAGAAGATTGGCAGCCACGAACTCCATTCTTTCATCGACGTGTGCAGCGCTTCCGGCGCTCGCCGCCTCACGGAAATTCCCACTGGAACCAGCGGCATCGCTTGGACCAGCGGCGGCAGGGAACTGGCTTTCGCCAGTACCACCACTCCCGTTCTCACGCCCGACCATTTGTGGACCGTATCACTCTCCGGTGGCGCTCCCGTCGACCGCACTCCCAATCTGGCAGGCACGATTTTTAATTTGTCCGGGAGTCCAAACGGAACCGTGTTCGCCGAAATGCACAAAGGCGTGGCCACGGAAATCGATTCGTACCGCGACGGAAAATGGGACGCCGTTTATCGATGGCCCGCAGGAACCGTCGATGCGCTGCCGGCGTTTTCTCCCTTCGCTAATTCCTCTGGCACTCTTGCGTTTACCGTCGGTGATCCGTTCCATGCGGACAACGTGGCCATTGCCAAAGGCGGCGAACTCCAGAAAATCACGCACGAAGGCGATGACGTGATCTCCAACGTGAGTCTCGGTGAAGTCCAAACGGTGCATTGGACCTCCAAGGACGGCACCAAGCTCGAAGGCATCGCTACTTTTCCCGGTAACTATAGAGCAGGTAACCGATATCCGTTTCTCGTTTTGCCCCATGGCGGTCCCGAATACAACGACAGCGCCAATTTCGACATTTTCGCGAAATGGATTGCCGGGCTCGGCTACGTCGTTCTCCAACCCCAATATCGCGGTTCCACCGGATACGGCTCGGATTTTCTCGCCGCCATCTATCAACATTTTGGCGATCGCGCCTATGCCGACGTCGATAGCGCCACGGATTTTGCAATCGCCCAGGGTTGGGCCGATCCGCAGCGGCTCGCCATTTTTGGCTGGAGCGCCGGCGGCTTCATGACCTCGTGGACCGTCACGCAAACGCATCGTTACAAAGCGGCGATCGAAGGCGCGGGCATTACCGACTGGCTCAGCTTCATCCCCACGAGCGACACCTGGCAGGTGGACTACGACGCGCGCTACCAGGAAAAAGACCCAACTCCGATGCTGCAGTTTTCCGCGGTCATGCATGTGGATCAAGTGACCACGCCTCTGCTGATCCTTCACGGCGAATCCGATATTCGCGTGCCCACATTCCAGGGCCGCGAATATTATGTGTTGCTGGCGGAGCGCGGAAAGACCGTGCGCATGGTCACTTATCCGGCATCGCCGCATTTCCCGCGGCTTATTGAACAGCAGCGCGACGTCTTCAAGGAAGTCGCGGACTGGCTCGCAAAATATAATCCCGCGCCTTAGCCGCTCTCCTTGTTTCCTCGGTCGTGTGTTTTCGCGCAAGCGAGAGTGAATTCGCACCGCCGCTATTGCGGACTGGCTAGCGCGCGCTTTACCTGGTCGAGATTTTCCCGGGCCAGGGAATTTTTGGGGTCGAGCTTCAGCGCCCGTTCCAGGTGCGGTCTTGATTCCATGAACTTTCCGGCGGCCGCCAAGGCTCCGCCCAGGTTAGCCTCTGCGTTGGCGTCTTCCGGATTCAGGCGTGCGGCGGTGCGGAATTCCTCGGCGGCTTCGCTGAATTTTTCCCGCGCGGCATAGGCGTATCCCAAATTATAGTGCGCATCAAAATTGTCCGGCCGCGCCTTGATCGACGTAGTCAGACGAAGGATGGCCTCGTCCACATGTCCGGTGGCCAGCAACGCTCCGCCGAGCGCATTGTTCGCTGTGGCGTCTTCCGGCTTGATTTGCACGGCGAGTTGATAGTGCTCGACGGCTTGCCTGACTTCGCCTCGCGCTTGCAGCATGGCGCCCAGGTTGTACTGCGCTGAAAAATCGCCGGGATCTTTATCCACGTTGTGCCGTGCCATGGCTTCCTGCAATCGCTTCCGCGGATCGACTCCTCCCGCTGCAAAGTGTCTCGGCAGAACCTGCAGCCATAAGTGGGCCATTTCGTCGCTGGAACGGTTGCCGGCCACCACCCGCTTCGGCGGATCGTTGGGATTGGTAAGGTTGTCTTTCGAGTTGTCGTACGTGTAGCGCATGGAAATCTCTGTGCCTGCCGGGAGAGGCACGGCCTTCGCGTAAGTGTAGACGGCTTGCCAGTTGAGGTTCCATTTTTTGATGTGAATGAGCGTTTTTGTTGCGCCATCGGGAAGCGCGGCGAGCGCCAGCATTTCCTTGCCGAGATAGTGGGCGTGCGGATAAATTGCCAAAAGGTCGACGTCCACGGGCAGAATGAATTCGTCGGTGATGACAAAATTGTTTTCACCCGGCGGAATGTCGAGCTGCTTGTCGGCTTCGAGTTGCAGCAATATGGGATAAAGCGTTGCGGGCTTGTCCGTGAAATACAATCCAAGACTTGGCTGGATGCTTACCGGTTTTCCGGAAGGCTGCAAGTGAACGTTCAAGACGAGGTCGGTGTTTTTGTCCAGCCGCAGAGCCATGCCGTCGGGCTAGTGCCGGGTTTCCAGAATAGAAAATGGCTGTCGGGATCGAAAGCCTCCGATTCGATTTTTAATTCCATTCCCGCGAAACCCGCGCCGGGATCTTTTTCCTCGCGGCGCGCGTCTTCCATGCGGTCGACCAAGATATTGGCGTGATGCACCACGCGCTTGTCGCCGGGACGGATTTCCACGGCTTTCAGCCAGCGTACGCTGCCGACGGGCGCGCGAAAAATAAAATTCCAATACGTGTCGGTGCCGCTCTCCGGAATTGAGAACGGTTTTTGCGCCTGGATAAT
>Ga0210407_10001674_pt1 | contig 20263 bp, 44 predicted proteins | sample IncBWC27MmetaG_FD_150860 | JGI IMG/M metagenome (GOLD analysis project Ga0210407, IMG submission 150860) | Forest soil microbial communities from Barre Woods Harvard Forest LTER site, Petersham, Massachusetts, United States - Inc-BW-C-27-M | ecosystem: Environmental > Terrestrial > Soil >... | reverse complement strand
ATTGCGTGCGCTGAAAATTTTCTGTTAGTTGCGTTTTGAGCGCTGCGAAATTTATTACACTCCTTTCTGAATTTTTCGCACGCTTCGCAGTAACAGGGACAATCTGATTTAATCCATTCTCCAAGAGAGAGTAAGAGTTTTGCAACGTCGCTTTCTTCTGTGAGTTTCCATCGCATAGGATTTTCTCCGTTACTGCGTTACTGTGATTTTGTATTTTTTGGCGCATGCCAAAATATCTTTACGAGTGAAACCGCGCACCATGTTTTGTCCCTTGCCGCCAGCTTTGTAAGGTTTGGAGTTATCGCGGATAGCTTTCGAGCGCAATTCCAAAACTGCTACCAAGTCTGCTAGCATCCTTCCTTCCAAGCCGGTGCCTTCATATTTACGCCACGGCGCGATATCAATCGCTTTTAAGAGCGTAATCGCTTCGGCGCTAGATACGTATTCTCGTTTTGCTGTGATAGTGAGCAGGTCAGCAATTGCGCGACGCGCGTATTCTTCGCGGCGGATTGTGCGTTCCTGTTCTTCCTGATTGACGAAACCGTATTTACGGCTGTCGGCGGTTTTTTCGGTAGCCAAGTCAACCGCAATTCTGGACAATTCGGAAATGCTATCCGGCTCAATTGCTTTTGCGATTGTGAAGATAGGCCGCCATATTTCAGCATCTCTATCAGTGAGGAAATTAATATCTGTGTCACAGTATGCAAGCTGTATTGCTTCAAGGTTCTCTGCAACAAGATTCTTAATTTCGTCTGCAATTGCTGCGCCTTCAAGTTTTGCGATTTCATAGCTGAATCGCTTTCCCGGTTCCCCGCGCTGCATTTCGATAATAATCGAACGGTCGCGCAAGGTATCGTAAACATCTCCAATCAAAACGAATACTTTAGGGCAGTAAGTAGGCCATTGCTTGACGCCATATTTACCATCAGCGCGTGGAATCGTTTGCCCTTTGCGATATCCAACGTTTAGAAACGTGCGGATAGAGGATGCTGATTCAGAGGAAAGCGCTTCTGCTTCGTCAATAAGGAGAGTAGGTTTATTTTCGTCAACGGTGCGGAATAGGGATGCGGCGGATGCGCCAGCAACGTTAAACGGCATAGAGCAGGTAAAACCAATCAATTCTGACAAGCGGGTTTTGCCAGCACGCTTGACACGCGCGGTAATGGTGAGATATGGAAAACAGTCAAACGCTTCATAAAGATAGGTGGCGGCAATCCATAGAGACAACGGGCGCACGATTTCGGGATTGGCAAAATGGCAGTAATCGGAAAGGAACTGGCGAAGATTCTGCAATGGGGTTTTCACGATTGCACCCCGATACGCTTGATAGTTTGTACCGCGCGTTCAGATGTTTCCACTACGCCATCCAGCTTGCCGTGAAAGTAGATGTTTTCCATGCGACTGGCTAGCAAAGTTTTGCGAACGTCGGAAGCATCAACCCATAGCAACGCTTCCAGAATCCATTTTTGCACTTCTACCGGGGTTTCTTTTTGGAATTCGATTGTCATTTGTGCGGTACCTCTAACCGCACGTAAATTGTGACAAATGGTGCGTTAGGTGTCAAACTCAAATAATTAATACTACGAAGCATTTCGTATCTGTTATATGGATGCTTATAGGGATACCGTTTTTGTGCGTTACTGCGTTACTACCATTTCCCTTGGTTTCCATGCGATAACTACGTTTAGTAGCTGTATAGCGTGTACGTAAAATATCGGTATCGGTTGATTGTATGTCGGATACCATGTTAATGATGGAACGTTGAAAATAGAAAAATAGCTAAATTCAATAAGCCATATTATTCTCATAGTTCTGGCCATATCGTACATGGGTTTTTACTTGGTTTCCCGAAAAATCCTACCGCGCGAAATTCTCCGCGCAAGCGTTTTGCCGCCGGACAGGATTCCATGGTTTTCATATCGTGCTTAGATTTGCAATCACACAAATCATCTCGCATTCTTACGATAGCTTCCACTGAACCATCTGGCGGATAATCTATTGTTCCGAAATGGTTATACGGGGAAATTAAAACTCGCGGAGATTTTACTCTACGAATACCGCGCATAACGCTACAGCAACCCCTGTAGATATCTCCATGTAACATTACTTCCCATATAGATGCTTCTATATCATCCATTAATGAATTCAAACTTATAATGACATGCATATGCTGTGAATTCCTAGACGAACGCTGCATGATGTACGCAACATCTAGTTTCTTGCATTCAATCGCGCCTTGCAATCGAGAACGCGCATGGTTGATGTATTTTGATACGTTGTCTATATCAAGGAATAATTCGTTAGGACGCGCAACGTACCAGTAGTTCATACAGGTAATTCTCCTAGCGGTCCAGTATTGTTAACTTGCTTTCTTACAATCGTAACAAGGTTTTCGCATTCTTTGCATTTGCATATTCTCATATGTGGATTGAATGCAGTTTGAACTATTTCCTGTCCGTTTTCATCATCGATAGCAAGAGTTATTAGGACTATACGAGCGTTATGGGATTTTGCTACTTGCATATCTAGGTTATGCATCAATATTTTTGAACATCTTGATGTCATCGTAGTGTCTCCAAGTAATCCGAAACCGCTAAATCAAAACCCGGTGAAGATTTTGCGGATGCAAGCATTTCGCGCGTGAATTCTCCCCATTTTAATGGGGCAAATTGTGAATTGCTCCATCCGATACCTACTTGCCACGTAGAAGGATATTCATAATTTCCTTTTTGGATAGATTGTAGCAAGGTATCCAGCAAAACATCCTTTGATACCCCCGGTGTGATAGCGCGAAGTTTCAAACGCAGGAAACGCGGTTTAGACTTTGACACGGTGGACGCCATCCTTATCTATGAATGTTAGCGTTTGTCCGGGCATTGGTTTCATTGCTTTTTTAAGATGCTTTATAGCGCGACGCAATTGTGCGCGTGTCATTTTCTTTAGCGGTTTTTTCTTATGCTCCATCGTAAAATCCTTCCTCAAAATCAAAATCCCATTCATACTCATCATCCGGCCAATCCGGTTCTGGCATATCAGGTTCCTGCAAGGCAAGCCATTCGGATTCGCTGATAAATTTTCCGGTAGCAGGGTCACGATATCTCATTATTTAACCCTGTATTTCCAGAAATAATAACAACCGGACAATGGCAGCAAAAATTTCCAGCGCGGAATATTTTGTTTTTCTTCGCTTGTAAGGCGAGCTAATAAAAGTACAAGGTAGTCAAGTAAAAACATAAATGCAAACCATAGATAAATTTCTAATATCATGGTGTTATTACCAGTATCCCATGCTGTAAATGTAGCGCGTATTCATCTTTACCAGTAGAGCGACGCTGGAATATTTCGAGTAGGATACAGGGGCATGCTCTAAAATTATGCTCTGCAAAAATTCTTCCCGGTTCGTACTGCGATACTCTCCAGTTACGGCGAGTTAAAAATTCTTTTGTCCATTCAATCAAATTCATTTTATCCGCCTTTCCACTTCCTGTTTTCGCAATACTGGACAATTGTGTTTTCTGTCAGGAATCAATCCCATGTGCCCATGGCAAGATTTCGCACGCTTAAAATGTCGTTCGCAGTACGGGCATGTCCACCTAGCTTTCAAAACTTTTCCGTTACGCTCAATGACTTCATAGCGCGGAGTTATGCGGTCTGGACCGGCAGCGGGTTTACAGGGAATAGTAATTTCCAGTTCCTTGTGCGCAGAGATTCCATCTACTAGAAATTCTTGTTTGATTGTCTCAGGCGCTATCATGCCGCATCCTTTTCCTTCGTTCATTCTTATAATCCCGACACCTGCTGCATCGTTTGGTTCCCGGTATCGCTGAATTTTTCATGCATCTCAGGCAAACCCATGGAGTGTGCAACTTTATCAGGAGTCTTTTTCTCCGGATTCCCATTCCCTGAATTCGTTTCCATCCATCCTGATTCATATGGAGAAGAATTGCGCGTTACTACGTTACTGGTATGTTTCGCAGTAACGCGCATCCTTTCTTGTGCGATTGTAAGACGGTTTACGCTCGCACAGAAACGTATGGCTTACCGTTGTTCTCCACTACCTTGAAACGCAGCGTGCCGTGCCAATCCGCACGCTTGGTTCCAAACTTCGCAGCTAGGGATTGATACTCTTTCGAGAACGTGCGCATACCAAGGCGATATTCCTTGCCGTTATGCGTGATAGCCAAAATCACGTCGGAATAATCAGTGGTTTCGCCAGTTACGCGAACTAGTTCCAATGTTCCCTTGGTATTCACTCCACCAACATCATATGGTTTGATGAATGGAGCACGCGTTGCTGTATTGGGTGCTGGCATATCTCCCGTTACGGCGGCAGGTTCTCCATCTAATCCCCAATCATCATCAAACGGGTCAGATTGATTCAATTGCTTTGCCATCGTATTATTATCCTTTCTTGTGCCGCCTATGGCGGCAAGGGCATTTGCATAGAAACTACAGAACGGCAAGTGGGCTTCCCCGCCGTATCGTGCGGCGACCGGGTTACGGTATTGTTTTTCCCAACCGCATTCGCATCTGATTATCCACGGCACAAATAAAGGATGTTACTTTCCCTTTGATGCAGCGGCCAGCGCACGCATGATAACTTCGCGCACTTCCGATGGTTTGGTGTCCAGCAATTCAAAGGTTCCGTTTTCGACGGTTTCGTAATAGAACATGCCGTAACGTTTGTTCTTCACTTCCTTGCCATGGTCTGGCTTACCGGGATTGTCAATCTTGACGGTTTCGCGCGTATCGCGCTGTTTCGTCTTGATTTGTACCAGTACAGATTCTTCCGATGATTGTTCTTTTAGCTTCATTTGTTCCATCCTTTCGAGAATTTTACTACGGTCCCTGATATATCCGCCAAAACTGATAATTTCAGCGAGCATATCAAAAGTTTAATAGGATATCATTGTACAGGATTCGCGCACCAAATTCAACATTATTTTCAATCTTGAATTCTCCCGCTTTGATAGCTTCCAAGCGTTTCTGGAACAGCGCGATTTCCTTTTCCAACTTATCTTTAGCTAGAAAAAGATTGTTTAGGTGCGAAACAATTTCCTGTACGCGATTTTGTACGCTGTCCATGAATGCTTTGTTTCCGCGTTCCGTTGCGTTACGCACAAGCGCTGCGCCAAACTCACTAGGACGCGCGGTTTGTGCGGTAATGATGGTACTGCCGATGCGGGATTGTTCGCTAGGTGTAAGTTGCGTGATTTCGGTTTTTCGTTCCAGCGAGCATTCCGCGCATTCGCCGTTAGCGTCCATGGGCTGATTGCCGTGCTTCTCGCAGACGAGAAATCCATCTGATTGATAGGTACTCAATTGCGCACCCTCTCTATGGACGTGATTTCATACTCCACGTCTGCGTCCATTACAGCGTTAACGATAGCTTCGACAAATGTACGCATGGTGGATTCGTCCGCATCTTCCGGCATGTTCTTAAACTTGACGCATACTTTCCAGTCATTCATTAGATTACCTTTCCTTTCTCTGAGAAAAAGTCTGCAAACTCCAATAGCTTCTCGTAATCATTGTGCGTTACTACGTTACGCGCGTTGCTTCTGGCAATCGAGCATGCCAGCGTTCTTAAATGGTGGTGTGCTCTGAACCCTACCGGGTCATTTTTGATTCGTCTGGCTAGGGAATCAATTTCCTGCGCAATCTTGATAGGAACGTTTACAAGGAACGAACCCGGTTTAATCTCTACCGGGATAGTGACTTTCTTCCGGTACTTTCCTTCGCGGATAAATTTGTGGATACGCTCGATTGTGACTTGGCTATAACTGTAGTGCGCAAACAAAAACCGGGAAGCGAATCCACCGCCGCGAATATGCGGCTTGATTTCTCGTTTGTTTAAATCTTCTGGTGGGATAGCGCTAATAAATCCTAATTTTCTAGGTGCCATTTCTTCCCCGGTCCATGGTTTCTGCCTGATGGTGTCTCCGGTCATTCGGCTGATAAGATTGATGCTGAGTTTTACAGTTCCCTTGGCATGTCCGAATACGGAAAGGAAATCTCCTAGCATCAAATGGGAAAGCAGCGGATTTCCGTTTACGGCAGTTTTGATTTCGCGCGAAGTTAAGTCAGAAAGAAAATGAGATGTTTCGCATTCTACGAATTCCAGCACCGAAGTTTTACCGGTCCCAGGTGGCGCTACCAGAATGATGCTCAACGGGCGCTCGCCTTCGACCTGACCGGACCACAGGATGGCAGTTACTAACTCGATAACGCATTCTAACCCTATCACTCTAGTTATCTCCTGTGATTTCCGAAAGTGTACCTTTTTTCAATTAAGGTTACTTTTTACTTTTTAACTTTTCTTCGGAAAAGGTACTATCTCGCGAGAGAGCTGTCAAGCGCTATTCTCTTGACAATCAGTCAATCAGGTACCAGACTCACTAGCGATGGACAGCAGTTCCCAAGCGTTGACTCAGAATGCCCCGGCCGGGGAGCTAACTCCCACAGGTTCCCCGGCTATCTCTCTCGATTCCCCGGAAGCGCTGTTAAATTTTCTCGCTGCGCAGGATGCGCGAATCAAAACGCTGGAACTGGAAGTACAGCGTTTCCAGAATGCGCTGATGAAAGCCGGTGAATTTATTTTCAAATCTCCGCAGGGAAGAATGATTTCAATGGCATTCCCGAAAGAGATGCAGGAACAGTTAAAGGAATTTTTCGGTGGAAATTAAGTCACGACGCGGCAGGCGTAGCAAGTTTCAAAACGTTGATGGCGTACAACCGTCTGCGTTTCCTGAAACTCCGCAACGGGAAGAACTGCATAGCGGTATTAATAAGGATGCCGCTGAAAAACGGGAAGTCCTGAACGCAGTTCAGAGTATCCCTGAAATTTTCACTCCTGAGGATGTTAAATGGTGCTTTGATGTATATGTAGGGATTTTGTGCTTTGCATATAGCATCATTCTCAAGACAGACTTTGACGCGCTGAAAAACGAACTGGAAATTTCAAAAGAACATAAGGATATGATGGCGGTTCCTCTTGCGAAGATTCTAAGCAAAACGGTTCCCGCTTCGTGGGCTGGACTGAAAAACGAATTTCAGTTAATCGGTATGCTTGGAATTTATACCGTTACCAGTTTCAAGCGTGCGCAGGCGGTAGCAAAAGCAGAGCTAGAGAAGAAACAAAACGCGGAACGCACGCAACCGGTAGCACCAATGCATAAGAGAGCGGATGCGCATGTGCCAGCATAAAACAGATGCGATAGCACCGGATAGTAACGTAGTAACGGGAAAAATCTCACTCCCTACGGAAACGGAACGCAGACAGGAAATTGATTATCGCGTAGCGCTGAAACTGGCAGAACGTGATTTTATTCGGAGAGAATATCAGCGTGGATTCTATGACGCGATTTACATTTTGCTTATTTTGGCATCAGTAGCTTACATTGCGTGGGTTTATTGGAATCAGGATAAATGAATGCTATCTTCGTTGGCGAAAAACGCAGCGGAAAAACGACCCTCGCATTCCATATCGCGCTTAATCCATCGCGGTATGATGCAGGAATGCACGACGGTGGCGGTATCATTGTATTCGACCCTAAAAAAGAATTCCGCGATTGGCCTGCAACGGTTTCTACGATTTCAGAAATGGAATCGTTTCTTAAACAAAAGCATCGCGTCATTATCTGGCGACCATCAGGCGACGAAGATGATGCGATGCAGATTTCATTCAATGCGCTCGCGGATTGGATTCTCGAAAAGCATGATTTCGCGCTTGCGCAAGGATGGGACAAAGCAGGATTTTATTTCACGCTTCTGGTTGACGAAGCATATAACCTGCAATCGCATGCATGGATTAATCCAAAACTATTGCGAATTCTTTCGCAATGCAGGCCGGAAATTCTCAACGTTTTTCAGACATTCCAATCAGTCAAGAATGTCAACAGCGATTCCCGGTCGCGTGTTTCCGATTGGTTTATTTTTACTATCACGCTTCCAACCGACCTTAAACGTTTGGAAGAATTTGCCATGCCGGAAATTATCGGGGAAGTTAAATCGCTTCCGGAACATGAATACGTACATTTCCTTAATGAAAAGGGAACTGTATCCAGCGAAACCGTAACAGATTCGGCGGAATGGTTTGAACCGCTAGATTACGAAGGAAAGGAAGGAACAATCATGGAGCGAGAAGAAAAAGACGAACGCGACGAATTCCCGAAAGACGGTATCGAAATTCTGGACCGTGCTGGATTGAACGAAGCATACGTCAAGTATAATCGGCGGAAAGCTACGGAAAATAAATCGAAGTACAAGCAGCGCAGTACTGACAATCAGCGCGAAGAAAAGAAAAACGAACGCGGCAGCGGTGGCGGTAACAAGACGGTAGTATTCGGCAAGAAAGCATCGTAACTGCGCGTTGATTTTTGAAACGATTTCTGGCTGTAGTGCATTACAGAAAGGAGGATAGCAATGGATTTACCGAATACCGGCAGCGGATTCATGCACTGGGCGCTACTTGGGTTGGGAGCATCCATCGTTGCATTATTGCTTGCGTATCTTTTTCCGTCAATCATTCCAGCGAAAGCAGCAGCGACGCAACTATAAAGCGCGTTACTGCGTTACAGGAATAGAAAGGAAAATTCGTAATGAATGGTTCGCATCACGCACTTGCTTTAGTCTGGACAGCGGTGGGGATTATCGCGGGATTTTTTGTTTTCGCGTATATCAAACCGATGCTGCCAGCAAAAACAACCGCGTAAGAGTTTTATCGCGCACCCTACAAGCTCTGTTTATCAGGGCGTTTGAACGCTAAGGCGTTTCAGTAGGATGCGCGGCAAAACTCTTATCCTTAATAATGGCACAGTGAAACGCTGGCCGATTTCTCGCCGTTCGTAGCGCTGCGAAGATATTGCAGCAAGCGAAGAACGCGCACAAAAAAGGATAAAAAGATGGGAGCAGCGGCAGCACCAAGAATTAATATGAACGCGCTTATATCGCGCGTTACAAGGGACCAAGGACCGGAATTCGAGCAAACCGTTTTATTCGCTAATACCACGCAGGTATCCACGCCAACATCATTACGTACTGACCGCAAGGTACGTTTTTATGATTTCCAAGTGCGTCTGCGCCTAACGAATTCTGGCGCACCGGGAACCTACCGCACCGGTCCTGCATTGCTTGGAACTGGTTTGTTTGCGCTGATTCAGCAATTCCAGTTGCGCGGACAGCATCTTCGGTACGGCTCGCAAACGCCTATCATTATGCGCGGAGAAACAGCGGCGGAATGGATGGCGATTATGAACCCGAATTGGGTTCCGCGCTTCTCTGTTTCCGTTAACGGTGGCGCATTGACGCAGGGTGCTGCGCTATCTAACGTTGCTGCCGCTACGAATGATGTTGATTTCGTTTTGCCGATTCCGATGTTTCCTTATGATTTGTCTCCGTCTGACCAAACGTTTTATTCGCTGCATGGTCCGGACTGGCCGGGAAACCTGTACTTTGACATTAACTGCGCAGACGTAACAGCTCTTGGCGTTACGCTGGCACAGTCTACGATTTCCGCATTTGGTAGCGCTGCCGGTTCTGGCGCTATCAATATTCACTCAGAACGTCCGCTAGTTTCTAAAGACTTGGCATCTAAGATTCGACCGGGAGTAACTTTCCGCGTTCAGAATACTTCGCAACCTACTGCCGCTGTATCTACCGGTTCCGCATCTTCCGGTTCAAAAATCGCGGATGCAACCGTAGGTAAGGATACCACGCGGTTTTTTATCAAGGTAGGAACGTCACTAGCTGCAACTTCCGGCGGTGTTGTGGTATATGGTACACTTTCCGATACTATTATTACGCGCACCGTATTCGCAATGGATAACCGGCAGCTACGTTTCCAGCAGGCTAATGCGAATTCCACCATGCAGGATTACATGGGGCGCATGTATGGACGCACCGTTCCAACCGGATATCTTATGCTTGATATGATTTCCGGTATCGGAACAGGAACCGGTAACGCGAAAGCAGCATTCCAATCAGCGCAATTGACGGCAGCAAGAAAATATGAAATTGATGCCGACATCAATACAATCGCTGCAACCAACATTGCGGAAGTTGTGCAAGAAATGGTGCTAGGGCGTCCAGCGCTTTTGCAGGCAGGTGCGCCAGCGGCATCAGCATAGGAATTACCTGCATAGCGGCATCAGCATAGGAATTACCTGCATAAAGGTAAGGGGAACTGTTATATAAATCGAGCGCGTATCGTCGTTACAGTTCCCCGTAATTTCCAGTAACGTAGTAACGGACAAAATTATGAAGAACTGGGAAGTTGCATTAATCGTTGTAGCGGTAATTGTCGTTGGATATATGTGGTGGCAATCTTCCGGAACGCAAACCGCTAATCCTACGAATTCCGCTAGCGCTGGACTTAAAAAGTCTGGTTGCTCTGCGATACTCTAATGAGCGAAACGCTAACAGTACATGCGCACCGTTGCGAAGCGTGCGCCGTCAATGGCAAGCTGGTTTACTGGGTGCATCCTGAAACCTGCAAGGGAAACGTACAGGCGCATACATGCCCGGAATGCGGTACGGTAAACTGGAAACAATGGCTTGTCGAACCGGGAAAACTTCCTCAGGTGACGAATGCTCACGGTAAAATCAATTACGAAACGCTACTGGGATATATCATGCTCGCCGTGGGCCTTGCGATTTTGGGCTATTGCGCGTTTCTTTATGTGAAAAAAGTACGAGATAAAAAGGCAGCGACGCTATGAGATTTCAAATTTTTGTAATCGGAACGCATTATTCACCTGCGCCTAATACTTATTGGGCATCGCGTGAAATGGCGGAAAAATGTATTCCGTATTATGAAAAAGTTAAAGGGCTGGAAAATCGCCTTGAGGCAAGGGAAAGCGATTTCAAATGAACTGGCGCATCTATAGGCTTCCCGGTTCTCGTGAAATCTGGCACGTTGACTCCGGACAGGGTACGACAATTTTTAACGTGCGCGGTTTCGCTTCCAAGGTTATGGCGCGAAGCGTGGATATCGGTGGAGATAATGTACCGCGTGCATGGATTGAGATTTCTGGTTGTGAGTTGCATATCGTAAACGGAATAGCGAGATTTGAAACATGCCGCCATGCATTGCGCAAATCGGAAGTTGCTGTTTCGATTGCGGAGACGTGCAAAGACAAAAAGGTGGAGGCGGAACAGTAATGTGCTGCGCTCCGTTGTGTCTCACTAGCTGTATGGGAAGTAATTGCGGATTCTGTTCTGAATGCGTTGGCAGCGCTGGCTGTGCTACCACGCTTTGTTCCGGATGCTTGACAGGAACACAAACTGCCAGCGGTGATGGTATGTGCGGTCCCGTAGCTGGAACGAATGCCAGCATTTGCACCAATACAGATGTATGCGCGTTGCTTCCGTATGCTGGCATGGATGGAAATGGAAACGAAATCTATCAGAATAAAGATGGTTCTCTAGTATATTCTGATGGTTCTCCCGCTACGCAAGGAGATATCGCCTGCAATCAAGGTGCATGCGTTTGCACTCCATGCTCTCCGCGCACTTGCGGTTCAACGGACCAACCGCCGAATGCTAACGGTTCCGGTAAAGCTGCCGGTGCTCCGCAAGGTGGCGGTAGCGGTGGCGGAACAGCGAAACCCGCCGGCGGTTCCACTAACCCGCAAAATTGCGCGGTATCGAAGCTATCGCAGGCAATGAATCGTTTTGGTTCTACGCTATCTAATTTGTTAGCTGGCGGAAAGAAAAACACGGCGGCAGGAACGATACCAGGGCAAAAGGTTCCGGTAGCTGTCGCGCCGATGTCCAGCAATACATTTCTTCTTATTCTTGTAGTTATCGGCGGATTACTTTTGTGGCTGGCATTCGGCCATAAACCGGAAGGGGAGTAAAAATGTCGGCATGCTGCGTATGCATTAACGGAGTGAATTACACAATGGCTTGCGCATGCAATCCATGCGGTGGTAATGGCGCATCTATGTCCAGCGTCAATCCTAATCCGGCAGTTTGCCAGAGTGTTTGCGGTAAAGATGGTGGCGCTAGTTCCGTAGGTTCTGCGTTAAATGCGGTAGGAAAATGGGGAACAGCGCTAACAGCGGTATTGCAGGGCAAGCCGGTAGCGACATCAAAAAATGGCGTAGCGGTTGGCGCAAAAGGCGCTAGCACTCTTGGCGGGGTAAGCACAACTAGCATTGTTATCCTGCTAATAATCGTAGTGGCGGTTATTTTCCTTTTGAGGAACTAAAGATGGCGCGACATATTTTGATTATAGGCGGTATTGCTATCATCCTGTTAGCGGTACTTGATATGATGAATGTACCGCTGGAATTTCCGACATCTTCAAATGGTGCTAACCTTGCGATAGGCGCTGGATTGGTTGCTGCGCCATTTATTTACAGCAAAGTAGTTTAATTTTTCGGAGGAAACGTGAAAGTACATATCGGTTGGATTGGCGTTACGGTTATCGCGTTGCTGGTAATCTGGTATTTTAATCCTATGGGGGTAGTTTGCAACGTAAAGTCGGCATTATAAAACCATGTTCGACGAAATAAAAGCCGGTGGCGCGTTGCTGATGATAGGTATTGTTGCAATCATCTTGTATTATCTTTACAAGTTTTTGCAAAATCCGCTATGCTTGAATAAGGCGGCAGCGATACCGGGAGTTACCGGACCAACGGTTGCGCAACAAAAAGCACCACAGATTGCAGCGGCTAACTTGCAAGCCGGTGGACAGGTAATATGGTCTGACCCTAATTCTACCGATTACGATTACATGCAACCGAATGGAGATGTTACGCAGGTACGTTCCAGTTTTTGGGGGCAGCTAACCGGAACTCCGGTAACGTATACAACGATTTCGCGGGATGCGTATCAGTTTCCATCATACGGTAATGCGAATCCAAGATTTGCGTGCTGTTACAATGGTACGCAATCTAGCTTAACCTGCGTGCCAATGTGATATTTATCTACATCGGTATCGCTGCGATTTTTTTGTTTTTTCTTGGTAGCGCTTATGCATCTACCGGAGGATGTAACCCAGTGGCAACGTGCGGAATAACTAGCGATGAATCAACGTGGCCTAGTGGCGATGTCGTTTGGAATGTCGCTAGAGCAATCGCACGCGCAGAGGGTGCAAATGTTCCCGGTAGCAATCCGGATAATCTCAATAATCCCGGAGATATTTCCGATGGTGGCGCTACCTATGGCTTTGAATTCCATTCCGGTTCAGCGGTAACGAAATTTCCGGATAAACAAACTGGATGGCAATGGCTGTATGACAAACTGAAAAACGCTTTCGTTTACGGCAATTCCCATGTGTACTCGCAAAATATGACTTGGACGCAATTAGCGCAAAAGTGGGCATCAAACTGGCAACCGTGGGTTGATATCGTTACCGGTTCGCTCAACGTATCTCCGGATGATAGAGTAGGAGATTACTTCGGTGCATGAAAAAATTCTGCAAGGTTTAACGATTGGCGTAGTAGGTGGACTGATTGTTTATTGGCTTACTTCGCGCAAGCAAACTGGCTTCCAAGATTCCAGCCCGAAAGATTATGCTCCGTTGCTAGGTGATGTACGCGCTATTCGCGGTGGCATGGGAACATCGGCGGATTGTGAATGTTGCGGATTATGCGCACCTAATGCTACACCTTATCCGCTAGCAACGGATTATCTGGACGGTGCTCCGGAATATGCGCCAGCTACATCGGATTTTAATCTTGGAATTTCCATTCAGGTAACGTGCGGTGGCGTGGAACTGGATTCAAAAATCTATCGGCAGGAAACCGCTACATCATTTCCGCATGGTCTGAATGGTCCTAACAGCGTACCGCGTCCGGTAGTGGTAGCTGGTTCGCTATCTTGCAATCCGGATGTACCGCTGCAAGTGGATTGTACGGAGATAGTGTAAGTTATGAAAAATCTTATCGAACATGTTTTCCCGGAAGTTACGCACGAACAGCACCAAGCAGCGTTAACTGGAACCGTTGAACCTATCAAAGAGGATACGGTGCATGATTTGCGGTACGTTCGAGATGAACGCGGTTTTGTGAAATTCGCTAGCCGGAAAACCGGCAAATTTTATTTTCAGGCACCGGGGAACATCTGGTATACGGAGGAAGAAACCAATGGCGGAAAATAACAACGGTGGCGGTTTGGGAATTGGATATCTCCTGCTATTTGGTTTCCTTGCGTATGCTGCGCTAAAGTTTTATCACGTACAAAAGGAAATAGAAAAGGATTTGAATAATCGCGGTTCTCTTAAACCGGGAGTATCTTACTATTGTAACCTTGCGGTATCGCAAAGACCGCATCAGGTTCTAGCAGCGCAAGCAACGAATTGCGATATGGCGACAGCGGCAGGATACTCGCCAGCATTTGGACCGTGCGAGAATATGCCTTGCCAAAGAACGGAGATATTCTGGTGAAACTCTGGGAAATTATTGTTGCGGCGGTAGTTCTTTTCCTGATATGGGGAAAACTGTCCAAGAAAGTTGTACCGAAAAATTGCATCCCGGTAGGTGCTCCGTTTGTTCCCTTGCTGCAAACATGCTCATCCGGGGATAATTTTGTTGGCGGTAAAACAACGGTTGCAGGAGTTTGCGAACCTGAAACCCCGGTAATCAAATCTGGTTTAACTTTGCTGCGCTGCGATGCGAGAGTAGCTAAACCAATGTACGCATCTTGCAGCGTTCATCCGGTCGCATCCCCGCATATTTTCTTTCCGGTAGACCCTGCAATTGCTCCGGTTCCGATACCGAAACCGGTTACCCCTAGCGTGCAACCTATCTCTAGGCCGGTTATAAACCAAGTTTATTACAGCAATTCATGGGGCAATGGACCGGGATGGTGCGTTGCGAAATTGAATCAGCTTGCAAACAATCCCGGTTGCAGGAATATGGGAAGTGGGTGCGGAACTTTCTAATATGATTACACCATTGCAAGCAAACATTCCGGTCCTGATTCATCATTTTGATTCCGTTGTAACCCTGTACGTGCGTCAATATGGTGCGGGGAATCTTCGCATTGGATTCAATAAGGAAGATTTGATTAATGGTGTTAATCTTGCGCCCGGTCAAATCGTGGACGGTATCCCGCAGGCAGCGGCAGACGGAGTTAAGCAGTATTTTTGGTCCGGTGATTTATGGGAAATCTCAGACGTTACCGGTCCAGTTATGAATAGCGCTCCGGGAATGTCCTTCTATATTGACCGGTCGCGCGGCAGACGTACTGCGCCATCCGATGTAATTAATGAATCGGAAGAAATCGGAAATTTGAGCACGTATCGTTAAAGCGTGCCAAAAATAAAAAGGAGAAAAAATGCAATCTCAGGGACCGTATCACAATATCCAGCAATTGAGTGATGCTGTTATGCGCTTGGAATCAGCAAGCGGGGACGAACAAACGAATTTTACTAGCTTTCTCGTTTCGCAAGTACAACCGCTGGTTACGCGAATTGCAACGCTTGAAAAGACTATTGCGGATTTGCAGGCAGCAATCGCGGAACTCAAAGGAACGCCAAAAACAGCGTAGTAACGCAGTAACGCACAAAATCGCAATACAAGGGGAAATATCGTGCGACGAAGATTAAACCGTATTGGCGTTGTACTAGGGATATTCGCTGGCTTTCTGCTTACCTCGACAGTAGTAAAAGCTACGGATATCCCTATTTTCCCTACTGGGCCTGTCTACCGGCTTACCAATCTTGTTTGGGGTACATCCACGCAACCGGGATTTAATAACAATTATTTTTTTACTCCGCTGAATCCTTCTGAATCGGTTTGCGTTTACGTTTACAATAACAATACGACTAGTGCGCATTCTTTCGTAATCACGATTTCCAGTAATGGGAACCCTGCTAACACCACGCCTAGCGACCCTACGTGGTTTGTTTATCCATTACAGGCTAACCCTACGGTAGCGGCTGGACCGTCTCCACCGGCTACTTTCGGTGCGCAGGCAAACGCGGCAGCGCTTGTTTCTATCAATCTATCTGCATCCACCACGCAGGCCGGTTCTCCTGAAACCGCTAATATAACGATAGTGCAAACTCAGGGCTTGTGTCCGTCGAATAATAATCCTACCCCGCAGGGAACAATTCAATTTAATCCGCTAAACGGAGAAGGGGTTTCCGCCGCGAATGCTCCGGTTACTGTAACGCTTACCGGTTCTCAAACTAACCGCTACGCTGTCTATTCTGTAAGCGCTCGTTGCAGCGCTGGAACATCTGGTATTACTATCACTCAAGCAGGCACAACGATATGGAGTACTGGAGCAGCGGAAGTTACGACAACTACGTTTAAGTTTCAATGGAATCCCGGATTAACGTTAGGACCGGGGCAAACATTAGTTATCACGCTTGCAACTTGCGGAGCGGCGAATACCGGAACACTTGACACGCAAGTAAGCCAAGTAGTACAGCAATGACGCGCGAAGAAAAAAATATGTGGACGGTAATTGCTTTGCTGGTAGGAGTTACCGTTGTATTGTCTGTGATGCTTGGAACTGGTAAGGGTTTATGAGCGAACTGCGCAGGCAAGCGAAAATTGAGGCAGCGGCTAATCACGATAAGAATGCTTATCCGCAAGAGATGCCTTGCATGCTGTGCGGATATCGCTGGATGCAGCATATGGGATTGCTATGCCCTGCAAAACCGGGAGGATTTATTCCGCTGCGCGATACCGGAGAATTAATTCCGGTAATGCCGATATTCAGAACGGACCAATTTTTTATACCGGACTTAGCGTACTACAAGGAGCCTGATTTCGATGTCGTCTAAAAAAGTTTTGAAAATTGCTATCGTTCTATTACTAGGCATTGCTGGTAGCGTTGCTCTTGGTTTTGATACCGCTACCGTCTTTGATATATTCATACCTGAAACAGCGCAGGCGCAAACGCCGGAATTAACTTGCGCTGTAGGATTCACAGCTATACCACAATTAGTTGTAATCAATCCCGCAACCGGTCGCGTTCGACAATTAGGATGCATGGATGCAAGCGGGAATTTATCTTTCCCTGCCACTAATACAACTATTAGCACGCCTAACGGAATCGGCTTGCTGACTCTTGGAACTGGCGCAGGAAATTTTGGCGCTAGCACTGGTAGTACGGTTTCATTCGGCGGAAATTCTCTTAATACTGGCGGTACATTATCTACTGCCGCTGGTTCGATTTCCGGTATCGCCAGCAGCGTACCAATATTCGCAGCGACTAGCGCGTTTGCTGGACTTGGTACGGTGCCTAGCGCTGGCGCGTTCAAATTTTGTACTGATTGCACTACGGCAGCAACTTGCGCGGGTTCCGGAACTGGACATATGGCGGTATCGAACGGTACAAACTGGACTTGCCAGTAAGTTTAGTTAATTCAAAAAGGAGAATCAATGACGCATATCAAGCAATGGTTTACCCTGCATCTATCCATCATTCTATCCGTACTGCATGTTTTCTCACCGTCTATTCAGCAATGGGTATCAGCGCATCCGAAAACGCTGGCAGCTACCTTCCTAGCTACCGTACTTACTTCCTTGCTGAAAGCATCGCCAGTAACCCCAAAAGTATCGTAGAGTATTCAATCGGATTCGCTTACCTGTTTAGCGGTCTGGTTGCGCAATGGCTTTACCGGCATAAGTTATTGCCGGATTTTATGAAAGAATGGTGGAGATAAAATGAACTTCCTGAAAAAACTCGGTAGCATCGTTCTAAAAATCATCGGGCTGTGGACTGGTTTTTCTCCGTTGTTAGGTTCAGCGGTATCGGCTAGCGGTACAGCTACTAAAGTAATTGGCGAAGTTACGCAAGCATTCGGAGTTATCGGAACGGTTGAGCAGATGTTTACTGCCGCGTATGGACCGGATGCAAAACTGCCATCGCAGAAACTAGCTGCCGCTGTTCCTTTCGTCGCGCAATTGATTCAGCAAACTGATTTGCTGGCAGGAAAGAAACCGAAAGACGAAGCGCTGTTTACGCAAGGCGCTACCGATTTTACGAATGCGCTGGTAAAAATTCTGAATTCCTACGGGGAGTAACGTAGTAACAGGTAAAACTGTTCAATATTGCACACTGTTCAATATTGAACAGACACAGTACCATCAGTACCCTATGCTCTCCGAAGGGAGGATACGAGAATGAGCGAAGAACGCGACTGGCTGAGTCTTAGAGAAATCTGGCACCGTATCAAGCAGATTATCAAAGCGCTGGAATATCTCTTGGCGCAGCACGTTAAAACAGTTTCGCTTGTCTCCGTTAATTCCCAAGGAGAACAATTCACCATGGATATCACCGTCAGACTTACCGACAAACCGCTAAAGGCGTTATTGGTAGAACGGGACAGCACCGGAGCAATCGTTCCCGGTATTGGTCCTACCGTTTTTACCAGTTCCGACCCTACGGTTGCAACGGTTGACCCTAACAGTGGAGCGTATACTTATCTTAAAGCTGGCAGCACCGTGATTACCGGAAAGAATCAGGGAAATAACTTGCAAGCAAGTGGAACCCTGAATATTCTATCTGGCCTTGCGGTAACTGCCGACTTGGAACACGTACCACAGTAAATCGCAGTTACGAAAAAGAATAAACGGAGATAAGCAATTGCAGATTAACGAGCATACATCAGCAATGCTAGAGTTTGCTGCGATTGTAACTCCGATGTTTCTAGCTTGCATAGGCGGGATAGTTTCTATCTATTCCCGCCTTAGCAAGCTGGAAACGCTTATTACCGCTGAACGTAAACTCACTAACGAACAATTTGCGTCGCGCGATAACGCGATTGAATTGCTTGCTGATAACTTGAGGCACGCGGAGAGATAATGAAAATTAGTAACGTAGTAACGCGCATTCTTGGCGGCATATTCTTTGCCGCCTTTTTATTTTGCGGCAGTTCCAGCGCTCAGACAATCGAACTAGCGTGTCCTGCCGGAACGCAAGCATTACAGGCATTGAATTCTACTGATAATGTAACCGGAGGTAGAATACGTCAAAATTGGTGTGTAGATAACGCTGGAAACGTAACTCAGAATGCTAACGTAAATATTAGCTTATTGCCACCAATGTATTTCGTAGGAAGTCCGCAATATCCTACGTGCCCTAGCGCTGTTATTGCCGCAACCGGAATAGCTGGCGCAATAGTTATCATACCGGGAACAGGTCCAGTAGTAGACTGTCCGGCCACCATACCAGAAAATATTACAATACATAATTTCGACCGTTCAAGAGATTGGTGCAACGCAGGAACATCTACTTCTCCATGTAACGCTGTTAACTATAATTATGATGATGGTAATGTTTACGCGGTTGAACGCCACGAAATGACAACCGCGCACCAAGATTTGAATGGAGTTACTCTTGGATTTTATAACATTACGACGTTAAAAAACGCAACTGCTAACGGTACATCTGGAATTGATGGCGCTAGCCAAGAGGCAAATACTTCTGGTACTCTTTCTGGTACTTTTTCAAATATACAGGCAGCAGAGCATGACAGTACTATAGGCTCTACTGGCGGTACAATAAATTTCGTAACACCAGTGCTAGGATATGCAAATATATCCTTAGGAAGCACTACTGTCGTAGGAACGATAAGAGGATTATACGGTTTAGGTTGCTCAAATATTACAGCGCTTAATAAACCAACGGTCGCTTGCTATGGCGCAGAATTCGCAGACCAAACTTCTGGCGGTGTTGGAAAATCATCAGGTCGCAATTATTCTTTTATCGCACGCGCTCCGGGTATTTTTGGATATAGCGGTGGACTTGCGCGTGGTGGGATGGACGCAGAGGACCATCTTGGTGCAGCGCATCCATTTATAACATTCGATAGCGGAGACAATACAATTATTCAGGGAATTAGTGCTAATGGCATAATAATGCAGGATAGCACCGCCGCTAATCAACAAATCATATCATCTGCCGGAACACAAATATTTACAAGATTACTTTTACGCCCTAACGTTCTACTGCAAAACTCATCCCTAACCGCAACTATGGGAATAACAAGAAAGGCAGGAAGTGGAGCAGGGAACTATTCCAGCGCCAGTACTACAGTTACAGCCGTAGATGGAACGAATTTATCTTTTACGGTAACTATACCTACTGGATGGAAACTGGCAATAGAATCATCTGGCGCGGTAACTACGTCTACAGCAATAGCTACTGCAACTGTACAGCTTTATGATGGTACTTGTAATGTCGGTACAGCATTACAACAAACTCAATCTATTCCAACCGCTGCAACTAACCCAGAATCTTGGAGTTTGCTTGACGTGATTACCGGAGACGGAGCTTCGCATACAATTAATCTATG
>Ga0210407_10001673_pt1 | contig 20272 bp, 15 predicted proteins | sample IncBWC27MmetaG_FD_150860 | JGI IMG/M metagenome (GOLD analysis project Ga0210407, IMG submission 150860) | Forest soil microbial communities from Barre Woods Harvard Forest LTER site, Petersham, Massachusetts, United States - Inc-BW-C-27-M | ecosystem: Environmental > Terrestrial > Soil >... | reverse complement strand
GATGGTGGCGAAAACGAAAATCTGGCGGTCGCGCGCGATTTTGAAAATGGTCCCGCTGCGGTCACCGACATAAAGATTTTCTGCGCGGTCAAACGCGATCCCTGTCGCCACTCCCATGCTCTCGGCGTAGGACGACATGGTCCCGTTCGGCGCGACTTTATATACCGTCCCGTCAAAGCGCGAAGAAACGTACATTTGTCCCTCGCGATCGAACGCAATCGACGTTGGGTTCATCATCTCGGCGACGAACGGCTTTACGTTGTAGTGCGTGTCAATTTTGAAAATCGAGACCGGAACTTTCTGGCCGCGCGAACCCGAAAACGTAACGAAAATGTTTCCCTCAGCGTCCAAAGCAGGATTGGTGACGGGATGCACGCTGTCGGCAATCATGGACGCAACCTTAATCTCTTGCGGATTGCTAGAATGGCCGTTGGTTGAGACGACGACCGGGCCGGAAGCAGCCCCCGAGGGAACGCGGGCGACCACAAAGTCGTCGGAGCTGATCACTACTGCGCCCTCTAGGTCGCCGAAACGCACCTGCGGACGCCGCAACTCGGCGGGCCGCAAGCCGTGGCCCAGGATGCGAACCTCGCCTCCGGGCAAAGCCGCTGCGGGAGCGACCGCCTCAATGTGCGGATGACCGTTTACGTTTTTCTTGCCCAGCAAGCGGTCGGAGATGGTCATGAAATCTTACCCAACATACCGAAATGCAGAAGAAGTTGCAGCACCGCCAACGCGTAAATTCCCGCAGCAACGTCGTCCACTACGATTCCGGTCCCCTCGGGCAGTCGCTCCAGTTGCCGGACGGGAGGTGGCTTCACGATATCGAACCCTCGAAAAAGTATAAATCCGGCCAGCACGGTTTTCCACGCTACCGGAGCGAATAGCAGCGTGATCCATTGTCCGGCAACTTCGTCAATCACCACGAACTGCGGGTCTTTTACACGGGAGGCTCTCGCTACTCGCGTGGCCGCAGGGATGCCAATGGCGACGGCAACCGCCGCCAGTCCGGCTAGAACTCCCGACTGCCATGCAGCTGGAATATATCTCGCCAGCGCGAACCAGATCAACGCCGCAGCCGACGATCCCCAAGTGCCAGGGCCGGGTCTTAATCGCCCCGCTCCAAAGAACGTTGCAACCAGAGTCGCCCAAAGGGGCGCCGGCGGCTTAGCGTGAGGATCTAATGTCCCTGCAGTCTCAGTCTTCATCAGAGATGCCTGGAAGATTCTGCATTTCCTCGTCGTCCGTGTCCTGCACTTGCGTAGAGACGACGTATTGACCGCTGGCCCATTTGCCCAGATCAATAGTCCGGCAACGTTCGCTGCAAAAAGGGAAGTCCTCGGAAGCCTTGGTTACCACTTTCTTACAGATCGGACACTTCAGTTTGTTCTTTGGTTGGACGGGCACAAGTTCATTGTAGATGGAAACCGCTGGAAGCAAGAGCGCGTAGTTGAACCGGAGCAGCTGCTGTGATCGAGCTTGATCCGTGTTGATCCGTTTAATCTGTGGCCAGCTTTTGATCTGTGGATCCCGATTGCTATTGCCCTGCGCCCGAATCCTTGGGCTGCTCGTAGGGTTTCTGCAAGTACCTGCGCGCTTCGTCCAATGCGCCCTGGGTGTTGTCGTTGGTCTGGACAGCCTGCCGGTATTCAGCAGTGGCGCGTTCGCGCTGGCCTGTGATGTCGAAAATCTTGCCCAGTTGAATGTGGCTCCAGACTTCGGTCCAGCGCGGCTCGCCGTCGCCGTTAAGTGAATCGCGGTAGGCGTTGGCGGAGGCCTGATAGTTGTGCTGGAGAAAAAATACTTCGGCGACGCGATAGTGCGCCAGCGAACTGTTCTTGTTGATCTCCAGCGCTTTGTTAAACTCCCCCAGCGCGCCCGCCATGTCTCCCTGCTGCACCATCGCAGCCCCGCGCTGGAGTCCGGCGCGCAGCCGGATGTCGGCGGAATTCTTCAGCAGACGGTTGTCGGGGTCAATGGAGATACGGCGCGGCCGACCGAAGGTGTCCACACTGAACGCGGAATCTGTGCCCACAACTTCAATGCGCTTGGTTTCGGTCTTGCCGTCGGTGTCAATTTTCAACTCCACTGGCATGCGGAACAGATCGAGATCCTGCGAGATCTGACCCACCGAGCGGAATCCCTTATTGTTGCCGAGCCGGTAGATGGTGTATTTGGTTTTGAATTCTGGAGCGCCGGTTGAATCCAGCCACTGGGAGAAAAACCAGGTCAGCTTGTCGCCGTAGTCTTTTTCGGCAAGACTGCGGAAATCATCTACCGTGGCTGACTTTCCTTGATATTTCGAATAGAAGTCTCGCATGGTCTTGTCGAACTTGTCGTCACCGATCACCCAGCGCAGCATGTGCAAAATCATCGCGCCTTTGTCGGTGACCAGCGACTGAAACTCCGGCGAAAACAGGTCTAGCTTGCCCGAGCTCGAAAGCGGTACGGTGTCATACGCCAGCGCCCCCACCGACATGTCCTTGATCGCCTCCTGCAATCCGCCGGCGCCCGCGGCGCTCTCAATGTAGCGAGCTTCGGCGTAGCGCGCAAAGCCGTCATCAACCCACCAGTCGTCGCGCGACGCCGGGCTCACCGAAGTTCCCCACCACTGATGAGCGATCGTGTTTGCCAGAAGGCGGTAGTTGGTGCGCGGCGTGATTCCACGGCTGGCGAGGCCGGCGAATTCCGGGGCCCAGGTGGAAGGCACGGTGTCGTCCGGCAATTCGACCACGCGCAGCACGTTCGACGCCGGCACGCCGTAGAGCGTAATGAAGTAGGTGTATTCCTTTACCGCTGTTTCCGCGTATGCCGATGCCAGTTCCTGGTGTGCGGGTTTGAAGTAAATGTGTAGATCAATCCCGGCTTCGGTGCTAGCGAAGTCGCCGAAGTCTCCGGCAACGATGGTGCCGGGGAAACTGGCCTTGTCGTATTTCAGTGAATAAGTTTTTGTGGGACCAGTGCTCGAGACTTTCAGCGCGGGCGCTGCATCCATGCTCACACTTCCGCTGCCAATCACCAGCATGTGCGCGGGTACGGTGATATTCATGGTTGCCGTGAAGCGGTTAACGCCGTAGCCGCTGACGGGAAACCAATCGCCGGCGTAGAGCAGGTAGCAGGTATCGTCGTTGATGGAACTAAGCTTCAGGCCGGGGACAGGAGAGTCATCGGCGGAATCGAGCACGCCTTCATATTCAAACGTCAGCGTCGTGGATTGGTCCTTGGGTACCTCGGTTCGCAGGGACACGCGCACACTGGAATCCTGCGGCAGGCGATCGGCGGTCAACGGCTTTCCGGCGGCATCGGTCACTTTGGTCAGCCGCAGATCGTTGTGCAACTGGAAAGTGGCAATGTTCAGGTCTTCGAGCGCGGTGATTTTCACTTTGACCCGCGCAGTAATCTTGTGGTCGTGCGGACTGAGTACGGCATCAATCTGATAATCGTCGGCGTGAAAGTGAATTTTCTCGGCCGCCCAAGCGGGCAGGCACAGGGTCAGCAAGGCCAAAACCAGGCAGGCTGCCAGCTTTTGCAGCTTCCGAGCGGCAACGAACATTCGAGGAATCTCCTAGTTGCTTCAGCGCCACTGCAGTGTCACTCAATTGTACGATGAAACTTGTGGGCTAAAAGATGTGTCGGGACAAGCATTTGACCGGATTCACCGCTGCGGTAGCTCAAATACAGCCTGCGCGGCCCGGTTCGCTGGATGTGCGTCTTGGCCGGATCCGCGCAGCAGGCCTCGCACCCGACGCAACCCATCTAGCATTTTATCCCGCGGATCACCGTCGGGAATGATTTTGCGCATTTCTGCGGCGACCCGCTCCGGAGTGAAGTCCCGCTGCACCAGCTCCGGCACAACTTCCTCGCCAGCGATCAGATTCACCATGGCAAAATGCGGTGCCTTGACCGTGGATCGTCCCAAGAGATACGTCAGTGGCGTTACGCGATAGACCATGACAAACGGCGTCTCCATCATCGCCGCCTCGACGGTGGCGGTGCCGCTGGCGATAATTCCGGCGCGCGAGTGTGCCAGTGCGGGGAGGGCCTCAGGAACCAGATGCACCCGACCCTCGACGAGTCGCTCAACCAGACTACGGTCAAGCGTCGGCGCCACAGGGAGAATCAATTCATATTCCCCACCCAAAAGCCTCGCCGCCGCCAGCATACCCGGCAGATTCATCCGTACTTCTTTCACCCGGCTCCCCGGCATCAGAGTGATCCATAACCTGGCCGGATCCAGCACGTACTGCGCGGCATACTCCTCGCGTGAAATCGCAGGGCGGGGGAGTTCTGCTAGTGGATGGCCGACGAACTCTGTGTCCACGCCGCGATCGCGATAGAACTTTTCTTCAAAAGGAAAAATCACCAGCGCCTTGTCCACATACTTGCGCAGCAGGCGCACGCGTCCCTGCCGCCACGCCCAGAACTGCGGACAGACGTAATAGACGACTGGAATACCGCGCTTCTTCATTTGCCGCGCAACCCGCCAGTTGAAGGCGGGCGAGTCGATGACAATGGCAAGGTCGGGTTTGCGGCGATCGGCTTCAGCGATGAGTTTGTGAAACAGTACCCAGATTTTCGGGAGATTACCCAGGATTTCCGTGATGCCGACGACGGAGAGGTCTTTGGCGTCCACCACGGTGTCGCATCCGGCGGCGCGCATTTTGTCGCCGCCGCCGCCAAAAAAATCGAGGGATGAGTCAAGCCGACGCAGGGCCTCGATAAGCTGCGCGCCGTACATTTCCCCCGAGGCTTCACCCGCAGAGATCAGAATTCGCACTGCTGCATTGTAACGGGCGAACTCAGTCGCCGATGGCAAATGCAGGCGTTTTAATTCCCGGCACCTGAAGGTCCGGCATAGGCCGCCCGGCAAACAACCGACGGCAGGGAATTGCCAGCCAACGCACCCATTCCCTTGATCGCGAGACCCGGGCGCTGTCGGTGGCGATGCCGGTGTCGGCATACATCTGGCGATAGATTTTTGAAATGAGCACAAACGCCAAGCGACCGCGCTTTGACTTGATGAAACTCGATCGCTTCCAAATGGAACTGAAGCTGTAGAAGTTGTCCCAAACCGCCTGGGTGCGCGAGCGAATTTCTTCCGCCGACATCACCGGATGGTCCCAGTAAAGCTTGGGGCGAAGGTTCTGCGGAATCAGCCAGCGCCGGGTCAGTGGAATCCCCGCGATCATTGGCGGATTCGCTCCCAGCCCCTTTTCCCATTTGATGAAGTCAACCGTGCCTGGATACGGGCTAAGCGTGACGAACTGCGCGAATGTAACCTCGGCGCTGATCGCAGCCGCGACCGTGGCCTCGAAAGTCTCGGGACGATCGCTGGGCAAACCGAAAATGAACGAACCCAGCACATGCACGCCGTGGCGCCGGAAAGTGCGGAGGCGTTCGATCAGGCCCTCGCCGGACAGGTTGAAATCCTTGTAAACGTCTTTCAAGCCAGCCGGAGTCACAGCCTCCACTCCCACCAGCGCGCCTTTGATGTGCGCGGCCTTCATCTTGTCCAGAAATTCGGTGTCCTCGGCTGCCTCCATGGTGATCTGGGTGAAGAAGACCATGTCGTCAGGAAGCTGCGCCAGGCGCGACATCAGTTCAAAGCGCTCGTCGCGGATGGCATTCAGCTCAGTAAGGCGTGCAGTATTTTTCTGCGCCGTGGCCAGCTTGAGATCGGTCTGGGTCACGGGATAAAAATTGTCGTCAGCGAGCGCGATGAAACGAAAGCCGAGCCGCCGCAATTGCACGATTTCTTCGATCACAACATCCGAACTGCGCTGCCGAGGCTTCTGGCCATCCGTCCGCCATACCGAACAAAAAGAGCAATGTTTGGGGCAGCCGCGAACCGTCTGCACCGACGCCCACATATAGCGATCGCGCGGAACCAAATCCCATCGGGCCGCAACAAAATCGCTGGCCTCAATCTGCCCGCCGACGTATACCGGCTGAGGTGTGCCCTTGCGGCAGTCCTCGAGCGCCCTCGCCCAGGCGATGTCTCCATCACCCTTAACAACCGCGTGCGCGCCGCCGAGGTCAATGGCTTCCTGCGGATAAAGTGTGGCGTGAATTCCGCCGAAAATTACATACGCGCCGCGCTCGCGCGCGATTTTACCGATTTCGTATCCCCTCAACGCGTTGGCGGTGTGAATGCCGATGCCGACCGCATCGCCCGGCTGAATGTTTTCCGGGTCCATCTGGAAGAGGGTTTCATCCACCAGAATCGGATCGCCAAATTTTTTCGGAGTTGCGGCAGCTAGAACGTACTGCCATCGTGGAGTGATTACTGCGGTACCAAACGAGACACTACTAGGGTTGATCAGGTGAACGTTCATGCACGGCGCTCCTTGTGGTTCGCAAAAGAGCAACCCACCTTCGCGATAAACGTCCCTTACACCGCGCAGGACTATCGGATTGTTTTTGATTTTGGCTGCCGGAGGCGCTGGCATGGGCCGCGACTATAGCGAGCGTGAAGTTTCCAGTCGGCGACTCGATTGCGACCGGTCGAGCTCGATCATGTGGTTCCGGCTAACGACCCCGAACTGCTGGCGGGAGTATACATGGGGCCGGGGCCCTGACCTGTTCAATTTTGCACACTTCCGGCGTCCAGGTGTTTCTCTTCGATCAATCGTCCGCACTGGCTTTTGCGAGAGGGCGGGATTTTTCGACAGTGCTGAATGGCAGGACGATTTTGCCTGGAAATGCATCTCACAACTATGCTCAAAGCCAGCATTCGACTCCTGGCGCTTCTGTTCGCACTTAACCTCGCGACCGCTCAGGAGCCGGGCTTCACCACGCAAGCCAACCTCGTGCCCGTACCTACCCTGGTGCGAGATAAAGACGGCAACGCCGTTTATGGCCTGCACGAAAAAGATTTCATCCTGGAAGACAACGGCGTCGCGCAGGAGGTCCATCTGGACGCAGAAGCGGAGCCACAGCCCATTTCGCTGGTGGTCGCGGTGCAGACGGGCCGCAGAGCGTACCGCGAGTTTGCAAGAATGACCGGTTTGTCTTCGATGCTGGATCCGGTGTTGAGCAATCCAGATCACGAAGCTGCCGTAGTCTTCTTCGACAGCAAACTGAGCCTGGCGCGTGATTTCACCAGCAATGGCGATCTGGTTGAGTCGGACCTAAAGAGTCTCCCTTCAGGCGACGGCGGCGCGGCCATTCTCGATGCCGTTGCTTATTCCGTCCGATTGCTGGCGCGCCAACCAGAAGGGCGGCAGCGAGTGCTGTTGCTGATCAGCGAAACTCGCGACCACGGCAGCCACTTTGCAAGGCTTGATGATGTTGTGCAATTGATCGGATTGACTAATACCCTGGTGTACGCTCTCCCGTTTTCGCCTTACGGATCACAACAACTGGACGTTCTCCGCGGCGCCAATCGAGACGAGTGGACTCCCGTCATAGACATTATCGAGAAGATGGCTGTGGCCCGGCAGGCGATCAGAAAAAATACTCCGAAGGCGCTGGCGGCGATGACCGGCGGCGAGTACGAACTGTTTACCACTCGCAAGGGGTTTGAAACGGACATGAACAGTTTCGCGAATCACCTGCACAGCCGCTATTTGCTGAGCTTCGAGCCCAAGCATCCGCAGCCGGGGCTGCATCAGATTCGGGTGCGTTTGAGAAATCCAGCGGAGAGCGAGACTGTGCTGTACAGGAGCAGTTATTGGGTTCCAGAGGCGGGAAGCCTCAGCCAGTAGGTCGCCCGTCAATCGTCCGCGCCGGCGGTTACTTCCGGAAGCAGTGACCCCTTGAGTCCATTCGCGGACGAGGGCGTCCGCACCACATTTGCCATCTCCTGATCTTTGTATTGCAGCTGGTAGAGCTTGTAGTAAATCCCGCGTTGGGCGAGGAGTTGCTGATGCGTTCCCATCTCGCGCAACTGGGCCTTGTGCATGACGATGATCTTGTCGGCGCGTTGCACTGTCGAAAGCCGGTGGGCAATGATGATCGAAGTCCGTCCTTCGACCATTTTCGCCAGGGCGTCGCGGACTTTGAATTCGGTCTCGGTGTCCACGCTGGATGTGGCTTCATCGAGGATCAGAATCTTCGGCGTGTGCGCGAGGGCGCGGGCAAACGAAATCAACTGCTTCTGCCCGGTAGAGAACGTTGATCCGCGCTCGTGCACTTCTTCTTTGTAGGTGTTGGGCAGGGAGTCGATGAAGTCCGTCAGGTTCACGTCCTCGGCGGCCTGGCGGACCTGCTCGTCCGTGACCCATTCCGTCCCAAGGCGGATATTGCCTTCGATTGTGCCGGTAAACAAGAACGGGTCCTGCAGCACGACGCCAAACCTGCGCCGGAGATCGTTCAAGGACATTTCTTTGACGTCCACGCCGTCAATCCGGACCGCGCCCCGCTGCACATCGTAGAAGCGCAGCAGCAGGGAAATGATGGTCGTTTTGCCCGCACCGGTGTGGCCGACGATGGCAACGGTCTCTCCCGGCTCAATGGTGAAGCTGACATCGCGCAAAACCCAATCCGGTTCTTCTTCTTTGCTGCTGACGGATGTCGAGCTTCGCTCGACCGGACGGGCGAGGGCGCCCGTCCCCACGCGACCTTTCATGGCTCCGGTCTTTTCCGCCGGCGCTCCGCGATACGCAAACCACACATGATCGAACTCAATCCGCCCCGGCCCGTCCGGCGTCTTGGTAACCGCGGCTTCGGTGATCTCGACCGGCGTGTCCAGCAGCTTGAACACCCGCTCGGCGGCCGCCATTGCCGATTGCAGAATGTTGTACTTTTCGCTCAAGTCCTGAATGGGGCGGAAAAATCGCTGCGCATATTGAATGAACGCAATCAGCACGCCGAGCGTGACCGCCGTGTTGCGCAACAGGTGAAAGGCCAACAGTGTTTTGCGGCTGAAACTGACTGCCACTGAAGTCACCACGAGATTGTGCAGCACGTCGCGTCCGCCGAACCAGATCACGCAAGCGATCGCAATGGAAGAAAGAATTTCCACCACTGGGTAATAGACCGCGTGCGCCATGATTGCATCCTTGAACGCATCCATGTGCAGCTCGTTAACTTCGGAAAACTTGTCAAAGGCGCGTTGTTCGCGATTGAAGAGTTGTAAGACCATCATGCCGCTGACGTGTTCTTGCAAATGCGCATTGATGCGCGCGATCGCGGTGCGAATGCGGCGATAGGAATCCCGCACCCGGTCGCGAAAGATTTTAGTCGCGCCAAAAATAAACGGGAGCACCGCAAACGTAATCAGCGCCAGCTTCCAGTTGACGCACAGCATGATGCCGAGAATCCCAGCCAGAACGAAAATGTCCTCGAAAATCGACACCACGCCGGAGGTAAACATTTCGTTCAGCGCGTCCACGTCTGTGGTAACGCGCGTGACCAGGCGGCCTACTGGATTCTTGTCATAAAACCCGATGTGCATGCGTTGCAGGTGGCGGAAGATTTCGCTACGCAGGTCAAACATCACCATCTGCCCGGCCCATTGCATGAAGTAAGTCTGCAAGTATTCGAGCAGAAAGCTGAAGCAGATCAGGCCAACATAGATGGCGGCGATCTGTCCAATGCCAGTCAGAGGATTCGGGCTGAGCCAGTCTCCCAGCATCGAGGGCATCTGGTGAACTGGCGCCAGGTACTTATCCACAGCGATCAGGGTGAGGAAAGGGCCGAGGACGTCCGCTCCTGCCTTCAACACGATGGAACCCAGGGCGAGGCCGACCTTCCAGCGATACGGACGCAGATACTTCAACAACCGCTTCATCAGCCGGTTGTCGTACGCCTTGCCCAGGATCTCTTCTTCGTTGGACGCCATGACCAGTGACTATTGTAAATAGATTGGGACAGTAGGCGATTGGATGGAAAACTTACGGAAGACTCAGTCTTTGAGAGTAATAGGCCCCAACGGAAACCCTAGATCGTCCAGCGCAAAAGCGTTGCTCCCACAGTAAATCCCGCTCCCACCGAAGCCAGCAGCACCAGATCGCCTTTTTTCAAGCGCCCTTCTTCGCGCGCCGTCTGCATGGCCAGCGGAATCGTGCCTGCGGTGGTGTTCCCGTAGCGATCGATATTGATGATCACGCGCTCCGGCTTCAGACCTACGCGCTCCGCCGTCGCCTGAATGATTCTCTGGTTAGCTTGATGAGGAATGAAGCAGTCAATGTCGGCGGCGGTAAAACCATTCCGGGTCAGCAGTTTTTCGCAGACCTCGCCCATCTTGCGGACCGCGTACTTGAAGACTGCGCCACCGTCCTGATGGACGAAGTGCATCTTCTTATCGACGGTCTCGTGAGTTGCGGGATGCAGGCTTCCGCCGCCCGGCATGTAGAGCGAGCAGCCTCCGGAGCCGTCGATCTCATGGACAAAATCAATCAAGCCAACCCCGTCTTCGGCGGGCTCAAGGATGACCGCTCCCGCGCCATCTCCGAACAGAATGCAGGTGGCGCGGTCGGTGTAGTCGAGGATGGAAGTCATCACGTCCGCGCCAATCACCAGTACCTTTTTGTGCGCGCCGGTTGCTATAAACTGCGCCCCGGTCTGCAAGGCGTACACAAAAGCTGAGCAGGCCGCCGAGAGGTCGAAGCCCCAGCACCCCTTTGCCCCCAGCTTGTTTTGTACCAGGCAGGCGGTCGAAGGGAACAGCATGTCGGGAGTGACCGTAGCCACCACGATGGCCTCGATTTCGCTGGGGTCGATTCCACGCTGCGCCAGCGCGCGCCGGGCGGCTTCGGCGGCCAAATCGCTGGTGGCGACTCCTTCGTCCACGATGTGTCGTTCGCGAATGCCGGTGCGGGTGAGGATCCACTCGTCGGAGGTCTCAACGATTTTTTCCAGGTCCCGATTGGTCAAGACTCGGGGAGGGACATAGGTTCCCAGGGCCGTGATCTTGGCACGCATAGGTATGTTCAAATGGCCGATTTCTCCACTGATGAATTGGAATCGTTAATTGTACGCAGAGAGGTCGGAATCGCCAAGGCAGCATTCCCAGATGCTAAGTCAGGCACCGGGAACCCACTGCACACGCAAGAGCCCGTTACCGTTGCTTCCTTCCGGACCTGGCGGGGTTGGCGGGAATGCATCGCGCGAGGCCGATGCCTGACCAGTTTGATCTTAACATCAGGCTCCGGGCTTCAGGCTTTGGGCTTCAGCTTTCGAGACTCAGCGTCGCTGGCGATCCTCCGGTGTCGCAGAGGAGCTAGCAGAAAACAGGTACACTTCGACCTACTTTGCGGGTTCGATGAAAGACGACTAGGACCGACAGGCTAAGCCCCTACCCTTAGGCCCGAAGCCTAGCGCCTGAAGCCCGAAGCCTATCTTCCGTACCCTTTACCTTTCCCCGGAAAATGCCGACAATAGCCCTATCCAAATGGCAGGAAAACAGCACACACCGGCAGAGGTGACCCTGGCAGCGGCCATACGCCGCTATTTCGACGTAGCCCTGTATCTGCTGATCTTTACTGGGTTCGGGACCCTGGCTTCGACCGGCCGGCTTGACATGCCTACCGTCCTCCTGGTGACCCTGGCATTGCTCTTTCGCGGATATGTTCTGGCCCGCCGCCGGCAGGTCCTGCTCTCCGGCCGCTGGACCAACATTCTCACCGTGGCCTGCGTGGCGTTTTACATCGCCGATGCTATGGTCATCTCCCGCGCCTTTCTGGGAGCTACCGTCCATCTTGTCCTTTTCGTGATGCTGGTTAGGCTGTTTTCCGCGCAGAAGGATCGCGACCATTACCTGCTGGCGGTGCTGGCCTTTGTCATGGTTCTGGCCGCAGCGGTGCTCACCGTGGACAGTACCTTCCTTCTGGCCCTGGCGGGCTTCGTTCTGGTCGGCGTCGCCACCTTCATGCTGATGGAAATGGCGCACTCGGCCCAGCGCTCGCCGGTGCTGGCCCGCGAGTTGTCGGTGCGGCATGCTTATCGGAAGTTGTCGTTCACCATCGTGGGAATTGCGCCCGTACTTTTGCTGCTGATTTTCGTCGGCGCAGGACTCATCTTTTTCATTCTTCCGCGCGTCTCCGCCGGTTATCTGAACGCCTACGCCGGAGCCAGCGACCTGACCAGCGGCTTCTCCGACCGCGTGGAGCTTGGCCGCATCGGCCAAATTCAGCAATCCCGGACTGTCGTAATGCACGTGCAGGTGGATGGCGATTCCGCCGGAGCGTTTTCTCTCAAACTGCGCGGCATCGCGTTGAACAATTTCGACGGCCGCAACTGGTCCAATACCCGCGACAAGTTCACTCTCAGTCGCGGCGCCGACGGACGTTTTGATTTGTGGACGAGGAATCCGCAGCCGGTAAAAGGACGCAGCGTCCACTACCGCGTCACCATGGAGCCGTTCCTCAGCGAAGTTTTTTTCCTGATGGCCAGGCCGCAATCGCTCCAGGGCAACTACCGCACAGTTTCGGTAGACACTGCCGAAGACGTTTTTGATGCGGACGCAGAACACCCGGTCGCGCGGTACGAGGCGGATTCAGACTTCCGCCGTCCCGATGCTGCCCGCTTGCAGCAAAGTCCCGGCGGTTTTCCTGCGGATGTGTTGTTGAATAACCTGCAGCTTCCCGCCCTCGATCCGCGCATTAAACCGCTGGCCGAGCAGATTTCCGCCAAGGCCAGCAGCCCCTATGCTAAAGCGGCTGCGATTGCCGACTACCTGCGCCTGCATTACGGCTACACTCTGCAACTCCCGAGCAGCACCCCGCGCGATCCGATTGCGAATTTCCTGTTCGTGCGCCGTCAGGGGCACTGCGAATACTTCGCGTCGTCGATGGCAATCATGCTGCGAACTATAGGCATCCCATCGCGGGTGGTGAACGGTTTTTCCGGCGGTGAATTTAACGACATAACTTCGCAGTACGTGATTCGAGCCAGCGACGCGCACTCCTGGGTGGAAGCCTACATCCCCGGCGAAGGCTGGATGGAGTTCGATCCCACGCCGTCTTCGGGCTACCAAGCTCAAACCCAGTGGAGCCGCTTCATGCTTTATATGGATGCGATGTCCTCGTTCTGGAGCGAGTGGATTGTCAATTACGATCTCGGCCATCAGATTCGATTGACCCAGGACGCCAGCCGTGGCAGCCGCGCGGTTGTGGCGCAAGCTCAATTGTGGGGGCGCAAACAGTACCAGAGAATGCTTGCTTGGGCCAGCAAAACAGAAGACCAAATCGGCGACTCGACGGTGAAATGGGGAATGCGCGTTCTTGCGATGTTCTTTCTTGGTTTGATCGCTGCGAGTATTCCTCGGATGATCGCGCTAGTCCGCCGTTTCCGGATCGCCCGTCGGCCACAGAAGTCTCCGCAGATGGCAGCCAGCATCTGGTACGAACGCATGTTGCGCCAAGCGGCGCGGCGCGGTTGGGAGAAGTCTCCGGCGCAGACTCCGGAGGAATTCGCCGCTGCCATTGCCGATCCAAAGCTGAAGGAAAAAGTTTACGGTTTTACTGAACACTACGAAAATGCCCGCTTCGGAGCATCGGTTGAAGAAGCATCCCGGCTCCCTCAGCTCTACCAAGAGATAAAATCCAGTCGCTGAGAGCGGAGGAAACTCAACGCACCTGGCGGCTAGCGCAGACAGCGCGAATCAAAGGCGCGGGTGATGCGTCACTTGCGGTAAACCTCACGCCATCCGCTGGCCGGGAGGACACCTCCGATGACAGCTCCTAAAACCGCGCCCACCGGCGTGAATATCTCTTTCCCTGCGTTCGGAAACCATGCGCCTTGTCCTTGCCCTCCATCAATTCCCGCGCCTATGCCCAGGCCAGCTCCGGCCCCAACCGCAGCACCGATCAGAATGTGCCGGCCCCGATGCCCTCTGCTTCTGGAGAGAACCCGGCGAACATCCTGTTGCCCGAATGTCTGGCTCCCGCCCGCCGAGCTGACTACGACTGACTCGTCGCTTGCAGACTGCAGGGTCCCCCGGTACGATTTTCCGTCGTTCAGCACAACCTTGACTTCCTGACCCTGTGGTAGTTGCTTGACGCTCTCCCAGCCGCCACTTTGGGCAGCGCTGGGGTGGGTAATTATCGCGACCCCAAGCAGCGTCAATACAATCTTTCGAACGACATCGTATGCGTTATGGCGCATGCTAATCCTCCGGGAATGTGCTCCGCGGATAGTACGCCAAGGCGGAGTGACCACAATCAGAATTTGTCTATTTTTTTCGTTCGCTAGAAGTGAAACACCAATCCGCCGCCGACGTAGTAATTGTGCTGGCGGCTCCTACCGGTCACGACGTTGATCGGGGGCGCTCCGCTCCAATCGTCGCGCGCCTCAAATCGAAACCTGGTTTTCTGCAGCTTCGGAAGCCGGACATCCATTCCCACTCCGCCCTCCAGGACGCCGCTGTTCTTGATCCGCGGTCCGGGATTGCGGCCGCCGTACTGCAAATCTTTGCTGGCCACGAAGCGGCCCAGACCGCCGCCGAAGCTGAACCATGGCGAAACCGCCAGGTTGGGAATCAGGGTGACACGGGCAGCCGGGGTAATGAAAAGCGAGCTGTACTGCATCGGCGTTATGTTGATGCCGTAGTTCAGGTCTTCGTCGTGGTTGTAAATAACGGGGATTTCGGCCGCGAGTTCTCCCCAGAAATACCGCCGGAAGGTCCGCGCGAAGTTGCCCTCAAAGGTGAGCCCTTTGCCGAAATGAATGGTATTATCGAAAAAATTGGTGTTGGGCGGGGTCTGATCGCTGATAAAGGTGCGCCCAATCGTCCCGGCGACTTCGTTCTTGGATTCCAGACTCGGGGTTTCGCGGCCCGGCGATTCCTGCGCAGCAGCGATCGTGCTCCCGGCGGCGAGCAGCATCAGGACCACAGCCAAAAAGTTCCGCATCTCTCCTCCGACTCGAAGCATGCGCTTAAGAGGAGCCTAGCATGATCCGCGAGAGGGGCAATTAGCTTGGCTGGTGCGCCGGGTATCGGAAGTAACTGAGGGATCGCGGGGGTTCTTGAGGTCAGAGTTCCGGTTGAACCGCCCTCCTTCCGCATGTTAGGCTCTTGAGTTTCCTATGGTGGCCCAGCTACCGCCGTGATTGAGGTCTTTTGTCGCCTGTCGATACCACACCCGCTATCCGCAAGACTGCTCTGAATTCCGTCCATCGCCGCCTGGGAGCGAAGATGGTCGAATTCAACGGCTGGGACATGCCGGTCGAGTACTCCGGAATTATTGCCGAGCACATGGCAGTGCGAACCGGGGTGGGCATCTTCGACGTCAGCCACATGGGCGATATTCGCCTCGCCGGGCCCGAGGCGCTGGCCGCGGTCCAGCACATCTCCATGAACGACGCCTCGCGCCTCGCCGTTGGCCAGGCACAGTATTCCGCTCTGCTCTATCCGCAGGGCACGTTCGTGGACGACGTGATTGTCCATCGCCTGGGTCAGGATGAGTACCTGCTGGTGATCAACGCCGGGACGCGGGAGAAAGACTTCAGCTGGGTCTGGGACAACACCCGCCAGTTCGACTGTGCCGTGGAAAACTTGTCGGACGATTTCACCCAGATCGCGATTCAGGGTCCGAAAGGCGTTGACCTGCTGCAAAAGCTCACTGATGCGCACTTGGCGGCGGTGAAGTTCTACTGGGTTACGCGCGGAACGGTCTCCGGGCTGAAAGACACTTTAATCGCCCGTACCGGCTACACCGGCGAGGATGGTTTCGAAATCTACATTCCGTCCGACGAAGAAACCAGCGCCCGGGTATGGAATGAAGTCCTCGAAGCGGGAAGGGAATTCGGCGCCATCCCTTGCGGCCTGGGTGCGCGCAATACTCTTCGCCTTGAGTCGAAGCTCCCGCTCTACGGACACGAAATTTCCGATACCATCAATGTGTGGGAAGCCGGACTCGATCGCTTCTGCAAAATGGAGAAGCCCGAGTTCATCGGTCGCGCCGCTTTGGAAACAGCGAAAGCCGAAACCCTGAAGCGGACACTGGTCGGCTTGGAGATGACCGACCGCGGGATCGCCCGCGACGGCTACAAAGTTTGGAATGAAGGCGGAACCGAGATCGGCTATGTAACCAGCGGATCATACGCTCCGTTTCTGAAGAAGAACATCGCGTTGGCCTATGTTCCGCCTCAATACACGGCGCTGGGGTCAACGGTGCAGGTTGAAATTCGCGGTCAAGGCGTGAAGGCGCAGGTTGTACCCACGCCGTTTTACAAGAAGCCGAAGAAGACTTAACCACAGCTTAGGAGCTGATTGAATGCCCTATCCAACCGACTTCAAGTACACCAAGGAACACGAGTGGATCAAAGCCGACGGCAACACCGCGACGATCGGCATCACAAGTCATGCCCAGGAATCCCTCGGCGATATCGTGTTCGTTGATCTTCCGAAGGTCGGCACCGAGTTGACCGTCGGCAAAACCTTCGGCAGTGTGGAATCGGTGAAAGCGGTGTCGGACTTATACGCGCCCGCTTCTGGCACGGTGACGGAAGTCAACGGTGATCTGGCAACCGCGCCTGAAAAGATCAATAAAGACGCGCACTCTGCCTGGATGCTGAAGATCACGTTGAAGAATCCCGGCGATCTGAATTCGCTGCTTTCCGCGACTGATTACGAAAAATTTGTCGCAGAAGAGGGCGGACACTGACCTTGGCCGCGCAACAATCGAACGATGCAATAAGTACATCTAATAATTTCCATGCGCTATCTTCCTAAGTCTCCGGCTGACCGCGAAGCCATGCTCAAGGCTATTGGCGCACGGTCGATTGACGACCTGTTCGCCCCGATCCCAGCCGAATATCGTCTCAACCGCGATCTGAAAGTTCCTCGTCAGATGGCCGAATCGGAGATTGTGGATTGGTTCCGCGAGCGCTCGCGCGAAAACGGCGACGGCCACGCCACATTCCTTGGAGCCGGAGCTTACTATCACTATCGCCCCGTAATTATTGATTCGCTGATTTCGCGCGGCGAGTTCCTAACCGCCTACACCCCGTACCAGGCCGAAATTTCGCAGGGGACGCTGCAGTCCATCTTCGAATTCCAAACCATGATTTGCGAGCTGACCGGGATGGAGGTCGCCAACGCCTCCATGTACGACGGTTCGACCGCCGCAGCCGAAGCCGTGATGATGGCCGTCCGCCTTACCGGTCGCAACTCGGTCGCGCTTGCCCGCAGCGTGCATCCCGAATATCGCGAAGTGCTTGAGACCTACGCGTTTCATCAGGGGATGCCGCTGGCTACGGTTCCGTTTACCGAGAGCGGCCGCATTAACGTGCAGGAACTCGAAAACGCGATCACTTCTGACACCGCGTGCGTCTTGATCCAGTCGCCGAATTTCTTTGGCACGATTGAAGATGTGGAAGCCGTCGCCGAAATTGCCCACCGCAAAGGCGCAATGCTCGTGGTTTCCATCGCGGAAGCGGTTTCGCTGGGAATCGTCGAGCCGCCGCGTTCGGCTGATGTCATTGCCATGGAAGCACAATCGTTTGGCGTGCCTCTTGGTTTCGGCGGCCCGTACTGCGGAGTCATCGCTACGCGCGAAAAGTACGTTCGGCAAATGCCCGGCCGTCTTGTCGGCCAGACCACCGACCGCAGCGGTAAGCGCGGATTCGTCCTCACCCTCGCCACTCGCGAGCAGCACATTCGCCGGGAGAAGGCGACCTCGAACATCTGCACCAACCAGGCGCTGATCGCGTTGATGGTCAACATTTTCATGAACGTCTATGGCAAGGTTGGGTTGAAGGAATTGGCCAAGCAGAATCTGGCGAAGACCGCCTACGCCGCTGGACAGTTTGCCAAGCACGGCAAGATTTTGTTCGGCAGCGCGCCGCGGTTCAATGAATTTGTCGTCCAGACGAGCGAAGACCCCCTGGCCATCAACGCGCGCTTGCTCGGACACAAAATCGTCGGCGGCCTGCCACTGAAAAAGTTCTATCCCGAGCTGGGCAATGCGTCGTTATGGTGCTGCACTGAACTCAGCACGCGGACGGTGATTGATACCGCTGCGGGATTCCTGGCCGAGAGCGAGCATTCTGAGAAAAGCGCGAAGGTGGAAACTGCGGAAGAGGTGGCCCGCTGATGAAGCACATGACTCCGAAAGCCACACGCAACGTCAGCCAGAACGAAGGCTTGATCTTTGAAAAGTCCTCACCCGGCAAAGCCGCGTGGAGACTGGCGCCGCTCGACGTACCCGCAGTGAACGCAGGCGAGCTTCTGGGAGAATCCGAAAGAAAAGACCTTGGCCAACTGCCGGAAGTGAGCGAGATCGAAATCATCCGCCACTTCACCCGGCTTTCGACTTGGAATTACGCCATCGATCTCGGAATGTATCCGCTCGGCTCGTGCACGATGAAGTACAACCCGCGCGTAAATGAGGTTGTCGCCAGACTGGATGGCATCGCGAATGGCCACCCTTATCAGCCAGGGAAAATTTCGCAGGGCGCGTTGCGCATCATCGAGACGCTGAGCGATTGCCTGACCGAAATCACCGGCATGGACGCCATCACTTTGCAGCCCGCGGCCGGCGCGCATGGAGAATTTACCGGCCTGTTGATCGTCCGGGCATTTCACGATTCGAAAGGCGCGCCGCGAAAGAAGGTCCTGATCCCTGATTCCGCGCACGGCACCAACCCCGCTACCGCAGCTATGGTCGGTTATGCGGTTGAGAATTTGAAGTCCAACGCCAGCGGTATGGTTGACATCGCATCACTCGAAGCGCAGATGAACGAAGATGTTGCGGCGCTGATGCTGACCAATCCCAACACGCTAGGCGTCTTCGAGCAGGAGATTCACAAGATCGCCGAAATCCTTCACGCCAAGGGCGGCCTGCTCTACATGGACGGCGCCAACATGAACGCGCTGGTCGGCAAAGTCCGTCCCGGAGATTTCGGCGTGGACGTGATGCACCTGAACCTGCACAAAACTTTTTCCACGCCACACGGCGGTGGTGGCCCCGGGTCAGGCCCGGTGGCGATCAAGAAATTTCTGGAGCCGTTTCTGCCGAAACCGGTTCTGACCTCAAAGCCTGACGGCACTCTGGACTTCGACTATGATCGTCCGCAGTCTGTTGGCCGGGTACGCTCTTTCTACGGAAACTTTGGCATGTTCGTGCGCGCGCTCGCTTATATTCTTGCCAACGGCCCCGACGGCCTCCGCCAGACCACCGAGGATGCGGTGCTGAACGCGAACTACATCCGCAAGGGACTCGAAGGCGCTTACGACTTGCCCTATTCCAGCCCCAGCATGCATGAAGTCGTGTTCAGCGATAAAGTGCAGGCCAAGAAAAACGTGCGCACCATGGACATTGCCAAGCGCGTGATTGACTACGGATTCCATCCTTACACAACCGCTTTTCCGTTGATTGTCCCTGGCGCGCTCATGATCGAGCCGACGGAAAGCGAATCCAAAGAAGAGTTGGATTTTTTCATCGAGGCGATGAGAGCGATCGCCGCAGAGGTCGAAGAAGATCCCGAGATCGTGCGCACCGCGCCGCACTCGACGCGGGTCGCACGCTTGGACGAAACCGCCGCGGCCAGAAAGCCCGTGCTCCGCTGGAAACCAGGCTAAGAAAGCCCCAAAGACCGACGCCTGAAGCCCGCTTTTCTACGCGCTCTTCTTCGAGGTCACCGCGTAGAACGCTGCAGCTTCCTGTTCCACATTCTTACTGCCGCAATGCGGACATCGTGTTCTCGAAGTGTCAGGACCAGTTCGAAGGGTTTGCGGCAGCCGTTGCAGTGATAGTCGTACACGGGCATAAATACCTCCCGCTGAATTCGTCTCGATTGTAACCCCGTCCAGAGAGCGGCGAGTCTTTCATTTTTCCGCGAACTTGACCAATGCCTGCGTGTTCTCCCAGCTCAGTTGCAGCGTGCAGGCTCCACCGGATTGGTCGAAGCTGATCGTAAAATTCTCAACTGGGCCAGAAGTAGATGAAACCGACATCGGCACCCGCGCCAGCTCTTCTGACTCGTACTTGTACGGAATCCCCCACTCGCCGATGTGCTTGTTAATAATCAGTGTCCAGCTGTCCGGGGTTGGAACGGTGAAGATGGTGTAGTTGCCGGCGGGAACGTCCTTGCCTCCGACCGTCAGGTTCGAGCCGGTAACGAAGGTGGTCGCTTCGTTGGCGCCCGTGCGCCAAACCTGGCCGTACGGCACCAGCCCGCCCATGATTTTGCGGACTTCGTGAGTCTTAGGGTCGTGAACGCGCGGGCTGGAGTAGTTCACAGTGATCGTCTTGCCGTCAGCGAGCTTGCATTGCGCCTGTGCTGGCGGGCTGAGGCGCTGGCTCTTGTCTTGCTGCGCGGCTGCGGTGGTTGCACAGATCAGAGCGATCGCGGCGATGAAGAGGGTGCGTTTCAACATGGTTTC
>Ga0210407_10001671_pt1 | contig 20327 bp, 13 predicted proteins | sample IncBWC27MmetaG_FD_150860 | JGI IMG/M metagenome (GOLD analysis project Ga0210407, IMG submission 150860) | Forest soil microbial communities from Barre Woods Harvard Forest LTER site, Petersham, Massachusetts, United States - Inc-BW-C-27-M | ecosystem: Environmental > Terrestrial > Soil >... | reverse complement strand
CGTCAAAATTGTCTGGCCGGAGTTGTCATTGGATAATGCGGCAATCTGGCAAATCAATCGCTCGTTTGCCTATCAACTGAACTACTACGCGCGCAAAGAAATTCCTGAATGGAAACCTGGGGACACGCGTCCCGCGCTGCTTTTCGTCGCCAAGGGCAAACAGCAGGAGGCTGCCAACTACGGATTTCGTTGCGTGGATTTTGCAGCTCCTCCCGCAGTCATCGCCTGTCGGGACACAGGCTCACTTGGCCGGCTTGGCGGCGGGAACGCTGGCAACAGCCTGAGTAACCGCCAGCCGCGTTAGAAAGAACGTCACCACGCGATTCTCGTAAGCGCGCTTTTCATCGTCGGGCAGATTCACAAAGTTTCCGTGCGCAATGATCGCTTGCTCCCTTGGCTCCGGCGCCTTCAGGAACACCTCGCGCGTGATCGAAGCAAGCTCTGGATCATCCGCCGCCTGAATAAACAGCATCGGCACTCCAGCCATTCCCGAAAGTTTCGCTGAAAGCGGCGGATCATTTATGTGTTTGTAGTTCATCCACTCGAAGCACATTTGCGCCGACTTCACCACCATGGGAAATCCGCCCACGCCGGTTTTTTCCACGCCGATCTTCACCATCTGCCTCGGATAGTCGTACACCGCATCCAACGCCAGCGCGCGCACACGCGGATCTTTTTCCGCCTCGCGCAGCCCCGCGTACGCTCCAATGTTATAACCCCACAACCCAAAACGCGCCGCGTCCACGTCATTTCGCTTCGCCAGGATATCAATCGCCGCGCGAACTTCGTCCGCCTCGCGATAACCAAACGTCGTGACACCCGCGTTGGCGCCGTGCGCGGCAAAGTCAAACACAAACACGTTGTACTGGTGATCCTGCAGCGCTGAAACCAGCGTCAGCAATTCTCCGCGGCTCGATTCATATCCGTGCAGCAGGATAATCGTCGGCGCACCGCGGAATCCCGGGAAAAACCACCCGCGCCGGTTCCCGAGCCCCGCGACGGTAAAATCCACTTCATCAGGGCGGCCGGGAAAGCTGGCCATATTAATTTCGGAACTGGTGCGCTGCGGCTTCACGATCCAATACGTCAGCACACCGGAAATCACCACCGTGGCTATAAGAGCAAAGAAAACGAACGCCAGAATGACGGTTAGGAGCTTCGTGTACCAGCGGCTCGGATAATGCAGTTCATCAACTATGGACATGGGCTCAGGGGCTGGTCTGTGCCAGCGTGTCTAATTTCCGTCTTACTTGCTGCGATCCTGAAAGCTATAGCCGAATCGTAACATGCGGATTCCCCCCGTTAGCTTCCGTTCTCGGCCCGATGTGTTCGATTCGTATAGGGTTTAGCGGGTTGATTTGGCAGGAGTTCCCCCGAATCGGCTATCATGTCACGTGGGCAGGCGAGCAGCACGCCGGCCCATTCCGATGAATATCATTGACCTCCGCCAGACGACTGTCCGTCAGCTTGAGCCGCTGCTGCTTGAGGAAGCCCGCCATTGGCGCGACGAACTCCATTGGGATTACCGCAGCGCGCTCGACCTCATCAAGAGATTCCTGGATGCCCACGCGCTTTCCGGCTGCGTGGCGTTTGAAGGCGGGCATGCGGTCGGCTACTCGTTTTACGTGCTGGAAGACTACAAGGGATTGATTGGCGGGCTGTACGTTTCGCCGAGCCAGCTCCAGGAGCCGATCGGGCGACGCTTGCTTGACGAAATGCTGTTCAGCATGCGCGCGCTGCCGCAGTTGCATCGCATTGAAGCGCAGCTTATGCCGTTTGGCGGGCCGGTGGATGCCGCGCTGCGCGACCAGGGCTTCCGGCTGTACACGCGGCAGTTCATGCTGCTCGATCTGCTGAAGAAGAGCGACCCTGTTCCCAGCATGAACTCCGGATTGCGCCTTGACCGCTGGCATGACCGCTACTTCGAGCCGTGCGCCAAACTGATTTACCTGGCGTACGCGAATCACGTGGACGGCGACATCAACGACCAATACCGCACGCGAAACGGCGCGCTGAAATTCCTGAAGAACATCATCCTGCTTCCCGGGTGCGGTCAGTTTCTTCCGAACGCTTCGTTCGTCCTGCATCATCCGGAGAGCGACGAACTCGCGGGCGCGATTCTGACCAGCGAAGTTTCCACTGGAGTCGGCCACACCACGCAAATCTGCGTGATGCCCGGCTTTCAGGGCCACGGGCTGGGCCGCATTCTGATGCTCACCGCCGCGGAAACGCTGCGTGCGCTGAAGTTCAGCGAACTCACCCTCACCGTCACCACCGAAAACCGCACCGCCGTGCATCTCTACGAACGCCTCGGCTTCTCGAAGGTAAGGAGCTTCACCGCCGGCGTCTGGCCGAAGTGAAGTAATCAGTAATCAGTAACCGGAATCTGATCCCAACCTCCTTTCGACACGGTCATTTCGCAGCCTTCAGTTTCTTCTGTGCACTCTCGAATTCGTCGCCGGGGAGCCACTTGATTTCGGTGGGTTGGGCGGAGGCGACTTGGCCGAGCGTGTAGCCGAAGGTGGCTAGCTTGGCGTCGCCGGTGAAATCCCAGGATTCCACGAAGGCGTCAGCGGGCTTGTGGTAGTGGTTCTCGACGTAGTCTTTGGATTGCGCTTCGCCCCAGGCCAGGTCGTGGCCTTTGAATTTCAGGCCTTCGCTGATGGAGAAAGCGGGAATGCCGACGCGGCCGAGGCTGAAGTGATCGGAGCGGTAGTAGTGGCCCGCTTCAGGATGCGCGTCGGGCTTGATGGCCAGGTTGAATTCTTTGGCGATTTTTTCGACTTCGGGATAGAAGGTGGTGCGTTCGGCGCCGCTGACCTCGACCTCCTCGGGGATGCCGAGCGGGGCGAGCGCGTCGTAATTCAGATCGACGATGGGCTGGACGGGTAGCTGCTCGAGATGCTTGCCCAGGTATTCGGAGCCGAGCAGACCTTGCTCTTCTGCGGTGACGGCAGCAAATAAAATCGAGCGCGGCGGCGCGGGTTTGGTGCCCGCCCAGACGCGAGCCAACTCGAGCAAAATTCCGCAGCCGGTCGCGTTGTCCACGGAGCCGTGATAAATCTGGTCGCCCTTGGCGCGCGCGGGATCGATGCCGAAGTGATCGTAGTGCGCGGTATAGAGAACTGCTTCTCCCTGCTGCGCTTCGTGTCTACCTTCCACCATGCCCAGCACGTTGCGCGACGAGAACGGGCGAATCGACGAAGCAACGTGCGCTTTCAGATGAACCGGCAATTCGATCGGCTTGAAATCGCGCGATTGCGCTTGCTTATACAGGTTGTCGAGATTCAGGCCACCCATGGCCACCAGTTTGCGGGCGACTTCGAGTTGAATCCAGGACGCGGCTTCCAGCTTGGGCGTGTCGTCGAGTTTCAGATATGAGCGTTCGCCGCCCCAGGAGTTGCGGACGACTTCCCACGGATAGCTGGCCAGGTCGGTACGGTGAATAATGAGTGTGCCAACAGCGCCACGCCGTGCGGTCTCTTCAAATTTGTAGGTCCAGCGGCCGTTGTAAGTGAGCGCCTTGCCTTTGAAGAAATTGGGGTCGTTGGACTCTGGCTCGCTGACGAAGAGCAGCGCCACTTTGCCGCGCAAGTCGTAGTCTTTGTAGTCGTCCCATTTGTTTTCCGGGGAAGTTATGCCGTAACCGACAAAGACGATAGGGGCATCAATGTCGGCGGATTCGGTCTGTGTCTCATTGCTGGTGACGTAATCGTCGAGATTTTTCAGCTCCACCGGCGCTCCATTCGCAGGCACGAATGCGAACGTAGTCGCAGCAAGAGACCGGACGCCCACCATCGGCACGTCCTGAAAGTAACTGCCGTTCGATCCGGCAGGCTTGAGGCCGTAGGACTTGAACTGGTCCGCAATCCAGTTGGCGGCGGCATCACCACCCTTCTGGCCGGTGCCGCGGCCTTCGAGTTCGTCGCTTGAAAGATATTTGACCGTAACGCGCATGCGCTGAGGATCAATCTTAGGCGATTGCGTTTTTTCAGCGAGCAGGATACCGGCGACGAGCACGACACAGGCAAGCAGAAGGACAGATTTACGCATGCAAGGACTCCCCTGAAGAGATTGGAAACGACGCACGCCACTGTAACACGAGAGAGTGGCAAAGGCCGAAGTGGCCAGCGGCCAGTGGCCCGTGACGCGGTGAGTCCTGACCTGCGCACGGTGAGGAGTGATCGGACTAGACACCCCCACCCCGGGGTATCACGTATGTGCGGGAATGATTGGACTTGCCGGAGGGCCGCGCATCCCTCTCGAAAGGCGCTCGGGACAAGCGTGCGGGAATGATTGGACTTACCCGCGAGGCTTATTGGGACAGTAAGAAGCGCGGTGTGTACCAGGCGGTAACTCCCCCTCCCCCCTGTTTTTCGTAAGTGCCGGAAATAGTGGAGTTGAAGTCGTTTGGTTTCTATCAGTTTTGAACTGATGGAAACACGGGACTTAGCTGCGAGGCTTTTTGGGACGGGAAGATGCGCGGTGGAAAATAGAGAAGGACCATTCGACAGGCTCAGGGTGGACATCTTTCGTCGGATGTCCAATCTCCGCGCGAACATGGCGTATTGTCTCGCGTTATTCACAACTAGGTAACGGTATTTTATAGTACTGGAACAATTTTGCGGCGAAAGGGTAACGGGAACAGTCAAGAGAACGGGAAATGAAAAGTCAAAACCCGCACCCTTGAAAACCACAAGGGTGCGGCACCCAAATTCGTCTTAGCGCTTCAAGCGTGTGCCACCCGCCCCAGGTTGGTCTTGGACCTTGAAAGGCTGGGAGTAGAACACGTGTTGGTTGCCCCCAGCCTTGCTGTTCGAGAATGATGTGAAGGCAACTATGCGAATCGTATCGCCTGGATGGATACCTTCCACGGTGGCTACTTCATAAGAACCACTTGGGTAGATTGACTGACCAAACCAAAGAGCCTTTTCTGTATTCACGTCCTCAGCGGAGCGTCCGTGATCAAAGATTGTGCGCCAGGAGCGAGATTGCTGATCCCATTTCTCAAGACGATCATGGTAGGTGATCGCCCCATCCATTGTGCCTTCCGGCCATCGGTGCCCTTCAAATTTGAGGGGTGTGAACGTGTAGTTAGTTATCCTGAGACGGTACGCAGTCTCTGAGCGTGGCACGCCAATGTCGGAGTGGTCTTCAACAAGGTCTACGTGGTAACCATAAGTGAAGAAATCTCCAAATCTAAGGAAATGCACACACTCCCAAGCGATTAGGAACATGAAGGGAAGTAGGAGTGTGGGTAGAGTAATTCGCCGACCGGACCGCGCAGAACTTTGTTTGACTGTCATGGCGCGTGGCCCGGGTCAAACGGTTTGGAATTTGTGGACATCGAACCGGGAGAGGATATCACCTCGGTAATTCTCGTGAAAGTAGAAGAGCGGAGGGGTACCCTCCGTGCCACAACATCAAAGCGGCAGAATCAAAAAAAGGGGAAAATAATTTGTCGCGCACGGCGGATTATTTTTTGATTCACCGTGCAACTTTTTGGTGCATGACCTCATCCAAAGTTTGCGAGGGGTGTAGATTTTTTCGATGGAATTCGAAAGTGGTTTCCGAAAATGGTACGGAGCGGCGTGGATTTTATGATTATCCGCACGAATTGGGAGAGGAACGGGTTGCACTATTTTAGTGCAGATTGAAAATTAAGAACTTGCGGAGAGCGAGGAGTTTGGCAGGGGTCTTGCAGATAGTTTGAACGTTGGCTCGCCTTGGTGGTGGGGTCAGGTCTTTTTCCACCACGGAGTTTTCAGTAAATAAAACCCGGAAGAGGTGCAACTTGAATTTTTTCAAGCGGTGGATAAGTGTGTCTGTACGCGTCTTGTGCGTCTGCGGATTGCTTGCGGGAATGATCCTGCCAGCCGTGGCGCAGAACGCGACGACGGGAGAACTTGTTGGCACGGTCACTGACCCGGCCGGAGCAATCGTTCCCGGAGCCAAGGTTCACCTGAGAAGCCTTGCGCAGAACGAGACGCGAGAATCGCAAACGAGCAGCGCGGGGGTGTTCCGCTTTTCGCTGCTTGCGCCCGGCAATTATGAATTGAGAATCGAAGCGAAGGACTTCGAGAGCCAAGTGCAGAAGGTGGAGGTTTCACTGGGCGCGACGAGAACCGTGGACCTGAAACTTACGTTGGGAGCGACATCGCAAGTGGTGACGGTGATGGAGCAAGCGCCGTTGCTGCAGGCGTCTGACGCCAGCGTGGTGACGACGCTGTCGGAAACGACAGTGCAAAACGTGCCGAATCCGGGGAACGACATCACGTATTCGGCGCTGTTGACGCCAGGGACGACAGAGAACACAGCCGGCGGCTTCGGAAATTTCTCCGCCAACGGAGTATCGGCGACGAGCAACCTTTTCTCGATCAACGGAATGGACTCCAACGACCCGTACCTGAACCTGAACAATTCCGGGGCGACAAACCTGACACTGGGGCAAAACGAAGTGCAGGAAGTGAGCGTGGTGACAAACGGGTACGGCGGGCAGTTTGGCGGGCTGGCGGGATCGAACGTGAACATCACGACCCGGAGCGGAACGAACGATTTTCACGGCGACCTGAAGTATTTCTGGAATGGCCGGACGCTGAACGCGAACCCCACGTTCAACAATTCCAGCAATACGCCGCGCTCGTTCGTAAATGCAAATCAATATGGCGGAGATTTCGGCGGCCCGATCATCAAGAACAAGCTGTTCGGGTATTTCAACACGGAAGGCTTGTACCTGGTGATTCCGACATCGACGAAGACGGTGGTGCCGACGCAGCAGTTTGAGAACGACGTGATCGCCAACCTGCAGCAGCAGGGACTGACGAATTCTGTGGCGTTTTACCAGAACATATTCAAGCTGTACAACGCTGCTCCGGGCATTAATAGAGCGCAGCCTGGAGGCGGGCCGACCGATCCAACGGGATGCCAGACGACTGCGGGCGGGCCCTCGCTTTTTCCCAACGTTGATCCGGCATTCGGAAACGGGTCGACTTCGCCCTGCGCGCAATTTTTCTTTTCGAACGTGAACGCGAAGACGCACGAGCAACTGTATTCGTTCCGCATCGATTACAACATCGGAGCGAAGGATACGATCTACGGACGGTACCAGCAGGATAAAGGGGTGCAGGCGACGTTCACGGACCCGATCAACCCGGTGTTCAACGCGGTGAGCAACCAGCCGGAATACCAGGGCCAGATCAACGAGACGCACTTCTTCAGCGGGACCGCGGTGAACCAGCTGGTGGTTTCGGGGCAGTGGTATTCAGCGCCATTCTCGCAGCCGAATCCGCAAGCGGCGTTTCAGGCATTTCCGACGACGCTGCAGTTCGGCAACGGTCTGTTTACTACCTTGGGAGGACAGGACTTTCTGTTCCCGCAAGGCCGCAATGTGACGCAGGCGCAGCTCTCGGACGATTTCTCGAAGAGCTTCAGCCGGCACACGATCAAAGTGGGACTGAAGTTCCGGAGAAACGATGTTACGGACTCCAGCTTCGGGCAATTTGCCAACGGACTTGTGACCGAAGGAACAACTGCGGATTTCATCTCCGGAGGAATCGGAACGATGCCGGGCGACACGGGAGCCACGTTGCAACAGCAATTCGCACAGAGCAGCGAGCAGCGTTTCACGTTCTGGCAACTGGGCGGATACATCGAGGATGACTACAAAATCCGGCCAAACCTGACGTTGACGTTTGCTTTGCGCATCGACCACGACTCAAATCCTTCGTGCAAGAGCAACTGCTTCTCGAATCTGGTCGAACCGTTCACGACATTGGTAAACGACCCGAACCGGGGAGGAGCGAACGCGGCCAATATCCCGTACAACCAAGTCATCAACTCGGGGCTTTCGACCGCATTCAAAGACTACACGGGGGTGCAATGGGCGCCGAGGATCGGCTTCGCGTGGCAGCCGGGCAGATTCGGAAAGAGCCTGGTGGTCCGCGGAGGGTTCGGCATCTTCTACGACGGGTTCCCCGGGCAACTGGTGGATAACCTGGCCGGCAATGCTCCGAACGTAAGCACGTTCAACGTGAATGGCGGATTTCTTGCACCAAACGAAACCACAGGGCCAGGAAGCCTTTTCACGATTGCCGCAAATTCCAACGCTGCGTTTGTAAACGGCTTTCCGCAAGGAATCACGCTTGCGCAGTTGCAGGCGAGCGGGACGCAGTTTTCGGCGCCTTCGTTCAACTACACGCCAAACTACAATCCGCTCCCGTACTACGAGAAGTGGAGCCTGGAAATCGAGAAGCAGATTGGGGCAAACAGCGCGCTGACGGTGGGCTACGTGGGAAATCACGGGCTGCGCGAGACAACGCAGTTCAACAGCGTGAACGCGTTTGCGCCGCTGATTGCATTTCCGGGCGGGTTTGCAGGACTGCCGACGACGGCGCCCGACCCGCGCTTCAACAAAGTGACCGGGTTGTACAACAATGCGATCTCCGACTACAACGGCGTGACCGTATCGTTGGTTCATCGCTATTCGTCCGGTCAATTCAGCGTCAATTACACCTACAGCCATGCACTGGACGAAATTTCGAATGGAGGGTTCTCGACGTTTGCGTCGGCGCAGTTCGGGGCGACGAACAACTCGATTCAATTTCCGCAAACTCCGTTTAACCTGCGAGCGAACTACGGGAATGCCGACTATGACGTGCGGCATCAACTGAACGCGAATTACGTCTGGGAACTGCCGCTGAGGAAACTGACATTTGGCCATGGGCCAGATGCGGCTTTGAAGGGCTGGCAGGTGTCCGGAACGGCGTTCGTACGTTCGGGCTTGCCGTTCACGCCTGTGGATCTGGGCACGAGCGCCGCACTGAATGGATTTGGATACGGCGGCACGGTGTTCGCAACGCCGCTGGTGCCGAATACAAACCAAAAGTGCACCGGCATCACTTCCGCCGGGCCCACTTGCATCGGTTCGGGGCTCTTTGCAACGTCGCCGAATGGGTTCAGCACGCTCGCGAGGAACACGCTGCGCGGGCCGGACTACTTCAACGCCGACTTCTCCATCATGAAGTACATTCAAGTGCCGAAGTGGGAGAAGGCGAAGTTCGCGATTGGAGCGCAGTTTTACAACGTGTTCAATCATCCGAACTACGACATCCCCATGGCCAACGTAGCCAACACAGGGGGCTTTGGACAAATCATCCGCACGGTTTCGGGGCCGACGTCGCCGTTTGGTTCGGTGCTGGGGGCGGATGCTTCGCCGCGGTTGATCCAACTGAAGGCGCAGTTCACGTTCTAAATTAATTAGAAAGAGAAAGTGAAGAAGGGCGGCTTTCGGGCCGCCCTTTTTTTGTGTGCGAGGAGGCGAAGCTTACCAAGGGGGAGGAGACTGATGGGTTGGTGCGAGATCTTCAACGGGCGGGGGTAACGGAGGAGCAGATGCCACGACACGCACGCGTTCCATCAGATATTTTCCGGCGTAGCATGCGAAGACCGCGACGAGGATGCTAAACGCCAACACGACAAACAAGGCACAGAAGAACAGCAAACAAACGAAAAGTTCCCTTGCGTGATAGGAATAAAGGCCGAAGCCTAGAAGCAAGAAGGAGAGTTGCGCTAGGAGGAGTCCGTTGCGAAGGCGCCGCCAAAAACCGTTGAGAAACATTGGCATGAGATGAAGGAGGGATTCCCCCGGGGAGAAAAAGAAAGACGGCGAGATGACGGACACCGACCGACCCGCCCAGACCGGCCAATATCGCTCTGTCCCGCCGTCAAGAACAAATCCTAGTGCATGCAGAAGAGGGACGCTGTTCATTATTGAACAGTTGAGAACATTTTTTTGACGATTCCATGAGAGGGGAAATTTCGAGCGGGGGTGTGCAAAAGTGGGCGGCAGGAGAATTGCAAAGCCGTTAGGATGCGGAGGCTAACGGAAATGGAGCAGCATGCCGAACGAATCGCATCAACGGGCCGCGGAATTCCATGAGCTTGCCGCGCACGCGCACCGAGCGGCCGCCACTGAGCATGGGAAGGGCGATCACCAGACCGGACACGAGCGTTCCAAGCGGGCAATGGAACATAGCAACAAGGCGTTTGAGTGGGCGCAAGCAGCACACCAGGAGTCAGAGGAATCAGCGAGTAAACCACGAGCATGAGACGTACCGCTGCGAAGTGAGGTGAAGAATGAAACGCAGTAAATCGAAAAGTTCTCCGCTTGGTGATTTCTCTTCAGGCGCGGGCCTGGGGGGCAAGGTGACGGAGTATCGGAACAATGAAGAGATCTATGCGCAGGGTCAACCCGCCGGAACGCTATTCTACATTCATCAGGGCGGGGTGCGGCTGAGCACACAGACGAAAGATCAACCATCAGCAATCACGGGAATCCTGGGGGTGAACGAATTCTTCGGCGAATTATGCCTGGCGGATTATCCCCTGCGCATGTCCACGGCCGTGGCGATGAGCGCGAGTTCCATCCGGATCATCAAGAAAGCAGAGATGCTGGAACTGATCCGCAGGAAAACAAAGGCTTCCAATGCCCTGGTGGGCTATCTGCTTTCGAGCGTCAAGAAGTACCGGGATCACGTGGCGGATCTGCTGACGTCGTCGGCGGAACAACGGCTCGCGAGAGTGCTGCTGGGGCTGGCTCACCTGAATAAGGAAGGCCCGGCGGTGGTGGAAATTGCGGTCGTGAATCACCAGGTTTTGGCGGAGATGGTGGGGACCACGCGGCCGCGCATCAATCTGTTCATGAACCGGTTCAGGGATTTAGGGTACATCAACTACGATGGGGGTTTGGAAGTGCGCCAATCGTTAAGGAAGGTCCTCGGCAAGAGTTAGGAATAAGCTGCAATGATCGGGCCAGGCGATTTTAACTACTAGGTATAATAATTTCTTATCCAACAATTAGCATTGTCTAATATTGAACATCTCCGCGAAAATGGGTGGTATACTGGCGCATGGTGTCCCCCGCGAATAAAAGTACCCGGGACCGGGCCAAACGCACTTCTAAGAAAGCGCCTCCGAAGAACACCGCCTTTGACGTGAAATCATTTCTGGACTCCTCCGGCGTGGGGAGAAAAGTAGAAAAGTTCCGAGCGAATGAAACTCTGTTCACGCAGGGGACTCCCGCGAAAACTGTGATGTATATCCAGGACGGCGGCGTGAAGCTGACCGTCGTCAATGAATCGGGCAAGGAAGCGGTGGTGGCGATTCTTGGGCCGGGTGATTTTCTGGGGGAAGGATGCCTTGTCGGCGAGTTGGTCTGCATGGCGACGGCGACGGCGATCGCACCGACGACGGTGCTGGCCATCGAAAGGGATGAGATGTCCCGGGTGCTACACGGGGAACATGCGTTCTCCGACCGGTTCATCGCGTATGTATTGGCGCGAAATCTGCGAGTGCAGCAAGACCTGATCGATCAGCTATTCAATTCCAGCGAAAAGCGGCTGGCGCGCACATTGCTGCTGCTGGCGCGGTATGGGGCGCCGGGCCAACCGCAAAAGGCGCTGCCCAAAATATCGCAAGAGACCCTGGCAGAGATGATCGGGACGACGAGATCGCGGGTGAATTTTTTCATGAACAAATTCAGGAAGCTGGGATTTATCGAGTACAACGGAGAGATCCGAATCAATAATTCCCTGCTGAGTATCGTGCTGCGGGATTGAGAGCAGACGGCTGCTGTAAACGCGTCGCCACGGTTATCTCTCTGGCGGACGCGCGAAAAGACACTCTCCACAAAAAAGAAAATCCAAGGATAGGCCCTGCGGCTTCCCTCTGGGCAAGCAGGAGTGGCTGTGCCGCCAGAAATCCCCCTCAAGGCTGGAATCTCGGATGAAGCAAAAATAATTTTTAAGGATTGCGCAGGCGATGCATTGGCGGTCTTGAGAGAAGCGGGCTTAGTTGGGGGAGACGGGCCATTCGAGGAGGCGTCCGCGCGGGGGTTGATTTTCGCCGGGGCCGAGGGCGGGCTGGGGGTTTGCCGAGGCAGCGAGCTTGATGGCCAGGAGAGCGAGACACTTGGCGCGCTCAATCAATGGGAAGTGGGCGGCCGACGGGGTGCGCGGATAGATGCAGTACATATCGAGAGAGCCGAGGAGAACGTTGTTTTCCGCCAGGATCTTTTCGGAACAAAAAGTAGAAAGCCCAAACAGCTCCGCCTTTGCAGCAATGGCAGCCAATTCGCAGGCATGGTCTCCGACGGGCGCGATCACCGAGACGACATCGCCAATCTGGCAGTCGAGCGCGGAACAAATCTGATTCAGCACATCCGCAAGGGGAGTGCCCGCCGAGATGGATTGAAGAATCTCTTCTTCGAATCTGAGTAAATGGCGAACTTCACCGCTTGAATGAGCTTGGTGCGGGCCCTCGCGCGACGCAGACGGAGCTCGAGAATTATTCCTGTTCATGGGCAGCTTTCCTTTTCAAATTGCTTTCCGACGGCCCATGCCGCGGAGGAAGCCAAGAATCCGAGTCTGGCTGGGGAGAATCAGGAGTGTCGTTGGGCCGCGAGGAACCAGGCTTTTCGGCTTTTAGTGCATAGAGCGCCCTGTCAGCGGCGTAGAGAAGAGTGCCAATGGTTTCGGCATCATGGGGGTAACTGGCAATGCCAAAGCTGACCGAGAGCACGGGCTCAGCGGGTTCACTCTCGAGGAGTTCGCAAATGCGGCGCGCGACCAGAGTGGCAGCGGCGACGCCGGTCTCAGGGAGGACAAGAGCAAATTCGTCGCCGCCATGGCGCGCGGCGGTGTCTATGGAGCGGGAACAGTCTTTGAGAGTCTGGCCAAGACGGCAGAGCGCGCGGTCGCCGGCCTGATGGCCAAAACGATCGTTGATCCTTTTCAAGCCATCGAGATCGAGCAGGACGAGAGAAAAATCACGCCCCGTACGCTTGGAGCGGCAAATTTCCGCATGCAAGACTTCAAAGAGGCGGCGATAGTTGGCGAGACCGGTCAGCGAATCGCTGGAAGCTTGATGGCGGAGCTGGTCTTCGAGGGTGCGCTGTTCTGTGATGTCAACGACGATGACTTCGAGGCCGGCAAGATTCCCCTGATCGTCGAAGACACCGCGGCCACTGAGCCTGGCTTTGAGGGGAGAGCCGTCCTTGCGCTTCCACTCCGTCTCGATGGGCTGAATGGACTGAGGGTCGGCCGAGCGCCCGGCGAACGGGAGGCCGACGCGAATATCGGGGATGATTACGGAGATTTTATTGGCGGCCAGAAGCTGATCTCTGGAGGCGTAGCCCAACATGGTGACGAGGGCGAGATTGACGTCGAGGAGTTCGCCATCCGCGCTGCAACGGTATATTCCATAGGCCGGATTGTCGACCAGCGCGCGATAAAGGGATTGCGAGTGCTGCAAGGCTTTTTGAGAATCCTCAAGCTCCTTGCGGAGTTTCTTTTCATTCAGCGCCCGCCGGACAGACATGGGCAATTGGGCGAGGTGTTCGCGTTGGACGCACTCGAAAGCGCCGCTCGGATTCAGCTCCTCGAAGGGCAGAATTTCGCGGGCGGTGGTCAGGAGGATGACGGGAATCTCGACTGCCATCTGAGAAAGAATCTGCAGACCCTTGGGTCCCTTGCAGCCGGGACTCGGGTATTCGACGAGAACGACATCGTAGAAACGGGACGGCTGGAGTGGGGCGAGTTGGGCGACGTTCAAGACAAAATCGGAAGTGACGGTGAACTGTCCCTTTTTCAGCTCTTGCAGGCAGGAGTCAATTACTTCGGCCTCACGGTGAACGAACAAGACGCGAAGGGGACGCCTTCGGTGAGAATGGGCGCCATCGGGAGGGAAATCCCCGGGAGCGGACCAGATGCCGTCTTGTGCAAGTTTTGCCATAGATGCATACACCCCGTGCCGCTGAGGCCGTTCCAGAGGTTATCGGTGAGCAGGGAGGGGAGCGGCCCACGCAGATAGATGTTATGGAGGCGCACAACTGGCGTCTGTTCTGTATTGTACACACCGGCAATGTGGTCAGTACACGTTGAGGCAAAAGCCAAGTTAGGAACGGACCAGAAGAGGGGGCAATGCCGCCTGGGATCGGGGAAAAGTGGCAGGTGGAGGACCGGAATCTCAGAACTGAGACCGGCGGGGCGAGGAAACGGACAGGGAGCGAGGGGCTCTGGAATGGGATTGTCGGCACAGGATCCGGATGGTTGTAAAGGGTGCCATTTCAGAGTGTTAGGAGTAGTTGGCTACTGGGGGGCGGGGAGAAATTAGGAGTTTGATCCGAATTCGACGGGGGAGTGAAATGGGCGGACAGGGATAAGAGGAAGCGAAGGGAAGAATAGGAATTAACGCAGAGAGCGCTGAGGCGCAGAGTACGCAGAGAAGAGAAAGTCGAAGAGTAGGCCGTCCGCTTGGGGCGGACGGGCCCGACACAAATAACAGATACAAAATAGCGAGTTGGATCTAGAACAGGTTCCAGAGGAACTGGTTGTAGACCTCGTGATGGTATTGGACTTCGGGGGCTTTGACGAAGGTGCCGAGGGCACGGGGGCAGCGGTCGGCGGAGGCGTGCTTGAGATCGGCGTAGCGGCCTTTGACGTCGGCGCCGAGGAGTTTGGTGGTCCAATCGGCTTTCTGGAAATGATCGATGGCGGTGTAGATGTTGTCGGGGAGATAGCGCTCGGCCTGGCGAAGATTCTTGATTTTCGATGTTTCACCGTCGATGCCGGTTTTGAAAATCGAATACATGACGAGATAGGGATTGGAGTCCGGAGAGACGGAGCGGACTTCGACGCGCATGGACTTTTCGTTGCCGATGGGGATGCGGATCATGGAGCCGCGATCGACGGGCGAGGCCTTGATCTGGTTGGGCGCTTCGAAGTGCGGATCAAGGCGGCGGTAGGCGTTGACGCTGGCGTTGAGCAGCAGGCAGATGTCGTTGCCGTGAGTGAGGATGCGGTCAATAAAGGACCAGCCGGCCTTGCTGAGCTTTTCCTCTCCCTTAGGATCCCAGAAAAGATTCTTGCCGTTTTCGCTGATGGAGACGTTGGTGTGCATGCCGCTGCCGTTCACGCCGACAACGGGCTTCGGGAGGAAGGAAGCGGTGAGGCCCATTTTGTTGGCGACCTGGCGGCAGATCAGCTTGTAGAGTTGGATCTGGTCGGCGGCGTTGACGACTTCGGAATAGCTGTAATTGATTTCGAATTGCGAGGGCGCGACTTCCGGGTGGTCCTTTTCATTCTGGAAACCCATGGCGCGCTGAACTTCGGCGGTGGTGTCGATGAAGGTGCGGAGCGGGTCGCCGGGGAGCGAGTGATAGTAGCCGCCGGTGTTGACGTATTCGAACTTGCCGGTTTCGTGATAGTGGCGCTCGGCGTCGGGGCCATTGAAGAGGAAGCCTTCGATTTCGTTGGCGGCGTTAAGTGTGTAGCCTTCTTTTTTATTCAGAGATTCGGCATAGCTTTTGAGGACGCCGCGAATGTCCGCGGAATAGGGCGAGCCGTCCTTGTCGATCACTTCCCCGAAGACGAGGACTTTGCCGCTGCCGAAATAGTCGGCGGGGGCCCAATAGAAGGAACCCCAATCGATGCCGAGGCGCAGGTCGCTTTCGCGCTGGGCAGTGAAGCCGCGGATGGAAGAGCCGTCGAAGGTGAGGTTGTCCCAGGACTTGAGGAGGAATTTTTTGTCGTAATCGAGCATATGGAGCCGGCCTTCAAGGTCGCTGAAGAGGACGGTGATGGCCTTGATACGTTTTTCGTTGGCGAGGTATTTGAGGCGGTCTTCCTGAATTTTATGGACCGGAGTGCGATTCTGGCGCTGCTCTTTGGCTTTGAGATTGAGGTCTTCGAGTTCGTCGTAGGGGAGAGAGAGAAAATTGCGCAGTTCAGTGGACATGAATCTCCTTGATCGGGAGCGCTAAACGCCAGATTGGCATTTTGGGAATGGACATCACTAACAATGTAAAGGTAGCGCGAGGGGAAATGCAGCGTCAAATGGAAAAAGGAATTTCGACTAGAGGAAAAATAAATGGGATGGATAAGAAAAGTGGATAGGTGGGAGAGGGGGAGAAACAAACGACGGTGGAGCCCAGCGGATTGAATCTTGAATCGGTTGATTGGTTGCCGTGCTCCCTCCGTCCCGGTGAGGCACCCGGGACGCAAACTGCGAGCTCCGCAGCGGCAAACTGCGCCACTGCTCCGGTCGGGATGACAAGGATGGCAATTCGGTGGAGAGGTGGAGTGGGGGGTGGCGTGTTTCGGAAGGGGACACGGGTGTGAAGATCATGCAGGAATGGAAATTCGGGGCGGAACGTAAGGCCTGCGTTTGCAATGGGATTTGGCTGAAATGGATTGGCAAGCGGCCTGCAACTAAGGGGGAGTAAGAAAATTACAGACTCTGAGGAGCGATGGGTAACAGAAGATTGCTCTGAAGTGTCTTGAATCGACCTCCAAAGAAAGTACCTCATAATGGCCCGCCAGAAACCTCATGGGCGCCGCGAGTTCGACCTGAGCAACTCGCGACGCCCTTCCCTCCTTGAAAGAATTAATCCTTTAGCAAAGAGAAAGAGTTAACGCAGAGGGCGCTGAGACGCAGAGGGCGCTGAGAAGAGAAGAGCGGATTCGGATCCCGGGAGGCCCGGGGAATCGTTGGCGTTGGAGGCAGCGAGCAGTGGGACGGTTAGGGCGCTGTCGAGACGGGCGAGCAGGCCGGTTTGGGCGGGGAGTTCGACTTCCCTTCCCTTGCGGGCGGCGACATAGACGGCGCCGGCGGCGAGGCCGATACCCGTGCCGCGAGCGACGTTGCTGAAGAGTACGCCCATCAGTGTGCCGCCACCGCCGCCGATTGCCATACCGTAGGCGTCACCTTTATAGTCGTGTTTTTCCTGGACCACTTCGCCTTCGATGATTTTGACGTCGCGGCGCGCGGTGCTGTAGGAATCGATGCGCGGGTGGCCGATGCCGATGAGGCTCATCTGGACGGGGACGAGGCGGCTGTCGAGTTCGATGGATTTGAAAGCGAGGTTCATGTAGGCCTGGCCGCGGAAGAGAGAGAAATTTTTGGCTTTCTGGATGGTGCCGACTACTCCGTGGATACGAGTGCCGGCTGGAAGAAGGATGCGGCTGTCGAGGGCGACGGGTTGGGCGAGAACGGCGATGAAGGGATCGCCTTCGTGGCTGGTGGAGCTGCTGACGGGAGTGAGGAGCGTGAGATGAATTTCGGTGCCCGGGATGAGTTGGCGCGGCTCGGCGGAAACGGGAGTGGGGAGAACGACAGAAACGGCCAGGGCGAAAACTAAAACTATAGAGAGAACGGCTTTCATGAGAATCCTCCTGCTGCACGTGCGTGCAGGTGTGGTGTCCCCGTGACGTGGGGAGCGGCCCCCGGTGAGGTGAGCTTACGCTGGCGCGCGGACATGGCTTCCGCTGCGAGCGGAAGCCAGGCGGTTGGGGAGGAACTCCAACCGAGAATAGTGTAACGAATCGGCTGTGCGGACTCGAGAGATGGTTGTTGGATGTGCCGTGATAAACAAGGTCGACAGTCCAAAAAGTTGAGGTGCTTCGGGGCGCAAACGGCGCGCCCCTCAGCATGACAATTTATTTTCGTACTTTAGCCAGCCGACAATTTCTTTTCGTGAGCAATGCGGGCGAGGAAGGAGATCGAAGAAAGTTTGCGGCAGACAACCGCTTTTCACTGGCGGAGATATGCGACGGCAATGAATGGTAGTGGAAGGAGTGTGTGCTAAGATTTAGGAAGCAGTCGTGAAGATGGCGACTGCCGAATCGTGGAACTTCGGGCTTCGTGCAACGAGGTCCCGCGAACCCCGCCAGGCCCGGAAGGGAGCAACGGTACCGGGTAAGCCGAGTGTGCCGCGGAGACCCCGAAGTTCCTCGATTTGGAAAAAGTAATCAGTTATCGGTAATCAGTAAGAGGAGAACAGTTAGCAGATAGCAGCGATTAGAATACGGTTGGCCGTTTGTCGGTTGTAAATCCCACAATAAATTGTTTTGAGATAATTTGAGGCGCGATTGCCTTTTGCTTCACCGGTGAGTGGTTGTGGCCATTGGCGAATAACGCCGCTATTCTTTCCGGAAAAGTTGTGACGTTGATTTAATTTTGGGTGCAGAAGCTTACAGCGCAAAAGCGGGAGCAGGGCTCCCGCACTCCAAAGGTTGGCGCCGACTGAGGCGGAGGTGGTGCGCGAGGATTTCAAGTTTTGACTTTTGCGGGGCGGGCGCTGAAAATGAAGCCACGATTTGCCAAAACGGCGAGGAGCTCGGCACCCGGACACTTATGACTTACCAAGTGATTGCACGGAAGTGGCGGCCGCAGACGTTTGCGGATCTTGTGGGGCAGGAGCACGTGACCGAGACGCTGGGGAACGCGATCAAGAAGGATCGTGTGGCGCACGCGTACATTTTTTCGGGGGCGCGCGGCGTGGGGAAGACGACGGCGGCGCGGATTCTGGCGAAGGCGCTGAACTGCGTGAACGGGCCGACGGCGGAGCCTTGCGGGGTTTGCGATTCGTGTAAGGAGATTGCGGCGGGAAGTTCGCTGGACGTGATCGAGATTGACGCGGCGTCAAACCGCGGCATCGACCAGATTCGCGAGTTGCGGGAGATGGTGCGGTATGCGCCGGCGGCTTCGCGGAGCAAAGTGGTGATCCTGGACGAAGCGCACATGCTGACGGGCGAGGCTTCGAACGCTCTGCTGAAAACTTTGGAAGAGCCGCCGGAGCGGGTGATTTTCGTGATGGCGACGACGCAGCCGGAGGATCTGGAAGATACGATCCGGTCGAGGTCGCAGCATTTTCATTTCCGGGCGCTGACGTTCAACGAGATTACCGACCGGCTGAAATATATTGCGTCGAAAGAAAATCTGAAAATTGACGATGGAGCGCTGGCGGTGATTGCGCGGATGGCGGAAGGCAGCATGCGCGACGCGCTTTCGCTGCTGGAGCAGGCGCGGGCGTATTGCGGCGACGATATAAAGGACCAGGCGGTGCGGGATTTGCTGGGCGTGGTGCCGGAAGACGCGCTGAATGAATTGGTACAGGCGATTGCGGAGCGGTCGGCGGAGCGGGCGCTGGGCCTGGTGCACCGGTTCCAGAAAGAAGGGCGGAACCTGCAGCATTTCTGCCGCGAGGCCATCCGGCACATGCGGAATCTTTTGATCGCGCGGGTTTGCGGGGCGGATTCGGATCTGCTGGCGGCGACGCCGGACCAGCGGCCGGGACTCGCGAAAGCTGCGGCGCTCTTCAGCGAAGAGGATCTCACAAGATATTTTCAGATTTTGTTGCAGACGGATGATTCGCTGCGGCGGGCGATGGATCCGCGAGTGCATTTGGAGATGGGATTGTTGCGGCTGGTGAACGCGGCGCGGTTGGCTCCTTTGGAAGAATTGTTGTCGGAGGCGAAAAGCGCAGGTGGTGCGAATTCGGGTGGTGGAGCGGCGGGGAGAAATTCGGGAGTGAGTTCGGCGTTGCCTTCGCGATCGGCGTCGGCGGGGGCGGTCGGTTCTTCTGGCGTGGCAAGCGCGATTGGACAAAAGGCGCCCGCCTCCCTCCACGGCGGGCAAGCAGAAGGCGGCCGCTACAAAATCGAAGAACTAGGTGAGACGAGACCGAGTGCGTTTGGTATGAGCGGGGCGGGAGCGGCGGCGGCGCCTGCGTTTGAGATGAAGGAGAAAACCGTCTCTGTGTCTGATGCGAGTGGAATGGCTGAAGGAGCGGCGTTGGATGGACAAAGCGCACAGCCAGGAATGGCTGTGCCACAGGCTGCGGCTGCGCGGGCGACGAAAGAAAAAGTGACGGAGGTTGCGGCCGCGGGAATGAATGCAGCGCAGGTGGCGGAGATTAAGGCGGGGATACAGGCGCAGCAGAAATTTATTGGGGAGTTGCTGGAACATTCTTCGCGGTGGGAGCTGGATGGAGCGGAATTGCGAATTTATTTTCCGGCGGAGAAGAGCACGTTTGCGGGATTGATCGAAGGGCGGGACACGCTGGAGAAAATACGTGGCGTTTCGGGCAAGGTACTAGGGCGAGCGGTGCGCGTCTGTGCTAAGCTGGAAACTGGTGCGGCGAAGGATGCGAATGCATCGCGAGCCGCAAGCAGCACGCAGGAAATTCGCGCGCAGTTCGAAAATGACCCGATGGTGAAATCGATGTTGCAGCGGTTCGGCGGGAGAATTTCCGGAGTGCGGCGGCAAGGCGAAGAGTAAGCCACACGGCAAAGTGAGGCTGACATGAACATGGAAGTGAACGCCCTACAACAAATGCTTTCGCGGCTGCGGCAAGTGCAGGAAGACTTGCAACGGCAGGTGAATTCGGTTGCAGTGGAGGCGTCGGCCGGCGGCGGCATGGTGACCGTGAAGATGAACGGTCAGAAGCAAGTGCTGGAAGTAAGGATCGAGCCGGAAGTGTTTGCGGGCAA
>Ga0210407_10001669_pt1 | contig 20342 bp, 30 predicted proteins | sample IncBWC27MmetaG_FD_150860 | JGI IMG/M metagenome (GOLD analysis project Ga0210407, IMG submission 150860) | Forest soil microbial communities from Barre Woods Harvard Forest LTER site, Petersham, Massachusetts, United States - Inc-BW-C-27-M | ecosystem: Environmental > Terrestrial > Soil >... | reverse complement strand
ATCGTGGGTTTCTATAGCTACGTCAAGCCCATTCAGTTTACCGGCGCAGCTTTGGATGCAGGCGGGGGCGGAGACGCTACGAACTATGTGAAGTCTCTGGCCTTCAACGTCCGCAATGGTGTCGTGAATGCCATCAAGGAACTGAACTGGTATTCCTTCCTCGATGGTTCGGCCACGCTTGCCAAGGTGGGGGGCTCCGTAACGCTCTCAACGACCGTAAACACAACGGTAGACGTAACAGGATTGGGTGACGGCGCGCGGTATTTGCGTCCCGGCCTGACAGTGGACTTCCTGACTGGCACGGTCAACACCGTGAAGGGCACGGCAACCATCGTTTCCGTATCGAACCTCTTAGGCGTGGCTGGCACCACGAACCTGACTTCGGCAGGCGGCGCAGTAACTATCGTGGTTGGTCCGGCGTCGGCGGCTGGGTCACTTGTCTCTGGCGATGCCATCATCTCCTCTGGTTCCTTCAATAAGGCGATGGCTGGCCTGAAAGTCATCATCGACAACGGTACGTTCGCGGCCAACTTCCAGAACATCAATCGGGCGAACAATCCTCAGTACAACGCCAACGTGATTTCGCTTTCCGGCACTCCAGCCCTTACCCGTGATTTCCTTCGCAGGGGCATCTGGACGATTCAGCAAGTGCGCGGGGCGGTGGACCTATCGAAGCTCCGCATCTGGAGCCATGGCTCACAACTTCATGCCTACGTGGACATGGGCTGGACCATCAAGCAATTCAACGGCAACGCCATGAAGATGGACCTTGGCTTTACAGCCTACGAGTTTGAAGGCATCCCTTGGGTCATCGACACGGACGCTCCGCGCGACACGCTGTACTTCGTGAACAAGGAATCCTTGCTCAAGGTGACAGCGCGGAAATTGAGCTTTGACGACCGCACAGGCTCGATTCTCAACCGCGTGCCCACGACCACGGGCGGCTACAACGATGCGTTTGTGGCGTATCTTGAGTTCCGTGGGAATTTGGGTGCCTACATGCCGAACGCAAACACAGCAGTCACGGGCTTGAGCATCCCAGCCGGATACTAAAAATGGCGAAGTGTGACAAAAACATTTACGGGTGCGAACCGGACGGCGGAGCGAAAGAAGCTGGCGAGCAAGCGCTCCGCCGCATGGGTTCACTCAGCATCACGGACAAGGCCGCGAAGTCAGATGGGCCTGACGTGTCCAATTCCGATGATTTGGTGAAAGACCGGGCAAAGCCCTGAAGGGAGAATTGCGATGGCAAAAGTGAACACCAGTGGAAGCGGGACTTCCATTATGGGGCAGGTTCCTGAACTTGGAGGGCAGGCTAGCAAAGCGCTGAGTGAAGCACTGGACGATCTGGGCGACTCGTTCAGCAACAAAATCAATGGGCCTGTGGATGACAAGCGCCGGGTGGAATACGACCCCGAGGATGGAAAGTAATCTATGGCTCTGGCAGCAACACCCAAATACAAATGGGCTTGGGGCAGTTCGGAGTTCTTCGTTATCATCTCGGTGAACGACGCTGGGACCTACGTTCCTGGCGGATATACCCTGACTCCAGCCCTTTTTACGTTGAACACATTTGCTTCCACGTCTGACTCACAACTTCAGGTTCCGCCAGCTTTCGGGCCAGTTGGCATTTGGGCAGATGGGCAGGTGGCGAATTACGCCATTATTGACCAGACCACTGGCGCTCTAAAAATTGCCGTATCCAGCACTGGGGTGGAACTGGGTTCCGTTTCCGCTGCCGGTATCGTCACGGCACTTTGCGCGTTCGGACATTAAGCTAAATGCCGATTGCCAACATCCCGAGCGCCAATAGCCCGAACGTCGGCTCTTATACACTGTTGATTGGAGAGGATTTACCGCTCTATTTCACGGCGGCAGGATTTTTCGGTGGTTCTGCGAACGGGCCAGTTTTCGGGCTTCCGCCACAGTCCTCTATCCCTCGCGGGACACTGTGGATTGAAGCGGTTCCCAATGCGGCTCCAGGAGGGACAGGGGCTATTTCCTTGGCGCTTCAGGCATCATTTGATGGCGGAACTACGTTTCAAAACGTGGCGGCGGCGACTGCGGCATGGACGGCTGGGACAGGGACTATTATTTCGTTCAACGTCTCAGGGCTTGGCGGGAACGGGCAACTCCGACTGGTATCTTCCGGTGTAACCTTGGGCACGGCAACAGGCTTCAACATTTACGCGCATCTAGGATAAGGAGACTCTATGGCGACGTTGGTTGCGACAAGGCTGGCTTGCATCAATCTAGTAAGTTCTTCAGGCGCTTGCCGCTTGCAGATACTTACTGGAACTCTGCCTAATCAATCTTTGCTTGTGGATATGGAACTGACAGCGGCGCAGAACGCAGCGCTTTCTACGGCGCTCGCGGCGGCTGCCGGAACCACGACAAACTTTGATTTTGCGGCAGCCGAATCACCGTTGGCAGGCGTCTATCAGGTAGCGTAATGGCGAGCTTGCCTGATGGTTGGAAGCTCCGCCAGAAGAAGCGCACTGACGGGCGCGTGGATATTCTGGGTAAAGATGCTTGCGGTGCTGATTATGTGGCGCGGACGACGGAAGGTCCGGGCGTAACGGAGAGGGATTTGCAGATTCTTTCTGTTGGTAACCGCGAGACGAGCACAGCGGCAGAAGTCGTTAAGTTCTACCAGAAAGAGCGCGAGGATTTCAACGCACGCAAAGCCGACGAGATGACCGACAGCTACATGGATGGCGCGGAGCGGGTCGTGCGAGCGGGATTGCATTTAAGCGAAAGCCGGGCAGGGTATTCCAGAGCTTATGCTGACGCTTGGGAAAGACTTGAAAGGATGGGAAACCTCTAATGGCTACAAAAATCAACACTCCTGTTCCAGTAGGAGAATTTGCGACTTTCGGCTTTACAACCGACTTGGTGGAGCCGTATAGGTTTCAATGGAAGCGCAATGGCATCTTTGTTGGCGGAAACAACAAGAGCTATACCACGCCGCCCTTGCGCCCCGAGGATTTCAAGGCCAAGTACAGCGTCATCGTTCATGGCCAGGATAAGAGCGAAGAGAGTGATGCGGTGGTGCTTGGCGATGTGGTTGTGCGGCCTTCCGCCAAGCCCGGTCCTCCGCCTACTCCCCCGGTCGGCACCGTAGCTCCGAAAATCACCGCCCAGCCAACTAGCGTATCCGTCAGTGCCGGGCAGCCAGCTTCCTTCTCTGTGCAAGCTACCGGGACTCCTCCGATTGCTTATCAGTGGCAGAAGAACGGCGTCACTATCCCGAATGCCGTTTCCTCGACCTATTCCATTCCGACAACCACGCTGGCCGATAATGATTCCAAATTCATCGTCATGGTCAGCAACATGGCTGGAACGATACCCAGCGATGCCGCCGTGCTGGGGGTGAAGTAATGCCCTGGCAAATCTGGAGTCCCGAGGACTTCCCGAAGCGCGGCGATAGCGGCTACCTAATAGACTACGTGCAAGCCTACCGCATCACCATCAACCTCAAGGCCGGGCAATGGACGCAGCTTGACCCCGATGGCTTCTACAAGGACAGCTATGTGACAAGCTGGGTGGACAAGGAAGCCGATCAGAAGGAAATCACTATCTCGGCGCGGGAGTTGGCTACGCGCATCTGCCGCGACAAGGGCATGGACTTCAACGGAGCGTTTTATCCCGTAGGCTTGATGTTCTGCAACAGCGACCATACGAAGCCGGAAGAGATTGCTGCTCTCGAAGAAGAGGGCCGAAACCGCAATCTTGCTTATAGGAAGAAAGTTATCGAATCCTTTGAAGTGCAGTTCCGCGTGAAGTCGCAAGGCGGGCCGGGGCGTTGGTCCCCAAACACTTACGAGTTGGAATGTTACAAGATTTGGGAGATGGACCCTCCGCAAGTGGTCAACAGACCGACCGTGCAAGCTCCAGCGAACATTCAGATTGTCCAGCCGGACCCGGCACTGATGGCCCAGCTTGTCGCAGCGGAAGTGCAGAAGGAATTGGCGAAGCTGACGGCGCGCCCAAGAGGTAACAGTGCGTGAACTCTTTGTCTCTGGTACAACTCGTTGCAAGACGTAACCCGGTCTATGCCCAGAGCGAATATCTTTCGGAAGTCAACGAAGCCTATCAGGAGTGCTGGAACTATTTGCTCCAGCTTGAGGACTCCTATTTCACCGACATCAAGATTGTCACCGTCACAACCTCAGCGACAGAGTTTGACTTCCTAACCAACTTCGCAAATAACCTGAGCAGCGCTGTTTCTTTGCGGGCTTTCCAGATTGATCGCATCCGTATCCTCCAGCCGGGAGATACCCGCTGGGTCAAAGCTGCGCCACGCAACTGGAACGATGATGATTTTCAGGCCCAACAGCAGCTTACTCCACAGGTAGCCTCGACTTCCGGCCCCTATCTCTATCAACTATTCAGCAAGTTTAGCGTGCTCTTTGCCCAGCCGCTTCCCGTAGGGACGCAGATTGAAGTGGTCTATAGCTTCATTTGGATGCCGCTAGTGATTCTATCGGGCGGGACGATTACAACGAGTGGCGTTAACGTGACGGGCGCATCCACCAACTTTACTCAGGTTGTCCCGCCCGACTTCCAGCTTGCCTTGCCGGGTAACGACCAGGACACGGATATTGGCCTAGAAGTCGTTATAGGGCCGGTAGGGGCGCAGCTTGCCTATCGTGTAAAAACGCTGACCAGTAACACGGCCTTGACCACGCTGACAGCCATTACTCCGGCTCTGGGTTCCGCCACGGCTTACAATCTTTGTTCTGTCCCCGACATTCCAGACGGGCACCACAATACGATTGCCACGCTTGCCACGCGCAATTTTATGTCTACACCAGGGAACGACACTCGGGCAACGTTCTGGGCGGCGCTGGCCGAGAAACAACTGGACGCCATGCGCGACAGCATCATGGTCCGGCAGCGACAGGAGCCAGCGAGAGTGAAACCGTTCCCGCAGAGGATTTTGCGTTATACCGTTTCGCCGTCCAGTTCAAGGTGATGAATGCCGCCACGCCGAAGGCCCACCTCCGAGTTCGAACAAACCCAGAGTGAAGCTGGGCCGCGCGTCGTTACGCTTGATTCTCCCATCGGCGGATACCAAGGATATGTCAGTCCTGACCTTCTCAGCCCTAAATTCTGGCAGGCTAGTTCCAATGTCTATGCTGGACAGTTTGGCGTCATTCGCCGCGCACGCTGGGCACCTGTAGTCAACAGCGCTTTCTTTTTCTCTGTCGGGAAAAGGATTATTGACCTCTACTCTTTTAATCCCACGGGAGCGCCAGCGCCATTCGTCATCATCGACAACAACAATCCTGCGCTGACAACTTCCATGCTTATCTGGAGATACGGGAATGCCTCTGCTGGAGGGCCCTTAGACTTAGTGAATTACCTGATTTTTACAGGGTCACAAGCGCCTTTCTTCGGGCCGTATATGCGGTACACGGCAAATCCGGGGATGATTTTGCAGGCAAATGGGCTAGTCCGATCAAAGCTATATTACGGGATACCCACAGTCGGCGCACTTCCGCCAAATGTTTTTTACATAGAGTTCTGGGGATTAGACGCTCCTGATTCCTCGCCAGCCATCACCTTGGCCGCTGGGAGCACAGCGACGATTTCCGCCGCTCCTACAGGAGCGGTGCGGGCAAACAATATCGCTACCATCACAACCACAGCCCCACATGGTCTGAGCACTGGCCAATACGTCGGCATTTCTGCGGTTACAGATACTTCCTTCAACACCTTGGCCGGTGTCGCAGTGCAAATCACAGTAACAGGCGCTTCTACCTTCACCTACGCAAATGCAGGTATTTCAACGACAAGCGGCAGCGGAACAGTAACATTCGGCATCACCAAGACGGTAGGACGCTCTTACCAATGGGCTTGGGAGAATGCTTTAACTGGCCATATTTCGGCTCCGAGTCCGGCCTCGCAATTTGTGAAATATACGAACCAGGTAGCAACCATCGACCTGATTCAACCGGGGACCATTACTTCAAGCCTGGTGTCTACGACAGTAACAGGAGTAGGAACGCAATTCACGAGCGCTTGGGTAGGCAGAAGTTTATGGGTAGTTGGAGGATTTCTGGGGAATGTTGCTTCCGTGAGCAGCGCTACATCGCTGACTCTGGCAAACAATGCTGCCGTGGCCGCAGCAGGCGCTTCCTTCCAAGTATTTGACTTTCAAAGCACCCACATCCGGCTGTATGCCACAGGCGACGGCGGGTCTGTTTATTTCCTGATTGCTAGAAACCAATGGTTCAACGGAAATATTACTCTTGCAAATTCTGGCCTGGAGTTCACAGACACCGCCAACTCGGAGCCTCCCAATCCGCCATTTGGGAGTGAAATCACGCAGATTTACAATGTGCCTCCGCCCATTGGCTCTTTCTTGCAGGATTATCAAGGAAGAGTGCTTGTCTATGGCGTTAAGGCCGCACTGCAAACTTTCTTCTACTCCAATATTGAAGCAACGGTCGTCGGCCAGCCGCCTGAATCTTTCGGTACGCTTAACACTGTGACGCTTCCGATTGGCGACGGGCAGCTCTTTGGCATGGCCAACTTACCCACGGGTTTGCTTATGTGGTCAAACCGTCAAGATATGTTCAAGCTGACAGGCCTGCTCACAGATAACACGGTAGCCAATGCCACGCAGTTGGGCGCAACGATTCAGAGACTCCCCTATAAGATTGGCTGCGCTTCGCCTTACGCCACTTCTGTAACTCCGCTTGGCGCTATCTGGCTATCGAGTGACCGCGAAGTGTGGCTCTTTACCGACCACTACGCTCCAAAGAATGTCGGGAAGCCTGTTCAGGATGTGCTCAATAGAATCAATGGTTCACGCCTAGCTTTTGCCAAAATGTCTTACTACAAACGGGGAGACAGGTCTTGGCTGGCGCTGGCCGTTGCTCTCGACTCCTCGACATTCAACAACAAACTGCTTCTACTGGACTTGGACCTACTTGCCTCGAATGGTCAGCCATCGTTCTTCACCTTCGACCTGGCGACCAACGCTCCGACTTGGTATCAGTTCGACATCAACTGCGAGTCGATAGCAACAGCTTATGACGCAAATTCCGTAAATCACCTGCTCACTGGAGACGTAGACCTGATTACGGACGTGGACTGGCAGCCTGGATTTTATACCGTCAGCGCAGAGCAAACCGTTACAGGCAGGGCGAAACTTCATGCCTTCGGCAATGAAGATGCCCACATGATTAAAACCTTCCAATGGATGCGCGTGCTTACCAACCAGCCTCCAGCTTCCTTGATAGGCAACTTCGCCGGGCATGGTTCTTATCTGACTTTGCAGGATTCAGGCGGGAGCAACTGGGATGTTTTTGTGCTCGACAATGGAAACTTGCAGGTAGTCGGCGGCTCAATTAGTACGCCAGCAACGTTCATCGTCAATGACCCTTCTAACGCCGCTTCTTGGCAGTTAGGAGTCTCAACGATTGGTTTGCTAACCATGACTTCGGTAGCCTTCAATGCCGGGTATCCGCAAGCACTGACGATTCAAAGCGTTACCGGAAACAGCGTTTGGGCTATCGGCACAACCTTGATTGGGTTCTTGACCACCACCCCATCGGCAGGAACTGGCTGGGCATTTAGCATTGATGCTTTCGATGACGACGTGAACATCATAGGAGTGAATCCCTTGGTGACGAATCTTATTCCGGGCATGAGCAACAATGCCAACAGCTTGTTTCAAGAGTATTCCCCGGCACTATTCAAGTTTGGCGGGGTCATTCCCGTGAAGGGGCGCAGATTCCAGATTGGCGCTGTTTTACCGAGCACCCCTGGATTATATGAGTTGCGCGGCTATCAGGTGGGATATATTAACGTCGTGGGACGGTGACGAATGCCAGCGATGTATATGGGGCGCGGAGGACTAGATGGGCTGTTCAGCCCCAAGCCGCCTAGTTCTGTCGGCCCTGTCAATGCCGGTCAGTTCAATTCTGGTGGTCTACCGATGCCCGGTCCGGCGCAAAGCGGAGGTTCTGTCAGCCCCATTACAACTCCTATGAGTGACCCCAGCGCTGCGCCTGCACCAACAGGCCAACCGAATGTTCTAGGAGCGCAAAGCATCCGTGCCACAGGCGACCCCAAGGGCTACGACCCCAGCTACCTGCAAAACCTGGCTACGTCCATTGGGGCACTCTTTGCGCGTCCGCAAGGGAACATGAACTTCAATCCGCTCGGCAACTTGAGCGAAGTTAGTCCTCCATCCGGTCAGATGGGGAATGCGCCGGGATTTGGCGAGCCGCTGACATGGCTCCAACAAGCTCTAAATGGGTTAGGTTTTAGCTGGGCACTGCCAACTCCAGCGCCTCCCGATACTAGCCAGAATGGTAGCGGAGGAGGCGGGGGAAATAATGTGAGAAGGTATGGAGGCGGCGGCAACGCGCCGATGTACCCGCTATGAACTACGGACTTCTAACGCCGGAGGAATGGCCGCAAGCGAAATTCATTCTGGATAGTTTTGGGCAAAACTTCCAGCAATATGGAGCGGCTATCATCGCTTCCTGTAAAGATGATGAACGCATTGTGGGACTTCATTGCCTGCACCCAGTGCTGCATGGCGAACCTGTGTGGATAGACCCTGACTACCGTGGCAGGGTGAATTTTCTATACATGAAAGAGCAACTGACTTCTTCGCTCAAGCCGGGAACGGAGTATTATGTGTTTGCGCCTGACAGGAAGATTTCCGTTATGGCTGGAGTCGCTGGCATGAAACGGCTCGCATGGGAAGTTTGGAAGGGAGTAGCCTGATGCCTCCACTTTTAGCTGTAATCCCTGCACTCATCGCTGGCGGCGCAGGTGTAGCCGGGGCTGTAGAGGGCGCACAGGCTGGTGGACGGCAGCAAAAGGCTCTTACTCAGCAAGAACAGATTGCTCAACAGGAGATGGCCGACAAACAGGCGGCATTCAAGCAACTCACCGATTTCTTCGCTCCTTACCTCAAGGAAGGCAGCCCGTTTTTGCAGATGATTCAGCGCTCGGCGGCGGAGACTAATGCTACTGGAGCGAATAATGCAGCCGGGGCTGTCAGGGGCGGCGTGGAACGCAGTGGCATGGGCTACGGGCCTTCTGGTACGGAAGCAGCGGCGCTAGGCGGAGTGGCGACCGAAGCGGCAAAGACAGGTTCCTCGAACTATCTCCAGAACTTGCTGGCGAATGAACAGGTAAAATTCCAAGCAGCGCAAGGGATTCAAGGAGCAGGGCAGATGGTAGGTTCCCCGCAGAATCAACCGAACGTTAGTGCTCAGTTGCCATACCAGAGCACAGGCAGCGGGTTGACTGGATTAGCGCAAGTCCTGCAAGGAATTTTGAACAATACGAATACCAATCAGGTTCCCACAGGGCCATCGACTGCTGGTGGGCCATTGGGACCGATTATCGCTGGTGGGCCAGTAGGGACGGGGACGATTCCACCCCCAGGCGCTCCGCCACAGATTCCTGGCGTACCGGGGCCTAGTGGCACACCGACAACGCAGGGATGGACAATGTGAGCACTCCCAACCCAATTTCCTCAATGATGGGCCAAGCGCAACAGACGCTAAACAATCCAATGGCCTCGGCTGTCCCGCAGCCTTCTGGAACGATTGATTCAGGAACGCATCCGGTGATCGCGGCCATTATCAAGGCGCTCGCTGGTGGAGCAGGAGCCTACGGCTGGACTTCCATGCCGCCGCAGCAACGCATGGAAGCGCAAAACATGGAAGCGCAGAAGGCCGAGACAATGGCGCGGTTAGCGCAGACTGGAGCCTACCAGCAAGGGGAGCTGGCCTATAGCGGAGATTTGGCCAAGACCGCAGCGGACAGAGCAGGTTCCTACGCCGAGGATGTGGAGAGCAAGAAAGCCTCGCGCGACACGCAGAACCAAATCAAGCAGCAGGCCGTTGACTTACAGCAGGAAAAGAGCAACTGGCAGAAAGAAATGGCGCAAGGGCGATTAGACCAAGCCAAAACGCGCATCTCGAACCAAGCCGCTCAGTTTGAGAAAACCTTCAAGCTCCGTGCTCAACAGGTAGGGATTGAACAGGCGAAGCTGGAACTAGCCGAGCAGGGCATGGGCATCAAGCAAGGCTTCCTTGATCTTGCCAATTCCGCTCTTAGCCAGAAGGGGACTGCCGAAGGATTGAACACCATCACCAAGCTGCAAGGTTTGGCCTACGAGCATCCGATTCTCTCGCAGGTATTCGGGCTGGACGATGTAACGAAGGCGGTCAGCGAATCGAAGGGTGCGGGGATACCGGGAGTAGGGACAAGTGCTCCACCCACGGTCGGCGCTCCGACATCGGCTCCCGTACAGACGCCAGCGCCAAACAAGATCGCCGCCAAACGGCAGCAGAAAACTCCGCCGAGTAGTGTACCCACCTTCCACTACGACGCGCAGGGGAATCGCATAGCAGGGCCGGGGACTTCACAGTAATGCCGAACGATAGCATCATTGCGCAAGCCGCTGACGGGACACAGCACGTATTCCCGGCAGGCACGGACCCGTCTGTGATTGACCGGGCAATGAAGCAATACGTCTTGCCGCAAGTCAATGCTTCCAACCTGAAGCGCAGTGCCATGGAGACTCCTTTCGAGGCGAAGAATAAGGGCGGGGCTGTTAGTGGTCCTGCTAGAGAAGCGGCTCTCGGAGCGTTCTCTGGCGCTGGTATCCCTGAAACACAGACTCCTATTAAGGACTTGGGTTCAAATCTAGTCCAGCAATTTCAGGACATGGCAGGTAAGAGAGGCGCGGAACAAGCCCTTAGAGCAAACCCCGCTGTGGCCATTCCTACAAGCCTAGCTGAAGGCTTTGGAAAAACGGCGGATGCTACTAATCCTCTAATCGACAACCTTTTCCGCTGGTTGAGCAACAACCTTGGCGGAAGAAAGTTTGACTACAAGCCAGTCGATGCCGGACAGACGGCCCACGATGTTACGTCATTCGCAACCCAGGCCGCCTTGCTCAAAGGTGGTTCTGAAAAGGTTCCAGAAGCGCTTGGTGACCTCTCTGGCAAAGCAGGATTGCGGAAGATGGGTCAAGAAGTCATGGGGCAAGGGCCATCAAAGATTAACGTACTGTCCGACCAGCACGCCCATGCGATTTCCACTCAACAGCATCTTGCCACGGTAGCGGATGCCGTCCATCAAGATGCGCAAGCAGCAATGGCAGAACCACTAAGTAAGATGGCCCCTTACGATAAGGGCGAAGTCGGTTTACGGTTAAAATCATCCGTGGGTGAAGTAGAACTTGCTGATATGAGTCAGCTTCCTAAATCAGTGAGGGAATTATTGCCCACAGAAACTACTGGCAAGCAGCCCGGCCCGAACATTGGCGGCAAGGTACTGGACCTATCGAAGCCCGAGGACATGGGAGCCTACCAGAAATACAAGAACTCAGGAGCGTTCACGCCGGAAGAGATTGCCAAGTACGAAGGCAAAGCCACTGGCAGCATGACTGCGGAAGAATTGAAACAAGCGAGGTCTGACCTTGGCGCACAACTCGGTAGGTTAAAAGGGACAGCCCTAGCCGCTGGAAACGCTGCTTATGGGGAAATGTCCAAAATGCTCCGAGAAGGGGCACGTGCTGGCGGAGTTGAACCTCAATGGATTGATGCCAATGCTCGTTACAAAAACTACGTGGATGACTTCGTGCGCTCACCACTAAAGAATGTGCTAGACAGTGAAAACGCGCACGACATCATGGAGCCACTATCGGGGAAGTCCCGAATGCAGGTGCAAAGCATCTTGCAAAAGTACACACCGTTTGGTTTGGATATGGATAAAATCAACCAGGAAATTGCTGGTTTTGGAACTGGAGAAACGGTGCTGAAGATGTCCAACCCCTCCAAGATGGATTTGCTCTTGGCGCGGATGTCTCCGTCCGCTGTGGCGCTCAGGCAAATTGGCCCACGGCTGTTCAGGAATCCTTCAGTGATTCGAGCCATTGGCGGAGAGGGCTTTGAGCCCGCCAACATCAAGCCGAACAAGATTTACCCCACCAAGGAAGCAGCAGCCGCTGCGCTGAAAGGCAAGGACATCCCTCCCGGCAAGCCTACGATGTTTGGCGGCGAAGTAGGCAGCAGTGAGTGGGAGTCTCCCGACGAAGCCGCAAGGCGTGGAGCATCGGGCGAGGACCCCAAGCTGAAATCCATTCGCCGTCATTTTGAGAAGGAGCGAGATTGATACTCTACATCCTACCAACGCCCATGAATAAGTTGGACCTGAAAGAACGGGTGTCAGGCTGGCGTCATGTCCCATTAGAACGCAAGGCCAAAGAAGCATGGAGGGTGTTGCTTGCGCAGCTGAAGGAGAAAGGCATTGAACGGGTGTTAGCCTCTGACCTCGACCAAGAGGCTGCTAACATCGCAGGGAATGAACTTCACTTGCCCGTAAAAACAGAGTATGAGTTGCGCCGTTTCAATTTCGGCAGGCATCATGCCTCAAAACTCGATTCTGTGGCTGACATCCTTGGAAAGCTAGAGAAGCGTTGGGCGGAAAATCCAGACATCCCTATGAAGTCTGGCGACAGTCTAACTAGCTTCACGAAGCGATTTGCGCGGCGCATCAATATGCTGCTTTCTTCTGGCGGGACCGCGCTGCTTGTGACTGACCCTCATACGGTAGCCTTCATACGCGGAGGGATGGACGCGCATAGCATCGTGCCAAATGGCGACCCTATAAAACGTGAGAAGATATTCAAGGTGAGCTATGCCGGGACCGTCTAGGACTTGGAATGCTTTTCCCGATGACCCGATGATTACCGGGGCGGCGCGGGATTGTCTAAATTGGCTTCTAGGTGTGGCGAACCAGGCGCAATCCAGCCTTTTCCCTCCGCCAGCTCCAACGGTGACAACCATTTCCCAGCCTAACGCTGTCCAGATTATCTGGAGCGAGGTTCCGGGGGCGCAAAGTTATGCGCTATTTGAGAGTTCTTTGCAAAGCGCTCCGCCCGGAGTGCCTGTCACTACCGTACCAGCCAATCATGGGGCGATTAGCAATTCGTATTTGCGAGCGGGATTAAACGATACTGTCCAAAGATTTTATTTCGTGCAAGGATTCGATGCTTCCGGCAATCGCGGGACGCTTTCTGTAGGTGCTCCGGGCGTTGCCTTGTCTGGAGCTTCGGCAGTGATACCGATTTCCACCACGCCCGTTAATCAGGGAGGAGTGGGCGGTGGTGTTGGAGGAGGAGGGGCTTTGCCGGGACGCGGAACTGCACGGCAACCCTACTAAAATGAAGAAACTACTTCTAGCTTTGCTTCTTTTTGCTATGCCAGTTCTGGCTGGGCCTGGAAATGCTGTCCACGTCAGGGTTGGGCTGTTCACCAACATGCCTGAGCCTGACCCGCAGACTAACACCTTTTGCGCGGCAAATCTGGCTTGTACGGTTACTGGTGTTTGGACATTTTCAACTACAGGGCCTATTACTGGCAGCGCCAAGTGGGTGGATGTCATTGGTGGTACGCCTGACCCTTTGGCAAACGTGAACACGGTGCTGAACACGAAACTCTACTCAGTTAGCCCTTTGACATTGCCGCAAGCTACTTATTTCAATCAGATTGATATTTCAGGAAGTCACGCGGGAGCGCCGATTTCCTTTGGCGCAGACTTCGTGCAATTCAATCAAGCGCGCATTCACGATACTACCGGAACTTGGCCGAGTTTCTGGGAATTGGACGCGATAGAGGCTGAAGCGGAAGCCTATGGCTCAATGGCTGTGGCTTTGCCGAACTTCCGCCTTTGCGCTCTTTGTGGACAAACTTTTGTCGATGATAAAGGCACGGATTCCATTGTTATTCCTTTTGCATCCGACATCATCTCACGCGGCCCATTCCGCAGCACAGTAGCGGTATCCCGCCCTGGCAGCATCACAGTAACAAATGGGAGCACAACCCTCTCCGGCTCTGGCACGAACTTTACCGCTGGCGATGTGAATAAGCTCTTGTGGTGGGATGGCAATGGGACAGGTGGTTCAAACGCCCTGGTTGGCTGCACCATTACCTCTGTGACAAACGCAACCACAGCGGCTTGCGCTTCAAATTGGACAGGCATAACCACGACAACGAACTGGTGGCAGACCACGGCGGCAGGCGCTACTGGCCCAGCTGGGAGCACCTCATCTATCGGCAGCGCCTATTCTGCTACATTGACGCAGCCTGTCATTGGGACAAGCGAAAACCTGATATTGAGATTGGGTACTGTCGCGGGGCATCCCGAGACGCCCGTACAGGCAGTTTTCGATAATTCAGCTGTTCATCAATGGGCTTTTGGGCTGCAAAACAACGCTAATACGCAAGCCAACGATTTTATCCTTAGAAATTTCGTGGCAAGCGCAACTCCTATTTCCTTGCGAATCAGAAATCCGGGCAACGATGGTGCCAGCCAGAAGGGAAACGTCTTTATCAATGCGTCTGGTACTGGAGGGCGCGTATTCATCAATGGCCCCATGCCGATTTTTGCCGGTGAAGGCGCGTTTTCGAACATGGGGACGGGCGGCTTGGCGGTATCAACTGGAGGCGCGAGCGGGTCTAACGCTGCCGTCGCAGCTACGGGCGTTATCGCTATCCCCTTTGGGACGGCCATCAAAGCCTGCAACAGTACGTGTGCGGCGGACATCTCGATGATTGATACGAGCGGCGTAAACGACATAGACGTAGGAGACGCCACAAATGCGAATCACATCAATTTCAACACCGCAACCGGATTCCTATTTAACAAGCTGATACAGCCAAATTCTGCCGGGGCTGCCGATGTGGGCGGAGCGGTATTGCCTTGGGGGAATCTCTGGCTCGGCACGGCGGCAACGAACAACTTTCAGTACAAGCCCGCATCAGCGACAGGCGCACGCGTCCTAAACATCCCTGACTGGGGCGCAAACAACGCTGCTCAAGGGGCGACTCAAAATCAGCCTTATATGCTCATCCTCACCAGTCAATACACTAATTCGACCACCACCTTTTCCAACGTAGCTGGAGGGGCAACCTTCCAGTTCCCTGTAAACGCTAACCAGAACTACACAGCAACCTGCCATCTCTACTACCAGTCAGCGGCTACGGGAGGATTAAACATAGAATTTACGGGACCAGCCTCCCCTACAGTTGTCGCCTATGGTCTGGATGACCCTAGTTCAGCAACCACTTTTAACAGCGCCGTGGCTACAGCCTTCGGGACATCTTTAGGGCAGGTAGTAGGGACCGCTGCCACCAACTTTGACGCTACTGTATCGTTCTCCCTTGTTAACGGGGCGAACGCTGGGACAGTTAACATGCTTGCTAAGAGTACCGCTGCCGCCCAACTTCAAATCCAAGCTGGCTCCTTTTGCCAAATACAATGAGAAAACTTATCTTCCTCTTCTTGCTCTGTACGTCCACGGCCAGCGCACAAACGCCTATCCGCGTCAACCTTGGTGGTCCCTCCTACACGGATTCGAGCGGCAACCTTTGGGCTCCTGACAACGGCTGTCTCGGCGGCTCAACCTACGCGCAAAACGCTTCAGCCGTCAAAGGGACAAACGACCCGGCGCTATTCAGGACGCTGCGCATGGCATCGCAAGGCGGCAATTTCGTCTGCAACTACGCGGTGCCCAACGGCAACTATATGGTGAATCTGTACTTCTCTGAACTGTGGCTAAGCTCTCCGGGGCGCGTGTTCAACGTGCAGATTAATGGCTCGCTAGCCATGAACCACTTCGACATTTTCACCAAAGCAGGCTTGGGCGTGGCGGACATCGAATCCTTCACCGTGCCCGTGACGACCAGCACCATCGCCATCGAAATGGATGCCATCTCTTTCAGCGGCTTTATCAATGCCATTGAGATTGTGCCCGTGAATCCCCCTCCACCGGCCACGATTCCTTTCAAGATGTCCTTTCCAGGCTCAGGCACAGGGCAGGGCTTCACTATCAGCGTTCCCGGTGGGACGGCCATCCCTAGCTGCGGCCTGTCAGATGGGAATTGCTCGCTGACGATTCAAGTCATGGATTGCAACGGCAAGCCTGTGACAGCGATTACTCCCGGTTGTGCAGTAAGCCTTTCCATCTTCAAGGCATCCAATCGGCCCGTGGACCAGACCAGCACTACGATATTGGCAACGGTGAGCAGTCCATGAGTAGATGGCCTCCGAGAGAGGACTTGTGCAACTGGACGGAGAACAACGAACGCTGCATGAAAGCTGCGACTGAAACTATAAAGGATTCAGGGAAGTCTTATTGCAAGGAGCACTTCCACATGGTGATGGAAAATCGGGAATGCCTTCGGGCAAGGTATCAAGCGTGAGTGAGTTGGATGCCAAATACCAGGAGATTCTTACCAAGTTGGACGCGCTCCAGCAAAGGCCCCTAATACCTCTCATCGACCCGACAGAGAACGTGAAAGAGCTGGTCAAGATGAAAGACCAGCATTACCGGGAACTAAATGAGCGTGACCAGAGGCGGCAAGATGACCTCCGCGAACAAGCGGAACGCTTTAACGAAAAGCTCTATGCCGAACGGAGGATAGCAGATAGTGAAGCCAAACGCGCGGAAGCTGGCCGCATTGATGCTTTGCTGGTGGCGAATACCAATAACGTCGCGCTGGCTCTTGAGAAGCAAAGCGCTCAGGCGCAGGCCCAGGACAAGCGCATCGCCGTTCTGGAGCTGAATCAGTATCAGGGAGTAGGAGCGGCGGGACAGCGAGTCGAAGGACGCCAGCAAAACCAATGGGTTATCGGCATCCTCATCGTGGTGGGCATTTTTCTGGCTAACTTTTTGAGCGGCCTGATGCACAAATAAAAGGGAGCGACCATGATGACTGCCGAGACGTGGCGCACGCTGATTATCATGGTTGCCGGGAGCGCTGCTACGACCATTTTCCAGTTGTGGCTGTTCCGCTACAAGAGGCGCGAAGCCAAGCCAGATGAGGACATCCAGCAACTGCAAAGAGATTTAATCGTAGTGCGCGGTCAAATCAAATACATCCAGGGAATCCTTAACGGGAAACACTGGAAACGGCAGGAGGACTGACATGGGAACAGGTGGCGGACCAACTAGGCAGGATTTGGGACTACTGAAATGTGTCCACAAAAGCCCATCATCGCTTGGCAAGGTAGTAGTCACTTTTGCCGGGCAAGATGAGGAATCCAGCGGAACGGCTATCTTCAGATTGTCCGCCGAGGATGCTGAGTACTTCGCCGTTGGGCAAAGTTACGAGTTCACAGCTACTCGTCCTTGAAACTGGCGCTCATCATAACAGCGCTGCTTTTTGCCTTGTACTGGCCGCAGCCAAAGTGTCTGGCGAGGTATCTCTGGGCGCAACTAACCTATGCTCTCGTCATCTTCCCGGTGAACTATTTCTGGGGAGACGGGTCGCTGGCCTATGCAATGGTCTATGTCCTTTTCACGGGCATCATCCTTGCTACGGTCATGGGCATCGCATGGGAGGCCCTTGGAACGAACTGGCAGGCGCTAGGAGCGATGTTCGTGGTCTGTCTGACTATCGAGCACTACGCCATCGCAGGGCTTGGACATGCGCCCCGCTGGTACGATTGGATAGGTATCACGGAGGGGGTAATCCTGTTCGGAGCGGCTATGATTGTCGGTTGGACGGCTCCTCGCATGAAGCTCTGGGATGTCTCGCTGACGCTGGCATTCCTATGGTTCGGGCAGGCACTGTTCCGCTGGGGGTTCTATCTGCACCTGCCAGATAAGCTGTGGCTGACGCTCAACTGGATTGTCCCGGCATGGCTGGGCATTGTGGCGTTTACCATCGTGGGCTGGAGGGGACGTGCTCATTTGCGGCGGCTGCGCAGCCGGTATTCCTGAAAGCGAGGCGGAATATCTCGTAGTCAACGGGCACAAGGTGCTGCTGCCTTGCAAGAAATGCCGGGCGCATCACAAGAAAAAACTTGCAGAGTACCCACGAGTCCCTCAATATGGCAAGAAGAAGGAGCCCACGTGAGCACTAAAAAGAAAAAGCGCCAACCGAAGTCAGCGCCTTCTCCTGTTGTGGGTTCGAAGCTCGCAGTTAAAACTATACCATCAACTTTTACAGTTTCAAGTGGCTATCTGCACACCTTGGCCATGCTAGGGATGAAATACGAATTACCGGAGCCGAAGTGAGCCAAATCATCGCCTTCATTCAGTCCCATCCCACAACGTCCTCACTGGTAGCCTTCTACATCGCCAGTGCGTTCATCGGCTCGCTGCCAGCTCCAGCGGCAAACTCCAGCACGCTGTATCGCTTCTTCTTCACTTTCGCAAATACGCTGGGAGCGAACCTGAGCCGGGCGTATAGCTCAAAACTTCCTGTGCCAATGGCTTTAGCGGCCAGCCCGGAAGCTAAGGCTGCGGATGTCGCGGACCAGCAAAGCGTTCCAAAGGTGATAGTTTCACAGCCTAAACCGTAGGAGGATGAAACCATGCTACTCACACTTCTAGTCGGCGTCATCATTGCCGGATTGATCTATTATCTGCTCACGATGCTGCCCATCCCTCAGCCCTTCAAGAATGTGGTCATGGTGATTTTCATCGTAATCTGCATCATCTGGCTGCTCAGCTTCACGGGTATGCTAGGCGGACCATATTGGGGCGGAGGGCATCGCTTGCCGTGAGCGAATGGCGCGAATACCGGGAACTAGCGCAGATCGAGAAGGCGCTCAACGAAGCCAACGACCGCCTGAACTCGATTGAAGCGGCGCTCGCAGACCAAAGCGGCAAGATTGACCAGCTTTTACAGGCTTTAGTTCCAATAGAAGTTCCAGCAACAGCAGGTAAAATCTCACAAATTGAAGGAGAATCACAGATGGCGATTACAGGCACAAAAGTAGGCGGCAGTTCTGTCTTTCAGGTCAGCTGGAATGGCGGAATGAAACCAGGCGCTCCGGTGGTTTGGTCGGCGGATGACCCTGGCATTTCGTTTGCCCCGGTAGCCGTTGACCCGACCGGCAACACCGTCACGGCAACGGACGTGGCAGCCGACACGCTCACGCAGTACGTCATTACCGTCAAGGGCACAGCCTCGGATGACACGGCAGTCTCAGCGACAGCCACGATTCCTTTGCTGACGGCTCCAGCGACAGGCGGGACCATCAACCAGGTTAGCTAGTCTCCGGCTGCAATATTAGCTATTGTATCGTGATTTGATGGCTTTTCCTGCTTGGGATGGCACTCGCACTGACATAGTGTCCACCTACATTCGTGGTGTCTATCTTGTTCGCAATCAGCTGAAATAGGTTCCATTTGGTGCCTCAAATCTTACCGGGGTGGCATAGCCGGCCCTCGGAGAGCGACCGCGACCACCCCGGCTTTTCAGCGCTGGCCAAGCGGGACAGCGCCAAACTCAAACTTTCGGCGTCTTAGCGATTTCAGCTTGCGCCTTGTCTGCGATGGATTGCCAAGCTATCTTGTCTGCGCCCAGGATGGCTAAATCATCTGCTGTGCCCGTGCCAGCGAGTAGCGAATGAATTGCCGAAACTACGGATGGTTCAGCACTAAGTAGTGCTTGCAAGATTCCTACAATTAAAGTTGGTGTTGCCATCCAATCTCCTTTTCCTCATCACTTCTCTACTGCATACCCTGCAACGACGGTGCCCGTTGTGCCAGTAAGTGTTTTGAACATTGAATTCATGGCCATGTCTACAGTGCGTGAGAAATGAATTGTGCCCACTTTTCCCCGTAGAACCACGGTCATGTGCATTTTCAGAATACCCACCTAAGTACAGATGGTCAGGTCGCACGCATTGCGGGGTATCACAGCGATGTAGGACATGCGCGCCATTAGGGGCTACCCCGCCGTTGAGTTGAAATGAGACAACGTGTGCTTTCTCGGTATTACGGTTTATTCTGATAGCCCCGTAGCCGTAAGCGTCGCAGCAACCAATCCAAAACCAACAGTTGTCAGTTTTGAATACGTAGCGCCAGAAGCGCTCTGCGACACTTTCAACCATCAGGATACCCACGCTTCCGCGCCAGCTACGATACCCTTGACCGCAAGCAGGGCAGAGGTCAGCGCTAGTTTGGCATTCTGGTTCTTCACTCCCAGAAGTCCTTGGTTGTTTAGGTCGTCGAGCAGCGCCATGATGCTGTCGAGCTTGGTCTTGAGCGTCGAAGTGGGGGCATTTGAAGCTAGCGCGGTATCGAGGTCCACGCCAGCCTGCGCTACTTTTTGGATGCCGGTCTGAATCTGGATATGCACATCATCGGAGATGACCCCGCCCTGGTTGTGGAGCGCTATCTCGGTGTCTTGAAAGGCTTGCACGGCGATGCGGAAGTCATGTTGCGCTACTGTGACCTTGTGCACCACACTCCCAGGTCATCCCGCCAGCGCTACCGCAGCAAAGCATAAAAGCCCGAAACTGCTAACCCGAATTGCTCGTTTCCTCATTTGCCC
>Ga0210407_10001668_pt1 | contig 20346 bp, 18 predicted proteins | sample IncBWC27MmetaG_FD_150860 | JGI IMG/M metagenome (GOLD analysis project Ga0210407, IMG submission 150860) | Forest soil microbial communities from Barre Woods Harvard Forest LTER site, Petersham, Massachusetts, United States - Inc-BW-C-27-M | ecosystem: Environmental > Terrestrial > Soil >... | reverse complement strand
ACTGGCGGAAGCCGAAGGCGGCAACGACCAGACGGAGCGGAAACAGAAGTTCGTGGAGTTGCTGGCCAAAGTGCAAAGCGCCGGCGCATAAGCCGGACTGTTGTCTTATCTGAAAAACCTTTCATTTCAAGAAAACCTGACCTGCCCGTTGGTGTTTCCTTTGCCTCAGAGTAAGACTGGCAGTAATATTCCCTCGGAGGTTTCATGCCTTCAAACCCCTCGGAGGGCAATCCCCACTTGCCTCCTGCTGGTACTACTGCAAACATTGTCCCACCCCGATCAAGCACGTCATCGAATCCGTGGGTGCAGCTCTTCGCGGGCGTCATCTGCATGGCCATGATCGCCAATTTGCAATATGGCTGGACGATTTTCATTAACCCGATCGATGCAAAATACCACTGGGGCAAAGTGGCGATCCAATTCACTTTTACTCTTTTTGTCCTCTTCGAAACCTGGCTTGTCCCGTTTGAGGCTTACCTCGCGGACCGCTTCGGTCCGCGTCCGCTTGTCATGGCGGGCGCCTTTTTGATCGCGATCTCCTGGATCGGCTACTCGAGGGCGAGCACTCTCGCTGCTTTATATACCGACGGAATCATCGGCGGAATTGGCACGGGGCTTGTCTACGGAACGTGCATCGGAAACGTCGTAAAATGGTTTGAGAACCGGCGGGGGCTCGCCGCGGGTTTGACGGCCGCCGGGTTCGGCGCGGGTGCGGCCGTCACCGTCATCCCGTTGACCCGCTCTCTCGCTACCCGGGGGTACGAGGCGACCTTCTTCAAATTTGCGCTAATCCAGGGTTTCGTCGTTCTTATTGCGGCGTTCGCTCTCAAGAAACCACCGAAGGGTGCGGCGGCACGGCGATCGAATCCTCGCACCTTGCAAACGAGATTCGACAGTAGCCCGCTGCAGACGCTTCGCAGCGCCGTTTTCTGGTTCTTGTATATCGATTTCGTCTTGGTGGCAGCTAGTGGCCTCATGGCGACCGCGCAGCTTGCCCCAATCGCCGCCGGCTTTGGAATCGCCCAGACGCCCGTTACCCTTCTCGGCTTCACGATTCCGGCGCTTACCTTCGCCCTCTCGCTCAACAATCTCATGAACGGGCTCAGCCGGCCTCTTTTCGGCTGGATTTCAGACTTGATCGGCCGCGAGCTCACTATGTTCCTGACGTTCTTGGCCGAAGGGATAGGTATCCTGTGCTTGGAGAAGTACGGCAGAGATCCGGTTTATTTTGTGATTCTGGCAGGCCTGGTCTTTTTTGCCTGGGGCAATATCTTCAGCATATTTCCCGCGCTTACTTCCGACCACTTTGGGAAGAAGTACGCCACCACAAATTACGCGCTGCTGTATACCGCCAAGGGTTGCGCTGCGTTCTTCGTGCCCCTGGGGGGTATCATTGCCCTCAAAACCGGGAGCTGGTCTACAACCCTCGATATTGCAGCCGTGGCCAATATAGTAGCCGCGCTGATGATGCTCGTTCTTGTTCGCCCTCTCCGGGTGCGCGAACTTCGGCGACAGGAAGCCGCACTTGCAACGGTGGAATGACTTTAAGTTGGCCGGGCCGATTCGGAAAGGATGAGGCTCGCCGCTCCGTCAATCCTCTAGGTCCTGCCGGAACTGGGGCTGTGCCGGATCGAGGCCGCCATCGATGACGTCCGCGAGCAGGCGGCCGTATGCGGTCTCGGCTTCTGCCAGTGAAGCGTGGCCGCGTTCCCACTGCACCGCTCCACTCTCCGAGTAAATGAGCGTGAAATACCGGCCCGTCGAAAATTGAAGTTCAAGCAACCTGCCCGGCATCTCAGGATCGCCTTCCTGTCCGAGCACGTCCATCAGCGCCACAGTCCACTGCCGCCCACTCGGATCGAGGACAACCTGGCGCTCAACATATTGCCAGTCATCCATGCTCCACGGCGGCATTTTATTTAAGCAATTCATCGAGCGCTCTTGCCACCTGCGCCCCGGTGAATGGTTTCGGGATCAGCAACACTTTTCGCGCATCACGCGAGCGGAGGCTCGCATCGGCCTCTTCAGGTGTGTCACTGATAATGACGACGGGAAGCTCAGCGTGATTCGCATCGCCGCGTACGGTGTCGAAGAGCGACTCACTCATATCGTAGGAAGAACAATCGAGCACGAGAGCGTCCACCTTCTGCTCCAGGATGAGCTCGTTGACGGAGTCAGTAAAGCCGGAAGGAAAGACTGTGTATCCGCGGTCACGCAGCGCAAACGTCAGAAGCTCGGCGATCTCCGGCGTGTCGTCAATGAGCAGGATGCGTGGCAACCGTATGCTACTTCTTGCCGGCGCCGGCGCCAGGCAGCGCCTTGTTCTTGCCAGCGCTTGGCTCCAGGTCCAAAATCCACACTCGCCCGCCGGCCGTGTAGTAGGCGCGACGTTCGTTTTCGATCATTGCACCCCAGGCTTCCAGCGTACGCATCGCGAAAGTGTATCCCTCGAAGTTCTTACGCGCGTGGCCAAACACCTCGTTGGTATGCCAGTTGTCAGTAAGCATGGCGTCACCCGCATGCACACGCAGCACTTTGTAGTAACGATCGTAAGCAGCTTCGGGCCGCACGTCGCGCGTCGACCCGCGTTTCTTGCCTTCGCTGACGATGAAACTTTCCTGCGCTGGGCGAGCGACAGGCGGATTGGGGGTGTTGCTGCTCATACCGTCTCCGCTACGGTTGCTGCCGCTTCCGCAGACGCCATATCGGCCAAGTTCTTCGCATCGGCTGCCCGGATCAACGCCTCCGGCAACTGAACACCCATCATTCGCCATTGTTCGTTTGCAAACTTCTGCAGCGTGGCAACGTGTTCAGCATGGAGGTGGCCGAAGCGTCCTTGGAGCTTCAGGTACTCCGATACCGGGCGCATGTTCTGGGGACGGAAGCTATAATCATACGCGCGTGTCTCGGGGTTCCACTCCCAGATCGGGTAAAGACCGCACTCCACGACGAGCCGGCCAAGATCAATCGACCTAGGCGTTTCGTACACGAAGCCCTTTTGGCACGGGGTGTAGACCATCAGGTAAGCCGCGCCCCTATGGTTCAGGCCTTTGCGCACCTTGTTCATAAGATCTATGGGATAACCTACGCTCGCGGTTGCTACATAGCAGTGAGGATGGCCCGCCGCCATCATGCGGGCGAGATCCTTGGGGAACAGCTTCTTGCCCTCCGGAACCATCGGGCCGGGAGGAGAGAATGTCGTCATCCCTCCGTATGGCGTGCGCGACGAAGCCTGGATGCCGGTGTTCGCATACTGCTCGTTGTCGTAGCAAATAATCAGGCAGTCGTGATCCCGATAGAGCGCTCCTGAAATCGAAGCGAGGCCGATGTCGGACGCACTGCCATCGCCGGCCTCGCAGATGATATTCGGGAAGGGGCCTTTCCACTTACCCTTTCGAATCATGGCTTCGTACGCAGCAGCGACCCCGGCGGTAAAACTGCCAGCGCTGCCGATCTGCGTGTGGGCCCAGGGCACGTTATACGGCGTGCACAAATACGAGCTGTTTGCGACGTACATGCAACCTGTCGGCCCTACCAGGATGGTGTTATCGCCAGAGGCCTTGCTTGTCATTCGATACTGTATGGAAGGCCCGCAGCCGGCACACGTGCGGTGACCAGGAACGAAAGGTTCGGTCGCCGGCAAATCAGGGTTATAAAAACGCGCTCCCTGATTCGGACTGCTGAGAATCGGTAATATCTGCCGCTGAACTTCAATTGTTGGCATTTCGACTCCTCCCGATATCGTGGGCGGACCCTGAGGGACCACCTTGACAAAAATTACTCCTCGAATCCCACCCAATGCGTACGCTTTTCGATACTCCCGCGTTTCTGTGCTTCGATCATCTTCTGCGTCATCCAGTAAAATTCCTTCAACACGATGGCTTCGCCACCCATTCCAGCCATGAACGACAAGACAAGAGGCCGGTGTTGGCTCTCGTAGAGCGCCGCGCAGACCTCAGCATACAGGCAACCTCCGCTGCTCACGCTTCCTAGACCCATGTTGGTCTCGACAACTCCGACCACCTTGAATTTACTGAGGGTATCCTTGACGCGGTCGGTTGGGTAGGGCCTGATCGTACGCAGCCGTACCAGGCCGACTTTTGCGCCCCGCTCGCGCATGTGCCGAATCGCGTACCGCGCCGTTACCGCGTGCCCACCCTGGATAAAAAAAACAACCTCCGCGCCATCGGTCATGAACTCTTCAATCCAGGGGTCGTAGCGCCGGCCAAAGATCCTCGCGAACTCGTCATGGACCTCTTCGATGACAGGCATCGCACCTTCCATGGCGCGCGCACGCTCCAGCTGGAGAGGCGGGCCTTGCTCGGGCATAATCTGCGGTCCATGCGACACAGGACGCCGCGGATCGAGCGGGTACGGATGTTTGTAAGGCGGCAGAAACTCCTTTACTTGGGCGGGGTCGGGCAAGTCCACGTCGCTGGTGATATGCGACACGAAGAAACCATCTTGGCATACCATCTGAGGCAAGAGTACGCGCCGGTCCTCACCGATGCGATATGCCATCAGATGATTGTCAAAGGCTTCCTGGGCGTCACACGCCCAGCCCATGAGCCAGCCCATATCGCGGGTGGAAAGCGCGTCCGTATGCTCGGAGCCGAAATCACCGGGCGGATCAAGGGTGCGATCCGCGATCATCATCTGCACCGGCATGCGAGTGCCTGAGATGGGCGAATAGAGCTCGTAGGCAAACTGCACGCCGACACCTGAACTTCCCGTAAAAACACGCGCGCCGCTCGACGAAGCTCCGTGCGCGATGCTCAACTGCGAGTGTTCGCTGTCGGCCACGATGTATTCGGCATCGAGTTCACCATTGGCCACCATTTGCGCAAGCGCCATCATTGTTGCCGTGTACGGCCGGATCGGGTAGGCGGTAATTACATCGACGTCGGCGTACTTGGCAGCCTGCGCCGACGCGACGCAACCATTGATCCGGACCGTCTTTTTTCTTTTCTCGACCATCGTTGCCATGGCTCGCTCCGTAAGGTCCGACCGATGACCTATCTCCAGTTTTCGATGTCCTTCGCGGGACGCTCCGCCAATGCTTCCAACTCTGCAGCCTGCCGTCCGTGCAGCCCGGGTGTAATCGCGAATGCCGTGTCCATCCGCACGACGCCCGTATCGAAATCGAGTTCAGGCACGCCCTCCAGGCAGCCCGTGGGACATTCTTCGATGCACACACGGCAGCCTTTGCAATAGTCCACCAGAATCTTATAGAGGCCGTTCGAACGGCCCGAACGTACGATGCACGGCTCGGGACAAACCAAGTAACAATTATCGCAGGCATTGCAGGTTCCGCAACTGAAACAACGGTAGGCCTCTTCGACCGCCTGCTCCTCCGAAAACGCCTGAATCACTTCCTCTTGGGTGCTGCGCCTTTCCGTCGGCGCGAGCATGGATTGCTTGACACGCGGGAAGTGAGGGAAGTACGTCATGTTCATCCGGTTAAGATCCATGATGACGTCGATCGCGATGGTTCGCGGTTGCAACTGCTCTCCGCGAAGAACCTTGTCCAGATTGAAGGCGACGCGCTTCCCGTCGCCTACGGCATTCACCACCATGAGCGGTTGACCCGAGCCCAATTGCACGACATCGCCCGCGGCGAAAAAGTTCGTGGCGCCGAGTCGTCCAAACTCGTCGATCTTGATCGAGCCGCGCGGAGTTTTGAACTCGTCCGGCAACCAGCCGAGCGACGCCCGCTGGCCTACGGCGATGATCACATTGTCGACGGCAAAGCGCTGGGCGGGAGCCTCTCGATCAATGGTGATGGGCGATGCGTTGATGGCGCCGGCGAAGCGCGCGGGATAAAGTTGCAAAGCCTCAACCTGGCCATTGCCCAGCACGGCGGTCATCGCCCGACCGTGCAGGAGTTCTACGCCTTCCTCTACCATGTCGTGCAGATCTTCGGCCATTGCCGGCATCTCTGCAGTGTTGGCCTCCACTGTAATCATCGTCACTTCCTGGGCGCCCTGCCGGAGGGCTTCACGAGCGCAATCGATCGCCGTGTTTCCCCCGCCGATGACGGCTACGCGGGGGCCCAATTTGACCTTCGAGGTGCCCATGCCGATGTCGCGAAGGAAAGGAAGTCCGTAAAAGACGCCCTTCTTATTCTCGCCCTCGGCTCGTGCGCTGTTGGGATCGATGAGGCCCACCGCCAGCACGCACGCGTCGTAATTGTTTTTCAAATCGGCCCAGGTGACGTCTTTCCCGACTTCTGTGTTCGTCTTGATCGTCACGCCGATCTCGATGAGACGCTCGATCTCGCGATCGAGCACGTGCTGCGGGAGCACCCAATCGGGGATGCCGCCGCGATTTAGTCCGCCGGCTTTCGGCGATTTCTCAAAGATCGTGACCGCGTAGCCTAGGCGCGCGAGTTGGTACGCTGCGCTGTGACCTGCGGGCCCCGACCCCACGACGGCGACTTTTTTGCCGTTGGACGGCCCGGCCTTTACCACGTCCCGAGGCAAAGCCTGCCCGAGGTCGCCGAGAAACCGCTCGACCGCCCGAATCGAAATGGCCTCGTCGTACTGCCCCCGATTGCAGGCTTGCTCGCACGGGTGGTAACACACGCGGCCAGTTACCGACGGGAAAGGCATGTCTTCCTTGATGAGCGCGTAGGCGTCGAGATACTTGCCGCGCTTCACGAGGTCTAGATAGCCCTGAATCTTTTCGTTCGTGCCGCAGGCATTATTACAAGGCGGCAGTTTGTCCCGGTACACCGGCCTGATAGCCCGCCAATTGCCGGTAGGAAACAAGTCTTGACCCTTCTCTTGCGATGGCGCAGGCGTGATCCCGGCAAACGGCACCTTGAGCCAATCCGGAATGTGCGTGCCTTTAGTCGACATGAGTTCCTCTCTTACGCAGCCACTGGATTCAGTGTCAGGATATGCAGTTCGTCTAGCGCTGCCTTGAAAGCTGCCTTATTGGCGATCATTGGCTCGATAGTCTGTAGCTTGACGATGCCCGTCGTCTTTACTATCGCCGCGATGATCGGAGCGGCGATGTCTGGCGCGATCGCTTTGCTTCGCTCGGCGGCGCCTTCCGTCGACAAACGATCGAGGCCTAGTTCGCCGAGCCGGTAATACAGCCACTTGTGATCGGCCAGCTTCGCGGCACCCACACAGACGAGCTGGCTGAGCCGTTCAGGACCAGGCACGAAGCGCAGCATGTACTCCGGTGAGTAGTGGGTGTTGATAACCAACGTTCCGCCCGGGGCCATTCCGCGCATGTAGTCCCAACCCTTGACCATTGTCTCTTCGACCAGAACGACGATGTTGGGGTGCTCATTTTCATAGGTCAGCGCGTTTTCGATCTGGCCGTCGCTCACGCGACAGTACTTCCTCGTCGGGGCGTTAGTGCGATCGGGATTATCGACATAGTTTTCCATCGCCTGGGCGAACTTGCCCTCAAGCCGGGCGGCAGCGGCCACCGAATTGACAATATCGCGGCCCTCTTTGTCCATGATGATGCCGCGCGTCCAAACCGTGAGTTCCGTATAGCTCATGACCAACCCCCGTCCTCATTCCGATGTTCCCGAACTCAATCCGGGCCCTTGCTCACCTCGTGGGCTTCGCAACTTCTCTAGGAACTGCCACGATCAGCTTCCAATACTGCCAGGAAATCGCCTCGTGAGACCTTGAACGGCGCGTCACGAGGGCCGTCCTGGAATTGTGCAATCGCTGACAGCGTAGCCTTTTTGCAGAGGCTTTCGATATCGGCGCCTGTGAATCCTTCCATCCGAGAGGCGAATTCCTCGAGATTAATCTCGGGCCCGAGCGGCACGCGCCGACAGCAGAGCTGTAGGATAGCCGCGCGCTCTGCGGAATCGGGTTTGGTGAAGTGGAGGATATAGTCGAACCGCCCGCTACGCAAGAGCGCCGGCTCGACTCGCTCGGGGCGGTTAGTGGCTGCGAGGAGAATCACTCCTTTGACGTCGCGCAGATTGTCGATCTCACGCAAGAGCTGGCTGAGGATCCTTTGATACACGTCGGCGCCGAACTGATCAGCGCCGAATCTTGGTGCAACCGCATCGATCGTGTCGAAGAACAGAATGCAGGGCGCCGCCCGTCTGGTCTTTTTGAAAACTTCGCGCAGTGCTCTCTCCGATTCGCCCAGCCACTTCGAGTAGAGTTGCGGGCCGTCGATGGCGATGAGCGGAATCTGCTTCTCCCCCGAGAGGGCTCGCGCCATCGCAGTCTTCCCGGTACCCGAGGGCCCTACCAACAGGATGCCTCTCGGCGGAGTCAGGCCAACTTGCTCGTAGATCTCATCGTGCAGGTGAGCGTGTTCGACAACGGCATTAAGCGATCGTTTCACCTCGGTGAGACCTCCGAGGGAGGCAAAAGTCGACGGGCTTTTCTCAATAAAGAACTCGCGAGTTGCGCTCGGCTCGACTTCTTTCAGACCGGCGAGAAAATCGTCATGTGTAACCTGCAGCTCCCCGAGCTCGGCGGATGCGGCACCCTCCGATTCGAGCGGGAAAGCGGAAAGGAAACCGCGCAAGGCAATCATGCCGACTTCCTGGCCCAAAGCTTCGAGATCGGCGCCGACGAATCCGTGAGAATGCTCGGCTATCTCCTGGAGATTAACGCCGGGCGCGAGCGGCATGGCGCGCGTGTGAATCTTGAGGATTTGGAGCCGCGCTTGGGTGTTCGGAACGCCGATTTCGATTTCACGATCGAAGCGGCCGGGGCGTCGCAGCGCCGGATCAAGAACCTCGGGGATGTTGGTAGCCCCGATGACAATCACCTGGCCGCGCGACACAAAGCCATCCATCAGGCTGAGAAGCTGCGCCACGACGCGCTTTTCAACCTCGCCGACCACTTCGGCGCGTTTCGGAGCCACAGCGTCGATCTCGTCGATGAAAAGGATTGCCGGCGCGTGACGCGCCGCTTCCTCGAAAACCTCACGCAGCTTGGCCTCGCTCTCGCCGTAGAACTTCCTCATGATCTCAGGGCCGTTGAGGTGAATAAAATGCACGCGGCTTTCCGCCGCGACGGCGCGGGCCAGCAGGGTCTTACCCGTACCCGGCGGGCCGTACAAAAGCACACCCTTTGGTGCGAGGATTCCCAAGCGCTCGAAGATACGGGGGTGTTTCAGCGGGAGCTCGACGATTTCGCGCACCCGCGCCACTTCCCGCTCCAGCCCGCCGATGTCTTCATAAGACACGGCGGGAGCGCGGGCCGCGGTTTGCTCTCCCTCGACGACCCGGATGTCGGTGCGTTTGCCGATGACTACCGGCCCGGAGGGAATCGTGCGCACGACTTGGAAGTTCACCGCCTTGGCAAACGTCGGCACGCGCACCACACAGCCCGCAACAACCGGGACACCTATGAGATCCTGCAACATTCGTTCCGGCGCGATGATGGCTGGCGCGGCCCCCATCCACAGCGGTGAGAAGCGGACAGCGACGGCTTGCGCATGCTCGATGGGTGCTACCGTCACTTGCTCCTGCAATCCGGCGCCACAGTTGCTGCGTGCCGTGCCGTCGATCTGGATCACGCCTTCGTGTTCTTCATCCGAAACTTCGGCGCGTGCAACAGCAGTCGTGCCGCCGGTGATCTTCAGAACGTCGCCGGCTCGGGCGCCCATGCGCATCAGGTCTGATAGCGTCAGCCGCGCAACGGCACGCCCGATGTCCTCCACGCGCGCTTCCGCAACGCGCAGGGTGAGGGTGGTCGTAAGAGGCGAGGAGGCGAGTTCCGTCATCGCGTCACCTGGAGTCTACTCTGAACTTGGCTGGCAAATCCTTCGAAGAGCGAAGCCAGCTTTTGCTTCTCCAAATGATCTGGTGCATGAGCCGAGATTGTTACCCGGGTCAAGTCGTTTCCTGATTCGGTCAGTCGGATCGTTCCCAGGTTGGTGTGTTCGATGGCCCAGCCGTCGCCCTTGGAAGAGGTCACAGCCATACTCAAGATGCCGTTGTTGCTTTCCCATGGCACGATGATCGCGCTGAGGCTCCCATGGCGGCTGGCGAATTCCTCGATCGCGCGAGAGACGACTCGTGGGGAGCCCGTGGCCATGAACTCGATAATCTCTTCGCGCATGCCAAGTTGTGATACACTGGCCCGGTGATCGGACCACTTGCGAGACCGAATTTAACACCGGCTCCGAATACTGTCAAGGGCCCAGGCCGTACCCGCGGCGCTGGCGCTCAACTCATCGAGCCGATCAAGAAGACCCGCATTGCCGAGGAAGTGGCCGACCGGATCCGCATGTTGATCTTGGACGGCACATTTCCACCGGGCCGACCACTACCCTCGGAACGCCTCTTACGCGAGCGGTTCGCTGTGAGCCGCGGCTCGATCCGCGATGCCCTTCGTATGCTGGAACTTATCGGCTTGCTCGAGACCCGGCATGGGCAAGGTACTTTCCCGCGGGAGTTAACAGTTGACCGCTTGGTCGCGCCCCTTGCCTCGGTGATGACCTACCGGCACGATCTTCGTGATGAACTCCTCGATGTGCGCCGGATGTTCGAACCTGCCGTGGCGCGCGCCGCGGCCGCTCGTGCAAGCGACGAGGATTTCGCCGATTTGCAAAGAATCCTTGATACGCAGCGCCGGAAGCTCAAGACCGGTGGATCGACCATCGTCGAAGACACGGCATTTCACGCGGCGCTGGCGCGGTCTACCCGCAATCGCGTGATCGTGAGCATCATGGCAATACTGAACGATCTGTTGGTGGAATCGCGCGCGCTTGCGTTGAAACAGAAAGGCCGTCCGGAGCGATCCATAGAGGGACACGAGGCCGTGGTTGCGGCGCTTCGCTGCCGGGACGCCGAAGCCGCGGCGCGAGCCATGTCCAGGCATATCGATCAAATTGCCGATTTGCAGACGCACTCCAGCGCGCATACCGCAGATCCGGCCAAGAAATGAAGGACGCGAGTGATGGATGAGAGCCTGCGAACGCAGATCGACACCTATCTGCCTCACCTCGATCGCTTGATCCAGCGCGGACACCAGCTTTCCAGTACTCTGACCACCGATTCTTCCGACAGGTCGGCCGTCGCAGCCACTCGTGCCTGGCAACGAGACTGTGGAGTGACGGTCAATCAACTGTCCGGTGGCAGCAAGGTGCATTGGCTTGCCCGGTCGTTCAGCGAAGCTTTCCTGATGCGTTCAGCGACCGGCGGTGTCATCGAAGCGGCGGACCCGCGGGAGATCATCAATCGCCTCGTCGCCGTCCTTGAGCAGGCCGTTATGTCACTGTCCCGCCTGGACGAAGGCGGAGCAGTTTCTGAATCCGCTCAGGCCCCGCCCCCCCGCAGGTTTCAATTCGTTCACAATCCCGAGCTCCGGCCGGTAGTCGAGCAGGCATATTCTGATAGCCGGCTCGCATTCGAACAAGTCCACTATGGCGAGTCGCTGCTCACTTCTTGCGGGGTACTGGAAGCCATTGTAACCGACGCACTAGAACACTCTGGGATCGCCGCACTAGCTTCCGCCGGCGCGCCTACAGGAAATATCGCCGATTGGTCGTTCGAAGAGCGGCTCGGCGTCGCAGAAAGGGCAGGACTCATTCACAGCGGATGCGCTCGGCTCCCGCCAGTCGCGCGGGGTTATCGAGATCTGACCGATGCTGACAGCGAACGCGGCCTGAAGGTGACGGTTTCCGAGCGCGATGCCCGATTGGTTCGACAGGTTTTGCACGTCGTGATGCGGGATCTAGATCCCGGCCGGTAGCCTACTGGTTTCGGACAATACCGCGGGTCGTCCGCCACGCCGCGGCCACCGCCTTGTTTTCGTGAAACAGGCCGCTCGATACGCGAATCTGCCCGCCCCGCACGAACCGCTCATGATTTTCCTCGAGTTCCGCGGGCATGTAGCGGTAGTTGACGGTCACACCGAAGGAAGCTTCCAGACCGTACGGCCGCAGGTTTCCGAACGGGTTGATGCGCTCCAGTCGAGCGCCGTTCGAGAGATGAAACGTGGCCACGGGGTCGTAGAGCTTGCCGTCGTGCCGGACTTTGGTCAGATAAGCCAGCGCCAGCCGCTGCAGCGGGGCCGCTAAGATCTCGCGATGCGCCAGGGGCTCCTCCAGCAGGTGAAAGAGCGCGTCTACCGGATCCCGAATCCCGGCGGCGGCAGTCAGATCCCGGGCATAGTCGGCCAGTATTCGCGCGATGCGATCGGGTGTGAAGCCATCTTCGTTGTCCGTCTCCCGCAGCGCCCGGGCAAATCGCGGCAGCGGCGAAAGCGTGGCGTAGCTCTTGATCTTCGGTAATTCGCCGACAAGGTCCGCCACGACCTGCTTAATCAGGAAATTACCGAAGGGGATGTTGCGCAGGCCCGTCAGGCAATTGTTTATGGAATAAAAGATGGCGGTGTCGACCTTCTCCGCTGCAAGCACAGGAGCATGCTCGTCGAGCAATGGCCCCAGGTCGCCTACCAGCTCGCTCGATAACGCCACCTCGACGAAAATAATCGGTTCGTCATCGAGCGCGGGATGAAAGAACGCAAAGCAGCGGCGATCTGCTTCGAGGCGCCGCCGCAAGTCCGGCCAGCCGTTGATCTCGTGCACCGATTCGTAGCGGATCAATTTTTCCAGGATCAGCGCAGAGGTTTGCCAGCTGATGCGTTCCAGCCGCAGAAAGCCGCGGTTAAACCACGACCGGAACAGGTGCCGGAGGTCGGAGTCCAGCACGTCGAAGTCCTTGCACTGCGAAGCAAGCTCCAGCAGATTTTCGCGCAATGCCACGAGGAATTGTGTGCCGCCCGGCGCCGTATTGATCCGGCGAATCAACTCCTGGCGAGGCGGCTCCACCGCGGCGGACAGCGTCGCGAGAGTTTCCGTGCCGGGCGCGCGTTCGTATTCGGCTGCGGCGCGCAGGATGGCGTCCGCGTCCGGCGAGAATTTGTGGCTGAGCATCTCGAAAAATCGTAGCCGCTGCGCGGAATTCATCGTCCGGTAGACGTTGATAATCTCCGCTGCCAGGGCGGTCTGCGACGCCTCGCCGCGCGAAGACAGCAGGTGGCGGCAGAGAAAAAGCATGTCGGAGCCGCGCCGGTTGCGCAGCACTCGAAGTAGATTGGAAAAGAAGCCGGGCATGCGTCTCTCTACTTGCCGCGCCTCACCGCGGACGTACTCGCCAGCCAAGGCGTCTGATCTGCTGGCAGCGGTCGCAGTCAGGTGCGAAACCCCGCTTCCAGGAAAGAATACAGCGGATCTTTTCCCAGTTCGAGTGCGAAATCCGCCTCGTATACTTGCCCGGTTGAGTTTTGTCGCTATGCAACTATTGCTCAGCTCTTGTCCGAGATACCGGTAAGAATCTACAATCCCATCTGCTTCTAGCGGAGGGCTCGATGATTCAAATTGTCACAAGCAAGATCGTGGTCCGTCTGTGTATTGGAATCATCGGTTTCTTCACATTTTTGATCCCAGGTTCGCTCGCCGCCGTTCCGGACGAGGACTCTGTTGTGCAGACTAATAAGGCTCTCGAGAAAGCGTTACAAAAGGGCGACAAAGCGGAAGTGGACCAATTTCTCGACAAGGAATTCACCTGGGCGGATCCGGAGGGTGTCATCCACAGCAGGTCGGAGGTTTTGGCGGAGTTGCGTCAGCCCATCGCCGTGAGTGGAGGTGAGGCGCAGACGACGGAGCGCATGTATGGCCATGTCGCGGTCGTCCAAGTCCATAACCGGCAAGCGCATACAATGCGCGTTTGGGTGAAGCGTCCAGAGGGTTGGAAAGTCCTGCATGTGGGGGAGATCCTGCAACCGGAGAAACCGGATCCCAGCGGACCCGGAATCGAAACCCCTTGCATAAATCCTTGCACCATCGTTCCCTTCAAGCCGAAATCAGCGGCGGAGCAAGCTGTCGTAAAGTCGTGGCAGGAGATGGAAACCGGAGCTTACCATCACCACGGCGCGGAGTGGGGCGCGCATGCTGCGGATGAGTTTCAGGTGATCAGTTCCTGGAGCGACAAGCCCTTCAGCAAAGTCGAGCGCGTCACGGATTTCGACCGACTCGGTAAAAAGGGGGTTCAAACAAACCCCGTGGCGCCGGTGATGTGGGTACACATGTGGGACTTTGACGGCGCGATTTTCATGTTGTCGGAACATATCCGCTACGCCGCCAAACCGGATATCGCTTCACGTGTGTGGGTGAACCGGGACGGGCGCTGGCTCCTCGCAGTGAGTTATCACACTTCCATCAAAGATGTGCCCGCCCTGGCGTTTCAAACGACCGCTCCGAATTAAGCGGCGAAGCAGCAAGCCGAGAAAAAGCTCACGCGCAGACGTCGCGACGCGGCGGCATGTTCAGGAATGCGCGCACGACGTGCCAGAGCTGCTCGCGGTTGGTACCCAGGGCCGCCGAATGAGAAGCGCCGGGGAGAAGGGCGAACTGCCGGTCGGAAGTCGGAAGTTTCCTGAAAAAGTTGAGGACGTCTTCCTCCGTGGCGATGCCGTCAAATTCGCCGCGCAGGATAAGCACGGGTGAGTGCACCTTCAAAGGATCGACGACGGGAAGATTTGCCGTCATGTCGAGATAGGTACCGGTGGGCACGGAATCGCCGAATTGCAATTCGGCATCGGCCATGGCTTCGGCCACCGCGGGATCCGAGGTGCCGGACTGGTCGCGAGTGAAGATGCTGCGAATCATGGCGCGGTCGCGGGGGCGGACATTGTGGGTTCGATAAAATTCGAGCGACTCGGCGCGCTTGGTGAGGGTAGGAGAGCCCTGGCCCGTCCATGTGAAGGAAACCAGGACGAGACGCAGGACGCGGTTTGGCTCGGCCATGGCAAAGGCCCCGGCACGCAAGGCTCCCGAGGATTCACCGTAGAGATGAAATCGTTGCTGACCGGTTTCGCGAAGGATGACTTCCGCGGCGGCCTTCAGATCCTCGACGCCGCTGGCAATGTCGGAATTGCCGCCGGTTCGCGATGACCTGCCGTAACCTTCGAAGTCCATGGTCCAGACGTCGAATCCGTACTCGGCGAATTTATCCATGAGCGAATATTCGCCGTGGCCGGGAACGCTGAGATCGAAAGTAGGGCGCGAGGAAACCGAGGAGCCATGGGCCAAGAACAATATCGGCAGAGTCGGTTGCCCGGCTTGCGGTTCGCCAAGCCGCTTGCGGAAAATATAGAGCGAGACTTGGCCCTTCTTCGCCGAATATTCTGCGCTCCAAATCTTCTTCGTTTCCGGGCGAACCGGGCTCTCGACCGTGCCACTCTGCTGCGCCAGCAGAGTGGGGGCTAAGCCAAGCGTCGTGAGGCCGGCGATCGCCGGTGCGGCACCCGCCAGCAGAGCGCGGCGAGAGAGACATGGGTTATCCATGGACATCAAAAGATGAGTTTCAGCGCGAACTGAATTTCGCGGCTGGAAGTGGAAGTCGAATCGAATGCGCCGGCGTTTCCAACCGGCGCCCCGGTATTGTCGAAGAGGGTGCTGTTGGCAATGGGAGAGTTGAAGTTCGGGTGATTGAACACATTGAAAAATTCCGCCCGGAACTGGAGATTCAAATTCTCGCGAATTTTATTGTCCTTGAAGAGAGAAAAATCAAAGTCAATCAAGCCGGGGCCGTAGATTTCGTTGCGGCCTCCGTTGCCCAAAAGATTCTCGCAATAAACAGTACCCGCTGGCGCCGGTTGAGCCGCGCCGGGGAACGAATTGGGAGTGCATTGCGCCGCCATGGACGCGGGTACAGTGGGAAGAGCAAAGCAATTTAGTTTGATGTAGTTCGTAGGATTGCCGGTATTGACCAGCGAGCCGCAGCCTGCCCCGGTCAAGCGGTTCGGATAGGCGAAGGGCGAGGTGTTGAGAAGTCCGAGAGGATCGCCGCCGATCAGCGGCGTAAAGGGTAGCCCACTCCTCACCGAGAATATGCCGCCGATCTGCCATCCACTAGACGCAAAGCCCGCGGGGCCGTGGAAGGATTTTGGAGACGGCACATTCCACATGTAGTTGACAGTGAGATTCTTGGGAACATTGAAGTCCGAGACCGCGCGCCGGTACTTGGGAAGAAAAGCCAGCAGGCTGGGAATCGAATTTACAAACGGATCGCTGGCAATCGTTCCCGCACCGCTGTCGATGGCTTTACTCCACGTAAAGCTGCCTTGAATCTCGAATCCGTGGCTCATTCTCTTGGTGACTTGCGCTTCGAGGCCGTCGAAGAAAGTATGATTGCCCCATTGGAGCGTATCCATTTGTCCGACATTGGGATTTATCTGCGTGCCTAGCGCGTTGCCTTTTGCATCGTGACCTGGGAAAAGGAAGCCCGCCGGAGTCACGATAGGCTGGGTCGTATTGATATCATCAGCGCGGAATGCCTGGTGAACGCCGCGCGAGCCTACGTAAGCGATCATTGCCGAGAGATTCGGTAGGAGCTCGTGCTGAATATTCAAATTCCATTGCATGACGTAGTCGCGCTTGGGATTTTGCTCCACATACGGGGTACGCAAGCCGTTTCCGGCGAGAATAAGCGCGGAGAGCTGGTTGAAGGCCCCCGTCGGGAAAGTGCCGGGAGCAAGGTTGTTGACAGCACCACCTTCCGTGAAGGGAGCGGCGTTGGGCGTAAATTGCCCCAAGAGGTAGGGCAAGGGAAGGACATCAAACATGCCGAAGCCGCCGCGTACGGAGGTTTTGCCGTTGCGGAAGGGGTCCCAAGCGAAGCCCAGCCGGGGCGCAAAATTGCGAAAAGTGGGATTTTGAAAGAGAGGGTTGCCAATGACCGGCGCCGAAGCAGTGACGCTGCGCAGCGCAGAAAGTCTGCCGGTGCCATGGATCTCATTCGGCACGGTGGACATTTCGTAGCGCAATCCCAGGTTTAAAGTGAAGTTAGGGCGCAGGCGCACGTCGTCCTGAACGTACCCAGCGAAAATGGTGGAGCGGAATGCAAAGGGAACAAACGGCGCGCTGGGAAGGGGGCCAGTGACAAGGATCGGCTGATTTGCGAGGAAACCCGCCACCGAACCGAACGGAATTTCGAGATTGGGCGCAGGATTAAACGCATTCAGCTGAATGCGCTCGGCAGCGAAACCAAACTTCAAACTGTGAATGCCTTTCGTGACAAAGAGGTCGTCATATTCCTGGAAAGAATTTTGGAAGAAATTGATGAGCTCGATCTGATTTAAGCCTGGCTGAGCTGACGTGAGTCCGGTGACGTCGATCTGCGGATTGTCCGCTCCCGGAGAAGCGCCGAGAGCCGTGTTTGCCGACAAGGGGTTAATCGCGCTTACGCCTTGGGAAGTGTGCGTGTTGCGGCTGAAGCCAAAGCGCACCGAATTGACGAGTTGCGGACTGAAGATATGAGTCTCTTCGATGGCGATATAACTCCTCCCGGTGGTATTTCCAGTGAGCACCTCATCCGCGGCATCTGGTTGAGTCGCGACGGCTCTGTCGTACTGGTACGTTCCGAAGATGCTGTCTTTGTCCGAAAAGCGATGATCGATGCGCACGGTGCCAAAGTTTTCCGAAGTCTCGTGAACCGAATTGAAATCGAAAAGTCCGGTGTCGCCGTTTCCCACAAGGCCAGCGTTGGGGAGCTGCCAAAGGCCGAGATAGGGTAGAACCGCCTTGTTAATGCCCGTCGTCGGATCGGGATTAGGAACCGCAAAGCCGTTTGCCGCGGCAAACTGGGCCAGCGTCTGGGTCGTGCAGCCATTCGGGCCAGGTTGTGGGATGGAGCAAAGCTGACCGTTGCGTGCCGCTTGCGAGAGCACATTTACCGGCGTCGTGATGCCCTGGCTCTGCCGGAGTCCCTCGTAATCTCCAAAGAAAAATGTATCGTTCTTCCGGATGGGACCGCCCAACGAGCCTCCGAATTGATTCCGCTTGAATCCCGGGATATTCGCGGGATCAAAGAAATTCCTCGCGTCCACTGCGTTATTGCGAAGGAACTCATAGATGTTGCCGTGGAACAGATTTGTCCCCTGACGTGAAATCGCGTTGATGACGCCTCCCGAAGTGCGTCCATATTCGGCCGAGTAGTTGCTTGTGAGGACGGAAAATTCCTCTACGGCATCCACACCCAAAGTCGAGCCTTCGACGCTCCCAGGCCCTCCATTCGAATAATCATTCACACTGATGCCATCGACGCGATAATTATTTTGCTGCGGACGGGAACCCGAGATGGACAATTGGGCGCCGTAGCCGCGGCGAGCCCTATCTTTGGAGCCGGTGTTTGCCTGGATGGAATTTACGGAATCCACGCCAGGCTGGAGAGTAGCGAGTTGGGTCCAGTCCCGACCGTTAAGGGGAAGTTGCACGACGTCAGTCTGATTGACGACGCCACTGATGGTCGATGAGGTCAACTGGATGGCGGGAGCTTCCGTTGTTACTTCTACCTTCTGAGAAACCTCGCCGACCTTCATGGTGAAATTGAGAAGTTGCTGTCCGCCGACGGTAAGCGTGATGCCGGAACGCACTTCAGTGGAGAATCCCGGAGCCGTAACCGTGACGACGTATTGGCCTGGAAGGAGGTTCGGGGAAGAGTAAAAACCGGCCGCATCCGTGGTAAAGATACGCTCTTGGCTGGTGGCTACATTCTTAATGGAAATTTCAGCGTTCGGCACGACCGCGCCCGATGCGTCGCTGATCGTGCCTGTCAATGTTGCCCCGGACACTTGGGCGTACACACAGACGGACGTCAGCAACACCGTCACTAACGCTATCGACACAACAACGATCGTTCCGCTTCTTTTCGAGGCTTTCCGATTCACCATGAGGTTCCCTCCAGATTTTCACTGCATATGATTGCAAAGCACAAGCCACTACCGTACGAACTACAGCAAACTGAATCTGTTTCACGGTATCCGGTGTTGGATCCTGCCCAGCATCATCGCCTCGGGCATAGGGTCGCCGTTGTGGTGGGTTATCTCCTCACTGGGGTGGAAACGGATGGCAGACTCATTGAAAATGGCTGCGAGGTAATCAGGTCGTGGCGCGGCAGCGAAGGTATCCCCCGGGGTCATGAAAGTCGTTATAGTAATAACATCCGGGCCTCAATGGCAACCAAAAGTTGCGGACCGTGATACATGCCAAAATATCGGATTCAGTTGGATGTATCACGCGGATACTGAACAAGTGAACAAGCAGGGAGAAAATAGGCCCTGGAATCATCACTTTCGCAAGGAGAATTTGCAGCAAGGAGATTCGAATCGAGAAAATGCCCTCGAGAAGCACTATTCGGGCGCCTTCATTTGCGTCAACTAATTCACAAGAAATGGGAAACATTGGTGCCCGGGGTGGGAGTCGAACCCACATGAGGAAAAATCCCCGGAGGATTTTAAGTCCTCAGCGTCTGCCATTCCGCCACCCGGGCCGGGCAGATATAAAAACGTAACACGCGCGACCTGCCGGCTCCAAGCAGAGGTTCACGCCGGAAACAGGGATTCAGCCTTCGTCCTCCCCGCGCGCAGAAAGGAGCGCTTGCGTCCGCCAGTTGAAACGAATGGTCAGAAGCCGCCCCACAAAAACAAAAGCAATTGTGATCCAGGCAGCGTGAGTCGGGATTTCCTGAAGCCGACCGGCAGGAGAGAAGTGCTCCAGAAAAAGATAGAGCACGCAGCCTGCAAGCACGGGAAGCGAATAAAACTGACTAGGCTTCAAAATCGCCGGCACTTCGTTCACCAGGATGTCCCGCAGCATTCCTCCTCCCACCGCGTTGATCATGCCCGTCAGGACCACTCCCCAAGGAGTAAAACCTGCATAAATCGCCTTCTGCATGCCAATAACGGCGAAAGCTCCCATCCCGACCGCATCTATGGAATCAACGGTGCGGTGCCGCGTGAGCGGCTCGAGGCGTTCGCGGCACAGAGCGACAACCATCGCCGCCAGTACGATGAGGGGCAAGTAATACGGTGAAGTGACCGCCACTGGTTTCTGTTGAAGGAGCAAGCCGTCACGAATGAGGCCGCCACCAAGGGCGGATACCAGCGCAATCACTCCCACGCCCACGATATCGCAGCCGCGCCGAACCGCCACCAGTGCGCCGGTGACGGCCCAAAGAAACGTCGCGCCGTAGTCCAAGAGCGGGGGAATTTGAAAAAGGGAGGCATCCATCGCCCGTTTCCTTTCGTGCCTGCGAACTCAATCTTACTCCGTCCCCACAAATTCGCTCTAACGATCGCCGACCAGGGGCCAGCGATCTGCTAACCAGGGGACACTAGGTTGCGGAGGCTCGTAGTTCTCTACACTTATCTTGCGATGTCAGCGCCTCACCCAAGTTGACAAGCGCACTTCGCCGCGATAGCTTGAGATTCTCTTCAAGTTGGGCGATGGCCGCAGCGACGTCCCACCCGGAATTGCAATCCGCGTTGGCGTTGCCCATTGGTTTTCCGGAAGGCCGGCCGGGCCAATGCCATCGTTTTGTCGTAAAATCTCGTCACC
>Ga0210407_10001666_pt1 | contig 20371 bp, 11 predicted proteins | sample IncBWC27MmetaG_FD_150860 | JGI IMG/M metagenome (GOLD analysis project Ga0210407, IMG submission 150860) | Forest soil microbial communities from Barre Woods Harvard Forest LTER site, Petersham, Massachusetts, United States - Inc-BW-C-27-M | ecosystem: Environmental > Terrestrial > Soil >... | reverse complement strand
CAATGCCAAGACTGGAGATCCGGCGGCCGCTGTCAAGCAGGCGACCGGCGGCGGAGCTCATGGTGTTCTGATTACCGCGCCTTCGCTCATCGCATTCAAGCAAGGCATTGGCATGACCCGGAAGCTTGGCACTTGCGTGTTGGTCGGGCTGCCGCCAGGTGAATTCCCAGTTCCGCTCTTCGATGTGGTGGCGAACTGCATAACCATGCGCGGTTCATTCGTCGGCACGCGCCAGGATATGGCCGAGGCCCTCGCCTTCGCTGTCGGAGGCAAGGTCAAAGCCGATATCGAGCTACAGCCCCTATCTTCAATCAACCAGATCTTCGACCGACTTGAGCACGGCGATGTCCCGTCACGCGTGGTCCTCGACTTCGCACCGGCTAGAACGAAGATCCAGCGCTCGGAGGTAGATCAGCATTTCGCAACCGCAGGTGCAGGTTCCGCAAGAGATCTGTGAGGTTCGCCGGCTTTTCGACCAGGAGTTGAGCGGGATTTGAGGTGCCAAGCCACTTCGAGAAACTCGCGGGCTACAGGCGGCTCCTTCCGGGCCTCCCGCACTCCAGTGCCGGAGGGGGCGAGCACGAATGCTCGCCCCGGGAAACACACGATTTTACTAGTTGCGGGCCGCCAGAACGATCTTTTGGTCGGGCGTATTCTTGCGGGCGAGTTCCTTCTCGTGGTCGCTGGTAGCAAAAGCCCGTCCAGCGGTATTGCCTTCCGTCCAGACTTCGGTCAGAAAGAAGGACGTACCGTAACGGTGGAAAACGAGTTGGCTGTGCTTCGGCGCAGCAAGAGATTCCTTGCCCATGGCCTGTAGCATTATCGGCTGTTGTCCGTCGGTACGCAGCAGGATTGTTCCGCGCTCGGCATTGAGCTGGATAACATAGATGCCAGCGGGGAACGTCTGGCCACTGACCGCGAATTTAAAGGGAACGGTGACTTGCATCTGGTTGCTCAGGGTATTGCGGGCCTGGACCGATGCAGCAGCCGCCAGCAGCAGAATTAATCCAGCAAGCGCGCTAACGATTTTCTTCGACATTTTTTGTTCCTCAGATTGGAGTATAGGCAGTGGGCGCCGTGGTTAATCATTACCAATGTGCCGTTACCCGAGAGGTGATTCACGATTGCCGGTGAAACATCGGCAATTACACGAACAACCGGGTAATTAGGGTAACTAACGGTGAAAGATTCGATTTCGTGGATGATCGTACAGGAACGGTCAAAAGTTCTACGTCGCAAGAAGGTTGAGAGTGATTCTGAGGGGAAACCGGTAAGTTATTAATGTTTAACGGTGCTAACACGTGGATGACGCCATCAGACTCGCCTACTCTTAATCAGTAGGTTAAAGGTTCGATTCCTTCCGCGCTCACCATCTTTTCAATCAGCCCGCTCAGGGCGTAGTCGTCAGGGGGAAGTCCTCGGCGGGGCCGGCTGCTCCAGCCGCACGTCCCTGATATCGTCTGGCAGGGAAAAGGAGTCTTCAACCTCCAGTTCGTGCTTTTTATTGAAGCGGAGCTTGGCGGAGTTGTAGAACAATCCATCTCCGCCGCCTTTGCCATCCAGGTTCAACTTGATCACGGTAAAGCGGTATTCCGACGGCGTTGCCGCCGTCACCTTGAGGTGGACAGCCACCAGGAAGATGTAAGTCTTTCCGGAGTTGTGCAAAGCTGCCACCTGGGCGCCAGATGCCAGGTCGAGCCCGAAGCGGTAATAGCCCTTACTGCTTTCCTTCTCGAGCGCATCCGCAAGTGCTTGCTGCCCTCCCTTCCGCACGATCTGTTCGTAGCGGTTTAATTCTTCCGTTGTTGTGAAGTGATCGATCGCCACCGACACGTCGATTGGACTGGTGGCAAAAACCCCCGCCGTATCGAAGAGCCGGCCCAAGTAGACGCCTGGATTGACCAGCGGCCCTGGATTGACCAGCGGCCTGCCGAGGTTCCCGTCCAGATACAGGAGGTACACACACAGCAGCCGATATGTGTCCTCGTAAGCGTCCGTGTCAAACGCGGTTCCTGTGACGCGATTCGGGATAGACCCGTTCCGCTGCAGGGCCGGCAGCATGGCAGGTGTGGCCGACTGCACGGTAATTGCTGGAATGTGTGCCTGCTCAAAAGGCTTGGCATCTGCCCACAGATCTTCGTCCTTGATGGCCGGAGAGCTGTTCTTGAGCAGGCTAGCCGTGGTCGCGTCTACCAGCGCCGGAGTGGCAAGTTGCAGCGAGTGTGCGGCTGCTTGCAGCCAGACGGCGAGCGTGTTGTCGGACTGTGCCAGCGCATACACGGCCGGCGTCCGACCCAGGTTGTCGAGGTCGACCATCGCTCTCATTGTCTTGCGCTGAGCCTCGGTCAACTGACTCACGTACCACGTCGCGCCGCGCATCCCGTGCTCTTGTCCGGGAAATGCGACGAGCTTCAGCGTACATCGGTGCGGCACCTGGCCCAGCGATTTCGCCAGCAGCGGCAAAAGGGCCAGCGCGCTCCAATGGGCTGGATCCTTCGCTTCCTCCGGTGCGTAATCCAACGAGGCACCGACTATGATCGTGCCTTCTTCGGTACCGGGCAGGAGACAAATCAGGGTGGGGAATTCCTCTTTGGGCACTTCCTGTTCAATGATCTGAGGGCATCCTGCCTTCTGAAACAGGTTGCGCAAAGTGCGAACGCGCTCGGCCTCCACATCCTGGGCAAGCTTGAGGTGCTCCTCGATCGACGGCCGTGGCACGCGCATGTAGACGATATTGTCGGCAATGCACATGGTGGCCAGAGCCACAAAAAGGAGCACGCCCAGAAAGCATTTCATAAAGGGGTAACCCGTCAAGGAGGAGGGTAGCACGAGCGCGGGTCGAGCGAATCCGAGAGTTTCTTAGCAGTTGGGAGTTTTTGATACACTGCGACGATGTCCGCGGTAGAAAGTCTTTATGAATAACAAATCATGAATCGCAAATCCAAGTTGGCGTTGGCCGGAGTGCTGGCGGGAGCCATCGCGCTGAGTGCACTGTTCTCCGGTGCTCAAAGCGCAGTCGGCCCCTCCGCGGGTAAAACGTCCGATCATGCTTTCAAAAACATCCAGATACTGAAGGGGATCCCGGCGGACCAACTCATGCCGTCCATGCAGTTCATCTCCGCCTCACTGGGCGTTGGGTGCGAATACTGTCATGTAGCTGGCGCATTCGATAAGGACGACAAAAAGCCGAAGCAAACCGCGCGCAAGATGATGGAAATGATGTTTGCTATCAACAAGGAGCAGTTCGAAGGTCATCGTGAAGTGACATGCTACTCGTGCCACCATGGGCAGACACATCCTGTCGGAATCCCGATCATCCCGGCGGGAGCAAATACAACGGCTCATCTCGAGGCGGCGAGACCCGGCGATGGGAAAGGCATCCAGGCGGCGGATGTTGGCGCGGATACAAAAGCGGTGGTCGATTCGATCTTCGATAAATACGTCGCGGCGCTGGGTGGAGCGCCGGCAATTCAAAGAGTTACGAGCCGAGTGGAGAAGGGATCCGCAGACCTGGGCGGCAGAACGTTTCCGGTCGATATCTACGCTCAGGCACCGGACAAGCGCGTTTCCGTCATGCACCTGCCGAACGGCGACAGCCTCACCGCGTACAACGGAACAGTGGGGTGGCTGAGTGCGCCGGGCCACCCTATCCAGTGGATGAGCCAGGCGGAAGCGGATGCGGCCCGGCTCGATGCGGAACTCGATCGTCCGCTGCGGATGAAGAATATTTTCACTGATTTTCGTCTGCTAGCGCCGCAGGCGATCGATGGCCGCGAGGCGAGCGTTGTGCAGGGGCTGCGCGAGGGTAAGCCGCCGGTGAACTTCTACTTCGATCAGCAGTCTGGAGTGCTGGTGCGGCTGGTGCGGTACATCGACACGGCGCTGGGGCTATATCCCACGCAGATTGACTATGCGGATTATCGAGATTCGGCCGGTGTGAAGATTCCGTATCGTTGGACGATCGCCCGTCCCAGCGGACAGTTCACGATCCAGGTCGAGCAGGTACAACAGAATGTAGCGATCGCTAAAGAGAAGTTTGCTCAGCCCGCTCCCCAGGCGCCGGAGTGAAAACCAGATTTGTCAGTGATTCTTTGTGTTCTCCGGCCGCCGCCCCCCAAGGGCGGTTGAGGTAAGCCGCTCCCGTCCGCTCCCGTCCCGGAACAGTGCAATCATGCTAAACTAGGCCTAATTCGCAGGATTTGAGCCTGACGAATGCGACAGAACCCGGCGCCGGATTTCAGTTGGAATAAGCTGGAGGCATGTAATGACGAAGCGGGTTTCTCTTCTCTCCATCGCCTTGATCGCTCTCACCTTTACGGTCTCCGCGTTCAGCGACGACCAGCAGAAGGCAGAAAAACAACTGCACAAGATTACGGCCCTGGCAACCGACGCGACCGGCCGCCGCGTGGTGAGCATCACAGTGGCCGACACGCTCGGTGCAAGGCGTCCTGCCCTGGTGATCGAACGCCGAGCCCTGAACTTGAACTATGGCGACCTCTTTGTGGCCCATGTCCTGTTAAAGAATGGGGCCCAGATGGAGGATATTGCCGCCCAGTTGAAAGCCAGGAAAAACATCGGGCAGATTGCGAATGAACAACACGCTGACTGGAAGCAGATCGCGGCGGATGCCAAGAAACTGAATTCCAAGGTCGAGGACAACCTCTACAAGCACTTCATCAACAGCAAGGCGTATTTCGACCGCGACCAGGCTGACAAGTACGATCCGACATTCGACGGTATCTCGGCAGACAATGACGTATCCAAAGCTGACATCGCCGAGGCCGAACACACCTACCAGCTATGGCATGATCGCGCGGCGCAGAATTCAGGCGGGACCCTCGGCATAGGTACCGAAAATGCTTTCCGAGGATTCCGCGGCGATCCCATCGAGAAAGCGCCACAGACGGACGCGATGAAGACCGCTCCTCCGCATTAGGCTTCTCGCCCAGGCTTCGTGAACCTCCCTTCGTGAACCCAAGCTTCGTGAAGAGTACTGGCGAGAACGGCTTCATTTGGGTATGGAAGCGTTGGGGCGGACGACGCGGATCTGGTGATCTGTGAACTCTACCGGGATGTCTTCCACCCGGGCTTTCGGCATGTGGCAAGTCACACAATCCTTGCGGGCTACAGGGCAAGCCGACCCCGGGTGTTCGGCTGCAGGCTTGGCGTCCGCGGAATTCAGGTGACAACTGAGGCAGCGTTGATCGTAGTATGCTGCATCGCGCTGCAAGGACCGGTGCGGATCGTGGCACGCCACACAGGTTAACCGCGCATCCCCTTTCCCCCAGCAGCGGCTGTTCTCAATCCGGTAGGGTGGAAATCGGAGCGATTTCAGGCCGGTTGCGCCGGTCAGCGTTACATCCCACCAGGTGCGGTGGCAGGCGCCGCAAAAATCCACGGCCTCCACGGGATTAAGGTGACGAGGGTTCAGGATCATCGTCGTTCCTTGATCAGCGAGGCCCGCCTTCACCGCTGCGATGTGATCCGTTCCGGGGCCGTGACAGGCCTCGCACGTGATTCCCGGAGTCGAGTGTTCTGGATCGAATCGATCATTGGTGGTCGATGCCGTGTTGTGACAGTTGAAGCAGCCTTGAACTTCGCTGTCTGTGAGATGCCTGCCAATCGCCTTGTCAAAGGACTCCGGCACGGAGTGGGGCTGGTCTACCGTGAAATCCCACACCCCAGCCTCCGGGTAGTAGGTGAGCGGAGCCATAAAAATGCCGCCGTTCTTTTCAAACAGGAAGGACTGTCCCATCCGGATGCCGAATGCCCACTGCAACGGCACCGAAAATGAAGCGGTCCCGTCGGTGACGGAGTAAGTTGCAGTCGGGCTGTTCCGGGCTGCCTGGTAGGAGTAAGGGCCAAGCTTATAACTCAGAGGGTGTTTCGCCAGGTGTTCGGAATCCTGCGCGCGTGTCACCGTCTGGGCCATCGCACTTGATTTCTGAGCGGAAACGATATCCGCGTGACAGCGAGCACACTCCCCATCCCCCAGATAGGCGCTACGCGGAAAACTTCCCTTGGTCGGCCACCATCCGGGCTTGCGAACGCGATCTTCCGTCGCCAACTGGTCTGCCATGGTAGCGGGGTGAGGCTGGGTCGAAACTTGGTTTGAAAATTGGCTCCAGAGTTTTGGGATACCGACGCAGACGACGGCAGCCACTGCGCATGCGCCAAACTTGGAGACCCTATTCACAGACTGCCTCACCGAACCTTATCTGGGGGTACGATCCCTTCGCCTTCCTTCACAATGTAGAAACGGTCACACGCCAGGTTCTGCAACACTTGGGTGCCTCCGGAGGGCCAGCGAACCTCAACCCTATCAACTTTGTCGGCGGACCCCAATCCAAAATGCACCCGCAGGTCATTCTGCGAGAGATAACTGCCGCCGCTGCGAACCTCATCGATCTCGGAGAGAGAGCCTGCAACCACTCGCACCTTCGCGCCAAGAGCGAGTCTGTTGCTGCGCGTGCCGACGAGTTGAATTGTGATCCAGTGGTTGGAACTGGTCCCGTCATTAAGGAGGGTAATATTATGGAGGACCATGGGCGAACCGTCGATGTTTTCGACCACAACATCGATTCTGCCATCGTTATCGAGATCCCCAAACGCCGCGCCCCGACTGGGTTGTGGGATGGTCACGGCAGGACCGACGGAATTGCTGACATCGGCGAACGTGCCATCCCTCTGGTTCAGGAACACGAGTTTGCGCTCACGGTACTTCGCCCCCGCGACCAGCGAGTCGACCTGGGGGTATACGTGTCCGTTGACGACGAACAGGTCGGGCCAGCCGTTGTTGTCGAAGTCGACGCACCCGGTACCCCACCCAAGGTACGGGACTGTGACGTCTCCAATGCGGGCGGCGTGGGAGACCTCCGTGAAAGTCATATTCCCGTCATTGCGATACAGCGAATTGCTCTGATCCTCGAAGTTTGTCACGTGGATTGAGAAGCGCCCAGTGTGATTGAAGTCGCAGACCGCGATGCCCATGCCGGCCATTTCGCCGCCATCGCTGCTAACCGCCGCGCCGGAGATGTAGCTCACGTCGGTGAAGTGTCCGTTGCCGTCATTCCGATAGAGATAGTTGGGTGTGGAATCGTCGGCGACAAACAGGTCGGGCCGCCCGTCATCGTTGAAGTCGCTCCAGACGACTCCAAGTCCGTAGTATCCGGCCTTATCGTCGACGCCGGCCGCCTTCGAAACGTCGGTGAACGTGCCATCTCCATTGTTGTGATACAGGCTGTCTCCCAGGCCTTTCATGCCCCGTGGGCCACACTGTACTGGGATGCCGCGAAAGCGGCAAGTGGCTCCGACGCCGAACTGCGGAAGATGATTCAGGTCGAATTCCACGTATCGCGAGACCATAAGGTCGACAAAGCCATCGCCATCGTAATCGGCAAATGCGGCGCCGGTCGACCAGCGCGGGTCCGTCAGGTGAGCCTGCTTCGTAACATCCGTGAAGGTGCCATTGCCGTTGTTGCGATAAAGCACCATGCCTTCCTGGCAGGTGACAAGGATGTCCGCCCAGCCGTCATTGTTGTAGTCTCCGACGGCGCCTCCCATGGCCCAACAAGGATAGCCCACGCCCGCTTTGTCGGTGACGTCCGTAAAGGTTCCATCATGATTGTTGCGGTAGAGCGCGCTCTTAGCCTTTTGCCCGTGAATGGCCATGTCGACGCTGGGCGAATTGGTGAAATAAATGTCGAGCCAGCCATCGCCATCATAGTCCAGCAGAAGGACTCCGCCGGCCATGGATTCAATCAGATATTTCTTCTCCAGAGAAACCGTATGCTGAAAGTGAATTCCAGCCGCCGCTGTGATGTCAGAAAAATGAAAGGTGGGTTGAACGGGCGGCTGGGAGGGACTCTCGGCGGGTTTTTGTGCTGCGCATCGTTGTGCCGCAGCTAAGATCAAGACGCTGCCGAATACGAGGAAAACCCGTCCGGCCAGGCGTCGCCCCCGCACCCGCATTTTGTTAGAATACACGAATCGCATGGGCCGCTCTGTTCGCACCGTCCTGGCACTCGTGTTCCTCGGATTGATCTTCCTCGCGTCTTCTGGTTTCGCACAAAGCACCGACCCAACATTGCCCGTCCCCCAATTCGAGGACGTCAGCAAATCAGCCGGCCTTACGGTGACCCACAATGCCACCCCCGAACAACGCTACATCCTCGAATCCATGAGCGGGGGCGTGGGTTTCATCGACTGCGATAACGACGGCAACCTCGACATCGTTACAGTGAATGGGTCTTCCGTAGATCGTTACCGGCAGGGCGGCGATCCCATGATCACCCTCTACCACCAGGATGGCGATCTGAAATTTCGCGACATAACAAAAGAGGCCGGACTCACTCGCAAAGGGTGGGGCATGGGCGTGGCCGTCGCCGACTTCGACAACGACGGCTGGCAGGATATTTACGTAACCGGCTATGGCGGGAACGTACTCTACCGCAATCTCGGGAATTGCAAGTTCGAAGACGTGACAGAAAAAGCTGGACTGCGTGTTGGAGGCTTCAGCACGGGAGCGTCTTGGGGCGACTTCGACCGCGATGGGTATGTTGATCTGTTTGTGCCGCGTTACGTCTCCGTGGACATCGACAAGCTTCCCCGGTTTGGTAGCGACGATAAGACCTGCAAGTTTCGTGGTATTCCCGTGCAGTGCGGCCCGTGGGGTTTGCCGGGAGAGTCCGACTTCCTTTTTCGGAACCGGGGAGACGGCACTTTTGAAGATGTCTCCAAGAAGGCAGGGGTCGATGACCCGAAGCACTATTTCGGAATGCAGGGTGTCTGGGCGGATTACGACAACGACGGCTGGCCGGACCTTTATGTAGCCAACGATGCCGGCCCGAATTATCTATATCACAATAAGCACGATGGCACATTTGAGGAAGTTGGCCTGCTCTCCGGTGCGGCGCTCAGCGGAGACGGGCAAGAAGAAGGATCGATGGGTGTCGATTTCGGTGACATCGACCACGACGGACTGCTGGATATCATCGTCACTGAGTTCACGGAGCAGCCGGATTTACTGTTCTGGAATCGTGGAGCCCTGGGGTTTACCGACATCAGTTGGAGTTCTCATATCGCCCAGCCGAGTTATCCGCTCGTGGGTTGGGGAACGAAGCTCTTCGATATGGATAACGACGGCTGGCTCGATCTCTTCATTGCCAACGGCCATGTCTATCCGCAAATGGATCTGGTCAAAGGCGGCGTACCGTATCGCCAGCCGGTATTGCTGTTCCGCAACCATCGCGACCGGACGTTCGACGATGTGACCGCGCTCTCGGGTCTCGACAAGCTTCCGCTGGAAGCGAGGCGGGGAGCGGCATTTGGGGACGTGAATAACGATGGCAAAATCGACATCCTGATTCTGAATGTCGGCCATCCCCCAACTTTGCTCATCAATCGGACTGAGGGCGTAGGCCACGCCGCGCTCTTCAAGCTCATTGGCACGAAGAGTAACAAGGCAGCCATTGGCGCGCGCGTAACGGTGACCACCGGCGACGTCGTCCAATTCAACGAGGTGCGCTCCGGCAGCAGCTACCTCTCACAAAACGACCTGCGCCTGCATTTCGGATTCGAGGAAAAGACGGTGATTGACACGACGGAGGTGAGTTGGCCGAGCGGGAAAAAGGATGTCATCAAGAATCTTCCCGTGGATTGTATTTACACCATCGTCGAGGGCGAAGGCGTCAAGCAAAAGACGCCTTTCAAGAGCAGTACGCCGAGTTTGGCCCGAGTCAAGCCAGGCACCCCGAAGTAGCCTACGATGCCACTCCGCGCGAACCTCATTCGTGCCTTCGCTCCTTCGGTTCTATCGGTTGTTGCAGCCGTGTGCTGTTTTGCCCAGACACCCGCGCGACCGCTCCCGCAATTCGAAGACGTGACAAAGCAATCCGGTCTGACGGTTCCTCATCTTGCTCAACCTGGAAATCGTTACGTAATCGAGTCCACCAGCGGCGGTGTCGGGTTCATCGACTGCGACAACGATGGACGGCTCGACATCGTCACTGTGAATGGCTCATCGGTGGATCGCTATCGCCAGGGCGGAGATCCGATGGTGACGCTCTACCGCCAGACCGGCGATCCAAAGACCGGCGAGCTGAAATTCACCGATATCACACAAGCCGCGGGTCTGACTCGAAAGGGTTATGGCATGGGAGTCGCCGTGGCCGACTACGACAACGATGGATGGCAGGATCTCTACGTCACTGGCTACGGCGGCAACGTGCTCTACCGCAATCTAGGCGACTGCAAGTTCGAGGACGTCACCGAAAAAGCGGGCGTTCGACTCGGCGGCTACAGCACCGGAGCAGCCTGGGGTGATTACGACCGTGATGGGTATGTCGACCTGTTCGTGCCACGATATTTGCAAGTAGACATCGACAAACTCCTGAAATACGACAGCAAGCTGTGCGATTTTCGCGGAGTGACGATGGAATGTGCCCGGCGAGGCCACACGGGTGAATCCGATTTCCTGTTGCGGAACCGCGGCAATGGCACCTTTGAGGACGTTTCCCAGAAAGCGGGCGTGAGCGATCCCGGGCATTATCTGGGCATGCAAGGGATTTGGGCGGACTACGACAACGATGGCTGGCCAGATCTCTACGTCACCAATGATGGCGGCCCAAACTATCTCTATCACAACAAGCACGATGGCACTTTCGAAGAAGTTGCATTGCAGGCCGGCGCGGCACTGAGTCTCGAGGGCCAGGAGCGCGCGGGAATGGGCGTGGATTTCGGCGACTTCGATCACGATGGGCGATTGGACATTGTCGTTACCAACTTCACCGAAGAGCCGGACGCGTTGTTCTGGAATCAGGGCGAGAAGGGTTTTACCGACATCGCAGCGTCCGCCGGCATAGCGCGGCCCAGTTTCATGCCCGTGGGCTGGGGAGTGGCTTTCTTTGATATGGACAATGATGGCTGGCTCGACCTGATTGTGGCGAACGGGCACGTCTATCCACAAATGGATCTCGTGGAAGGCGGCGCGCCCTTCCGGGAGCCGCTTCTGTTGTTCCGCAACAAACGCGACCGGACGTTTGAAGATGTGACTGGTCTGGCGGGACTGAATCAGTTGCCGCCCGCCTCTCGGCGGGGACTTGCCGTGGGAGACGTGAATAATGACGGCAAGTTAGACGTTCTGTTGCTCAACGTCGGTGAGCCTCCGACTCTACTCATCAACCGCACGCAGAGTTCGCACCACGCTGCGCTGCTTCACCTTGTGGGTACGAAGAGTAACAAAGCGGCCATTGGAGCGCGGGCGATTATTAGCAGTGGAGGGATGGTTCAAATTGGCGAGGTCCGGAGCGGCTCCAGCTACCTCTCGCAGAATGACCTGCGCCTGCACTTTGGCTTGGGCGATGCAGCGTCCATCAATTCCGTGAGGATTCTCTGGCCGAGCGGCAAAGATGAAACCTACAAAGACCTGGCCGCGGATTTCATTTACACCATCGTGGAGGGTTCGGGAATCACTGAACGCTCTCCATTTGCCGGAAAGAGCGCCGTGGCGGCCGCAAAACCAGATAGCCAGGACGCACACGTTCCACGCCGCTGAATCAGGTCCGCAAACTTCACGCCGACTTCACGGATGATCCGAAGCTTTCGGTGGATTCCCCGCGGTTGTGTGCTCTGCCTCCTGCATGCTTCGATAGCGCTCGAAGTGTTGCTTGGCCTCTTCCGACTTCCCTGATTTGTTGAGGACAAGCGCCAAGTCATACTCCGTTTTCATATTGCTCGGATCCGCTGCCAATGAACGCTGGAACGCGCTCTCTGCTTCGGCCAGATTCCCCAATTCCAGATACGCGGTGCCCAGGAAGAACAGCGCTTGAGCGTGATGAGGTTGCAGCTCCACTGCCCTTTGCCAGTGCGCGATTGCCTCTTGTCGGCTCCCCTGCTGGCCGGCTAAGAGCCCCAGCTGGTAGTGCACTTCGGCGAGATTCGGATTGAGCTGAAGCGAGTGCTCCAGAGCCTGGCGGGCATCCGCGTACCGCAACAAACTCAAGTATGACATTCCCAACCCGAGATAGGCCTTCGCATCCTGCGGGCGCTGCGTTACATAATCTTCCAGGATATGGGTTGCGGGCAGATATTGTTTCTGCTGGATCATCACGCTGGCAACCAGGTATCGGTCGTCCAGTTCAGAGCTCTTGCGCTGAAGATCTTGCGCAGCTTCCAGTCCTAGATCGTTTTGCCCAGCCTCCATGGCTTCAACAATCAGGTGGCGTAGTACCTCCCGAGAATCCGGGCTCAACTCTCTCGCCTTCTCCAGCATCATGAGACTATCGGCATGCTTGTTCTCGGCTGCGAATATCTCGCCCATCGCGACGAGTGTGTCAACGGACTTCGGATCCGCCGCGAGAGCCTGCCGGAAGCTGATCATGGCAGCAACCGTTTCCCCTTTTTGCCGTAGTGCCCGTCCTTTCAGGTAGTAGACTCGAGCTGCCACACCCTTCGGGATAGGATTGACCAGACTAAGAGTCTTCAAGGCGGATCCAGAATCATTTGCGTCAATAAATACCTGGGCGAGATCGAGTGCCGCGCCGGAGCCCTGAACCTGCGGGATCAATGCCTGCGCATCGGATCTCCGGCCCACACCGAGAAGGCTGGCGGCCTTGAGAGGAACCGCCGCCGGCGGAAACTGCGCGGGCTTTATCGTGTCGAGAGTGGAAAGCGCTCCCGCGAAGTTGCCCCGTGCCAGATCCAGCTTTGCCACCTCAACCTTCAAGTCAAAATCCTGCGGGCTTAGCTGGATTGCCTGGTTGTACTGCTCTATGGCGTCATCCGGCTTATCTTGCGCGAGCAGAACGCCAGCTAGATTCCTGGAGGCTACGATCGACTTCGGGTTGAGTTGCAGGACGCGCCGGAAGAGAGCTTCGGCCTCGGCATAACGCCGTTCGCGGCCGCGAACGACGCCCAACATGGTCAGAGCTTCCTGATTCGTTGGCTCTGAGGTGAGGATGCTCCAAAGAGTCTTTTCGCCGGATTCGAGATCGCCATGGTCCAGCTGCGCCTTGGCTGTTGACAGGGGAGAAGCAGACTTCGCCGGACCAGCAGAGGGAGCAGCAGACTTCTGTGCCCGGGAGCAGGGCGCCAGGCACAACGAAACCACCACTAAGGCAAGCGGCATCAGCAGGCGGCTCTCAGTTCGATTGTGGAGCATCCGCGCGCCCCCGCTGACGGTTCTTCAGAGCTTGATAAAGCTTGATTTCGCGCTCGGCGTCTTCGCTTCGTGATTCGCGACGATAGGCCATTGCCAATTGGTAGTGAATGTAGTCAGCGTCAGGACTCGCCTCAATGCCGCTTTCCAGGCTCAAGACCGCGCCTTTCGTGTCGCCCTGCTCCAGTTGCAGCTTTCCCAGTTCGTAATATGCATCCGCGTGCCCGGGGTTCTGCTGGATCACTTCCCGCAGAAGCGTCTGGGCTTCCTCTTTTTGTTGTATCTGGATGAGAGAAAAAGCCAGGTGATACTTGGCGGAAACGTCTGATGGACTGAGCTTCAGCGCAGTGCGAAGCTCCTCCACGGCATCCTTCGGGTGGCCGTTGCGGATCAAGGCCAACCCCGCCAGATAGTGGGTTTGCTCCCGGCCAGGATCGATCGCCAAAGACTTCCGGTACTCCTGCAGGGCAGTTTCGTACTCATGCTGGTCAGCAAGAGCGGACCCCATCAGCATGTGAATGTCCGCGGAATTCGGGTTTGCTTCTTCCACAGACTTCAAGCGCCGCATGCCTTCATCATAGTCCCCCGTTTTGACCAGAGACACGGCGAAGGCATATCCGAGCCCGGAGTCGCTGTCGACTTCGCTCTGAATCGGCTTCAAAGTGTCCAACGTTCCGCTGAAATTCTGTCCCATGAACAAACTAAGCGCCAGCGCAGCCCTCACTCGGACATCGCCCGGTTGTTTTTGCAATTGCCTCGTGAGCGGCGGGACTGCTTCCTGGTAGTTGTTGGCATAGAACGCGGCCATGCCCCAGTTACGATCCAGAGTCTCCAGCGTAGGGCTCCACTCGCCGGCTTTCCGGAAGTATTCCGAAGCGGTCGCGAAATCCTTGCGCCCGGCGTGAATTACACCGAGGTTATTGTAGGCGTCGGCGAGGGAGGGTTTGAGCTGATCCAGGAATGCTTGTATCTCCTCTTTGGCTTGGGGGGGAGGCTCTTTCGCCGGAGAGGGACGGCCCAACGCCGCGTCCTCGGAGACATTTGCCAATTCCGGATCACTCTTCTTCTTCGAGTCGGTCTTCAGATCGGTTTTCGAATCGCGTGCAGCGTTTGGCCGGTTCATTTGGTCCCGAATCGTCTGGGAGGCTGCCAGTTCTTTCTCACCCTCTTCCCGCCTATTCGTCTTCAGAAGCACGCGGCCCAGAACGTAGTGAGCGCGGCCGATCAAGTAATCGCTCGGCGAACTGTTGCTTGAGAGGTTGATCGAAAAGTTCGAAAGAGCGATGGCCTTCCGCAGCATCGCTTCGGCCTCTGCATCGCGATCAGCGTCGGCGTAGATCTGGCCAAGGTAGATTAGCGGATCAGCATTCTTGGGGTCGAGTTGAGCAGCACGCAGCAGCTCGGCTTCCGCCGCCTTGGCATCGTGCTGTTTCAGGGCAACGTAGCCCACGAGGTAGTGGCTGCGTGAATCTTGCGGATTGATTTTTAGTTCAGCCTGCAACTCGGCGGTAGCCTGAGCAAAACTGGATTCTCCGTCACGATCGATATAAGCCAGCGCAAGCAGCAGATGGGCGTGAGGCGCTCTGCTGTCCTTGGCGATAGCTTTCTTCAACTCCTGGATGGCATAGTCCAGCGCCTCCCAGTCTCCTCCCTTATAGGCGCGTCCGAACAACATGTGGATCTGTGCTGTGTCCCCAAAGCTCGTGACCATGTCGTCAAACACCAGGCGAGCACGCGCGAAATCGTTCAGCTTGATGTATGTGACACCCAGTAAATAGCCGACATCGAAACCAGGCGCGGCAACGACTGCCTGTTCCAGTTGCTCGCGGGCAGCCTTGTAATCCCCTTGAGCAAAAAGTACCTGTCCCAGAAGCGAATGACCTTGCCCGTTATCGGGGGACGACGTTAAAGCCTTTTCCGCCATGGAGCGGGCTTCGGGCAACTTCTCCTGCTCAAAGCGCAATTGCGCGTATTCGAGGCGTACCTGTGGGTCGTCCGGCGACAGACGCAGGGCATCCTCAAAGAGGGGCGCCGCCTTGTCCAGTTGGCCGAGGCCGACGCTGGCCTTGGCGCTTGTTCGCAAAGCGCCCACCAAAAAGGCTCTGTACTCCGCCGCCGCATGAACGTCGTCGCCACTGATTTGAAAGGTTCGGGCAGCGTCGTAGTGCTGCTGGAAATTATCCTGTCCCGTGGACTTGGCAGCCGGGGTACGGGGTACTTGAGCCAAGCAGGGAATCGACAAGGAGAGCAAGACAAAAAGAGATGCAGGAAAAAAGACAAGTAGAAAGACAGATCTCCGCGGAGACACCGGCTTAGTGCCCAATTTATGGGGGTTCCGGAGGAACGACGCACACCTGCTGGAATGCATGTAAGGCAAGAATACAGGGTGGAACCTGACTTGAGTCAAGTCCCACCCTGGGTCGAAACCAGATTGAAAGAAGATCAGAAGTTGATCTTCAGAGCATATTGAATTTCACGTGGACCCCGGTCGCCGGTAGCCTGTCCGAAGTTCTGTTGCCCGTCGCTTGCAAAATTCCAAGCGGCGGTGTTGTTCGCGTGCCCCGCGCAGGCCGGATCGGGGTTTCCATTCACGCAGGCAACCGCTCCATTTGCCAACTGCTGGTTAATCTGGTCGGCGCGGAACTGTGCCTTGTTGAAGAGGTTGAAGAACTCCATGCGGAACTGCAGGTTCACCCGTTCGGTGAACTTGAAGGTCTTATACAGGGAGAAATCGGTGTTAGCGAGTCCCGGTCCGGTGCACGATCCGACCGATGAATTTCCAAAAGTTCCGAGCTGGTAGTTGTCGAGAGTGAAGGCTGCCGGGTTGTACCACTGGTACGCGGGAGCGCCATGGGCGCGGCAGTCCTGCAACACACGATTTGGCTTCTGGTTTTCGTTGTCTCCGGTTCCCTGAAGGCCGCCAGGAGCCGCGAAATTTCCCCCTGCCGGGTTGCCGTTGCTCGCGCCGCCATTGAGACCGAAGATGGTCTGGCTTGGGCCGCTTGCGTAGCTCAGAATGCTCGCCGCCTCCCATCCTCCCAAGGCCATACGCACCGGAGCGCCGTGCCCTTGCAACGTGGGAAGGGTATACACGAGGTTGGCAACAAAAACATGTCTCCGGTCAATCGGCGTTGGACCATAGTCCAGGTTGAGATTCGAAACATCCGTCACGGTAGCCGTATTGCTGGTATTGCCGCTGTTAGTGATATCTGTGTTGGCCAGCGATTTCGACCAGGTATAGGCGAATTGCGCATCCAGAGACTTGATACGCGACCGGTAAAGGGCCTGGAGAGCATTGTAATTGGAACGTGCTGACCATACCCCGTACTTAATCTCACCGAAGCTAGTCGCGAACCGTTCCGCGTTGTTGTTATCAAGGGCAAAATTCAAGCGGTTTCCGGGCAGGACCGCGTTTGCGTCCTTGTATTGCAAGACCTTACCTCCGCGATTCCCCACATAAGCGAGTTCCAGCTTGCTATCGCGGTAGATTTCGCGTTCAACCGACACGTTCCATTGCCAGGTTCTTGGCGAGCTGTCGCTCGGATCGAGTCCCCAGCTTGGAGAAGCGGAGGCGGTTAGAGAACCGGCGGGTACGGATCCGTCTAGCGGTCGAGATCCTCCGGCAGAGACCGAGAATGGCGAGTTGGTGGCGATATACAGGTAATTACTGAGACGTTCCCGCTGGTAGAACTCACCAACCCCGCCGCGGATGGACATTTTGCCGTCGCCCTTGGGATCCCATGCGATACCAATGCGCGGAGCGATTTGGTGATTGTTATTGTTCTTCAGCGAACGGTTGGGTCCGGGCACTCCGCCTGCGAAAGCGGGGCCTAAGGGCGTGCACGGGTCGGTTCCCGGTACAAGCAGCAGTCCGTTACAGGCAGTCCCGCCGAGCGCGGGATTGTAGAGATTTGGCTGCCAGCTCGAGATCTTGTTGTCGCGGCTGAACGGATTGCGCAGGAACGACCAGCGTGCGCCGTATTCCAAGGTTACATTACGGCGAACCTTCCAGCTATCCCCGTAGTAGAACTCGTAGTCGTGCCAGCGAGTCTCAGCAAACGGGTTGGTTTGGCTTTCCCCGAAGCCCCATGTAACCTGGTTCCACAAGGCGTTGAAGACGCCGTTCCCAGTGTTGTTTGCATTCGCACCCCAATAACCCGGGGCCTCTCCGGACGAACCGCCGGAGAGTTCGTTTTTCCGGTTGTTGCTGGCCAGGAAACCGACCTTGAAGGTATGCGATCCGTGAACTTTTGAGAAGTCATCCTTCAAAATGTAAAGTTCCTCATTGTTATGCCAGGGCCCCATGTTCCAAAGGGCATTGCCAGTATCGGTTCCGCTGCCCAGGCTGCCCCAGAAGACCGGGTAGCCCATCTGATTTCCGAGGAACTTATCGGAAAGTGGAAAGAACGTTTGGTATGAGGCGTTGATCTGGGTTACGACGTTGGGATTCGTTCCGCCACGGGTCACCGTGATTCGATTGGCAGCATAGGACACCTGGAAATCGTTGACTGCGGTGCTACCCAGCAGCTTGGTGAGTTTCACGGTCGCCTGGTAACCGGGCTGCGTCCAATTGGGATCAACTGAGGGATATTTATCATCTCCCCAGTAACCCAGGGTGCTCGGGGAGGGCTGTTGCCAGTGGTCCTGGGTATACCGTCCGAAGATGCTCCAAGTCTTGCTGAGCTTGTAGTCCGTGCGAATACTTTCTTCACGCCAGTAAATCGGGGACTTGAGCGACACGGCCCAGTTGATGCAGTTCACCGGATTGGCCACGTTGGGGTCCGGGAAAAGCGAAGCGATCAGTGCTCCCGTAGTCGAGGTCTGCCCCGCTGGCACCGCGGTTACTACATTGCCGCCAATTGTTGGCGCGTTCTCGCAACCCGTCCGGAGATTCGAAAAATTTCCAAGCTTCTCGTCTACGGTCGGGACGGGGGCGCTGCGCAACTTGCCGCGAAGTTCGCGGTTCCACTCTTCCGACCAGAAGAAAAACAGCTTGTCCTTCACGATCGGGCCACCGATGTTGTAGCCAAAGTCGTTCCGGCGCAGCTTGTCTTTGGCGGCGTGGTTCAGGTTGTTGAAGAAGTCGGTCGCATTCAGCGCATCGTTCCGGCCGAAGTAGTACGCCCCGCCGTGGAACTGGTTGGTTCCGCTCCGGGTGAGGATGCTGATGATCGCGCCCATCGCCTGTCCATACTCAGGCCCGTAACTGTTACGGAGAATCTTAAATTCCTGGATCGCGTCAATTGACGGATAGACGAGAATGGTGCGGTTGGACCCGATGTCGTTGTTGTTCACACCATCGACCAGGAAGATGTTGCCGGTGGTATTGTTTCCGTTCACGGAAAAGTCAACGCCAGCCTCCAGGCCCTTGTGCTTGGAATCGAAATTCGAGGCGGGAGAGACGCCGGGCATCAACTGGGTCAATTGCGCAAAGCTGCGCCCGTTGAGCGGCAACTCGCGAACCTCGTTGCCCTCGACGACATTGCCCACGGCGCCAGTGGCAGTCTCGACCTGCACCGCGTTGGCCTCAACGACGACCTGCTCAGTCGCGCCTCCCAATGCCATAGTTACATTCACCGTCGTAATGCTGGAGACGTTGAGCTCAATGGCTTTGGTGAGGTGCTCCTTGAAGTTCGCCGCCGTGACCCTCAAGTCGTAGTTGGCAGCGGGGAGTTCGAGAAACGAATATTCGCCGTGATCCGAGGTCTTCACGGTGCGGACTGCACCGGTAGCAGGGTTCGTGGCGGTGACTTCCGCTCCGGCAACGACCGCGCCGGAAGGATCAGTGACCACGCCGGTAATTGTCCCGGTAAACTTCTGTGCGGATAACGGTAGCGACACACACAGACAAATCGCCAGCAACCACCACATAGACCTTCGCATTCTCAACCCTCCGCCGTAGTGTTTTTCAATTACGTGCGTTTCCTAGCGCGCTATTAAGCCGTAACCTTAGTCAATTGTCAAGTAGATAATCGTTTATCTTAACTATTTATAGCGATCCTAAAAACCAGAGAAATCTACGTAAATCTGGAGGCGGGAAACCGCGATTTTTCCAGCCGAGCAAAATAAGTATCCGTTAAATGAAATCCGTGAGAGTCTTAATTTTTTTCTGGAATCGCCGGCACGCCTTCCGCCGTCCCGCGCGCGGCGCGGTCGCCATATGAGTGTTGCTGGCCTGGCAACTGCGTGTTGAGGCGCTCGAACTCGGCACGCTCTTGTTGGGCCTCGGCGGTGCGCTCGGCCCTGGAATAGGCTCGAGCCAGGTTGAAATGCACCTTCGGACTGTTCGGGGAGAATCGGCGCGCCGTCTCAAGCTCGTGGATCGCGGCGGGAATATCCCCCTTCTCGAGAAGACTCCGTCCCAGCCAGTAGTGAGCTTCGGAGGACTCGGGCGACAGCTCGACTGCTTTCGTCGCAGCCGCCAATGCACTTGCGTTTTGATGCAGCAGCACTTCGATGGAAGCCAGCCGGAGGTAGGGGAGAACGCTAGCCGGATTCAGCTTCGTTTCTTCCCGCAACTGGGTCCGCGCCTCATCGTACATCGACGTGCTGGCCAAAGCATCGCCGTACGCATAATGAAGAAACGGCGTCCTCGGGTACTCGCTCACCATCTTCTCGAAAATCGGGAAGGCCCGGTCATATCGGCTCTCGGAGAGAAGCGCCGCGGCCTCTCCCGCCATGCGCACAAGCGCAACCTCTTCGGGCTTCACGCCTTCGGGGAGAGCGGGGATTCTGAGCAGTGCAATTCCCATCGCGAATTGAATTTCGTCCGACAGCGCGCCCGCGCCAATCGCGGGAATCAGTAAATCAATTGCACGGTCGAAGTCTCCGTTGCGATTCAGCAGGAGCGCCAGATGGTACCGGGAAATCCTCACTGCGCCGGCGTTTCCGCTGAATCCCAGTGCTCGGCCCCTTTCCAGGTGAATCAGCGCGTTCCCATAGTCTTTAGTCTCGAACTCACTCAGACCAAGCAAAGTCCAGGTATCTGCCTGCATCGTTTCGAGCGCAACCGATTGCTGCAGCGCGGCGATGGCCTCGGGATAGCGGCCTTCCATGTATTCGATCGTGCCCAGCTGGCGCCAACCTTCTTGCCAGTTCGAGCGGAGTTTCAAAGCACTCTGATACCAAGTGGCGGCCTCCTCCGCGCGGCCTGTTTGACGTGCCGACTCGGCGAGGCGCGCCGCATCCTCGAAGCCGACCGTAGACGCTGCAGGA
>Ga0210407_10001665_pt1 | contig 20372 bp, 21 predicted proteins | sample IncBWC27MmetaG_FD_150860 | JGI IMG/M metagenome (GOLD analysis project Ga0210407, IMG submission 150860) | Forest soil microbial communities from Barre Woods Harvard Forest LTER site, Petersham, Massachusetts, United States - Inc-BW-C-27-M | ecosystem: Environmental > Terrestrial > Soil >... | reverse complement strand
CTTCAACGGCCACGATCCAAATCGACGTTCCGTTTCTAAGCTGTTTGAAAATATCAAATTTAGACGGCATTTTGAGGCTCCAGCCTGACTAAGTTCATCGTCTCCAGAACACTCTGAAGGATAAGCTGTGCATCTTGACCTCCACGCGGGCCAGGAATTATCCCCATGTAATCAGCCATTTGGCGATTGCCGGCGACGATTGCGCCAGCTATGACCAGCAATTTCTTCGGGAGACTCCACTTTTTGACGTACTAACCTCGGCCTGGTAAACACGCCCTGATTTTCGCAGATCGAAGGTCGTCCGGGGCAGCCCAAGCTCGTTCTCAGGATGACTGCTGGTTTCGCAGATGCGCGAATTAGGTAGAAGTTCGTCGACACTCGCTACCTACTGGGTCAAGCCGGGTGTCCCACCCGCCACTTCGCTGGCGCGAATCCTGGCGGCGTCCCCGATCCAGGGTTCGTGGCCCAGTTGCATCAGCAAGCGTTCGAACCAGCGAATCGGCCTGGTGGCTTCGATCCCCACGCGTTCCGGACCTTGCAAATTCCGGTAGAACGCGTCCTCTGCAATCCTCCCAGACGGTACCTACGAGCCTGAATGTACATCCACACGGGAGTTTCGGGCGAATGAGCTGATGATCGGCAACGATGCTATGGAGCGAGGTACGATCTCATTCAAGCACAAGGTTCGAGTATTTCGACCGCGCTTGGCGTCGCGCTTCGAAGTAGAATCGCGCGGGCACTATTACTTCCTGCAACCCTTCGAGATCGATGGGACATCGCTGCAAATGGGTGTCACGGTGTCCGCGCCGCGGAACCACCCTTCCACGTCACCGCAGCGAACTTAGTGCGTTAGGCGCGTGGCCCACCCTCGGTTAGATTTTTGGTGGGCTAACGAACCGCCGCTTTCCACAACTTTTGAAACTGTTCGACTGTTGCCGGGGCGAAACCTGCGTAGTGATTGTTCACGTAAACATAGGTGCTGACGCCTCGCCGAACCGTGCGCTGGCAAACGTTAACCCAACTCATTAATTCCTTGGAGCGGTCCACGATGACCTTGTCCCAGATTTTTGTCTTTTGCTCGATTCCCTTGCGATCACCGAGAAGGCGAATGTAGGTGAAGTCTGCGGTGATGGGATCGAACTTCTCGAAGATCTCGCTGACGCGGGGCATCCACGCCTGGTCAATCAGCGCGTAGGCAACTTTGTGGTCGCGCAGCAAACCGAAAAATTCGGCCGTGAGCCATTGCTTGTTGCGGATCTCCAGGGCGAATTTGTATCCGCGCGGGAGTTTCTTGAGGAATGGTTCGAGGCGCGCGAGAAATTCCTTGTCGCTTTTGAAGGCCGATTTGTTGAAATATCCGAATTGAAAAAGAAGCGGGCCGAGCTTTTCGCCCATCAAATCCATGGTCTCGAGGAAGTTTTTCAGGTCCGTTTCGCAATCGCGCAATATTTTTTCGTGAGTGATTAGTTGGGGAACTTTGGCGGCGAGGAGGAATCCCGCGGGAACTTTGCGCGCCCAGCCGTTTACGGTGGCGACGGAGGGCGCTCGGTAGAACGTGGAGTCCACTTCGACGGTGTGAAATTTTGTGGCGTAGTAGGTGAGATAGTCGGCGGGCTTCATGCCGGCGGGGTAGAAGGCGCTTTCCCAACCGGTCGCGGTGAAGGCGGAGGTGCCGATGCGGAGGTCAGGCATGGGGGGATGTTGGCGCGGTGGAATGGGAAAGTCAACGGCGCGTGGGTGTCCTTCGAATCCGCCACAGGCGGATTCTCAGGATGAATCGCGCTGTGGCGCGATTCACGGGCACGGCATGCCGTGCCCCTACGAGGGCAACCGCAAAGTCAACGGCGCCCAGCTCCCCTTCGACCCTTCCACAGGAAGGCTCTCAGGGTAAAAAGCTGGCCGCTACAGAGTCAACGTCAGAGGCAACGTCAGAGTCAACTACGCCCGCCTAAGAAGCAGGCGGCGCGCCCTTCCATACCGCCCAAACGCGCGCCGTAGGATTCTTGGGGCGGGCGCGACTTTAGCGGGGGGTGCGCTTGCGGCGTGGCGTTTTGCGTTTTTCCGCGGCGGCCGATTTGTGGGCCCAGCGGATCAGATCGCGCAGCGCGTCGCTGTGAACGCGCGTCACGCGAACGAGAATCCATTCGTAGTTGAGGTAGTGATCGGTGATGTAGTAGGAGGCAGGATCGGCGGCGAGCAACTCCGCGCGCTGGTCAAAGTCGGTGCGCACCACCAGCGATTCGCCGTCCTGATGGAACCGCAGGAACAGGACGCCGCCCACGCGGAATCCGGGAGTGCCGTAGGACATGCCCTCCTCGACGTTGTCGAGAGAGAGCGCGATTTTGCGAACCGTGGCGAAGGTGACGGGCATATTCGTCGCAGGAATTAGTGCGCCCAGATTTTTGATGGGTCGGATTCGTAGGGATAGACGTGGACCATCCAGCCGAAAATCTGCGGGTACCAGCGGCCGCCGGCTTGTTCGCAGGCTTCTTGAGTTGAGATGGAGCCGCGAAATCCGAATTCTTTCAGGTCTACCTGCTGCAAGGAAGCGCCCTTCGGCGGAAGGCAGAGATTGGTGTGTTTGTGCCAGCGAGCGACGCTGAGGGGAACGCGCGCGTTCAGGTCGTCTTCGGTGGCCGATTTGCGAGCGGTGTACATGGCGCCTTCCACTTCGTAGCCATCTTTGGTTTTTTTGTAGAGCAGAGAGGTGGGATGCGCCGGGTTGAATTCAAAGCCGGCTTCGAAGGCGTAAGAGTAATTCGTGAAGTGATAATGAGGCTGCGGAACGTCGGGCATGAAAATTTTGAAGCCTTCGGCGAGGGCGACGCGATAGTCCCGGTATTTTTCGATGGCGGGGCGCAATTGCGCGATTATTTCCGCGGCGCGCTTTTCATCGGCCGGGTTTGCGGGGCGCAACGTGGTCATGTACATGTGCGCGCTCATGCTCATGTCCATATCGTGATCGGACATGGCATCGTTCGCGGCCTGGGCGGCGTCGGGGTTTTTGTCCGAGTCGTGCTGGGCCATATCCATTCCCGGCATGGAGTCGTGGGCTTGCGCCGGGGAGGGCTGGGGATTTTGCGATTGCTGCGCGGGCAGAGATGGGACTAATAAGGATGCCGCGAGGGCCAACAGAATCGTTGCGGATTTCTGGTCCATTATTTTGTGGATTATGTTGTGGATCGTTTGGTTGCTCATTGTGTGGCTCCTATTAATGATACGTAGCAGCTGGCGGAGAATTCCGCGGGAATTGCGCGGCGACGCGAATGAGCAACGTTGCGCGGTGGGCAATCGAAAAAAAGAGAAGGCTCGGGGGCCCAAGCCTTCTCGTTGGGGGTACATTGTGATGACAAATATGGCGCGGGAGCTCGGGGTGTGTCCCAAACGGCACGCCGAGCTATCGGCCACAGTGGTGAAACCCTGAAACTGCCAGGAAGTTGCGGAGGGAACGGATAGGCCTGCTGAAACTGGCTGTTTCCGGTGATTGCGCATTGATTCTGTTACGCTTGCAGGAGGGTGAGAATTTTGGGTGCCACGCTGTATCTGGCGGGGGATTCGCCGGGCGGAGTTGACGAGGCAGTTTGAAACAGAGGCGTAAGATTGGAGCAACTTTCGTTCCACATGCGTCGTTCAATGGTGGAACACGCCGAGAGATTTATTTGCAAATTCGCGCCGTGGGCTCTTGACGGCGGCGTTGAAATCTGTAAACTGCGATTTTCCATTATGGCGACGCTGGCCAACCCGATCGAAGACCCGCTGCAGGAATTTGAATACCCGCAGCGCGAGGCGGCCTTTTTCTATGGGCTGTTTCTGCGCGGGCATTCGGCGGAGGAATTGCGCAAGGACATACAAGTTCCCGCGATGGTTTTGGCGAAGTGGGACAAGGAAACCGTACGCGAGCCGCAGCTGCGGCCGCTGCTGGAACGAATCGTGCAATACCGGCAACACGTGCTGGCGATTTTCGAAAACCTGATCTGCCACGACGCCGCTACGCAGAAACTGCAATAGCCCCGTTACTGAAACAACCGCTTCGCAACAGTCCCGTTGACATCGGTAAGCTCGCAGGTATCATCAAACAGGTGGCGATGGAGTTCGCCCTTAACCGCTGTCCTTCATTTGCCGGGGCAGATGATGACTCCTGACAAGAAACTTGTCGCGGAGCCATGTCGCCGGCAAGGTTCCTTGTAAAAAGCGTGTGCGAAATCCGGAGCGGCCGCGATGCGGCGGCGGGATTCTGCGCGCACAAAAGGGAGAACCTCGCTACATCATGATGAAATATGCGATGGTGGGCATCGGGGGCGGCATCGGGTCGGTGCTGCGTTTTTGGGTGAGCAGCTACCTGGGCGAGCGATTCGGCACGCGCTTTCCTTTCGGAACCTTTGCCGTGAATATCACCGGGTCCTTTTTGATTGGTCTGATCGTGACGGTGCTGGCGAGCAAGGCGGACTGGGATCCGAATTGGCGATATCTGATTCCGATCGGTTTTATCGGGGGATACACTACTTTTTCCGCATTCGAGTATGAAACTTTGCGGAGCATGCAAGACGGGAGAATACTGGCCGCGTCGCTGAACGTGATTTTGAGCGTGACGGTGGGATTTGCCGCGGTATGGCTGGGCGTAATCGCGGGGCGATCGCTCGAATAAAGTCGAGAGTGGGGCGAGCCGGTTTTCGTTCGCGCTAGGATTTCTTCACGCCAAGAGCTTTCACGTAGAACTGGCGGACATATTCCTTCAACATGCGCCGGGAGCTGAATTGCGGCGCCACACTCTTGATGGCCGCTTTCATGACGCGCACAAATTCGTGAGGGATTTCGTCGTCCGGGCGCCGGTAGTAGAGCGGAATGATTTTCTCTTCCAGCAGGCGATAGAGCGCTTCGGCATCCGCCGGGGTGCGCTCTCCTTCCGTTGCGTCGCCGCCGAAGGCCCAGCCGTTTGAGCCGTTGTAACCTTCCAGCCACCATCCGTCGAGAATAGAAATGCTGGGGACACCGTTGGCGCCGGCCTTCATGCCGCTAGTGCCGCTGGCTTCCAGGGGAGGCAACGGATTATTCAGCCACATATCCACGCCGCGAACCATGCGCGCCGCCAGATGTTGATCGTAATTTTCAACGAAGGCGATGCGCGCGGCGTAGTTTGGATCGCGAGCCAGTTGGAACACCCTTTGGATTAGCTGCGCTCCGGCAATATCGGAGGGATGAGCTTTTCCCGCGAAAATAATCTGCACGGGCTGTAAGGGATTGGTCAGAATGAGCTTCAAGCGATCCAAATCATGAAGGATGAGGTCGGGGCGTTTATAGCTGGTAAAGCGGCGCGCGAAACCGATTGTGAGGATTTCAGGATCGAGCAAGGCGCCGAAGGCGATCACACTTTCGGCCCGCACGCGTTTTTTTTGCCACTCTTCGCGGGCCCGCTCGTTAATTTCGTCGATCAATAAAACCTTCAGGCGGTTGCGCGACGACCACAGCTCGTCGTCTGGAATATTGTCAACGGCTTCCCACATCTTCAATTGGTCCTGATCGCGGATCCAACCGCGGCTGACGTATTTGGCGAACAGAGGCTGCAGCCATTCGGGGTCCATCCAAGTGAGGAGATGGACGCCGTTGGTGATGGCGGTAATCGGAACGTCCTCGAGTTTTTTCTCAGGCCAAATGCTTTTCCACATTTCCCGGGCTACTTCGCCGTGTTTCTTGCTGACTGCGTTGCAAAAGTTGGACATGCGCAGGGCGAAGACAGTCATGTTGAACCCGGCATCGGGATTCGCGGGGTTGGTTCCAAGTTGCAGCAAACCATTGCGGTCGGTGCCGAACTTATCGTAGTGGCTGCTGAAATATTTTTCGAACAAAGGGAACGGGAAGACGTCCGTGCCGGCCGAGAGCGGCGTATGGGTGGTGAAGACCGAAGTCTCGCGGATTTTCGACACCGCCGCTTCGAAAGTCGTGCCGGTTTCCACCAGCCCGCGCGCGCGTTCCAAAAACGCGAATGCGGGATGACCTTCGTTGATGTGCACGGCTGCGGGATTAATGCCCAGCGCCTTCAGCACGCACATTCCGCCGATTCCCAGCACGATTTCCTGGCGCAAGCGCTGCTCGGGATCGTTGGTGTAGAGCCTATGTGCGATGGCGCGGTCCCAGGGCTGATTGGTTTCCACTTCGGTATCGAGCAGATAGACGGGAACGCGGCCGATATCGGCACGCCAGACGAGCACGTGAACGGGAGGTTCGAAGAACGGAACCTGAACCCTGAGAGGTTCATTATTTCCGTTGAGGACCAGCTTCACGGGATCGTAGGTGCGGTCCAGCGTCTTTTCATCATCTTCTTGCCAGCCGTCATCGCGAATTTTCTGCGAAAGATAACCGCGCGAATAAATCAGGCCGACCGCGACCATAGGAATGGCGAGGTCGCTGCACTCCTTGATGTAATCTCCGGCCAGCACGCCCAACCCGCCGGCATAGAGCGGCAGAGAATGATGGAAAGCGTACTCGGCGGAAAAATAGGCTAGAGGGGCTTGCGGCGTCCCGTATTCGGTGGTGAACCAGCCGGTTTGCGACGCGATGTTGGCGTCGAACTCCGCCATCACGGCATCGAACCGTTCCAGAAACTCAGCGTCGCGCGCGGCATTCTCCAGCGTTTGCTGCGGCACCAGCGCGAGCATCCGCAACGGATTGTGGTCACTTTCGCGCCAGGCCTGTTGATCCAGCGCGGGAAACATTTCGCGCGCCTCGCGGTGCCAGCTCCACCATACATTATAAGAAAGGCGAGCAAGCCCGCGAATTCGCGCCGGCAAGTTCGGGAACTGCTGAGCGGGGTCTGAACTTTCAGCCATCAATATCTTGCACCTCGTTGTATTCGCCGGGTCGTTGCGCTCTTATAGCGATACCATTGTCCCGCCATGAATCCCTTCCGGCAGAATCGGAGCGAAGCCATCTGGTCCCGCGCGTTGAAGAAAGGAATCGTACACGCTCCGCGGACACAAACCGCGCACATTCATCCAGGCGTGAAACCAATCGTGCAACGGAAATGCGATCCGTTGGCCGCGGTAAAGCGCGCGCCACGAAATATTTCCACATGGACTACGCATCATTGTCCCTTACGTAGTGTGATTTTGGGAGCGGATTTTAATGAGTGAGAAAGTTGGATGCGCGACGCGCTTGCGCTCTGCAGCACCAGCGCGTGGCGAGCTTTACAGTGGAAGTCGCCATTTGCGGAAGCAGCACCTCTGTCGTAAGATGATGGAACTAGGCGACAAGAAAACAGTTCCCCGGTAGCTCAATGGTAGAGCATTCGGCTGTTAACCGAAGGGTTGCTAGTTCGAATCTAGCCCGGGGAGCCACCTCTTCTCGTACTTTAATTCGTCATACGTTGTTCGACGTCCTGCGGTGCGTCGCCACTCGCGAGGGAGTAAGAAGACGTTTCCACCGATTGTAGATCGGTTCTCGGAAGTAAGATATCGGCGCTGTTAGCGTTCCCTCATCCCATCAGGAAATACCATATTCAGTGCTGGCCTTGAGTATGGTATAAGGAGACCTTATGGAGACAGCGCGCAAAATCACAGTGGAAGTGCCTCTCGACCTTCTCGAGAAGGCGCAACGAGCCAGCGGCACGGGCGTCACCCAGACCGTCCGCGCAGGGCTGCAGCTAGTTGCGGCATCGCGTACGTACGCTCGCTTGCGACGCCTACGTGGTAAGGTACGCTTCACGCGGACCTTGGCGGAATTGAAGGCGGACCGGTGATTGCCGCTGATACGAGTACATGGATTGCCTTTCTCGAAGGCAGCGCGGGCGAGGATGTAAAGTTACTCGACAGGGCGCTCGAAGACCGGCAGGTAGTTATGGTGCCGGTTGTACTCACCGAACTCCTGAGTGATCCCAAGCTCCCTTCAGGCGTTTCCGAGATGCTTTCAGAGGTACCTTCCATTGAGATCGCATCCGGCTACTGGCAAAGGGCCGGAGGGTTGCGAGGAAAGGTGCTGGCGCGACGTCGCAAGGCGCGTCTCGGTGATGCGCTGATCGCCCAGAGCTGTATCGACGGAGATGTTCCTCTTCTCACGCGGGACCGGGACTTCAAGGCGTTCGCCGAAGCTGCAGGCCTCGATCTCGTCCTTGGGTTCGGAACGAACTGACTCAAGTCATCCAGTCGAGATCGGTGAATGATGTCGCGTATGGTTTTTTCACGGTTTGGGTGCAGCTTTGGGTGCAACCAAACGGGGGAGAATGGCTCCCAATTTCTTGTAAGCGACACCAGATAAGGCACTTAGATTTTGGACCTCATCGGCTGTTAACCGAAGGGTTCTGCGCGGTCCTCCAGTCGCGATCCGAGAGCATCACAAGTACGCCAACGAAACGCGTCACCAATTCGTCACCAAAACTCGGTCATTTAGGGACATTTTTTCAATGGTCAGAACCGGAAAAGCAAAGCAGGCAAAGAGATTTAGCTTTCTGACCACACAATTGACACGGTGGAGGCCTGCGGCTCGAGCCCGCACGGGCCCACCATACTTTTCAATAACTTCCCGGTTGGCCACTGCCTTCCGGTGTTGTTTTGCGACGTGGTATGCGTCACATTTATTCCTACGTATTAAGGATAGACTTGCTTTAGTCCGCCCGCGCGCGGTCGCTTCCGTGACCCCGTACTCAGCGAGCAGGGGGTCCGATTGAAAGGAGTGCGTGTCGAGCGTCCGCAACACGATGAGAGCATCTGCCTGGTCGGCAGGCTCTCTAACGTTGAGCGCGACCGCTTCATAGTTGAGCTACCCCGGCAATACCAGCTTTGCGCACCTCTATCGCCGCGCCCTGCGCATTTGCGTTTCGACACCGGTCGTTCGGAGTCGCCACTGGCAAAGGGCTTCGCTTACTCCGTAATGTGTGGCAATCTCGGCCGGAGACTTGCGAGCTGCGCGAAGCCTTACCAGGCCCTCGCGGGGGAGTAGAAGTGCCGCGCCGAACCAGTCCGCCTCCTGCTCTTGCTCGTCGGAGTAATCACTCAAAAGCAGCAACCCAGATTGAGATACCTCAACGCGAACCGGAGAATGATGAAGTTCGATGTGGGCAAGTTCGTGCATTAGGTCGGATCGCTGACGCGTGATGGCGTGAGAGGGATTGATAACGATAGTGAACTTGTTGTCCACCTGGAGGGTCATCGCGGACCAGCTATCGCCGTCGTTGCTGGTCAACTGGTGTTTCGCGCGTTTGGAGAGGGTTAGCTCGTCGAACTCCAGAACCCTGACGTGCAGGTGTTCGGCATACGCCCACGGATCCAGAGGGGCATTTGGCTTCAAGCCAAGCGCGGTTCGTGCCAGGGCGGCACTGCGTTCGCTTTGGGCTTTGAAACCATGGCGCACGACCTAACGGCCTACCTGGTCTTCAGCAGCAAGGACGGCTCGCTGGGCGGCGAGTATCAATTCCCCGAGTGCCTTGGCAGTTTCCACTTGCACGGTTTTCTTTTTCTTGAAGTGAACGACGGCGCGAGGCCTGCTTGCAGTGGCCTCGGAAACGTCGATCCCCAAGAATTCTCGCGGATCGCGAGCGAGCCACTTGCAAAGTTTTGCGAATGTTTTGAGATCGGGCATGTGTCCATTCTCAACGCGCGAGAACGTGGAATGGGTGACACCGGCTTCTAGCGCTGCGGCGCGAACGCCACGCCCACCGCGTTTGGCAGCGAGCAAGCGGCCGAAGTCCTCGATCGATAGATTCATCATCACCCCCACAAGTTGAATTTCGAGCAGCCCTTGACAAGGGCCCGGCGGGAGCCGTTATACTGTCCTACGTGTAGGACAGATTGTAGCGACAACGCTCCTCTCGATGAGGATAAGCATACCAGAGCCGGAGTCAACAAGGACGGAAGGTCTGCACGAAGAAGGTGACGGATTGAACGGGATGGACAGACAGATACCTTCTGGAAAACGGTTTGGCGCTGGAGATACTGTTCGCCAAATGAGAACGAAGAGTGCGGCTGGCGCTAGTCGTTCGGCAACGCCCGCGGCGCCTGTACCCAAGGAAGTTACCCGCAGCATTCCGGTATCGGTCCAATGTCTGCTGTGGGGCAGGGCGGCCGGAAGATGCGAGTTCAGCGGTTGCAATCATCCCTTGTGGAAGTCCAACGTGACGCAAGAGCAGATAAATGTTGCAGAGAAGGCGCATATCTACTCGTTTAGCAGCGGGGGCGCAAGAGGCAACACAGGTGTTGCGACCGGCGACCTGCACGCCCTGTCGAATTTGATGCTGGTTTGCCACGCCTGTCACCGAAAGATCGACAGAAAGCGTGACGGCGGCCGTTACACAGTTTCACTTCTGCAGCAGATGAAAGCGGGACATGAACGACGGATTGACGTGGCTTCAACGATTGCGCCGGAAAAGAGCAGCCACGTCCTGCTCTACGGCGCGAACATCGGCGATCACAGTTCGCCGCTAAACTATGCTGAAGCGGCTTCAGCACTTTTTCCGGATCGTTACCCGGCTGCCGACCGCGCCATTGAACTGAGCGTTCACAACAGCTCCTCTTGCGAACGCGACGACAGTTTTTGGCGAAATGAAGCGTTCGAACTCCGGCGAAAATTTGATCGGCAGGTGCGTCTTCCAGCCGCGGAAGGAGGGATTCGGCATGTTTCTGTTTTTGCGCTTGCGCCTCAACCGCTGCTCATTCTTCTCGGGAATCTGCTTGGCGATATCGTTCCTTGCGATGTCTATCAGCGCCACCGGGAACCGACGACCTGGGAGTGGCCTCAGGACAGCGTAACGCCATTATTTCATTTGCGCCGGCCGGGCTGCATCGAAGGCCCGGCAGCGCTGGTGTTTGAAGTAAGCGCCACGGTTGGCGCAGAGCGCATCCGGGAGGTTCTGGGTGAAAGCGTAAGCGTCTGGTCAATCGGGGTGGCCTCGGCACATAACGATGTCGTGAAGTCCCGCCGACAGAACGCGGAATTCCGAGCGCTCGTTCGATCGGTGTTGGACCAAATCAAAACCGCCCACGGACAGGGGGAGACCTTGCACGTTTTTCCTGCGATGCCCGTTTCTTTGGCAGTGGAGGCCGGGCGCGTTCGAATGCCGAAGGCCGACATGCCGTGGATTGTTTATGACCAAGTTGATCCGCGCGGTGGATTTGTCGCGGCCTTGACGATTCCGGAGGTAGGGCGAGAATAATGGTAGGAAACTCTGCGGTAAATGCGTTGCTTCAGCTGGTTCTGAGCGACATCGAGATACCGCGCTCGTACTACGAAAAGGCCGTCGCGCGACATCGTTCGCTCGGCGAGTGGCTTTGCCGGCCTGAGTCAGGTGTGGCCGCCTTCTCACCCGTGGTCGTGCCTCAAGGGTCGTTCCGATACGGGACGGTAGTCCGGCCCGTTGTGCAGACGCTGAAATACGACCTCGACAACGTGACGACGCTCCAGATTGCGAAAACGCAGATGTCGCAAAAGGAATTGAAGCATTTGTACGGCGCGGAGATCAAAGCGTACGCCATTGCGCACAACATGACAGATCCCATCGAGGAGCGGAACCGGTGTTGGCGTGTGTTCTACGCGGATGCCGTGAGCTTCCATTTGGATTCGCTGCCCTGCATACCGGAAGACAAACACGTCGCTGCGGCGATTATGGAGGCTGGGGTGCCGGCGCACCTTGCGGCACTCGCGGTGGCGATCACGGACAAGCGGCATCCGCACTACGAACGAATTTCGTCTGCGCTTTTCAGTAGTAATCCAAGGGGGTTTGCCGATTGGTTTGAAGAGTGTGCGCGCAGCTGGGCTCTGCCTCGCCTGAACGAACTGGTCAAAGGAAACCTTTACGCCGCGGTGGAAGATGTTCCGGCTTACGAGTTTAAGACTCCGTTGCAGCAGGCGATTCAGATTCTGAAACGCCATCGCGACGTGATGTTTCTGGCCAATCCGGCATTGGCGCCGATTTCTATGATCATCACCAACCTGGCGGCACGCGCGTATGAAGGCGAGCCGGATGTGTACTCAGCGTTGATCGGCATCGTGGACCAAATGCGGCAGTTTGTTCGGTCCGAGCGCCCGCGCGTGCCGAATCCTGCGAATCCGGCCGAAGACTATGCTGACAAATGGACTCTCAACCCTAACCTCGAACGGTCTTTCTGGCGCTGGCACATGCAGGTCCAAGCTGATTTGAAGAAGCTGGCAACTTTTGTGAGTGGAGAATCGTTGCGCGACGATGTGGTTCGGACGTTTGGCGTAGTTCTGAGCGAAGAGCAGTTGCGACCCTTTGAAGTAAGCCGCCCCGACCGTGCGCCAGCGATTGTGCGCACGCCGGTCGTGACGATTCCGAAATCGGCGCCGCGGCCATGGGGAGATCGTCATCGCATCTGATATTCCAACGCGCTGGCGTCTTGAAGAACTCCTAGTGAGACAGCCAGGACTTCGCATTGTTCCGGGCGCTTCTGACCTCGTATTAAAAGGTAGGATTGGATTTACTGCACAGATTTCGGGTAAAGCGCAAATCAGTGATTGCTACCAGATAGAGTTTCGAATCCCCGAGACATTTCCTCGAAAAGTTCCCGGCGTTTTTGAGACGGGAGGCCGAATCCCGCTTTCGTACCACCACCTTCGAGATGGATCGCTGTGCCTGGGATCGGAAACGCGGTTGCGCTTAATGCTGTCCGAAGGATTGTCTCTTGTAGGTTTCATTGATCGCTGCCTAATTCCGTATCTGTATCGCTTTTCGTACCTGGAGACCCGCGGCGAGGCTCCGTCTGAAGATCTTGAGCATGGGGTGAACGGAATCAGGGAAGACTTGCGGCAGTTGTTGGGAGCAAAGCGAGAGTCCGAAGTTCTGCCGTTTATACGGCTCCTTGGAATGAGGAAGCGGCACGCAAACAAGGAGCGCTGTCCCTGTGGTAGTGGAGACCGCGTTGGTCGGTGTCATAACCGTCAGTTAAACCGTTTGCGTGAGCGATTGGGCCGATATTGGTTTCGAATCGTGGAACAGCAACTGCTGAATGAAGCCCTGGCCGGCAAATCCTCCGGTGTCCGGGGCCCGGTGACGCGTTGGCGGCAACGCGACGTCGTCTCTGACGTCCTTTGGGAACAGTTCGGGAGAACACATGCGAGAGAGGGCAGTATAAGTCAGTCGCCTTGGATGCACCCAATGGTGTCCCGTTACTGCACGCTCACCTAAGTCAGGTAGGCGATATTCTCCAGGTGTGGCTGGACGTCAGGCAGCGTCCGTCCCGGGGAAAGGAACAGGTAGATCTTATCTGGAGAAGCTTTCTCTCTTCCGCTTTGGAGTCGTTCGAACCATGAGCGAACAGGATTCCGGACCGATGGAGTGAACCCCTGTTTTGAGACAGTTTTGGTGGCCGCACTCCGGAAGCACCTGCCTAGTGAGCAGGCGCATCGGCAAAGAGACCGGCCCGGCGACAAGCGCGGGCCAATCAGGATTTATCCTACTATGATGTGCCGATGATCGGTGCGCGGCACGTGCACATTAGGGCAAAGCCAGCACAGGCAGAACCTTCAAATCCTCGCATACAACGTACAATCTCAACTGGTTATGACGCTCCCCAATCCTATTTTGAGAAGGCCCACAAAAAAACTAATCGCTCACGCTCTTACTTTCTTGGGAGAACAGGACGGTCCTTCTGAGAGGATGCTTAAAGGGCAACTTTATGATCTATTTGCCGAAAGCAAGAATCTGCTGAAGGCATACCTGGCGCGGACGCAATACCGAGAAGCCGGGAACGAATCAGTCTGTCTATGCCTGTCGGTCTCTAGCGGCGCAGATGAGCCGCTCGTTGAGGAAATCCACTTCTTGTTCGCTCAGCTTTTCAACCGTGCAGTTCATCTGAACATTATGTTTCTAAGTCCCAAACAAGAAGAAGAAGTGGCTGCCGTGTGCAAACCGTTTTATCGACGAGCCCTAATACAGTAGGCCCTCCCGAAGCTGACTCTTGATTATCCGGACGAGCGGACAGACCCTTTCCTAGTAGTCGAATTATCCGCTAACCGCTGTGTTAATCAGGCGCTAAGGATATAGCAGGCTGTGAGTAGCGGCTCTTTGCCCCCAGCACTGAGGCACAATCACGCAGCATGTTAGTCCCGCCCAGTTCCCTAGTATGTAGAACTACGGATTGGTATCGCGGATTGACAGAGCGACCTAATCGCGAAGTGAAGTCGCAATGCCGGAACGTGTTCACTGCTTTCTCGCCTCCGAAACCCGGTGCCTCACGGCTCGAGTGCCCGCAAAACCTCGACGGTCTCGGAAGGCTCAGGACGGATCGTGTAGTCTGCGTTCACTTCGGCCGCACGAATGATCCCTTCCTTGTCGATCACGTATCGCGCCGGCATCGGCAATCGGTATTCCGACTCGTCGTGGAACCTGTCGAGGGTGCTACCGAAGGACCTATAAAGGTCGCGCAAGTAATCCGGCAACACAAAGACGAGCCGAAACTCCTCTGCGGTCTTGAGGTGCAGATCCGTCAGAATGTCGAACGTCAGATTCAACTTCTTGTGAACGCCGCGGGTATACCGTTCGAGCTCGGGAGTGAGCGCCACGATCTGCGCTCCGAGTGCCGTGACTTCTGAATGGATTTCTTGTAGAGCTTCCAGCTCCATCATGCAGTAAGGTCACCAGTGCCCTCGGCAGAAGCTAACGACCATGGGGCCATGGCGGAGCAGTTCGGCGGAATTCACATTGACATGGTCTTGATTGAACGAGCTGAATTCCGGAGCGCGGTCTCCGACTTTCAGGGCAATATTCTCGAGGCCCGAAGCTTTAAGCGCAGCTGTGGCTCGATGCATCGTTTCGATGGCGTCGTGGGGAGCGTTATATGGAGGAGCTCCGGATTCGAACGCCTTCTTGAATTCATCTAAACGAGATTGAAGACTTGCCATTGTCCTTTCGCCCCTTTCCGTCGTCGCGAGACTTCAAGATATCGCACCGTGCTCGGTTTAGCTTTGGGCCACACCGCCATCAACGTAAAGCTCTGTGCCCGAGACATAGCTGGCCTCGTCGGACGCGAGGAACGAGGCGGCTTTAGCGATCTCGTCCGGCTGCCCCGACCTGCCAAGCGGAACATTATTCTCCATCTCGTTCTTCATCTTTGTGAGTGCGTCGCTCTGTTGCAGGCTCTCCAGTATCGGAGTATCGATGTGACCGGGGCTGAGCACATTCACTCTTATATGACGGCTGCGCAAATCATTGGCCCAGGTCCGGGCAAACGAACGAACGGCTGCCTTCGTGGCGTTGTACACACTCATGGCGGGAAAACCTTTGATATCGGCGATCGATCCAGTCAGGATGATCGACCCGCCGTCCTTCATCAAAGGGAGGCCTTTCTGCACGGAGAAGAAGAGTCCTCTGACATTTGCGTCGATGTGAAGGTCGAAAAATTCCTCATCCACAGTGCCGAACGGGGCCAGTTTCGCCACACCGGCGTTGGCAAAGATAATGTCAATCGGGCGATGCTGCTTCTTCACAGCGTCGTATAAATGGTCGAGGTCCGACAGGCTGGCGACGTCTCCTTGAACGGCCGTCACGTTCTTTCCAATTTCAGCGACGGCAGCATCCAGTGCGTCTTTACGGCGCCCGGTAATAAAAACGTGATCCACCCCCCTCTTGAACGAAGCGCGTCGCGGCAGCAAGTCCAATGCCCGTCGACCCTCCCGTAATCACCGCGATTTTTCCTGCAAACTTCGTTGCCATAAGCGACTGCTTGTTCAGGCCAAGTCGGTTCGTTTCTGGCCGCACGCGGAAAAGATGTTTGAACGAATGATTCAATGCTTAGAGGCTTCGTGCCGTCGTACGTCGCAACCGAGATACCACCCGGTTGACCGCACCGATGCGGTCTGCGGGGAGACGATGCCAGGGGCGCCGCAAGATGCTGCTAGAACTTCACTCATCGTCCTGCGCAACGGCAACGCCGCGGGCACAGCCGCCCCTTCCCCTTCCTTCGAGAATTTCAGCCCCGCTTCCACCCCGTCCCAGTCGATCGAGATGACATCGCCCGGGCGCACCTGTTCGGTCGCCACCAAGATCGCCAGCGGATACACCGCGTGCCGCTCGATCGCCCGCTTCAGGTGACGCGCGCCGTACTTCAGGTCGGTCCCTTCTTGTAGCAAAAATTCCCGCGCCGCTCGCGTCACCCGGAATAGAAACCGTCCCTTGGCCGTCTCGAGCACCCGCTGCTGCACCATCCCCAGTTCGATCTCCAGAATCTGCTCGAGCTGCTCACTCCGCAGCGGATGGAACACCACCACCTTGTCGATCCGGTTCATGAACTCCGGTGCGAATTTCCGTTTGGCCGCTTCCGATGCTGTCCGCTCCACCTTCTCGTCCAGTTTCGGCTTCGACTCCGGCTGCACCGTCGGCGCAAAGCCCAGCCCTCCGGTCATCAACTCCGTGATTTCCCCGCCGCCCAGATTCGAGGTCATGAATATCATCGTCTGCGACAGGTCCACCCGCCGGTTGTCGCCCAAGGTCAGCGTGGCTTTGTCGAGTATCCCCAGCAACAGCTGCCACAGCGCGTCCGAGGCTTTCTCGATTTCGTCGAACAGAAGAAAACTGATCTTCAGTTTTTCGGTATGATATTGATCGAGCCCTTCCTGCGTGATCAGGGGATGCGTTTCGCGATGCCCCAGATAGCCCGGCGGCGAGCCGATCAATTTCGCGATTTCGTGCGAGTGCTGAAACTCCGCGCAGTCCACCTTGATTACTGCTCGCGGATCGCCGAACACCACTTCCGCCGTGGCCTCGACCACGCGCGTCTTGCCCGCCCCAGTCGGCCCCAGGAACAGCAAGTTCCCCACCGGCCGCCCCGGCGAGTTCAACCCGGCGCAAAACACCTGGTACAGGTCCACCACCGTCTGCACCGCTTCGTCCTGTCCCACGATTTTCCCGTGTAAACGTTCCTCGAAGTCCTTCGAATCCGTACTCCGCCTGCTTAAGTCAAGACGCATTGCCTGTGTCGCCATCGCCGTGCTCCCCTACCACTCTTCTCACCCTTTTAGCGTTGATTCGGAGGGCCAGAATCTCGAAGCCAGCTCGATATGCCTTTTCCCCGGCACAACGACCTTGATCCCTACTGGCACGAGTTGGCCGGAAGTAACCGTTGAGAGATTGCCGCAGCTTTATCCGCGCCCGTTGCAAACGAGTCTTCACTGCAGATGATGTGAGATCGAGAGCCTGTGCCGTTTGCTTCGTCGAAAACCCTTCAACATCGCGAAGTAGGAGGACAGCTCGGAATGGGGGCTCAAGGTCGTTGATGTTCGCGGCCAAGATTCGTTGTACCTCATACTGGGAGCACCGCTGCTCCGGGTTCGCCGCTTGGTCCTTGATCTCAATCGGGGCCGAGGTATCATCAGCTTCTTTTGTCTCGTCGATCGAAACTTCGTTGGAGCGACGCCGTCGAATCTTCATCAACGCTTCGTTGATCGTAATGCGTACGAGCCAGGTGTAAAAACGTGAGTCACCTCGAAAGTCAGGTAGATTTTGGAAAGCCTTCACGAATGCGTTCTGCACGACGTCTTCGGCGTCCTCGTGGTGGCGGGTAATCTTCCAAGCCAGGCGGAAGGCTCTGCGTTCGTAGTGTTTGACCAATTGTTCGAATGCTGTCTCCGAGCGTGTCTTCGCTCTGGCCACAACGTCCCCTTCATCCCAGGGAGCAAAGGCGCCGGTCGATGGCACGGGGCCTGTCGTCGTTTCGGTGGCGTGAATCATCTGGACTAGGCCTCCTTCCTTTTTTTAAGTTCCGCGTCCTTAATTGCATTCCGGGTTCCATTCGACAAGCGTCGCGGATTTGCTGATAACATTGCGGTTGGTACCGAATGCGATGACTACGGTCACTCAGTTGCACTCAGCTGTCGGCAGGACGACTCGGCAGGATGACAGTGTCCAATCTTCGCCGCCCCGTTGCGCTGGGGGACAAGCTCACCGAGGTCTACTTTCCCAGGTGTCGATCATCTGCAATTTCAGGTTTACAATAGGCCGCAAATGGTGCTCGCGAATATTCCCACCGTATTCGTTATCGATGATGACGCCGGCATACGTGCATCGATACAGGGCCTACTGAAATCTGCGGACCTGCGGTCTGAATGCTTCGAGAGGGCGGAACAATTCCTGCAGAGAAAGCTCCCGGATACTCCCAGTTGCCTGATATTGGATGTGAGCCTTCCTGGAATCAATGGCCTGGATTTCCAGCAGCAACTTAGAAACGCCGGTCTGCAGATTCCGATCATTTTCGTTACGGGGCATGGCGATATTCCGATGTCAGTGAAGGCCATGAAGTCAGGCGCAGTGGAATTCCTGACCAAACCTCTTAAACGCCACGCCCTCCTGGACGCCATTCAGCAGGCTCTAGCTCGCGATTCGGTCCGTCGCGACGAGCAAGCAGACATTGCTCTTTTGCAAAAGCGCTACGACATGCTAACTCCGCGCCAACATCAAGTCATGGCGCTAGTGGTGTCGGGACTACTGAATAAGCAGATCGCGGCGGAGCTCGGGACTACTCTGATCACGGTCAAGCTTCATCGCGCTCAGGTGATGCATAAGATGGAGGCTGGATCTCTCGCCGAGCTGGTGAGAATGGCAGAGAAGCTCAGGCTTTTCCGGCCGACTTAGAAACGCCGGGGCTGACGCTTGTGGGTTCGTTTACTTCTGGAATCGTGTGATATCGGCAGGAACGCTTCCATGGTAGCCTTCGATTTGTCGCTACCAATCCCCGACCTTTTCGTGGGTTGTCGGATGATTCCGGTTTCGCCGCCTTGATTGCCGCACGCAACTCAGCTGACCCTCTCTCTCGCAGAAGGATGATCCGACTTAAAGAGGTTGGGTCTCTGGATCTTCACCGCCGCCGACGATTGCGTCACTATACCAAGGTATGGTTGCGCTATGTTTGGCGCGGATTATATTTGCAGCGTGGCTTCCGAGGAGAAATCAAAAGTGGTTGCGATTGTCGACGACGACGAGCTCATCAGAGACGCCCTGCATGGCCTGATGAGAGCGGCTGGCTTCCCAGCTCTGGCGTTTGCATCTGGCGAAGAATTCCTGAGCTCGGGCGAACTGGAGCGCACAGCATGTCTGATCGCGGACATCCGTATGCCGGGAATGTCAGGTTTGGAGCTCCAATCAGAGCTAAAGAAAGATCACCACAGAATTCCTATCATTTTCATCACGGCACAAGGTGACGAGAAAATACGCATGCAAGCTTTAAGGGCAGGAGCAGTGAAGTTTCTGACTAAACCTTTAGACAGGGGAGTATTGCTCGACAGCGTACGCACAGCACTGGATAGGTAAGGTCGCCACTTTTGGCAGGAAGGTCGTCTGTGGAAGGTGTCAACACAATTCGGTCATCCGACGATGATCGGCCCGAGAATGGGTTTGACGAAATCATCGGCAAGAGCCCTGCTCTGGAGTTCGTTCTCGCCGAGGTGGAACGGGTGGCGCCAACCGATTCCACGGTTCTAGTCCTCGGGGAGACGGGTACCGGCAAGGAGCTAATCGCCCGTGCCATTCACAACATCAGTGCACGCTGCGGTCGGCCGTTCGTGAAGCTGAATTGCTCAGCCATTCCCTTTGACCTGCTAGAAAGCGAACTCTTCGGGCACGAGAAGGGCGCTTTCACCGGGGCGGTTGCGCAGAAAATTGGCCGCTTCGAAATGGCCGATTCAGGGACGCTCTTTCTAGACGAAATCGGGGATCTGCCCCTAGCGTTGCAGCCTAAGCTGCTGCGGGTCTTGCAAGAGCAGGAGTTCGAACGTCTGGGCAGCGGCCGGACGCATCGCATCAATGTACGCCTGGTCGCGGCAACACATCGAGATCTAGGGGAGATGGTCGCGAAGAAAGAGTTCCGCAGTGACCTCTATTACCGGCTAAACGTATTTCCTGTCGTGCTGCCACCGCTGCGCGAGCGCCGTGAAGATATTCCACAATTGGTCTCCCATTTTGTCGAGATTTTTGCCAGGCGCATGGGCAAGCGAATCGACCATATACCGCAAGAGATACTCGATGCGTTCGTGTCGTATTCTTGGCCGGGGAATGTGCGAGAGCTTCAGAACCTGATCGAACGAGCGGTGATCCGGTCGAACGACGGAGTGCTTCCCAACCCCTTACCGGACAAGAATCCCGTGGCGGTAACTCCTTCGGAGCATACGTTTACGGATTCGACGCGAGCGTTGATCTTGCACGCATTAAATGCGACGGGTTGGGTTGTTGGAGGACCCAGTGGCGCCGCCACCCGCCTGGGACTGAAGCGGACCACTCTGATTGCCAAGATGAGGAAGTTCGGGATCTCACGACCAGTGCGCAAAGACGACATGGATCGGCTCCACGAAGCAGCGGGGGAGCTAGCAGCGGCGGCAACCAGCAACTGAATGAGATCTTGTCCGGCTGCCGAACGGTCGATTACGCAGACTGGCGTGCAGCGGCT